>Ga0210244_101850_pt1 | contig 15398 bp, 21 predicted proteins | sample ChrtobMetaP3_0mM_FD_155473 | JGI IMG/M metagenome (GOLD analysis project Ga0210244, IMG submission 155473) | Chrysochromulina tobin associated microbial communities from unialgal haptophyte culture, Seattle, Washington, United States - P3_0mM | ecosystem: Host-associated > Algae > Haptophytes >...
ATCAGCCGGTCGCACCCAAGCCGGCCATTTCGTACTATCGTCCTTCAGAGAAAGTCAAGCACTTCCGCGGCCCTTACGCCGACTACTGCAAGCCGCTGGCGCCGTGCTACTGCGTCTCGGCGGACGGCGAGGCGATCTTTGGCTGCGTGCCCACGGATCGGAGCTACTTTCTGCCGGCGTGCCTCCACATGGCCTTGTGCCCGCAGCTGGGGTGCGATCCAAGGGGGGGCGACGAGGACAATAATTGGGACTATTGCTGCAGGCCGTTTTTCATCACTCTTCTTGTCACTCCTTATGTTTGCTGCCTTCAAGGTAACATAGATGCTGGGGGACTTTTGTGTGGTTGGTAGCTCCCCGAAGGATTCGAACCCGCAGCCGTTCGCACCGCTCGGCTCGGCCCCCGCCCCGCGCGCCCCTCGTGTGCTCCCACCGCTGAGCGCCCCCCTGCCCCTCACGCCTGCTCCACCCGGCTTGCTGCGCTCAGGGTCTGTTGCTGGGACTGGAGATGCGGCGACTCGACGTGGAACTGCTGCCTGGGAGAGCCAGCCGCCAAGCCCCCATTAAGCCGACAAGCCCCCATTAAGGTATGACGCACGTGCTCGGTATGACACACCTCGAGAGGCGCGCGAAAAGGGTGCCCGTATGAGGGAGAACCGAGAAACGCATGATGGGGCGTATACAAAAATCAAAATCTACAATCTTGTGTGTGTGTGTGTTTGCGCCACATGTTGCTTTCGATCATGAGATTCATGTGGCCACGTCGCACGCGTGGGTATCTTCGCGGTTCCGCAGGGTCCTCGTCTGTATGACGCCACGGTATGTGGTGTCGCACACACTACTGTCGCTTGGTGTCTTATTGGTGTCGCCGTGGCCCGCGTGCGCGCGTGCGTCTCCACTCACGCCGACATCCCCTTCAAATCCCCCCACCGCAATTCAGGGGGTCCTGCCATGTGTGTAGGTGGCTTGGTAAGTTTCAAATCTCTCTCGCGCGGACGGGTCAAAGGAGGGTCCTCGCTCTCGCATGTGTGGCTTAGTGTGGCTGATTCACGTGTGGTAATGCTTGGCCTAAAATGTAATCAATGTGTTGTACATGTAGCACCGCCTGTGCCTGCACACAGGAGGTGGGCACCCCTGCAGAGGCGACACGTCACTCTTCATGAAGTGAGAAGACCCTCTCAATTTGGAAATGACAAGGTATTTCGACGCGCCGGAAACCAGCTCATCATGGTGCAGTGCCGGCAGCCTGAAACGGTCGATGTCATCCTCGACTTGAACGGAGAGCGGACAGGAAGTGGGGGGGCACCGAAGGCGCCCGTGATGCCGGCACCGGCACCGCAGCCGCCACCGTCGCAGCCCACGCCGCAGCCCCCGCCGAGCCCTGCCAAGCCCACGCTGCAGCCCCCGCCGAGCCCTGCCAAGCCCACGCTGCAGCACCCGCCGAGCCCTGCCAAGCCCACGCCTCAGCCCCCGCCGAGCCCTGCCAAGCCTGCGCCCAAGCCGCCGCCCGTGCACACCGAGCCGTGGGCCTGCTCCGCGTGCACGCTGATCAACGGGCCGCATCGGAGCACGTGCAGTGCATGCGAGACGGCCGCGCCGCCACCGCCGTCCATCGATCAGCCGGTCGCACCCAAGCCGGCCATTTCGTACTATCGTCCTTCAGAGAAAGTCAAGCACTTCCGCGGCCCTTACGCCGACTACTGCAAGCCGCTGGCGCCGTGCTACTGCGTCTCGGCGGACGGCGAGGCGATCTTTGGCTGCGTGCCCACGGATCGGAGCTACTTTCTGCCGGCGTGCCTCCACATGGCCTTGTGCCCGCAGCTGGGGTGCGATCCAAGGGGGGGCGACGAGGACAATAATTGGGACTATTGCTGCAGGCCGTTTTTCATCACTCTTCTTGTCACTCCTTATGTTTGCTGCCTTCAAGGTAACATAGATGCTGGGGGACTTTTGTGTGGTTGGTAGCTCCCCGAAGGATTCGAACCCGCAGCCGTTCGCACCGCTCGGCTCGGCCCCCGCCCCGCGCGCCCCTCGTGTGCTCCCACCGCTGAGCGCCCCCCTGCCCCTCACGCCTGCTCCACCCGGCTTGCTGCGCTCAGGGTCTGTTGCTGGGACTGGAGATGCGGCGACTCGACGTGGAACTGCTGCCTGGGAGAGCCAGCCGCCAAGCCCCCATTAAGCCGACAAGCCCCCATTAAGGTATGACGCACGTGCTCGGTATGACACACCTCGAGAGGCGCGCGAAAAAGGTGCCCGTATGAGGGAGAACCGAGAAACGCATGATGGGGCGTATACAAAATCTACAATCTTGTGTGTGTGTGTGTTTGCGCCACATGTTGCTTTCGATCATGAGATTCATGTGGCCACGTCGCACGCGTGGGTATCTTCGCGGTTCCGCGGGGTCCTCGTCTGTATGACGCCTGGGTATGTGGTGTCGCACACACTACTTCGCTTGGTGTGTGGACGTGTTGCTTACGTGTTGCATGCTGTGGAGGCCGTGCGCGTGCGTCTCCTCACGCCGACAGGATCCCTTCAAATCCCCCCACCGCAATTCAGGGGGTCCTGCCAATGTGTAGGTGGCTTGGTAAGTTTCAAATCTCTCTCTCGCGGACGGGTCGGAGGAGGGTCCTCGCTCTCGCATGTCGTGTGGCTTAGTGTGGCTGATTCACGTGTGGTAATCATGGTGGTAATTTAATGCTTGGCCTAATGTAATCAATGTGTTGTAGCACCGCCTGTGCCTGCACACAGGAGGTGGGCACCCCTGCAGACACGTCACTCTTCAGAAGACCCTCTCAATTTGGAAATGACAAGGCGCGCTCATCACGGAAACTCTTTTTCTTCGTCAATTTTCTCTCCAGGTATCCTGTGTCGGTCGGGATGTCGCGTCGGCTGGAGCTGACGGTGCCCACGGGTAGCACGTGTGGAGATTGCGTAGCCTTCACCGACCCATTCAGCGGGCAGATCATGCAAACCACCGTGCCCGACGGGCTTGCAGTCGGCGACGCCTTCGAGGTCGAGATCGAGAGCGTCTCGCTTTCGACCGGCAGCGCGGACAGTGAGATTGGCATCGCCGACCACTCGCCATCACCGCCGCCGCCGCCGCATCAGCAGCAGCAGATGGCCCTGTATGCACCCGAGGAGCTGCGCCTTCCGCGTGCCGCCGACGGCTTCCGCTTCTACGTGGGGCAGCACGTGCAGCTTGAGCGTTCCGATGGCAAGCTGCAGAACGGCATCGTACTTGAATGCATCGAGGCCTTTGAGAACCTGTACGCTGATTGCGTCCGATAAGACTCCTGATTGAGAACCTTTACGCTGATTACGTCCGATAAGACTCCTGAGATGACTCTGAGTGCCACTGATGGTCTCCATAATGACCTCCCTAATGACCTCCCTAATGACGTCCCTGATTGCCTCCCTAATGACCTCCCTGATGACCTCCCTAATGACCTCCCTAATGACGTCCCTCCATAGGTACCGGTGCCGCATCGGCAACCCTTGCCACGACGGTGCGGCTGGGATCGAGAAGCACTGCACGGAGAGTGAGCTTGGGCATGCGCGACCTTCGCCCGGCTTCGAGCTCTGTGTGGGTGACGTCGTGCGGGTGGCCCGTCAGAGGGACGGACGGGTGGTGCGTGTTTGCGCCTGTGCTGGCACCCTCTGCAGGCCCCCTCTGATTGCGCTTCTGATTGCACCTGCGATTGCCCCTCTGATTGCACCTGATGGTCTCCCTCATCAGGTGCATGCGACGATCCTCTGATTGCCCCTCTGATTGCACCTGATGGTCGCCCTCATTAGGTACTTGCGACGATCCTCCAGCCAACGTATGAGAACGACGAGGCGTGCTATCGCGTCGAGTTGCATGCACTTGAGGAGGTGGACCCAGCCGCAGCTGCCATATTTGGAACGATCGAGACGCACTCGGAGGCGGATTGCCATATTAGGATCGAGACGCACTCGGAGGCGGATTGCCTTGTGAAGACGCTGTGGGCCGCGCCGGGTGGCGCCTTCCGAGTGGGGCAGCTCGTGCAGCTCGTTGATGGCGCTCACGATGACGCTCACGACGCTCGTGATGGCGCTCACGACGGCGCGAGGATGCAAGCGGGATTGGATGCGAGAGGTGGAGGAGCGCGGCTGGCGCGGGTGTGCGGCACTGAGGCCCATGGGGGCACGCTCTGGTATCTGTGCCGGCTCGTAAGGGACGGTTGGGGGCTGTGGGATCCCTAAGGGACGCAATTGAAGGGACGGTTGGGGGCTGTGGGATCCAGCGCCTTCCTTTTATCGTACAGAATCGGGACATGGGCCATCCCTCTGTGCCGCGCGAGTACAATTGTACTGAGGGTGAACACCCCGAACACCCCCCTGAGGAATCCACAGACGCGGCCGACGTGCGATCTCGCGCCTGTTGCGGATTCCTGTGTGCGCCCGCGCTGCGTCCTCCCGAGTTGCCGACTAATGCTCGCGAGTCGCCTGTGCCTCCTCGGCCTCCTCCTCGGCCCGTGCGCGGCGCTCGTGCCGTGCGCGTTCTCGTCGCCCGCACGCGCGGCGGCGGCGCCGCGCCGAACGGCCGTCCGGCACCCGCAGCTCGCGCTCGTGCCCTCGTCGGAGCCGCCTCCCGAGCTGCCGACTCCCGCGCTGCTCAAGGCGATCGAACGGTGTGGCAGCACGGCGACGGCTGCGGACGTGGCGGCCGAAGCGGGGCAGGACATCGGGGAGACGCGCCGGCAGCTTCTTTCGCTCGCTCGCCTCGTGGGCGCCGAGCTGCAGGTCTCCGCGGAGGGCGAGCTCCTGTTCGTCTTTGAGCCGCCGCGCACGCTGCGAGGCCAGCTGCGCGCGCAGTCGGTCCGCCAGCGCGCGCGCGACGCATGGTCCGCCGCCTCCCCGCCCCTCTTCTGGGCACTGCGAGCCACGTTTGGCCTCGGGCTGCTCGCCTCCCTCACGCTGGTGGCCGTGGCCATTTCGACGCTATCCAAGACGTCCAATGACGGCGAGCGCTCATCGTCCGTCTCGAACGTGGGCATGCTCTGGGGGCCGAGCCCGCTCGACTTTCTGTACTACTCGACGCGCCCGTATGGCTACTATGGCGGCTACGCGCCGGAGGAGAAGGGGTTCTTGCAGGTGATCGCCCTTTGTTGGCCCTCTCCGATGGCCTCTCCGAGGGCCTCTCCGATGGCCTGATGGACCTCTGATGGACCTCAGATGGCCCTCGGATGGCCCTCTGATGACCCAGCTCGCATCGTCCCTGCTTGTCACTCATCGGCGCTCCTGGCCATCCATTGCTTACTTCGCAGAGCTGCTTCTCCTGATGACCTCCCTAATGGCCTTGCTAATGACCTCCCTAATGGCCTTGCTAATGACCTCCCTAATGGCCTTGCTCGCAGAGCTGCTTCTCCCTTGCTAATGAGTAATGACCTCCCTAATTGCCTTGCTAATGACCTCCCTAATTGCCTTGCTCGCAGAGCTGCTTCTCCCTCCTCTTCGGCGACGGCAACCCGAACGCGAACCTCGCACAGCGCACATCCGCCGCCGCCGCCGCCCTGATACGGGCCAACGGCGGCGCAGTCACGGCGGAGCAGCTCGCGCCGCTCCTCGCGCCGGAGATGAGTCCGGAGCAATTCGCGGAGGAGGCGCAGCGGCCGGGCGCTCCGGTGCGTGATTGCACCTCTGATTGCATGCTGATTGCCTCCCTCATCACGAGCAGCGGAGGAGGCGCAGCGGCCGGGCGCTCCGGTGCGTGAGGACTGATGACCTCCCTGATTGCATCTTTGATGGCCTCTCTGATGACATCTCTGATGACATCTCTGGTGGCCTCCCTAGGTACTGATGGCCACTGATGCGTGAGGACTGGATGCTCCTCTGATTGCATCTCTGATTGCCCCTGATGGTCTCCCTCATCAGGTGCGTGAGGACTGGATGCTACCCCTCTTGTTGCAATTCAACGGCGAACCGGTCGTCACCGAAGAGGGCGACCTGATCTACCGCTTCCCCGACCTCATGCCCACGGCGAGCACCGACGGCGCCCGCGACGGCGCTCGCGTCGGAATGGGCGCGTCGGACGTTGTGCGGTCGGCGCTCGGCTTTGAGGAGCCGCCCCCAGGATGGCGACCTCGTCTTGGCGATCGCGTCGTCTTGACGCAAGTGCTCCCGCGCGTTCAGTGGGGGGGGCAGGGGGCGCAGAACGAGGCGATCGCGCGCAGCCTCATTGGGCAGGTGGGTGCCGCGGATTGGCATGGATTGGCATGCATTGGCATGGATTGGCATGCATTGGCATGCATTGGTGTGGATGGCGCGGATTTCAGCTGATTGCCACTGATCGCTGCTGATTGAATCTAATTGCCGCTGGATGGGCAGGATGCGCTTGTAGTGTGATTGCCGCTAATTGCTACTGATTGCTTCTGATTGCTGCTGGATGGGCAGGAGGCGATTGTTGTGGCTGATGATCGTGATGGGCTCCCGTTTGGTCTCTACGTGCCTGAAGCCGACGACGGCGGCGGCGTCGGTCAGCCCACGTGCTACGCCTCGCTCGGGGAGATTGCACCTGTGGGGAATCTCGACCTCTCCAACGGCCGCGCCGTTACGGGCGCCCTTCGCAGCAGTGGAGGTGGCCTCTCTTCCGCAGAGGACGTCAGCGGCGCGGGAGGCGGCATCGCATTAATGGAGTTGCCGCAACCCTTCTCCACCGCGCCACCGACGCAGCTGGGCTTCGCAGGGGTACTCGGCCTCTTGAACCTGGTGGGCGTCCTATACATTGGCAGGTGCGCCGCGAGTGTACGCGACTCGAGGCGTTCGGGAAGGCGGCTGCATGCACGTGCTCACCACGGCGCCCTCGGATCGCTCCCTTGCATGCACGTGCTCACCACGGCGCCCTCCCCTCTCCCCACAGGATCCTTGCGTCCGTCAGTGGCGTGCCGACGGCGTACCTGGGCTCCGCCGGCCCGATGATCGCGCTGCTGCGTAAAGCGTACGCGCACCGGAGTGCATGCTGGTCGCATGCTGATTGCCACGCTGATTGCATGCTGATTACTTGCGGAGTGCATCCGGAGTGCATGCTGAGTGCCATCGCGTTGCCATCGGCGTGCCCTTTATTGCAAGCTGACTACCGCTGAGTGTGCATGCGAAGTGCATGCTGAGTGAATGCGAAGTGCATGCTGAGTGAATGCTGGAGTACATGCTGAGTGCGACGGAGTGCCACTGCTGGCCTGGCCCTCGATTGTATGTGATAAACGCGCTCTGATCGCCACTGATGGCCTCTGAGTGCCACTGATGGGCTCTGATGACCATTGCCATCAGGTACGTGCCGCTCCTCGTCTATGCGGCCGGTTTCGTCACGGTACCGGTGGTGCGCGCGGTGCGCAATCGGTTGGTGAATCGCGCCATCAGCGAGCGTAATCGGAACCGGGCGGCATGGGCACGCGCCTTGTTGGGCAGCGGGTCCGACTTGCCTAGTATGGGTGAGGCACCGCCGGGTGCGACCACGACCGATGCACTGCCTAATGCGGTAACGACGGCGATGACGAGGGCGGGGATGGAGGCGGGTGAGGAGGCGGATGCTACTTATTCGCCTGAGGAACGACGCGGGCTACTGGCGTTCCTGCGGCGCAAGGTGATGGCCCTTGAGGACACTTTATTGCACTTGATGATACTTGATTGCCCTTGATGACCATTGATGAGGAGCGACGCGGGTAAATCGCGTTCCTGCGGCGCGAGGTGAAGGCCAAGCGCCAAGCCGCGCTCCCAGCATGCAAGTGCTCACCACGGCGCCCTCGCTTCTCCCCACAGGTGAAGGCCAAGCGCCAAGCCGCGCTCGCACTCGCACCAAAGCTGCGGAACTTCATGCGCGCGCCGGCAACGCCCGACGCCCGGGACGGTAAGGGTGGCCGTCAAGGTATGGGCGCGTCCACGACCTTCTCGACGAGCCGGAGCGTGGATGAGAACGCGGCCGCTGTCGGTGACCCGTTCGACGACTTTGACCGTCGGCTTGGAAAACGGCCGGACACAGCCTGATGACCCCAGATGATCTAATGACGCCGGATGACGTCGGATGACGCCTGGTGGCGCCAGATGATCTAATGACGCCGAATGACGCCAAATGACGCCAAATGACGCCGAGTGACGCCTGATGACGCCTAATGACGCCTGATGACGCCTAATGACGCTTGATGACGCCTAATGACGCCTGATGACCGTCAGCTTGGACCGCGGCCGGACGAACAGCTTGACGAACGGCCGGGCGCGGGGCAAGATGGAGGCCTCCCAGGCAGCTTGACAGGGGCAGAGAGAGGTACACACTTCTGGAGGCAAGCGTTGGAAAGGCACAGGTTGGCCTAGCGGGCGCGTCGGTGTTATGGCACGAGCGCGCGACGCGTCCGCTAGGTCGGTGAGGCGCTACGGCTGTACGTTGACTGTCCTTATATCGTTATGTCGCTTCTCCTGACCTTCGTGCGTTCCCGGGACGCGCTACACCGCGACTCTGTACCGTCTGTAGTCTGTGACTGTGTACGGGGTACACCTCGTCCTGTACCTCGATAGCCCGTATACACTCTCGATCCGCGCATCGCCACGCATCTGGCTCGGTCATTATACGGAAACGCGTAAGCCGGTATTGGGTATAAGGCTCCTGCCCCGTGCCATGATGGACGCGTGAATGGACGCGTTTGGAACGAGGAACTGCTCGTTGGCGGGGCAGGCAACGCTCCAACGGCCGCCGCGGCCAGGATGCAGGAAGTGCGGCGAGTCGAATCCGCTTACGCACGCGGGATCACACGTCACAGTAGAAAAGTTTGTTTTATGGTCTCACCGGACGCCACTAACGAGGCGGGTAGGGGTAACCTTCATACTACTGTGATCACAGTGTCATGGGCAACGTGTATCCCTGGCGTAATCCCAGCTGGCGAGGCGCTCGAGTCAGCGCTGCCAGCGGTTGCGTATGGCGCGGGGACGGCGAAGGCGCTCGAGACAGCGCTCACCGGCTGGCCGTAGACAGGTGATTGTCTCTGATTGTCTTGTGATCTTCCGCTGAGTGCGGTCACCGGTATGCCGAAGACAGGCTCGACGTAGAAATCGAGCCCAACACGGCGCTCCTCCACACCGCTGATTTCCGCTGATTGCCACTGATTGCCATGAATGTCCGACGGCTCGACACCGAGTCCGACAGCGCGCGCCGCCGCGGGCACACCGAGTCCGACAGCGCGCGCCGCCGCGGGCACACCGAGTCCGACGGCGCGCGCCGCCGCGGGCACGCCCATCTGCACGACCACCGCGGTCGCGTCCGCCACGGGCACACCTCTCACCGGTACGGCACGCGCCGCCGCGGGCACACCTCTCGCCGACACGGCGCGCGCCGCCGCGGGCACACCTCTCGCCGGCACGACATCAGCGCGCCCCGCGTGACGCGCTGGTGACGGCGCTGAGATCTGACGCGCGCGCGAAGCAATCCTCCTCCTGAGTTGTAGACGAGCTTTGCGTCGTATGTGCAGCTGATTCAGGTGGATGGTGCACAGGATCAGCATCACGACGAAGAGCGGCGAGAGAAATAGCAAGCTGAAGTTCCCCGCCTGCTCATGCGCCTCCTTTGCTGTCGGCTCACACGGCGGGGGCGAGGGAGGCGGTCGTGATGTAGTGGATTGAGGTACGGCGCAGTGAGGTACGGCGCAGAGCTCGAACCCTCCGCGCGCGGAATAAGTGTCGGTCGACCAGATCAGCCTCGAGCCTTCCGAGGCATTCACCCAGACCGGAGGATGTCGGTTGTCAGACCATGCGAATGAGGGGGCAGAGTACGGCCTCGACGCTGGGACCGTGACGCCTGGAGCATAGAGGGCTATCCAGTCGAAGCCACTTTCGAGTTCGAAGAACGCGCGGTGCAGCGTCACATTCTGGTCAATCCGGATGTTGCACCACTCGTTGCTAGAATAGCCTCTGGTGCCGTCTGTCACGCAATAGGTCGAAACCCCGTAGAGGTCGGGGCTGATCTTAGGGCTGCTAATGAAACAGGTCGACACAGACGGGCTGGAGCTCATCACCGTAAATGGCGGCGAGCTGAAGCCCACACAGGGTGGCGGCGTCGGCGGCGGCGAGACGCCATCCATCGAAACAATTGACGGTCGCTCGGTTTTGCACGTTGCAGGGTAGGCTGCAGCGAGTGTGCCGAGTTCCGGTGTGAGGAATGTGAACGTTACTACGACAGACGCGCCAACAGGTTCTACGGCACTGTTACTGCCCGCTCAGAATACGATCAACATTTCAGGGGAGTCGAGGGAGTCGACCTTCGTCCAGCGTGAACACCAGCTTCTCTAACTAGTACACTTCTCCGCTCCCTTTGTTTGCGCGCCCCCCACGAACGAGACGGCGCGCTCAGCCGTCGTGCGCTCAGCCGTCGTCGCTTGTAGTATGGCACTACCTCGATCCTTCGCGACGCGACCCGAACACCGCAACCGCCAAACGCCAACTCCCAAACTATCCCAAATCCCAAACTAGGCGCTCTCAGAGCCATGTGTAGTAGCCAGAGCAATTCGGTCGCGGTTCCACCCTCCTCGACTGCTCGCGCCCGATGATATAGTACATCGGGTTCCATCCGAGCGATGAGTCCGATCCCCCGAACCAATCGGGCGCGAAGGCCATCACCTGATGAGGGATGCAATCAGAGGTCATGATGGCACTCATCTCGATGAGCGAGGCCATCCATGGTCATCAATGGCACTCACCCGGGCCGACGGAACGCCGAGTGCACTTGTGCTCGACTTCGTACTCGCACTCGCCATGCCGTGCCCGGTTTCGTCAAATGTGCCGGATGCGAATGTGTTCGACTTCGTGCTCACACTCGAGCTCGCACTTGAGCTCGCACTTGAGCTCGACTTCGAGCTCGCACTCGAGCTCGCACTCGACGGCCGCTCGGCCACCTGCGAATGAGATGGCTCATCAGGGACGCTCAGACGCGCTCAGGACGGCGCTCCAGAGGCGATCAGATTGCATGCTCGGCCACCTAGGAATGAGATGGCTCATCAGGGACGCTCAGGACGGCGCTCCACCTGGGAAGGGTCGTCGACCCAGGGTGGAATGAGATGGCTCATCAGGGACGCTCAGTACGGCGCGCTCAGGACGGCGCTCCACCTGGGAAGGATCGTCAACCCAGGGTGGAATGAGATGGCTCATCAGGGACGCTCAGTACGGCGCGCTCAGGACGGCGCTCCACCTGGGAAGGGTCGTCGACCCAGGGTGGCAGCGTGGGCCCAGCGACGATCCAATGCAAGCTCTCGCCATGCCGTGACGATTGTAAAGGGTCCCTCAGGGCCGTCAAGACACGGCTCTCCAAGGACCTGATGAGGGAGGTCATTAGCGGCGAGTAGTGCATGAGGTAGGTCATCGATGGCAATGCGTGGTACACCCACAGACACTTGATGAGGGATGCAATCAGAGGTCATCGATGGCAATGCGTGGTACACCCACAGACACTTGATGAGGGATGCAATCAGAGGTCATCGATGGCAATGCGTGGTACACCCACAGACACACGTATAGTGGCCATCGAGCGCAATCGAGCGCAATCAAGCGCAATCCGACACCTCGGCACGTAGATGATCGGATCGCTCTAAGAGACGAGGCAGCTCAATCAAGCGCAATCAAGCTTTATCCGACACCTCGGCACGTAGATGATCGGATCGCTCCAAGAGACGAGGCAACGGCCATAGCCCTGCCGCCCCTCGCGGGACTTAGCCTTGATCTCGCGGAATGGCATGATGAGCTTTCCGGGCACATCGGGCGGGGCGGGGAGCGGCAGCGGCCGTCGTAGCACGAGGTCCACGCGCGTGATCAACACAGCGGAGCGAGCCTCCCCCTCAGCCGCCATGGTTCGGGAGGCCCACTCGAGACTATTCGCGAAGGACTCGGATTGCGAGCTCGCCCGGAGATTCTCGCTGAGGCGCTCAACGGCGGCCGCGTGGAGCCCACTCGCGCTCTTGACTTGCTGCCATGCGCCGTGCAACTGAGGAGGCAGCACCACATCTATGGCGAGGCCGACACGCCACCCGATGGCGGTCGCCGGCACGACGACATTTTGCTGCAAGGACGTTAAGGCCACTAGCTGCTCACCGGACGCCGGGTTGACTGCATTGTATGCAGTCAACCTGTCGCGGCTCGATGTTCGGCTGCCGTGTCGGAAGGCCGCCCCACGAAGCAGGATCAGGAGCAAAAACTTTCCAGGCGCGACCGTGCCAATCGTCGCGCTGGTCGCCGCAGCGCCACCACTTATCGCACTCGTCGCGCTGGTCGCAGCAGCGCCACTCATCGCACTCGTCGCCGACGCTCTTGCGTGCGCCTTCGCTTTCGCCTTTGCCTCCTTGACACGGAGCGCTGCTGCAAGTGCCGGGTCCATGGTGCCCGCCATCGCGTTCGCCATCACTGACTCGGGGAAATTCGCATTGAGAGACTCTACTGTTTGTTGTACTGTACCAGTACCCCCTTGTGAATTAGCTGTTCACACTCGGCCGCAGTATTTAGAGGTTGGTACAGAGCAGGATTAGGTGTTCAGCAGGGCGTCCAGCACACACTTGGCAGTGCGTGCGCGTGTGAACACCCTGTCGCCTGCGGAGCCTGCTGACTCTGACGCGTGACGGTCCGAAATTTATCTGCTGTATGTATGATGTAGTACATGTATCTCTGCGGTGCTCAGCTATCTCACAGCGTGAGGTCGCGCAAGCTGAGCGGCGGTGGCGCATGCACGGCGGGAACACACCCGCCCGCAGATGCAGCGCCGCCGCTCATTCTTCATAGGCGAAAGCTCGCTTCTTGCGGCTGGTCCGAGGGAGGCTGTCGCAGCTACTGCTTAAAGCATAACAGGGGGTGGGGGTAGAAAGCAGCCGCAGCAGCAGCAATCGAAAGTTTTCTCGATGCATAGCCTCATGCATGCCCCCAACCAGCCCGGCTGCTCGCAGAACCGCCCCGTTAAGTCGCCACATCTCCACTCCCAGAAACAGACCCTGAGCGCAGCGAGCCGGGTGGAGCACTCTTTAGGGGGAGGGGTTGAAAGAAGGGCGCTCGCGGTGGGCAGGGGTGGGAGCCCACCGGGGGCGCGCGGGGCAGGGGTGGGAGCCCACCGGGGGCGCGCGGGGCAGGGGCCGAGCCGAGCGGAAGGAGAGGCTGGCGGTTCGAATCCCTGTGGTAGCTACCAATGCGTAACACAACACTCATCATGAGTTTGCTGGCAGGAAACAAGGAGAGTGGTAATCAAAGTCGCGAGGCACAGATCCTTGTAATCCGTGAACCCAAAGCCCCCATTTGGATCGCACCCCAGCTGCGGGCACAAGGCCATGTGGAGGCACGCCGGCAGAGTGTAGTTCCGATCCGTGGGCACACAGCCAAAGATCGCCTCGCCGTCCGCTGAGACGCAGCAGCACGGCGCCAGTGGCTTGCAGCGGGCGGCGCAGGGGCCGCGAAAGTTCTTGACCGGTAGCTCGACTCGGGACAGAGGCGGTGCAGCACAAGGGATGCACTTGAGCTGCGGCTGCGCAGCCCCCGCAGTGCCCGGGCCGTTGGCCGCGAGCCACCATGTCGCAGAGCTCGCATCCGGGCTCAAAGCAGCTGCGTCCGAGAGCAGCAGAACGCCACTCTTCTGACCAAGTGAGGCCTCGGGCTGCCCACGCCAGTTGACTCCATCGAATGCGAGCCAGTGCGTGAGATGCGTCGTGTGCCGCCACGCGGGTCGGCCGTTTACAAGCATGGGCCCGCCTCGCCAGCCAGCCTCGCCCGCTTGGAGCGGCCAGACTCGGTCGTCTACGGCGAGCCGGTACTCACCCATGTACTCGCCCGCGGCGCCTTCCAGCGAGCCGCCCTCGAGCTTGAGCCCGGGCGGCGGCGGTGGAATCGCCTCGTACAGGCCCTTCTCGGCGTCGTCCAGCTTATCGTACTCCGCCTGGCACAGGTCGTACGATGGTTCGCTGCCACGCAGGTGGAAGCGCATGCCCACAATCGGGTTCTTGCCCGAGCGGTCGCACGAGATGCCCGGATGGAATCCCTGGTAGAAGGGTTCGGACGCGCTGCTCGCGCGCACGGGGGTCTGCACATGTAGCTCGGAGGCAGGGGCATTTCCCGTCGTCGCACCCTCGCGCTCCATGATGAAGGGGTTGACTCCGAGCAATCTCTCGAGCAAATCAGGGCTCTGCACGAAGATGTCATGAAAGGTCAGGGGGAGCACCACCTCGGCGGAGCTCGTGTGGGGCATCGAGATCAGTTCTATGATATTGGCGATGAGCGCTTCGGGCGAGACGAGAGCGAGGGCACAAGGGTGTTGTGTTGTGTGCACGCTCGCTCGCTCGCATTATGTTTTGTGGAGCTTGGTTTTGCACAACAGCGCCTCAAATGTCCCCAATGCTCGCTATGGGCTGCTTGATTTCTACCCTGTCGTCAACTCGCAACTCTTCCTCGTGAGCGACACTGCTAAACACAACCCCTCAACTGCAATGAGCTCTCAATTCAAGTCAATAAAAGTCAAATCAATCAGTGACCTGCCAAACTGCGAGCTGCTCCCTTTGGGATCGGCCTTTGTGAACGTTAACACCTTTGTGTGACTGACGCCCGGGTGTGGGGAATCCGACCTTTTTCATGCAAAACGCCCCACCGCCTCCATTGGCGCCGACACCTTCGCCGCCACCGACGCCGCCACTGGCCGGGATCATGCGCGAGCCGCGCAGCGCGCGCGGCGCCTACTACAATCAGCGATGGGCTCTGGTGGTGCCCATCCTATTCCTCGACTTCCTCGTTGTCTCTCTGCCTGGCGGCGTGCTGCCGGTCATCATCAACGACGAGTTCGGGGCGCGCTCGTACTCGCTCGTGGGCTGGGCGCAGACGACCAAGGGCGTGCTCGCCTTCCTCACGTCGCCCGCGCTCGGCTCGTGCTCCGACGCGGTCGGCCGCAAGTGGCTCTTCCTCCTGACCGTCCTCGGCACGGCATGCCCCAACGCGGCGCTCGGGCTCGGCTTCTCGCTCGAAGTGCACCTGGTGCTCGTGGGCCTATCGGGCCTGTTCGCGGCCACCTTCCCGCTCGCCTTCGCCTACATCGCCGACAGCGTTCCGCCGCACGAGCGGGCCTCAGCCTACGGCGTCGCCATCGGCTGTGGCCTCGGCGGCGCCTACTTGATTGGCCCTCCCATTGGCGCTGTGGTGAACGAGCGCTACGGCAGCCATGCGGTCTTCCAAGTGTGCCTGTGGATCAGCATTGTCAACGCTCTCTTCGCCACGCTCGCGATGCGTGAAACCGATCGACCGCCGCCGCCGCCTATGCGGGAGCTTCTACGGCGCGCGAACCCATTCGGCAGGTGGTTACTGATGACCTCTGATGACCCCTGATGACGGCTGATGACCTATGCGGGAGCTTCTTCGGCGCGCGAACCCATTCGGCAGGTGGTTACTGATGA
>Ga0210244_101865_pt1 | contig 15260 bp, 11 predicted proteins | sample ChrtobMetaP3_0mM_FD_155473 | JGI IMG/M metagenome (GOLD analysis project Ga0210244, IMG submission 155473) | Chrysochromulina tobin associated microbial communities from unialgal haptophyte culture, Seattle, Washington, United States - P3_0mM | ecosystem: Host-associated > Algae > Haptophytes >...
TCCCATGAGGGGGTTGGCAGTTTCGCCGGGCATGGTGTGGGCATGGAGAGAGCATAGCGACGCCCGAACAGGAATCCGTTGGATTCAAAACATGGCCACGAGCTTGTATACATGCTGCGTGTGCTGCCATGGGATACCCTATGAGCCTCAGTAGGTATCTCGACCCGTACCCCGTATTGTTCCACGGTGTGTCTGTGTCTCAATAACTCACTCACACTATATATGAACGAGAGTATCAGGTAGGAAGTTCCTACAGTCCTGATACGTGATACATGCGAACTTTCGCATGAAGGTCGGGCAGAGGATACATCAAGGGGCTAGGAATAGCCACTTCGGAACTAATTAAAACTTTAATTCACGCCAAGTTTCGTTTGTAAAAATGCTGCGCATCATTGTGCCGATCCCTGACTTCGTGTGGTGGCTCCGCAAGCCGCTCGGCTTCTTGCTCCTTGCCATGATGGTCCGCAAACTGTATCAGGCGAGCACAGCGGTAACCTGCCTGATGAAGCGCCGAAAAGCGCTGATCATCGCAGCACGCGACGGCACGCTCTCCAACGTGAAACTCCTTTTGTCGGGCACGCCCAGCTCGGACCACGCCTTCCTGCTCCAGCCAGAAGAAGCCTGGCAGGGCGTCACTGCGGTCTACGCGGCGGCACTGCGAGGCCACACCGTCTGCTGCAAGGAGCTTCTCTTGGCGGGCGCAGAGCCCGACCAGCCCAATGCAATGGGCGATGTGCCGCTGGCCATCGCTGCGCAGGAGGGGCACGCCGCGATCATCTCGCTGCTCCTCCGATCGAATGTCGCCGTCGACCGGCAGGCCCCAGGCTCTGGCGCCACTGCCTTGCAGCTCGCGTGCATGCAGGGCCACACAGCGTGCGTGCGCGTGCTGCTCGCGGGCGGCGCGGCGACGGACACGGCCAACGCGGACGGCAACACTGCCCTGTTCCTCTGCTGCGAGCACGGCCACGTCGAGTGCGCGCGGCTGCTGCTCGAGGCGGGTGCGTCGATCGAGCTGCGATGGGGTGCGAACAACGCCGCCGGCTCGGGGGCGACACCCCTCTTCATTGCATGCATCATGGGCCACCTGCCGTGCGTGCAACTGCTGTCGTCGTACGGCGCGCGCCGCCGCGTGCCCATTCCGGCGCTCGGCCGCGTCCTGAGCGCCGAAGAGGTCGCTACTGAGCGGCACAAGCTCGAGGTGGTCGAATGGCTCCAGCGCACTCGCAGCTGGGGCGCGTTGCATCACGTCGAGGTGATGACGGTTGGACGGGTGCGCGCGCTGCTGCGCGAGGGCGCGGACGTGATGCAGCGGCTGCCCATCGTGCGCAGCGCCGAGAGCCCGCCCGATATGTTGCTCTATGGGACTGACCACGCGACGCTCGATGCGCTCGAGCTCGCGACCCTCGGACCAAATGTCGGACCAGATCTTGTACAAAATCTCGGGCCCACGCCACTCGAGCTTGCGAGGCAGATGCCGAAGGGGCATGCAGGCGCACGGCTCGTGCGCCGCGCAGCCCAGCCATGGTCACCTAGTAACCACGAGCTCTTCCCGGCTGAGGCGCGCGCGCTGGCATGCTCGTACCTCTGGCCGTTAGTGCAGCTCGGCACGGCGCTCGAAGGCGGCCCCCCGCCCACGTGCTTCGCGCATATGGTGCTCTCGCACCTGATCACTCGAAGCTCGAAGCCGAAGGCCAAGCAGCTCGCGCGGCGCAAGACGGCTCTCATGGGTGCCACGCGAGTGTACTCTGCTTGACTCAACGTTCGATGAAGCCGCTCGTCGAATTGCTATTCATCAGATCCATTACCCTTTACGTTAGGCTTGGCCTTTCTACTATGCGCACAGCGCGTTTTGAGTCGCGTTTAACCGAACGGAACCCAGCTCCACGCCAACTACATGTGAGGTAAAACTAAACAGCGTTCGCGAAGTGCAAATATTTCCTTGTACCTTGACAAGTAACCGAAACCGTGTTAAGACCACGGCTATTCGATTATACATCGAACATCCCGGTTTCCCGCGCTTTCGGCGTACCAACGCACCCGGCGCACGAGACCAGCCAGACCACGCGTCACGCCCCACGCGGTGGCGACCCTGCGAGATGATGGGGAGGTCGGTCTCGACAGCAGACGGTCAGCACCCTATAATCTTCTGAGGACCGGTAGCGGTAGCGGTTCGGCTTTAGGATCCGCGGTCCCACAATGCACTGACGGCCGTACAGCTGTACGGAGGTGCCTGGTGCGGAGCACTCGGCATCACCCGCGCCTCAGCTGGAGATCTGATGCTCTTAGCCGTGATGGCGCCCTGGCCACCATCAGGCCCGCAGGAGGCCGAACCACGAGCTGCCTTCACCTGTGCGAGGCGACTTGGGCGTGGCGACCTCTGCTGGCTTTCGAGCCGCCGCCGTTGCGCCCTCGGCGCCGTGGACCCCCGAGGGCGGCATGCACTCCCGTGGTTGACATGCACTCCCGTGGACTCCCGAGGGTGCCATGCACTCTGGCAGGCATGTGGAGGTGCTCGTTAGGCTCGCTGGAAGAGTGCAGGGCAGGGGCGGCCGGGTTGGTGTGGTGAAGGCGCCCGTAGGCTGCACTGGCGAGCCCAGTTGGCCCTCGAGTGACCGACAGCGGCCAATCTCCTCAAGAACCTTCTGGCGCAGCGTCCTCGGCGCGTCCTCCTCAGCCTCCTCTGACGACGAGAGCTCCCACGTGGCGTCGTCACGGGCGTTCGCGCTGCTCGTGACAGGGCCGACGGGTGCTGGAGGCGACTCGTACCACCAGATGCCGCCTCGCTGGCAGCGCGGGGCCACCTGCCTGAAGAAGGGGTACTGCATCGCCGCTGCCGCAGAGGGACGGCGCGCTGGGTCGAATGTCAAGACCGCTCTGACGAGGTCGATGGCCGCCGTGGGTGCGCCAGGCATGAGCTTGGAGATACGCGAGGACGTGTACGCCACACCTCGGGGCTCCGCCAGCAGCTTGCGCATGCATGCCAGCGCGTTCTCATTCTGCGACGTCTCGAGCCAGCCGAGGCTGGCGGTGATGTGGTGCGCGCCGAGGACGCGTATGATGGCGCGCAGCGTCGCAGTGGACGGGAAGGCGTCTTGCTTCTCATGCGTGGCGCGCTCGAAGAGGCGGTGACGCTCATGGCACTCGGTGTTCGCGTCGACGAGCACGAGGCACAGCTCCGCCATCACGCACCCGAACGACCACATGTCGAGCGCGCTCCCGTAACCACACTCGAGGCACACCTCCGGCGGGCGGTAGTCGCACGTGACGATGCGACCCGAAAGTGGCCGTCGCGCCAAGGCCGGCGGGCCGTCGGGGTCGGGCTCTGGTGAGGAGGAGGCACTTGGCATCGTTCGGTCGCTATGGATGAAGCCCGTCCTGAGCCGCTTCAGGTCGCGCCGCTCGCAACGTTTGACCTGGCTCCATTCAGCCTCTGTGAACGCTCGTGACAGGCCAAAGTCGCACAGGCGCACCTCGCCCTCGCGGGACACGAGCACATTGCCCGGCTTGAGATCGCGGTGTAGAACCATTTGCGAGTGCAGGTGCTTGAGGCCCGCCAGGATGCCGAGCCCGATGGACTGGATCGAGTGCAAGGATTGCACGCCGGCACGATGGATCACGAACTCGAGGTCAGTGTCCATGGCCTCGAGTACGAGAAAAAGGTCCTCAAAGGCTCGCTCGTCGGCGGGAGCAAGAACAGCGTTCATCTTGACGATGTTTGGATGACGTGTACGTCTCAAAATCCGAAGCTCCTCCATGACCATGCGCGTGTCGCAAGGCGTGTCAAAGCATTCTCTCACGCGTTTGATGGCCACCTGTCCGCCAGTGTGAAGATCCGTCGCCAGCCAGACTTCTCCGTAGGAGCCCCCACCGACGCGGCGATGAACAGTGTAACGCTCCGCCTCTGAGCGCGTGACCGATTGGAGGAACGTCTCGCGGCTCGTCCTCATTGGAGTGCGCGCGTCAGACCCGCTGACCATGCTGGACGCCTGACCTCTCAGCAAATACTTGCCCCGTTTGGCAACGAGGCAAGTCAGATGTCAAGTCAAATCAAGTCAAGTCCACTGCTGGCCTCCGGAGCACATTCGATAGGCTTCCGTACGGTTGTCTTTTGTATATTGACTTGACAACGAGGAACTCATATGCTATGTGTGCGGCAGTGCGGGGCATCGCATGTGCACGTGAAGGCTCAGGAAATCACAGTGCCTATACTGTACTGGTCCAGTGTGAAACGATCGCGCTGTGTGAGTGTGGTACCGGGGGCTTCTTTCAGACGAAGCCCGATTAGGCACGAGACTTGCTCCACATGTCTCTCTTGTTCTTCTCGTAGGTTCCTACTCGAAAGGGGACAGGGGACAAACTGGGACAGACTGGCTCAGTTTTGGCATGCAGGTGCAGGAGCCGCCTGGAGCGGCGGTGAAACGCGCGACAATCAGAGCCGAGATCCGATCGCTGCTGATGATCGCGGTGCCAAATGCGCTCACCGCTACCTTTCGCCAGTTTCTGGATCTCGAGAACACTGCTGTCATCGGTCGATTGAAGGGCCCAACGGGCGGCTCGACGGCTCTCTACATCGACAGCGCCGCCCTCGCCGCTCTGTGGATCAATCTCACGGGCGCCTCCTTCGGGCGCGGCTGTGACGGCGCGCTGTCCGTCCTCGCTGCGCAGGCCTACGGCGCCGGAAATCCTCACCTCGTGGGCGTGTGGCTCATCGTCGGCCTGGCGGGCTTTTCGGCCTGCGCCCTGGTCCTTGGCGGGCTGTGGTCGGCGACCCCACAGATTTTGGCCGTCGCTATGCCCAACGATCCCGCAGCTGTTGACATGGCCAGCCGCTACGCACTGCTCGCCATCCCGTCGGCATTTCCCAACATGTGGATGTGGTGCTTGGCCTGCTGGCTGGTTGCGCAGCGGCTGGCGTGGCCCGAGCTCATCGTATACATGCTGGGGATTGGCCTCAACCTGGGGCTCAACCTCGCCTTCGTCTTCGGCTTGCGCCTCGGCTTCGACGGCGCGCCGCTCGCTATGGACGTCACCCGCCTCGTGAGCTTCCTCAGCCTGCTGATGCTCACTGTGCTCCTGCACTGGCGTGGGGTCGTGCGGCTGCCGCGGCTCTCGAGCGCATGTCGCGAGGCGCGACGGGGGCGGAGGCTACGGAGCTTTGCGGAGCAGGCGCTGCCACAGCTCTTGATGGCCTTGCTCCAGGAGCTTGGCATCGCAGCGGTCGCGTTCCTTGCTGTCCGCATGAGCGAAGAAGCTTTCTCCGCGCACACGATTGTGATGCAGTCCTTGCTGTGGCTCACCTCACCGCTCTTCGGGATGATGACGGCGACCGAGGTGCGGATTGGCAACCATCTTGGCGCCGGCGATGCGGCCGGCGCACGCCTTGTCGCTTCTCTGTCTCTTGTCATGATGATGGTCCTCGCCACCCCGGTCAGTCTCGCCTTGATCCTGCTCAAGGACCAGCTTGGTCACCTGTTCACCGACGACGCCAACGTCGTGCACTACATGGCCCAGGTTCTGCCGATCGTCGGCGGAGTGTACCTCGTGATGGGCGTCTTCTTCGCCGCGATGGCGACGCTCTCTGGCCAGGGACGGCCGTTACCGTGCGCGCTCGGCTTCCTTCTCGGAGCGTTTCTGCTCAGCCCGACCCTCGGATACGTCTTTGCGTTTGTCCAGACGCCGTTTTCAAGATGCCCGTTGAACTGCGACGCCTCGCCCCTCGTGGGCTTGTGGTGGGGCTTCTGTGCGGGATACTTGGTCACCGTCGTCATCGTGTGCGTCGCCGTCTGGCGTTCCGATTGGGCAGCCCTTGCTCAGGCTGCGCAAGAGCGTAGCGAGGTACCAACGGTCTCGTGCGCCCCACTGGTAGATGACGCCGACGCCGACCCTGCTGCCGCCGAGGCCACGAGGGCGACGGCCATGCGCGAGCCTCTGATTTTCAGCGGCGAGGCGCGTGGCGTAACAATCGTAGATTGATCGTTGAATGTATGCGTTTGGAAGGGATATATAATATATACCATGATATATACACGATCTGACCTAAGACGAAATGTAAAAACCTAATTGGATTCAACGGGGCTTCCGTACCGCGGCACCCGCAGGCGCAACGCCGGGATGCGCATGCGGGCGGGAGGACCTTGAAAGGCCCGAAGCCCCTGAGCCTCACCGCGGAGGCCCTGCGGCCGCGTACATTGCGTATACCCGGGCGGGTTGCGCGGATGGACTTGATTGAATTTGAGACTCGTGTGGCTAGATCGATCTGAGTCTCGGGAGATCTTCCAGCTAGATCGATCTGAGTCTCGGGAGATCTTCCAGCGAGCTGCGTCAGCCCCGGGCCGAGCTCACGACCGAGCTGCGGACCGAGCTCACCGAAGATGACGAGTCCTCGGGCATGTATTGGGAGAGGCCGCCGCGCATCCCCCCTTTTGGAGGTGACGTCCACCTCGGTGGCGGCGGCGGCAGGTGCGGCGGCGGCTCGGACTGCGACGTCTGGCTGCTGGAGGCGGAGTGAGGTTTGGGGTGATGCGGCACATGTTGCAGCGCTTCGCTTATATGCTGGTCGGCAAACCGCTCGAGCAGGCGCCCCTTCAGATGCGCTGGCAGTGGCAGGCCGCCAACACTACTCGAAATGACACTGCTGGAAATGCCGCTCTCGCTGCCCTCGTCCATGGAGAGGGCATCGAGGCCATCGGCCGCATCCCTTTCGTCACCCAAAGTTTCGTCGCCCAGGCCGCGCTCCTCCTCGAGCAGCTGCAGTCCGAGCTGCCCGAGCTGGCCCAGCCGCCATGCCGTCGAGAGGCTGCGCTCCGATGCGGCTGCGTGCTTGCGCACCTCGGCGCGCGCCTGTGCCATCTCCGCGGTCAGCTGGTGCAGAGCCCTCACGAGGATGACCTTGTCGGCAATCGCCTGCTGCAGCTGCTTGCGCAGCGGAGGCTCGATCTCCTCCTTGATATGAGCGCTGCTGCCTTCGTGCACGAACAGGGGCGATTGCGGCGTCCGCGGCGCTCGCGTCGTCGGAGAGCCGCCCCTCTTTTTCGGATGGAGCTCCTTGTGCACGTGTCGTATCGTCTCGGCGTCCATGTTATGCTGCCGCTTGAGCGCGCGGATCTCAGCGGTCGCGCTCGCGAGCTGCGCGTCGCGCTCGATCAGCTGCGCCTCCATGATGCGGATGATCTCTTCGTGGTTGCGCAGCTGCTTCCTCGACATCTCCAGCACCGACCGCTGCTCCTCGATTTCGTCCCTCTGCTGCTTGCACACCGTCGAGAGCTCCGCCACGCGCAGGGTGAGTGCCTCGCGTGTGCCGAGCTCCTCCTCTCGCCGAACCATTGTCATATCTGCCAGACGAGCGCGCGCGCCGGCAGGGGGGTTTGCCGAGAGGGACTGCGCTCAAAAACAAAAGTCGCGCGACGAAACCAACACGGCGCGAATTTCAGCCTCGGTCCCTCCAGTCCGCATTGCTACTGCGCTGTCCCGCGAGCAGCTCCGCCAGCTCATCGCTCCGGCTCAGCGTGCGCACGCGCGGCATCGAGGCGGCGGCGGCACGCTGCTCCGAGTCCGAGTAGCCCCAGTGCGCAAAATAGAGGCGGCAACCGAAGAGGCTCGGCTCGTTGGCGACGGTGCGGAGCGTCTGCACGCGGTCCTCGACGAAGCTGAGCACGCTGCTCGGGTGGGCCTGCTGCAGTGCACGCAGCGTCTGCACCTTCGGCCCGCTGCCGAGCCCAAAGACATTGGCGTCCTCGTGGGCGTCCTCGAGCTCGAGCCCGGCCGAACGCATCAACTCCTGCGCAAAGCGGCGCTGCTTCGTGGTCAAGATGTGCACGTCGGCGCTGCCGTCGGCGACCGCTGCCCGAACGGCCTCGATCACGCCGGGATAGAATGAGTTCGCACTCAGCCAGCCCTCCGGGTCGCTTTCGATCCACGCGTCGCGAGCTGCACCCAATGTCTCGATCGCCTTCTGCTGAGGCAGCGCGTACCGCGCAAGCAGCACGTCGCGCATGTCACCCCAGTTGGCACCGATCTCGCCCGGTGTCAGCGGACGCGCGCCACTGCTGCTTGCGCGTTGCGCGGCGAGCGCCTCGTCGACGCATAGCCGAATCAAAAGCAGGCTTTCGTACCCCGTCTCAACGTGTGGCCTTAGTGCCTTCATCTTGAAGGCGAGCCAGTTGGGCAGGTCATCTGGGCCGATGCCCTGAAGCTGCTCCCAGTCGCCTCCCGTCCACGATCCCCGGGCGCCAGCACGCCAGGGCTCCTCAGCCATCTCCGAGGCATGCGCCATCACATCTGGCCACAGTTCACACGCCGCCCTCCAAGCTGACCTCGTCAGCTCCGACTCGCTGTCGCACAGCACGCCATCGAAATCAAGCGCGAATATGTTGCTCGATGAAGACGCGACAACCCGACCGCAGCGCGGGCTTGGTGACAAGAGCGGCAGCAGCGGCAGCAGCGGCACGTGCAGCATTGTTCACACCGCGTAAAACCTCGCTTTCTTTGAGTGGCTAACAGCACATTTTTGAACGTGTTCGGGGGAGAAAATCACGCTCCTCCTCGTCAAAATGATACAATTTCACAACTTCGCACACATAACGAAACCCTCTTCATTCCCGCGATGCTGCGCGCATGGCTCCGTCCGGCCACTCGCGCAAGCACACAACGATCGCTGAGCACCAAGGCACCCAAGAAGGACACCCTTCGGGCCCTCGTGCAGCGTGTGAGCCTCCGTGGGGAAGTTGTCTTAGTCAGAGCCGATCTCAATTGTCCGCTCAGCAAGGGGGCTGGCCCGCCCGAGGTTGCTGACGCAACAAGGCTTGTTGAGGCGCTGCCAACGCTGCGGATGCTCATCAACTCGGGCGCCAAGATCGTGTGTTGCAGTCACTTGGGACGTCCCAAGAAGGCCAAGACGCCCGAAGAAAAGCAACGAATGAGCCTGGCGCCTCTGGCAGCACGCATGTCCGAGATGTTGGGCATTCAAGTCCTGATGGCCGAGGACTGCGTGGGCAAGTCCGTCGCCAGCGCCGTATCCCAGCTCAAAGAAGGAGGTGTGCTACTCCTCGAGAACACGCGCTTCCACACCGAGGAAGAAAAGAACGACGCCTCTTTCGCTCAGTCGATTGTGCAGTCCAGCGGGGCAACCATCTTCGTCAACGACGCGTTCGGTGCAGCACACCGCGCGCACGCATCCACGAGCGGCGTGGTTCCGTTTGTGAAGCACGCAGTCGCCGGCATCTTGATGGAGAAGGAGCTCGACTACTTGTACGGCGCCCTCGCGCATCCCAAGCGCCCGTTCGCGGCGGTCGTGGGTGGTGCCAAAGTTTCGTCCAAGATCTCGGTCCTCGAGGCGCTGATGGAGAAGGTGGACATCCTCGTCATAGGCGGCGGGATGTCGTTCACGTTCCTCAAGGCACGCGGCCTCGAGGTGGGCAAGTCGCTCGTGGAGGACGACCAGCTCGAGCTCGCGGCCAGGCTCGAGAAGCTCGCCATCTCGAAGGGCATCGACCTCGTCCTGCCGACCGACGTCGTGGCCGCGGTTGCTTTCGCACCCGACGCGCGCCACGTCATCGTCGGCATCGGTGCGATCCCAAGCGACCACATCGGCGTCGACAACGGGCCCGCCACCACCAAGCTCATCCAGAGCAAGCTCTCTAAGTGCAAGACCGTCCTGTGGAACGGCCCGATGGGCGTCTTCGAGTTCGACGCCTTCTCAAAGGGCACGTACGCAGTGGCCGAGACACTCGCGGCGGCGACAGATGCGGGCGCGGTCACCATCATCGGCGGTGGCGACTCGGTCGCCGCCGTCAACAAGGCGGGGCTCGCTGCACGCATGTCGCACATCTCGACGGGCGGCGGCGCGTCTCTCGAGCTCCTCGAGGGCAAGGTGCTGCCGGGCGTCGACGCACTAGATGATGCAAAGTGAGAGCTCGCGGTGAGAAGACAGCAAGGGCTTCAGTCGACTATGCAGTTATGATTGGACAGACAAAATACGGAAAGAACACTTCGACGAATTTTGACTAAAAACGGCAATTCCGCATCGGGTGACGAAATGAGAATTGGCGCCCCTCGCCTCAGAGAGAATGCTCTCTCGCACGATCGGCCGTGTTGGCGTCCTGCGCCTGGCCACCCGTGCGCTTGCCACTCGCGTCCCGATCGTTGGCGGCAACTGGAAGTGTAACCCCAAGTCGGCCGCTGAGCTTCCTGAGCTCATCGCTAACATCAACTCCTGTGATACCTCGGGCTGCGAGGTGTATGTGTGCCCCTCTCCGCTGCACGTCGCGCTCGTGCAGGGAAAGCTCACCAATGGCGCCGTCGTAGCGCCTCAGAACTGCAATTTCACGGGTTGCGGCGCGTACACCGGCGAGATGGCCGTCGAGCAGATGAAAAGTATGGGCATCTCCTGGGTGCTCATCGGGCACTCTGAGCGGCGTGGCGAATTTGGCTTGCCGACGCCTGCCGAGTCGAGCGCTTTGCTCGCGACCAAGTGCAAGCACGCCTACGAGAATGGCTTCAAGGTCATCTACGCCATTGGCGAGCCGCTGCCCGTGCGCGAGAAGGGCATCTCCGCAGTCGTCGCCCACTGCGTCGAGCAGCTCAAGCCCTTCAAGGAGATGACGCTACTGGACCCTGACAAGATTGTACTCGCATACGAGCCCGTCTGGTCGATCGGCACGGGCATCACTGCCTCGCCCAAGCAGGCCCAGGAGACGCATGCGGCGATCCGAGCGTGGCTCGCCAAAGAGGTGGGCAAGGACACGGCCGACCGGATGCGCATCCAGTACGGTGGCAGCGCCAACGCGAAGAATGCGCCCGAGCTCTCAGCATGCCCCGATGTGGACGGCTTCCTCGTCGGCGGCGCCTCGCTCAAGGCCGAGTTCAAGGACATCGTGAGCGCAGTCGCCAAGGCCAAAGGTCAAAAGAGGCCGATGGCCAAGGGCGTGTGACAGCTGATGACCAAGGGCGTGTGACAGCCGATGGCCTCAAGGGCGTGTGACAGCCGATGGCCTCAAGGGCGTGTGACAGCCGATGCGAAGGGTGCCGTATCCATCGCGATGTCCGGCCCGGGAAATAAGGAAGGCAAAATGATTCACACACTTGTATACCCACCCGCCTGTTTTCGAACTCAGGGACGTCAGGGTCGACGGTCGCAGATCGTAACTTTGATGTGACTGGAGCCTGTGGGTTCCTGTGGGCGGGAGCCCGGACGAGATTACAGCTTACACGCAATCTCGGCAAGCTGCTGTACCCACCTTCCCCCCTACAGCTGACCCAGCTGTCGGCTCCCTCAGGGAGCGGTTGAGGAAGCCCGTTGCGCATGAGCATTGCGTTGCGCGCATGGTTGCACGTTCCCATCGCCGTCATGTGCGCCTTGAAGTCGCCCAGTCCAATGAGGATGGAGAGGTTGCGCTCGGTGAGGTTGCGCTCGATCATGTGGGTGGCCACGTGCAGCAGCGCCCCCTCCTTCGAATCGATGTCGAGGACGAGCTGCGTCACCGAGCGGCCGGACAGCAACTGGCGCAGCCGAATGGTCGGTGCGGACAAGGGTGCCTGCCGCGCCCAGTTGTCGTGCGTTTTGGGCGCAGGTGGTGCGGGGGTGCGGCGATGCCGCACGCATGAAAGGTGTCACTCTGTCGCGCACGCAACGAAGCGCGGCATCCGAGTCCGGCGGCGGAAGGCAAGGCTCACCGGTCAAGAGGAGGGTGAGGGCGCAGCGCAGCGCCTCGTCGACCACCACCGGCGTCGCGCACGGGTTGGAGCCGATCACGCTCTCCCGGAAGGCCGCCTCGGCGCGGCTAGAGCGGTGTCGGGAAGGCCCTGCATCGACGCGCGCCGTGTTCGCGCGTTGGGTGGGCGAGCCGTTGGGATAGCAGCCCCCCATCTGCGGGGGCAGGTCGTGCACGTGCGTGTGGAAGTCTGACTGCGTTCCGCGGTACGTCTCACGCGCCTCGAGGGCGTCCCACCAGCGACAGAGCGCGGGACGCGCTGTACGGTCGCACATGGTGAACCCTTTGTAGTAGTAGAGGGAGGCACCCATACGCTCGACGTACGGGACGAAGACGAGATCCGCCGTGGACAGCTGCTCGCCGCCACGGATCCACGGGCCGGGCGTCGCGCCCAGCTCCTTCTCCATGCGCGCGAGCACCTCCTCGAACGCACGCTGCTTCGTCGCCTCCTCGGCGGCCGACGACGACGGGTAGCAGAGCCACTCGCACCACGCACCGAAGAGCTGGCGCTCGAGACGGTGCTGTGGCATGATCACGGCGAGCGGCTCGCCGAGCGGCCCGAACGCGGCCTCGAGCTTTTCGAGGATGACGTCCGACTCTGTCGATCTCCGCCGCGGGCAGCATGCCCGAGGGCACTATGCGCTTGTACCAGTCCTCCTTCTGGCCGAAACAGAACATGGTCACCTTGGCGATCCGGTATGGCACGCGCTTCTCCTCGAGCCACAGCCACACCTTTTGGCAGTATGGGCACCACGCGTGGTTGTCTCTGTACAGAGTGACGCGCACCGACGCCTCGGGCTGCCCAAAGGTGCGCACGAGCGCTTGTGAGTGTGTCGGGCCAGTCGCCTGGTCGGGTGGCACGTACGACGCAGCTAATGGCGCGAGCTCCGACCAGCTCAGCGCTGCGCGCTTGGCGAGGTTCGCGGCTTTCGGCTGGGCAGCGTTTAAATGGCCGTGCTTAAGAGGAAAGGCCACGAGATGAACTCGCACGGATTAGCAGCATTCATCGCGAGGCAAGGGCTGCCATCCCCTTTTCTCGGAAATGTCACGGGCGCCGTCATGGGCGCGACGTACGTACCCAGCGGGACCACGACATCCGGAGGCCCGCCGTCACAATTCGCCACTTGGGCTTTCGATTTGTTGGGTTTTGGCACACTGTAAATTGCGAACAGGGCGAGAGACTTTTCTTCCGAAGCGAAGCAGCTTTCTTGGAGCAACACTAGCGCATCGTCGCCCCTTCTTCGATGATGTCGGGCACCTTCCTGCTCGTCGTCGCCGCCGAGAGCGTAACCTCTGCACCCTTTGTTGGGGCAAACGTGCTGCGGGCGAGTCATCAGCTCTTCAACGGCGGCGCCTCGCCTCCCCCCCATTCACTCTGCATGAACACGGGCGTGGACGCCTCGAACATCTATTGCGACAGCCCCGGCTCCGAGTTGCCGATGTGCGCATACGGCGCCGACTGCGCCCCGCGCATGCCGCGCTCGCCCCCGCAGCCACTGGTCTCCAGCCCACCGCGCCCCATCGCGTCAACACCTCCGACACCCGCGGCACCCCCTGCCCTTTGCATCGACCCTGTCACTCGCATCGGAATGCCAGCTGATGCCTCGGATGGCTGCTGCGACGATGGCGGCCCGGGCGCCGAGTGCCCGGATGGCCAGTACGACACCGACTGCGCCGACTGTGGCATGCGCCGACCGCTGCCACTGCCGACCGCTAGTTCACCCCCCGGCAAGGGCATCTGCTTGGAGACGTGCTTCTGCGCCGATTGCGCCAACTGCGGATCGCACACCGCCGTGCAATCGGCGCTGCCGCCTGTGGCTCTATCGCCTCCATCGCCTCCAAGGGTGCCGCCTACTTCTGGCAGCATCTCGACCGGCACGCCCTCGCCGCCCTCGCCAAAGTCAACGGCCCCTCAGCCGCTGGCGCCACCGTCCGCACCCTCGCACCCCCCCTCGTCGCCCCCGCCAAGTTCGCTGCCGCCGCCCCAAGGCGCCACCTTACACTCGCATGCCAACTCTACAGCCACGGGATGGAAGGCCACCGCTCTCCAAGGCGAGATGGGTCGATTCGCTTGCCTGCTCTCGATGGTCTTCTTTGCGATGGCTGGCCTCGTCGCACGATCGGTGGGGCTGTTTAGAGCTCTGCGTTCGAGCACGAAGCGAGACGGGACGCAAGGAGCACGTGGGAGTCGGCGAGGAAGGTTGCAGCCGGGATGTGCTCAATGGAGAGTCTGGCTGGCTATCCTCCTCAGCTTCCACAGGATGGCGAGCGTTGAATGCCAAAGCCCCAGCATGCCAGCGATCCCACGTCTAAGTGCCAGCATGAGCTCCACCTATAGTCTCTACCCCTTTCCCTACGCCTCGCTCTGCATCAATGACCAGACCTCAGATTTTTGCCACACCGATTCACAGGCCAATCCGGGTGAGGCCAATCCGTGGTTGTCCATTCAGATCTCAGGCCAACAAGCTGTGCGGCTTGTGTGGATCATGAATCGCGTTGACTGCTGTGCAGATCGCCTGTCGCCCTTCCAAATATGGGTCGGTGCGTCGCCAGGAGACTACAACTCAGCTACGTCGCAAGCGTGCGTCGTGGGTAATCAGATAGTCCCAGCCACGGCCGGACCGTTCACATTCGACTGCCAGAGGGATCTCAGTGGAACCTATGTGACCATCGTGCTGCCCGGGACTAATCGCATCCTCAACCTTGCCGAAGTGCGCATCTTTTCTTCTCCCAGCCCGCCAGCGATCCCACGTCTAAGTGCCAGCATGAGCTCCACAACATCTGAGTGGCCCCATCTCAGCCCTGCCCAGATCGTCTCGTTCTGCATCAGTGACCAGACCTCAGATCAATTTGATCATTGCCACTCCAACACTGAGGCCAATCCGTGGTTGTCCATTCAGATCTCAGGCCAACAAGCTGTGCGGCTTGTGTGGATCATGAATCGCGTTGACTGCTGTGCAGATCGCCTGTCGCCCTTCCAAATATGGGTCGGTGCGTCGCCAGGAGACTACAACTCAGCTACGTCGCAAGCGTGCGTCGTGGGTAATCAGATGGTCCCAGCCACGGCCGGTCCGTTCACATTCGACTGCCAGAGGGATCTCAATGGAACCTATGTGACCATCGTGCTGCCCGGGACTAATCGCATCCTCAACCTTGCCGAAGTGCGCATCTTTTCTTCTCCGCCGCCACCGCCGCCGCTGCCGCCGCGCTTGCCGCCGCCGCCCTCGCCGCCGCCCTCGCCGCCGCCGTATCCGCCGGGGACCGCGGCGGTGAGCACAGCCGCCGGCCTGACCAGCGCACTCGCCAACACCGCCGTCGGCCGCATCGTCCTTGCCTCCGGCACCTACTACCTCACCGCCGAGCTCAGCGTCACCAGGAGCGTCGTCCTCGAGGCGGCGGTGGCAGGCTCGGTCGTGCTGCACGCACAAGCGAGCTCCTCGAGTCCGCGTCGTGTGCTGAACATCAACCCGGGCTCGTCGGGCGTCGTGCAAGTGATCGGGCTCAGCATCACGGGAGGCTACACCTACTTTGGGGGTGGCGGTGTCTACGTTG
>Ga0210244_101868_pt1 | contig 15241 bp, 12 predicted proteins | sample ChrtobMetaP3_0mM_FD_155473 | JGI IMG/M metagenome (GOLD analysis project Ga0210244, IMG submission 155473) | Chrysochromulina tobin associated microbial communities from unialgal haptophyte culture, Seattle, Washington, United States - P3_0mM | ecosystem: Host-associated > Algae > Haptophytes >...
GCCCTCGCCTCCCCCCCCCGGCCGCCTGCCGCCGCCGGCCCTAGCCGCCGCCGTTCGCCGCCGCTGGCCTCGCCTCCGCCGCCGCCCTAGCCGCCGCTGGCCTCGCTATGTGGAGCGGAGAGGCAGGGCGCGTGTCGCCCCTGTGTCGGCGCGTCGCGTAGAGTTCGGTGTGTACGGTTTCGAGTGTGGATCCTGTAGTACACAATCTGAGCGCCGCCGTCAAGTTACCGGTTTAAAACCAAACGAGATCTGGTTGAGACCACTATTTCTGGTTCGAACCACGCTCTCCGGTTTGAACCTGGAACCGTGGTTCATTCCACTGTTTTCTGGAACGTTCCGCGCCAGTGGTTTGAACCACAAAAGAGTGGTCCAGACCAGAAATTTCCGGTCCGGACCACTCTTTTGTGGTCCAGACCAGATAAAGTGGTTCAGACCAGGAAAAACTGGTATTTTCAAACTGCTGAAAAAACCAGTCCCACCTGGTTCAGACCACTTTTCCTGGTTCAAACCGGGAAAACCTGGCCCATCCCTGGTTTTTTCCGGTTGCCAAGCAGGACCACATTTAGATTACGGAACACCCAAGTTGTCTTACCGAAATCTAGTACACGACAAGAAGGTCATCATAAGAACAAGCGTCCACCCTGCCAAAGTCGGCGTCACCCGGATTGCGCGGACGCAAGCTGCATCTGCATCGCCCCCCTGCCCCGCCGTTGATTGCGTACCATGGCAGCCATCACGCAGACGCCCACGCACAGGTAGCACGCAAAGCCGACGCCGAGCCAGCGCATGCCCTGCCAGCCAAAGTAGGCGTACATGGTGTACAGGAAGGCAACGAGGCAAGTGGCGGCCGCGAACTGGCCACACAGCAGGAGTAAGAGGAAGAAGCGCATGTTGCCCGACCAGCAGCCGGAGCCCGCGATGCAGCGGCCGAGGACGCCGCAGTGATGGTCGAACTCGACGACGCAACGGCCGCATTGCCGGCAGTGGTGTGCGGCGCTTTTCTCGCCCAGTGTTAACACCTTGCAGGCCTGGGCGGCAGCGCGGTCGCAGTCAGGAAACAAGGCGCCCACGAAGTTGCCACAATAGTACCGATGATGCTGCGGCCGGCGCCACACGCAGCAGCGCACGCAGTACGAGGCGTCCGGGTCGCTCTCGAGTTTCTGGTTATCGAGCCCATCGAGCGGCTCGCCCGAGCGCAGTCGCTCTGCCACGCCGGGTGGCACAGGCTCGGTCGTGAACGGCGTCCGCGGCACGACGCCCGGGTCAACGTAGAGGAGCCCCGCGTGCGCCACAATCGCCATCGCCGCGAGTGTGTGGATAATTCCATGAACCATCCACCAGAACCACGCCGGCTCGCCCCCGAGAAGCCACGAAAAGATGTGCACCGCAGCGACGATTCCGGCAATCGTTCCACCGACAATGACGACACCGCCGGCCGCCTGCCAGAAGACCCGATCGTCGGGCTCGGGCATTGGCGGCAGCGATGACGCGCTCACATCGGCGCCCTCAACGTCGACGAGCCGCTCGGCCTCGCTCACGCGCTCTGGGGTCAGATCCACCTCCTGAATCATGGTCACTCCTCGCATCACCAGGGTACCGGTAAAAAGACGTCGGGGTGTTTGTTGTTGGTGGGTTTGGTTGGTTGTGAGATTGGTCTGTGTGCCTTTGTGCGTCCGCGTGTCCCGTGTGTCCCGTGTGTGTCCCGGCTCCCCCCGGTGTCTTTTTACCGGTAAAAAGACACCGGGGGGAGCCGGGCCCATTACGCCAAGGGTCTAAAGTTCGTATTACCGCTAAACATGCAACTCGTTGTCTCCATCGTGCGCTCGTCTAACTAGCTACTAGCCAGCCCCGTGGACTAAATTAGAGTAATTCGCATGCATTCACGTGAAACGGTTCGACACAAGTTTTTTCGCAAAGCGCCTTCTTCCCCCTCCTGTTGATCTGTCTCAAGATTTGTCTCCAGCCACACGACCACACGCAGGCACGCAGCGCGGGATGTCGTGGTGTCACGCACCCGCCGGCAAACCCTCACCGCTATCGGCTTCGTGCCGAACTCGAGACTCCTCGAATGCGCTCACGTACAGTCGGTCCCTCACAACAGGCGCACGCGTTGCATGGGATCAGACCATTGTGCACGGACCCTTCTCGCGGCAGCAGCAGCAGCAGCCACAAAGTGCCGAGCGGCGCCAGCAGCACCTCCAGCAACATCACCCCGTGCCACAGCCCCCGTGGATTCACCGGGAGCACAATCCACGATTCCTACCAAACCCACCGCAGTCGACTGTGAGCAGCGTCGTATTTGGACAAGATCAAGAGCCGTCGGGGCAGGTCTCCTGCCGCCGTGCGTTCAACCCGCCACGGTCGACTGTGGGCAGCATCGTGTTCGGACACCATGTAGGACACGAAGATCCCGTGCCACCACCCAGAACCGTGTTAGAACATGAGCGCTTCAGGCTCAGCTCTCCCACAAATTGGTTCCTGACGCTGGGCAGCAGCAGAGGGGAGCGATGCGATGGCCTCGACCATGATGGCAGCCCATGCCATTTTGCGTGGCCTCAGCACCTCTGGTCGCATGGCGTCCACTTCGAAGGCAACTCCAATCCTGAACAGCGCTTACGGACGAGCATCTCCCGGCAGTCGTACTCGCCACAAGCGCTGAAAGCACGGGGTGGGTTCGACGTGGCCGCCGGCGGTCGGCTGTCTGCCTCTTGCAACCCCAACAGTCTCGTCGCAATACGTGTATGACTCAGTGTGGCATGCGGTGACGGACGAGCTGGTATCTTCTATCTTGGTGTTTAAGGCACATCAGTCATCAGACATCTAGGCCTATAGCAGGTTTACAGAATGACCACGTGCCCACCGGGGGGGTGCAAGAGTGCACGAAAAGGGTTCAAAAGGCCAAATATCTAAGGCCAAATATCGTCAATCGTGTCGCGTGTCCTGCGTGTCCTTGCGGTGACCGGTGTGTGCGTTCCCGGGTTTTATAAGAGTCGATGCTGGTCCGTGGCGTGTGCTCTAAGTGTGCTCAGTAACTATGGTGCGTACTTATGTGCGTACGGCCGTACCGCGATAGCCGATATCCCCGTACCGTAAGAAAGAGACCGTAACAGGTGGTGTAACTCGTGTGAGACCCCCTGTGGCTCCAAAACGACGATTAATGCGACACTGCTCACTGGCACCTCCCGGTGACGTGACGTGACCCAGTCGACGCCCCTTGGCGTGTTGGCTCCTCGAGTGTGCGCTGCGGTGAGGACTACTTGCCAGCCTTGCCAGCCTCGGTCGCTGCCAGTTTGAGTGAGAAGAAAGCATTCGTTGCAAAAGCAGCGGCAAGGCATCGCGGCTGTGCAAGACCGCACGCGAGGCCCGCGAGGTAGATGCCAGTCGTGGCGATAACCCCGCCGTACAGGCTCATCATCGAGTATGCAAGCTCGGAGAGCGGCGTGTTGAGCTGGTATAGCTCAGCAGTCGCCTTGGGAGTGAAGTAAATCAGTGTGCCGGTCAGCACATACACGGCGGCGGACACGATTGGACTCACGTGGCCGCCGAGCGTCAGCCGTCCAAGTATGGTGAAGAGGAGAATCGCACCCACTTGCGAGCCCTTCTCGCGCCCAATACTGTCCCACACTGGCAAGACCGACAGCTGCGTGAGAGCAGCGATGTACATACCTCGGCCGGCAGCCACGGTGGCACCATAAGGACCCGTGAGAAGAACAGCGGCAAGAGCGAGCTGCCATGCACCCACAGCTCGCACGATCTTTGACGCTGCGTCATCATACTGCTTCAAACCTGACATTTTTGTCTCGGGCGAAACCCACGACAGCGCGCCAGAGGCCGCAAAGATGCAAGCAGCGGCCTCTGTCAACGGCAGCGCCATCTGGGCGTCGGCCGCGAGCCGAGGCGTCACGGTTGGTTTCCAGAAAGCCACATGGCGCACTGGTAGCGAGAAGGATAGCGTGGAAACCAAGACGACTGGAATGATCATCGCGTTTTGTGCGTGTCGTGTGCAACGAGAGTCAGAGAGTGCGATGCTCGGGTGCCAGGAATCCTGCTGGGGGCCCCCACTGCGGCGGCTGCAGCTCAACACAACGCGCCGGTCTGCTGCTGTTCAACACAACGCGCGCGCCCATGCACAGGAGTCACTACCGGTATCACCATGGACGGAGGTGTTTGTCCTTAATCGGAGAAGTTTGCGGGAAGTTGCTTCCACTGAAAGGGAATTCGTCATCAATGTGAGCTCTGTTTCTCTGTGTTCTCACTTGGGTGTCATGTATCTTAATGTATCTTCGACCTCTGCAAGCATGCACAACACAACTCTTTCCGACTTTAGTTTCCTTGCGAGTTTTCTGACGCCCGCCCGCCATCAGCAAAAGCGCGCACTCGGGCTGAGCGGCGGACAATGGATAACAAAGCCGGCCCGGGAGGCAAACGGCCCATGTCGTTGCGTAACAAATGGTACTGCTCGTGCTGTGGTCGGATGAATATGGCACACATCGAGTACTGCGAAGGCCCCGATCGATATCGCGATGGTCATCTGAGTCTCTGTGGGTCGGCACGTGCACACGGTGTGCCGAGTAGCCTGCCCAAGTACCGCCCGAGGGAGAAGAGCATTCACACTGACGCAACCCAACGCGGGAGCTCTTCTGCGGCACACATGGGTGCAGCGTTTACAAATGGCACCGGCAAAGGTCACAATGACGGTCGGGCCACTTGCAGCCACATCAACCGCGAGATCAGCGCCGGGTCCCAGGCAAAGACGAGAGCGTTCAACGAAAGCCCTTCAGAATGCGCTGCTTGCGCACGCGGCGCCCACCGCGCCCATACTTGTAGCGATCGCAATGGCTCTATGCGCGGCCTAGATGGTAAATTCACGCGCGGGTCTTCCTGTACAGCCACGAACCAGCCCGGTGAGGCTCCGCATACAAAGGATGTGGAAGATGGCGCGAAGCCACCAGGCGAGGCTAAGCTCGGCAATGGACCACATAACGAAGGAGGCTCCGAGCGAATTGTGAAGCATGGAGCGCAACAAGAGCACGAGAGCCTCATTAAGGGCCTCACCAGCGAGGGCGAAGAAGAGGCAGCGCGTGAGGAGGACGACAAGGAGGACGACGAGGATCTCCGACCTTTGGCGCGCGGAGGCACTGCAGCGGTAACTGCAGCGGCGACACTCGGGGCTCGACCGCCTTCGCGGCACGTCTCACCGCTGCGACCGGCGCGCCCGTGGTACCCCGGACCCAAGCGCAAGTTCCACTGCATCGCGTGACAATTTGTGGCTGGCTGAGCGCCGCTGAGTAACAAGAGCGAGGCAGCGAGCATGGCCATGGAGATAGCGCAGATGCACGGCGACGATCATCCAACGGCGCGCGAATCCGAATGCAACGGGCACAAGTGGGAAGTGGAAGTGCGGAGTCTTGAGAGACGATAGAGAGCATTACGGTTTACGCGTCAGAGCGGGCGAGCTCCGGACGGAGTCGATTTTGGGCTGTACGACGTAGAGACAACGAGTGTAATACATTGCAGCGTGTGGGTAACTCCGGGCTTAAAACTCGACTGTCGAGTATCGACGTAGCGACACGCGCGCGACCGTCTCCGACAATGAAACGAGCGCCGTGCAACACGTCGCCGACCGGAGCGCCAGCCCCGCGACGCGCGAGCTTGTCCGTGTGCGCCGTTTTTACCGCGTGCTCCGCGCGCCGCGCACCCCTCTTCTCGCGCGGCGTCGGCCGCGGGGAGGGTTTCAACAATCAGGTAGCGGGGCAACCCCGCGGAACCCCACAACCGCACACATGCGCAAACCACTGTGGTCACCAATTCTCGGGCAGCGAGTCGCTGCCCGACTTATCCTCGACCACGTATCGTACTCCCGTATCGGCCAGCATTTGCTTAAGCTCCTTCTCAAGGCGGAACGCCGTCTCTAGGTCGCCGGCCTCTGCAGCAGCCTGGAGTCGCTGGCGAAGAGCTTCACAAGCAGCCTCAGGGTCGTCTGGCGCACCGAAAACCCGGCTGAGAGCCGGCCCGATGACTGGCAGCCCACGCAGACCTGAAGCACTGCCAGGCATCGGCGGGACGAAACTTTGAGTGTTCTCTGCAAACGTCGAGTCAAAGATCTGGAGGCCGCCAAGCATAAGGACGCCGAGAACGCCCACGACGTAGATGAGATCGGTCGGCTGAGCGCCCACACCACCGTTGGGCAGCACTTGCGGCAGGGCCTCAGCAAACAGCGTCGTTGGAACGAGCGACACGGATGGTGGTGCGGTCGACGCGAAGGCGATCATGGGCGCCGCGAGGCGAGACGTGACCCCGAGCACCATCTTTGTTTGCCCCGCGGTAAATGCTTCCTGTGAACAAGTCACGTCAATCACACCAATGACGTGTCACCTCTAGATGGAACTCCTCCGCCATCTCCGCCCACTCCCTTCAACCACTGCTGGCCGCCTCGAGCACATTCGATAGAGGCTTCCGTAACTTTGGTTGTCTATTGTTTATGTAAAGACTTGACTTGACTAGTTGACTTGAACAAGAAAGACCAATCTTCGACTATGTGTATAAACACGACACACGCGACAACCGGTGCTACGGTGAGCGCATCACGCGCGGGACTCCAGAGAGTACGGGCAACACATGAACAGTGCACCAAAACGCGCTTTGGTTCAATGCTTCAATCATTTTCATAATAAAAGAGTTTATACATTGTAGCGACGAGACCGACTGAGCAATGCAGCGTCCTTATTCGATTTAAGTGGGATTAAATACGGAAGATCAACGATCGGTTCGCGGTGATCGGATCCCATCACGCCATCAGGTTGACTGGACAAAGGGCAAAGGCAGCCGCTGGGTCGTTCGAGTCGATCTTGTCATGCCATGGCCCATTTGGCGGGATACCGGTGCACGTGGTGCCGCTGTTGCCCAAATTGCCCGTGTGCGGGTCGGGCGACACCGCTAAGAACGGATAGCTCGCCTGGATCTGCGCCAGCACGAGCTCCGCCACTTGAAGGTTTCCCGCCACAGAGAGGTGCAGCCCGTCGGAAAGGTACACGTGCCAGCCGTCGCCGGGTGCCGCAGCCTGCAGCTCCGCCCACAGATTGACGCACGGGAGCCCGAGCTCCTGGGCCACATTGGCCACGGCGTCGGCGTACACGCCAGCATTCTCGTTGGTGCGCTCGAGCACACCCGACGGGGAGTTCGGAAATCGCTGCCGCTGGAAGGCGATGCGTTGCTCGTGGCAGACGGGTGGCGGTGTGATCAGCAGTATTGCCGCGGACGGGCATTGTTCGCGAAAGTGCGCCACGATGGTGCGCAGGTTGGCCTTGAACTCATCGAGTGGCACATGCTGTCGCAGGTTGTGCTCCGGCAACGACGCGTCATTTGCCCCGAAGAAGATGGTGACGAGAACGGTGCGCTGCTCGCTGTCACGTAGCTGCGGGCCAGCCAGCAGCTCCAAGGCCCAGCGGGTATTGTACCCCGAGAAGCCGCGGTTGACAACATCCGCGTACCTCTGATATTGATCGGACAGCCTCGCTCCCCAGCCACCGACTGAGAAGCTCTGCTGGGTGATCGAGTCGCCGAAGAGAAGGATACGTGGTGGGGCGTAGCCTTGCACGCGCTTGCCCTGGCGCCACGTCCAGAGGCAAAGCGCGGCAGCGCCGAGTGCCGCCGCAGCGATCATCGCGTCACGCATCGCACCACACAAAGGAAAGTTTGACCCGCAATACGTAACGCCCAGGAACCGGTGTTGTGATTGAGTAGGCGCCCCCCGGCCCCGGCCTCGAGCCATCCTTCCCCACACCATAAAGCGAGCGTGCCAGAGGCACTCTCGGCATGGAGGCACACATAGTCAAGGTGCCCCCGGGCGTAGCGCCCGGGGGCATCTTCCACGGCAACATTGGCGGCCAAATCGTCGCCATTCAGGTGCCGCCCGGCGTCGTTGCCGGACAAACACTGCAGATCCAGGTCCCCCAACCTCAACAACTCCCGGCTGCGCCCACGCAGCAGATGATTTGGGAGTGGGATGATGACCCGCAGCACACTGGTAAGTGGGTCCCGTACTCGCAAGAGCAGAACGCAGAGCTCAACACGGCGCTCAACACGGGCACGAGGACGATCTACCTGCACACGCTCCTGGGAAGCTACGTGATTGACCTCGTGGCGATGACGCAGACCAATGCGACCTCCGGCTTCAAGCGAGCGATCCGCAAGCGTGCCTTGCCCACCCAGCAGGCGATACCCACGCAGCAGGCGATACCCACCCAGCTTCGCGTGATCGTCCCGCCGGGGTGCGTTGCCGGCACTCGGTTCCGCGTGGAGACCCCCGATGGCACGCTGCTCGAGATCGTGGTGCCTCCCGGCTACGTACCGGGAATGGAGATCATGGTGGCCCAGCCGCCTCCGCGGCAGAGCGCAGCACCAATGCCAATTGCATACGGTTATGCCCCTTCCGCACCCCCCCCCCCCAGCCCGGCTACCATCGAGCCAAGGGACTGGGAGAGGGAAAGGGACTCTTTGCTCGAGCTCACTTCAATGGGCTTCACTGAGGACCAGGCGTCAATCGCGCTTCTGAAAGCGGGCGGCGATGTGGGCCGCGCGGTGCATCTGCTGCTCGATCAGCCAGAGATCGCCGCTTCCTCTTCCGCGCCGCCGCCGCACACGGTGACCGCGGGCCTGCCTGTGCCCGCTCCCAGGTTTGAGGACATGTACGAAAGCGCTGGCATGGCCATCTCCACACCTGAAGCAGATGAGGGGGAGCTGACGGAGGCGACGCTGAAGCAGATGGGCTTCGAGGCGACGGCGGTGGCGGCCGCCATGCAGCAGAGTGGTGGCGATGCGACGAGGGCGCTCGAGCGGCTGCTCGCCGTCGACGAGGCAGAGCAGAGTCAGACCACTCGGGGCCCGAGTGGAGATGCGTGCGCATCAACGGCTCATGCATCGGACGAGCAGATAGCCGCTGGTGGAGTGGTGCAGCAGAAAGCGACTGCGCGCAAACCGGAGATGGCGCAGAGCGCGAAAATCAGCCAACGCATTGGCCGTGCCCGTGCGGCCCTCGACAAGAAACGCCGCGAGAAATTCGGGCTCCCAGCCAACCCCGCTTTCGAGGTGGCGCCTGTGGAACGGGGTGCATTCGGTGCATTCGAGCCTGTGAGAGCGGAGTTGGCCGCCTCTGAGGCGGAGCCGCCTCCGCCTCCGCCTCCGTATGAGGCCACGTCCTCGGCGTCGCCTCCGCCTCAATACGACACTGATGAGGAGGGGGCGCCGAACAAGTCGCTGCTTTCGAACATGCCGTCCTCGTCGTCGCCTCTGCCTCACTGCGATCTCGCAGCGCCGGCGCCGACCAAGTCGCTCCTGCCGAACATGCCAAAGATGTTCATGCCCGGCACCCCGCGTGCCGTTACGAACAGCGGCTACGCGGCCTTTGACGACGACAATGATGAGGCGGGGGCAGCGCCTCCGCCTCCGCCTCCGCCTCAACACGATGATCTCGAGCAGCAGATGCGGTCGCTCGACGTCGCGCACGCGCCGCCGGAGGCGTCGTTCATTCAGGGACGATAATGAGGTGGATGAGGAGGTAGCGCATACTGGCGCTTCCGCTGGCATCCGGCGCCGGCACCTTGCGCTTACCGCTGTACGTTGAATGTTCGCTATACCGATTACCGTTCCGGTAATCTGGAATGTTATCTTATCTCATTTATGTTCGTCGTTTGTGTGCGGCCGCCGCGGACAAACGGAGGGGATTACCATCAAATTTGGATCACGGCGTAGAGGCGACCGGACCTGTGTCCTGTCGATCCTTAAAACTACGGTTCACGAACGATACATCATAGCGCTACTAACCTATACTTCAGAGAGCAGCTAGGCGGCCGCGTCCTATGGGGCTTGACGCTTGAGCCACCACGGCGTCGGCTCGCCGAGTGCCTTCGCCGCGGCTGCGATGGCCTCCTCGACGCCCGCGGCACTCGGGTCCACATGGCCCGCGAGTGTGGCCGCGGACACAGTGGCGGCCACCACGGCCGCAGCACCCGTGAGGCGGAAGCGGCAGTCCTTGATACTGACCACGGCCTCGCCCACGTTGCCGCGCACGCTCGCTCTTCTGCCCGTGACGGCGCTCGGTTCGGACGAGTTCGAGCCCAAGACGGCGTTTGTGGGCATCGCCACGTCCGTTGCCGTTGCCGCCTCCTCCTCCTCCTCCTCCTCCTCCACCAGCGCCGTCTCGGGCGTTTCGTCCTCTCCCATTCGATGCTCGAGCATCAGCGCGCCGTTGAGCGCGCGCGCTCGCCAAACGATGCGCTCACGCGACGCAAACGAGGCGGTGTCGTCGGGCCGGTCGAGCGTTCGCAAGGGCACCTCGACTCCTTCGTAGTTGAGTACCGAGAGCCGCACCGCGTGGCGCGCCCCATTGAACCAATGGATGGACGCGGGAGCGCCGCCGGGCAGGCTGCGCGTGTGCCGTGGGCTGGTGGGGCAGGGTCGCATGCGCATCTCCCGCGGCGAGCTGTGCGGCGCCCAAGGCGACGCCTCGTGCGCCGCTGTGGGCGCCGTCGTGGGCGCCGTCATGGGCACCGTATTGGACGCCGTCGTGGGCGCCGCAATGGGCGCCGCCGTGGGCAGAGGCGGATCGCATGTGCTGTGGGGGCAGCACCCGCCCTCGAGGGCCTCGCAGGCTTCGCCGCACCCGCAGCTGGAGCCGTCTTCAAAGTCCAGACGAGCAATGCGACGACGCACGCGACGCGAACCGTCCGGTAGGGGACCTAGCCCTGGCGCGCGGAATCGCCGTTTCAGATCCGGATCCCCGGGCGAGTGCCCAATCGGAGCCTGGGGAGGGTTGGGCGCCTCGCCGGCGAGCTTGCGCGCCATCCACACGTCCCATTTTTGGAGCACCTGTGGGGAAAGGGGGCGGGGCGCCGTGATGAGCACTCGCATGCATCCGATCGATCACCTCATTTGAAGATCCCATTTTCGGAGCACTTCCGCATCGACGCTCAAATGAGGTGAGCACTTGCATGCAAGACAGGTCATCAATGGCAATCAACGCACCTCCGCATCGACGCTCACGTCGACCTTGCGCGCAAAGAGGTACGGCGAGGCGAGCACTTGGCGCAGCTCGCTCGCGTTGAGGACCCGTGGGCCACCGATATACTGACGCGCGCCCAACTTGTTCCAGTACTCGTTCGGGTCGCCGTGCGAGTGGGGCCAGTCAATCCACCGCAGGTTGTGGTTGATCAGCGTGCTCCGATGGCGCGGCGAGTGCATGGCCACAGTCTGCAGAAGCGACTCATCGGGCACAAGGCGTCGCTCAAAAGCTGCGATCCAGCGGAGACCTTCGGTCGAAAGCACCAGATCACGGCAAAACTCATACGAGAGCGCAGCCCACTGTGAGCCCGTGTGCGCGCGCAGCCCCTCCTCCTCGTCCTCGCCCCCCTCGGTGCTCGACGTACTACTCGCGCGACTACTCGTGCCCATCGTCGAAGGCCGACGTCCACCCAGAAGTGACCCTCGACCGATCGGCAGTTGAGCAAAGGCGGCTGGCCCGCTACGCCCAATACAGCAGCCGTGCGTGAGCGGGAAGTCGCGCGCCGTCTTGTTGACTACCACGAAGCCGTACCCACCGCACTCGACGATCGTGTGAGTATCGATGAAGGCGGCCGCCTCCAGCAGCGCCCGCCCGCCGCCGTCGTGTACGTTGATGAAAGAGCGACCGCGGATGGCTGGCCGGCTGAAGAATCGACGCATCTCGACGTCCGTGCGCAGTGCCAGATCCGCGTCGCTCAGGTTGATGAAGTAGTCGAAGGCCAACCCGGCGCGGAGTGCGCTGAGCATCGCGTCCAGTCCGATGGACACCATGGAGAACATTCCCCACTGCACGAGGCGCCGCGCTCCAAGCACGCGCACGTTCGCGTGCTTGGCCTGGAGGGCGTAGCACGCGGCCGCGGCCGCTTCGGCCGCCTTGATGTCCACGTGCAGCAAGAAGAGGTGCGTGGGCGAGTAGAGCGCGTAGATCAGCCGCGAGACGACTAGGTGCGCGTGAGGACGGTTGCCCACGCCGATGAAGTAAACGAAGCGCACGTCGTCCGTGCCGTTGAGCGGCGCAACGCGCGCGCCCTCCAGAGGGTCGGCGTAGAGCTTCGGCGGCCGCTCGCCGCTGGCATCCCGGTCGAGCACGTCGGCCACCGCCGCCTGGCAGCGCGCGTCGAGCGCCGCTGAGAGGTTGCTGAGTTTAAAGCCGTTGAAGGCGCTGATGTTGAAGCGCGGCGCTGCAGCGCCGGCGCCAGCGTGCGCTGCGGATGACGCATCGCCCACATCGACGGCGTGAAGCGTCGCCTCGGACTCGTCGACGGTGGTCTCATCGGCCTCCGCGTCACCTGTGCAGCCAAGCACGCCTGCACCGACGCCCAGGGCTCCGTCCTGCTGCTGCTGCTGAGTGGTCGGCACCTCCACCAGCGCGTTATCCTCGGCTTCCACCAGCGTCTCGGGCTCGGCGGAACCACTGCTGAGCGCGGCCACCGCGAGGTATGCGGACAGGAGCGTCCTCCGGAAGCCTCGTCTTGAAGGTGACATGTGTGCCAGGCCCATATATATGTGAAGTATCGTGAAGGTACCGGTAAAAAGACACCGGGGGGATCTGGGACATAAAAGACACCGGGGGGCGCCGGGACACACATACGGGACACACGGACATCTCGAACCTCACAACCAACCCGACCCACTAACGCACACGCACGACCACGCCACGACGCCGGAGACGACCGAACCCTGCGGCCGACTCAAGGGAGACCAGACCCCCACCGCCCAGCCCCAGTTACAATGTACAATGTAAAAGCAACTGGCGAACTGGCCCGCCCGTAGAAAGACACCGGGGGGAGCCGGGGGTGTTGGGATACAGCGACACACACGGGACACACGGGCACACGGATCGCGGGCAGTAACAGCGCCGAAGCACCAGAAGTCGCGTCTGCCGTGTTAACGTTCACGGTTCACTCGCCGGACCCTAATTCGCGGAAGTGGTACAGGCCAAGCTGACCATCCTCTGTGCCACCTGTGCCACCGGGAAGCTTGCGGGCCTGACTCTCTCTGCGCCACCGGAGCCGCAGCGAGAGCAGAGATGACCCAGGTGGTCTGGCTGTCTGTGGACCCCGTGCGGCGCAAAATCGACTTCTACCCTCGGGCGATTGCCTCGCGCATCGAACAGTCGTGGAAGGAGCGTGATCCGAGGACGGCTTCAGCGTGCGTGCTCGGATCCGACTTTTTCAACGCGACCGTGCACTTCCACCCGAGCGGCAGCTCCTACCAGACCACGCCGGGGATCTCAATGGGCCGCGCTGGCTTCAAGCAGCCGGGCTACCGCAGCGTGAAGAGGCACGTTAAGCAGCCTGAGGACCCGGACCGTGTGGTCATCTTCAGCAAGCAGGTGCATGGCGAGTGGCGCATCGCCACCTCCGAGTCCGAGTCGGAGCTGCGCTTCGACGAGCAGCTGCCGGCGGACAGTCTGCTCGACGGTGACTTCGACACTAGCGTGGCTGGCACGTTCCACCCGTGGTCGGGTCTGGACCTGCAGTCGGGCGCGTGGGACGTGCCCGTGGTGGTGTGGCAGTGGTGCCTCGGCGTGCCCGAGAAGCAGGGCAACCTGATGGCCCTGAGCGACGCGTGGTGGTGCCCGTACCTGCCGGATGCGAATGCCGAGATGGAGCACGCCTTCTCGGCGGCGGCGGACGAGCTCGATTTGACGCTGCCCGTTATCAGCCGGCGTGTGAAGGTGGTCTTCACGCGTGACGCAGCGTTCGCGGTGCAGCTCGATGAGGCCCGCGGAAAGGAGCGCGCCGTGCGCCGCGTCATCAAGACAGTCCAGGACGTCAAAGTCATGATCGATCGTATGAGCACACCACCACTCGATCTGTCAGAGCTCGCTGCCGCGTTGCCGACGGACACGTTTCCGCACCATTTCTTCTGCCCGATCTCGCAGGACGTGATGGCGGATCCCGTCAAGACGATCGACAATCACACTTACGACCGGTCGTCCATTGAACGCTGGTTTCAGCACAACACCACAAGCCCGCTCACCGGGCTCCGTCTAGCCTCGACCGCTCTGGTACCCCACAATGCGCTGCGTCTCCAGATTGAGGAATTTGCGAGGACCTTGTCGCCCGAGCAACGCCGCGCCGCCGGCGTTGACGACACCTGGATGGCCGCCACCGCCGCCGCTGCCGCCGCCGTGGTGGCCGAGGCCGCAGCCATCCATTAGCTCTGGCCGACACACCAGGCGCACTTGAGGTTGCATAGATGTTGCAGCTCTGTGTGGCGGAGGCCGGCTGTGTGTGCCACCATGGTGGATGCACACACATCTCGCATGTGCATCTCGCATCGTCGCATGCCGCGTGGGGCGGCGCGGCGTCGCTCTCAGTGCATCGGCGTGACGGGTGACGCAACACGCGGACTTTGTGCGCTGTCAGATAAGCAAGCGTACATGTGAACACGGTGCCGTGTCCCACCCCACCTCGTCAAATGTCAAAAGTTAAGGACCCGCCGGCGGTGTGGCCGCTCGGGAGCTCGAGAGGTGCGGGCTGTGGCCGCGGTCCCCGGTCGCTCGTCGCGCCCGGGCGGCGCCGCGCCGCCGGCGGTGCGTCTTGGGATCTCGGCCGCGGGTGTCCGGTCCTACGGGTACAATCTACAAATAAAATACAAATACTACTCGGGTGGGTCGCGCACGCTGTTAAGACCGGTCGAAGAGGCCAGAGGTGCAGAGACCTCTTCTGTCTCCACGCCTCACACACGGTCCGGTCGACGGTGGGACTCCCACCGGACCACGGACGAACGAGTGAAAAGACCACGCCGCTCGCCCCCGCACGCCTGCGGCGCGGTTCGTCGAGGACCGGGAGTGATTCTAAGATCAGATGCACCACCAAGCGGAAGTTTCATTTTTTCGAAGCCGGCGCCGCAGGCGCCTTTTTCGTTCCATATTTGGGTTGTAGTTATCTCCATATTTGGGTGGTAAATAACAAAATAAGGTTAAAACTTATATAAATGTCATAGGCCTCGATTATAGTATCTACACAACGATTTTAATTGTGCTTCACAACTGGCCATGCCCATGGCTTCCTGGTCCCCTGAGAGACTCACAGTGACGGATACAATGCGCAATGGTGGTTGGTGCTTCGCAAATCACCAGATGTTCAGGCTTCAGCTGCGCACACGCTTCACTACAGGCAAAGCGAAGATATTGCCAAAATGACGGGCTCAAGAATAGCACTTACCAAACGCG
>Ga0210244_101911_pt1 | contig 14919 bp, 13 predicted proteins | sample ChrtobMetaP3_0mM_FD_155473 | JGI IMG/M metagenome (GOLD analysis project Ga0210244, IMG submission 155473) | Chrysochromulina tobin associated microbial communities from unialgal haptophyte culture, Seattle, Washington, United States - P3_0mM | ecosystem: Host-associated > Algae > Haptophytes >...
GGAATGAAATGCATGCGACTTTGGGCGTCCGGCTCCGTGCACCAGCGTGTCCCCAGACTCTCATCTTCGGCCGACCGAAGGCCACACACCGGCCCAAGGCAACGCACGCGTGAGCGCGGGCACGTACTCCCCCACCCCTCATATCACATTGGGGCCTGGAGGTGAAGTGAGCGCGGGGGGGCTGCGTGCCGCGGAAACAACTGACCGACTGACTGCCGGATTGACCTCGGCCACTCCGACGGCGTTACCGGAACCGAAGGCCGGTACCACGCCGAACATGGTGATTCCACAGGGAGGAAGCCCATGCGGCGATTCAGGCGGCCCTCGTTCTTGCTAGCACTGTGTGCGAGCCAGACGGCGATTGGTGTCGAGCTTACGCCTACGGCTACAATCGCTGCGAAGGGCACGTTGCCGAGATCTACCCACGCTGGGTCTCATACAACAGAGACGACTCGTCCGCTCGTATTGCGGGGAGGCGCGAGCACAGAGGAGAAGACAATCAAGTTCGCGCTGATCAATGTCGCGCTGTACGCAGCCCTGTTTCGAGGCATGACGAAGTTCGGAGGCATCCGAATCGTCACTTTCGCGTGTTGGGCGGTGTGGGGCCTGTGGATGGCGAGCTCGAGCGCCTTCAAGGTGATGATGGACCAAGTGCTTGCAAATCGCGCCACAGCGCGCCGACGCTCGGGCAAGTTCTTCAAGAGATTCCAGGGGCTGATGGAGCGCACCTTCCTAGCTCCCCCCGGCGGCTGGCGCCGGCTGCGCTTGCAGCCCTTTGCGCTCTTCGGGAGCGTGTTTTCGCACATGAGCATCGACCACATTTCGAGCAACCTCGGGGCATTGCAAATGTGCCATGAGGCGGAAGAATGGCTTGGCACGGCGAAATTTGCGCACCTTTATCTGACCAGCGGGCTGATTGCCAGCGTCTTCCGCTGCATCTGGCAGCAGTATGACCTTCGTGCCGACGGTGCTCCGTCGCTCGGGGCTTCTGGCGCAATCTCTGGAGTGATGGCGTGGTGGTGCATCGAGTGCTTCAAGAGGGGCAAAAAGTTCGTGTTCAACGACCATAGGGTGTCACCCCTCGTGTTCTGGGCCACTTATGTGGCCATCGACTTGTCGGGCATGCTGCGACTCGGCGCCGCTCAGAAGGTGCTCTACAAGTTGGTGGGTCACAAGAGGAAGGACGAGCCGTGCGGAGAAGTGGGATATGATGCTCACATTGGCGGGGCGATTGCAGGTTTGCTATGGCAAATGCCTTCGTTGTTACTGCGGGTCACAGCGCTGCTTGGACCTCTCCTCCCGCTCGCAGTTACGTTATGGCTTGTTGCGTTGACCGTTGTTTCATGTTTGCTACTCCGTCTGAGTTTGCGTTGGGACAGGGAACGATAGGCTTCTATTCCGAATATCGTATAAGCGAGAAAGCCGACGCGAATGGGGAACGGAACAATCGTACTTCAATCGTACGTACGCATGAGAATACGATGTTACGTACAAAATTATGTGGTGTTTGTTACTCCGTTTTCAGCCGTCTAGACAGTATGCAGCTCAGCTGTATGCTGCCGGTACCGCGCAAATATATTCGATAGCCTTGCCCCAGCGCGCGCGTCCGGTCTTAATCTTTTCTCCATCCGCATGGCTGGCGAGCGGAGTCGGGAGTGTATCGTATGATGCGAGCCGTTGGTAAAGTCCGAGGCGCATCATCTGAGCTCGCACGCGCGCGCCCTCAGGGCCGTCGGCCCTCAGCCACACGATCCAGCTCTCTGTCCGACCGCGCCAGAGCATGCAAAGCGCTCTCATCAGCAATTCACTCAGCGCGACGGGTAGCCCGCACCGTACGGCGCGTACGGCGGCTGCCCCGGCGCTGGCTGCTGTCCCGCTGCGGCGTAATAGTAGGCCGCGTACTGCTGTTGCTGCTGCTGCTGCTGCTGCTGGTAGTACGCGTCGTACGCTGCGTGCTGCTCGTAGCCGACGGGAGCATGGGGCGGGTAGCCTGGATAGGTGTGAATACCGACGGGAGACAGCGCGGGCTGTGAATGGTGCGGCGACGCCACCTCGGGCAGCACCATATTAGGCATCCCAACCGTCGGGGCGCCACCACCCGGCGGCCCGAGAGTCCCTGAGCGTCCATCGGCCGATGTCCATGTCCTCAGCCGATCATCCACGGCCACACCCATGGCCTTAAGCTCATCTCGCATGGCGTCGGAACGGGGGTAATCGCGCTTACCTGATGAAGGATGCAATCAGAGGTCGTGAGAGGTCATGAGAGGCCATGAGAGGCCATCAGAGGTCATCAGAGGTCAATCGGGTCGGAGCGGGGGTCGTCGCGCTTACGACGCGCGTCTTCACGCTCCGCGAGCTTGCCGAAGATTGCCTCCATCGTGAGCATCCCGGGCGGCGCCGGCGGGTAGGTGGGCCCTGCCGTCGGGTACCCGCCGCCCGCGTACCCACCAACAGGATAACCGCCGCCATACGGCGGGTAGGCGGCCGGCGGGTAGGCGGCCGGCGGGTACGCGGCCGGTGGGTACGCGGCGGGCGGGTACGCGGAATGAGCGCCGTAATTGGCGGGCGGCGCCCCCGGACCGACGCCCGGCGGGGCTTGGTAGCCTGCCGCAAAGGGCGTCCCATCCAACGAGAAGAAGTTGGGCCCGACCGTGTTCCCTTTGCGCCCGTCATTGGCGATCCAAGATTTGGTAGAGTCAGTGACCTTGACCCCGTGCTGCCGCTCCAACGCGAATCGAATGGCGTCGGCGGTGGCGAAGTCGCGCCGCGCCTTGGCCTCCTGGCGCGCCTGCAGCTGCGCGATCAGGTCTGCGTTGCTGATCGTCGCGCCCGGCGGCGCCTCGCCCGTCGCAGCGCTCGGCGCGCTCGCCAGCGGATCCAAAAAGTAATCGGGGCCCGAGGTGTTGCCTCTGTGAGGGTCGCGGGGCAGAGGAGGAGGGGAGATAAATGGAGGAGAGGGAGCAGGCGGCGGGGCGAGCGGGCGGAGGCGCTGCTGCGGCTGCTCGCGCGTGCAGCGCACCGGCGCCCGTCGGCTGCGGCCCACGTGCCAATCATCCCCGGCTGGCGCCCGTCGATGATCTTGATGCCGAACCCGTCAAGTTGGCCCCGGATCGCATCGGCCGCTGCAAAGTCACGGCGCGCCTTGGCCTCGGCGCGCGACTGGAGCAGGTGCGCCAGCTGCTCGTTCGTCAGTCTCGGCATCGGCGGGGCCGCGTGAGCGGCATCATCTGCGAAGGCCGGAGCAGCGGACGCGGCGGGATCTTGTGCAGCGGGCTCTTGGACAGTCGGCGGCGGCGCCGACGCGGACGCGACGCCCGAAGCGGATGCAGCAGCTTCGGCGGTCACGGCAGGGTCGACGGAAGCATTCGCGGCGGCTTCGTCCCTCGCTGGCGCAGCAGCCATGGGCACAGCGGAAGCGAGGGACGCTGCTGCAAGTCCCTCGCTTGCGGTCAATATCTCGCCCGCTTCAGCATCAGGGCCATCCTGCGCGCTCGCGCTCTCGCTCGCGGCAGCGGAAGCAGCAGCGTCGTCAGCCGGCACCTCTCCTTCCTCCGGGTCATCCTCGCGGGCGCGCTTGCCCGCGCCTTCGGGCTCGTCGTCGTGTATTTCTCTCTTCATGACGACGTGGTCGTGCGCGGCGCGTTCTCCTAACAAGAGACGCGAAGTTCCCGAGAATTGAATGTTACACAACCCAGGTAGACTCACTTTTAACGTGACCTATTTCGCGGGAACGGCATGCGGCGAAATTGCCGCGACTAAGGCCGACGACGCGCTCATGCCCGCCTCCGACTACAGGCGGCACGAGCTGCTCGGCGAGGGAACTTTCGGCAAGGTTTACAAGGGCGAGGTCGTCGCGACTGGCCGCGCCGTCGCCATCAAGAAGTTGCTCAAGGTCTCCTCGCGCAAGGAGGGCGTGGAGCTCGCAACGCTACGGGAGATCATGCTGCTGCAGGAGCTCGTGCACGAGAACGTCATCGAACTCGTCGAGGTGCTGTGCGCTCACGGCGGCATCAGCCTCGTCTTCGAGTACTGCGTGACCGACCTCGAAGCGATCGTCAAGGACCGCGACGTCCTGCTCGACGCTGCACGCATCAAGGGCTACATGCTCGGCACGCTGCGCGGCGTGGCCTACTGCCACGACTGCTGGGTGCTGCATCGCGACCTCAAGCCGGGTAACCTGCTGCTGAGCGCGGAGGGTGTGGTCAAGGTCGCCGACTTTGGCCTCGCGCGCTGCTACGGCTCGCCCGAGCGCAAGTACACGGGGCAGGTGGTCACACGCTGGTACCGCGCGCCCGAGCTGCTGTTCGGCGCCAAGTTTTACGGGCGCTCGGTTGACCTTTGGTCAGCGGGCGCGATTCTTGCTGAGCTGCTGCTGCGCGTGCCCTTTTTGCCGGGCAACTCGGACATCGAGCAACTCTCGCGCGTGTTCACAGCGCGGGGTACACCGACCGAGGCGACGTGGCCGGGCGTCTCATCGCTGCCCGACTACATCCCCTTCCAGCCGCAGCCCGGCCGTCCACTACGCGAACTCTTCAGCGCCGCGAGTGACGAGACGCTCAGCCTGCTCGACGGACTCCTCACGCTCGACCCTGGCGCACGGCTCACGGCGCGCGCCGCGCTCGCGCACCCGTACTTTGTGACCGAGGCGCCGCCGCCCGCGCCGCCGGCGGAGCTTGCGCCACGCGCCAAGGATGGCAGCGGCGCACTCGCCATGCACCAGGAGCAGAAGCCAAGGTGACGAGAGTGTAAGACGGTACTACGTACTGAAGACTAGTCGGCTTGTAAGATGAAATTGTTGAATTACGGTCTTCTGTCTGGCGAGGGCGGAGGGCCTCCGTGGTCTCCACCCCCCGGCATGCCCCCGGACGCCGGAGGACGTGGGAGGCAGCGTCCGGTCCGTTAAACCCAGCACTCCTACACTTAAAGATCCTTATTGAAGGCCGTGCCTCCGGCCTTTGCGATAGCAGCCCCCTAGCGCGTTGTTTTATACGAAATCTGCCGTGGGCCGCCAACGTTTTCGAAGGTTTCCTAATGTGCATTTCGCTTTTCGCGCTCGACATCATGATTCACGCGCACGAAAACCGCGGCGTCCTCCGCGTTTTCCTCATTCTCTCGTCCGCGACATGCGCCGGTCTCTCGAGGCCAACGGCCCGATCTACAGAAACGGCTCCGAGTCCGACCCCCTCGCGCCCACATCTTCGTCCCCAGGTTCAGCGATGCCTTCCAAGGACCCGTTGCTCTTCTTGCCCACGACCATGTTTGGAAGCGCCCTCTCGTCGGTCAGAGCCGCTCGAGCCCTGCTCGTGCATGCAAGCCTCGGGGAGCTGGTTTGGGCGGCGCTCCTCGTGCTCGCTACCCTCGCCGGTGCCCTCGTCGGAACGATCGAGAAGAGAGGCTCCACGCACCATGGCAATGGAACAGGCGAGAAGAGGGGCTTCGCTCATCAGTCATCTGGTTTGCCTGTTATGGAACGCTGATGACTCAAGATGAGAGGATAGGATGATGGGGTACCACAAGGGTGTGGAACCACAGGCCTTCGGCAATGCTGATGGCTCATGATGAGAAGATGTTGTGGAACCACAAGGATGTGGCGCTTTGATGTGCACGGTCCACGGAGCACGCAGAGGTGAGAGGAGGAGTGCGCACTCAAAGGACTGTCGAACATGACCCCATACGCATACAGGACCCGGAACAGAGATGGCCATAATAGACATCGCAGCACCGCCCAGCCCCTGCATTTCTGCCTACGTAGTACATTTTGCCCGGTATGTTTAAATACACAATGCCGAGGTGTGCTGTCCAGTTCGAAATGTTAATCGTCATGGTTAATGTGCTGTATTGAAAGGGCACGACAAGGACAAACAGGCAGACGTCAGATAGATAAATGTCGTAGAGCAGTCATTAACGCCATGCGAGACGGTCATAACGAAAATCAAACGAAACATGTCCTGGAAAGGTGTACGAGTCAAAGGAGAAAGGTAAAGGAACCCGCCCCGCTTTTCACTGCGGTCTGCGCTTTTCACTGCTTGCTGCCGCCCCCGAGCTTAGTGGTGATCGTCTGCAGTGATCGTCTCGATTTGGGACTGAATTGCTGCCGCCCCCGAGCTTAGTGGTGGTCGTCTCGTTTTGAGACTGAACCCGCGCCTTTGGTCGCCGGAAAATTCTGGAAGGCCGGTGGCATTCCAGTCCAGCAACTTGACGCTGCTGATGCTCGTAGTAGTAGCCCAAGCTGTCTCGGAGAGGACAATCCCTCTCCCACCCACGCGAAACTACGTCACCACCAATGCCAGGCTGCGCCGCCGCCGCGGGCCCGATAGCTGCGGAGCGCCGTGATGAGCGCACCCACGGAGCGCCGTGATGAGCGGAGCGCCGTGATGAGCGCACCCGCGGCGGCTACCACGCCGCCGATGACGGCGAGAGTCGCGAACCACCTGACGAGTGGCGCCGTGGTGGGCGTGGTCGGGCGGAGGAGGGGCTTGCTCTGCTCGGCCCCGGCTGGTGCCCTCGCAGGCGTCGTGGTGGGAAGCGCCGTGGTAAGCAGCGCCGTGATGGGCAGCGCCGTGGTAGGCAGCACTGTGGAGCGTGGCGCCGTGGTGGGCGGCGCTGTGCGTGCCCCTTGTTTGGATTGCATGCGCCTCGCTTTGTTGGCATCGCGACGAGCCTTGCGTCGCGACATAGCGCCTTCCACAACCACGCCCGACACAGCGCGATTCACAGCCACGCCCTGTTCTGCAGCCCCATCTGGCTCCACAGCGCCCCCGGGTTCCACAGCCGTGCCCGGTTCCACAGCCGTGCCCGGTTCCACAGCGCCCCCCGGTTCCACAGCCGTGCCTGGTTCCACAGCGAGCGCCTCGAGCAATTCAAACTTGGCAATAAAGAAGCCCTCGTGCCCATCACGTGGCTCGAAGCGCTGCACGAGCGCACACTGCTCCACCATCAGTCCGCACCCGAGTCGATCAGACGCACTCAGCCGCACTCAGAAGCATTCAGACGCACTCAGACGCACTCAGACGCACTCAGACGCACTCAGACGCACTCAGGCGCACTCGGGCGCACTCGGGCGCACGCAGGCGCACGCAGGCGAACGGCACCTGCTCCGCCGTCAATCCGCACCCGAGACGACCGCACGCTCCTAGCCGCGGCTCCGCGGGCAGCAGCCGGAGCGCGGGGAACTGCGTGAGAGCCCACGCGACCTGCATGCAATGAGGGAGGCAATCAGAGGCTCATTAGTGCTCATCAGGGGAACTGCGCGAGAGCCCACGCGACCTGCATGCAATGAGGGAGGCAATCAGAGGCTCATTAGTGCTCATCAGGGGAACTGCGCGAGAGCCCACGCGACCTGTGCGAGCCATCAGGCGTCATCAGGCGTAATCAGTGCGAGCCATCAGGCGTCATCAGGCGTAATCAGTGCGAGCCATCAGGCGTCATCAGGCGTAATCAGAACGGAGGCTATCGTCATCAGAGGCCATCAGAGGCCCTCAGAGGGCCCTCAGAGGGCACTCAGAGGGCACTCACCTGTGCCTCGTTTTCGGCGGGTGTGATCGTGCACGTCGAGTACACCAGCACGCCGCCCGCACGGAGCATGCGAACCGCACTCCATAGAAAAGCTCGCTGGTACTGCACAGCCCACTTCATCTCCGTCGCACACGCCGTCTGCACGATGCGGGGGCGCAGACCGAGCGCCGAGCAGGGCGGGTCGAGCAACACGCAGTCGAAGGAGGCCGGAGGCTCCGCGAGGGCAGGCACGCCCGACACGGCGTTTGAGCTCGAGACGGCGTTTGAGCTCAAGACGGCGCCGACGCCCGAGACGGCGCGGGTGCCCGAGACGGCGCGGGTGCGCGAGAGCGCCGCAATCGCCGTCGTGTCCGCGCGTACGCATTCAACACGCTGACGAAACAGTCACGCATGCATTCAGAGGCCATCAGAGGCAATTAATGGCACTCAGTGGCACTCCGTGGCACAGTGGCACTCCCGGCGCACATGCAGCCCGAAGGTGACGCGCAGAAGTTCGTGCATCTTGGCCAACTTGGCGTGATTACGCTCGCATGCCACGAGCCGACTGCCGGGTGCGTCGCGTAAAAAGTTGCATGCAATGTGGCCCGCCTTGCTTCCGGGCGCCGCACACATGTCGAGCACGCGCTGTCCCGGGCGCGCCCCGAGCACGTGGGCCACGACCAGGCTCGGCAGCGCCTGCATGCAATGAGGGAGGCAATCAGGGAGTGAGCCACGACCAGGCTCGGCAGCGCCTGCATGCAATGAGGGAGGCAATCAGGGAGTGAGCCACGACCAGGCTCGGCAGCGCCTGCATGCAATGAGGGAGGCAATCAGGGAGTGAGCCACGACCAGGCTCGGCAGCGCCTGCATGCAATGAGGGAGGCAATCAGGGAGTGAGCCACGACCAGGCTCGGCAGCGCCTGCATGCAATGAGGGAGGCAATCAGGGAGTGAGCCACGACCAGGCTCGGCAGCGCCTGCATGACACACGTGCCGTCAAATCCGGACTCCACAAGAGGTCAACAGAGGTCATCAGAGGTCATCAGAGGTCATCAGAGGTCATCAGAGGTCATCAGAGGCCATCAGAGGTCATCAGTGGCCGTCAGTGGCCGTCAGAGGTCATCAGAGGCCGTCAGAGGTCTTCAGAGGCCATCAGACTGTGTCGGCCACGCCTCCGTCCATTGCGATTGCGGCCCTCTGTGCACCGCACCCGACTGCGACCCCGCTCGCACCTGCACGTAGCATAAGCCCTCGAGGCAGGAGACGTCGCGCAGCGCGGGAAGGTCGCCTCCCAGGACGTGGCGCATACGCACGCCCAGCCCGCTCGCGAGCTTGAAGAGCGCACTCCGATCGATCAGGCACTCACCCACACCGACGAAACGCGCCGTACCGAGCGACTCGCACGCCGAGCCCCGCGTGAGCCGCCCGGTAACGTCGACGTAGACCGAGACGAAATCTCCAGCCGCGAGGCCCATCGAGGCGGCCCGGATGCCCTTGACGAAGATGTCGGCGCCCTTGAGGATCGCCTCGCCACAGATCCGGTCGACGAAGACCTCGTGCGGCGGCAGACCCCGCCGTTTGCGCTCAATGAAGCGCTGTGGCGAGGTCACGCCGAGCGCGTTGAGCACAACGTACGGAGCCAGCTCGGGCGCGCTCGCTCGGCGCTGGATGGCGATGACGTCAGAGAGCCGTGGGTGGCACGTGATGGCATAGCCTTGCAGGCGCTCGTGCGCCAAGAGCAGCGCTAGCAGCTCCTCGCGCGAGCAGCGCTGCAGGTTGACGCGCACGTGCAGCGCGCTCGGCGGCGTGGCGAGCTCCTCTTCGAGCACAGTGATCTCGTCCTCCGTGTAGCAGGGCTTCAACAGTGCGCGCACTTCGGGGCTGAAGGCCGTCGCGTCCACCGGCCCCGCGCTAGTCGTCGCACCCCAGTCCATTTCTGCTCCGTGAACGCTCTCGACGACGCGTTTTGCGGAAACCATTCAGTAAAAACCAGACCTCTAGACGTACCCACCTCGTGACGCCCTGCGCCTGGCGCCACCCTGGGCACTTCACTTCGTCCCGAGACCTACAATGTTACTACCGGGTAACCCCACCACAAAGCCTATCCACGGATGGCGCGGTCGACTGGCCGCTCTAGAAAACAGCTCCGCGGAGCAACTCAATTCTCGAAAAGTTGTTTCCCGGTATTCATCACGTCGAGTCGTTGTGGACTGTTTCGAAACTTGAAGTGAACTAGGCCCACAGCAGACGCGAAGCGTCCACCCCGGAAGGAACTCGAATAGCACTTCACGCCCCCTGCACCTCGCAGTGCTGTGCGCGCGCAAGAGCTGTGGCTTCCTATCGACCGGATGCGCAACGGCGCGGGCTGTAGATTGGTTGCAGGAGCGTGGTCTTCAGCCGCCAAACTCCTTCGGCTTGCCGCATTACTATCGCGAGCGAGTGCGCACACGGACACGATTGGATTCGTCGTCGCCAACAGCGAACCCAACAACATTAGCAGCTCGGACAACTTGACTCACTTTGGCAACTCGATATACGCTATCACCGGCCAAATGGATTTGACCGTCTGTGTGGCATCGTGGCACAGTGGCTTGACAGTTGCAAATGCGGAAGGTGGGTTGGCTCTGTACATCGTGCCACCGGGCGGCGATCCTAGCATCAGCGCCCACTTCACAGTGAAGGCTTATGGTGGGGGCGGAGTCGTGCGCAGCGTCACCAGTCCTTTCTTTCGCCGCTACAACGTCTTTGACAATGGCTACACTTACAACTCCACTTGTAACTGCATGCGCAACCACTTTGCACCTCCAATCCAACGACTCAACTGGACCTGCCCTGCCTGCATTGCTGGAAACCCAGAATCCGGTAGCGTCGGCTACAGTGAGGCACAGATTCGGGCGGTGGGCTTCCGCTTCGGAGCCAACCAGGTGGGCCAAGCAAACTACTTCTACAGCAGCAATACCATGCTCACCGGCTACTACCCTAGCAACGCCGCTTACAAGATCTTCATGCATCAGTGCGCTACGATCGCCGATGTGGCCTGCCCCGCCAAATACAAAATCGACTACGATGACACTCCGAGTGGAGGCGTACAACCCAAATCTGCGCTGTCATTGAACTTTGCGTCCACTGGCGGCCTTGCGACTGCCGTCTTTCAAATCCATTGCGATGGATCCGTGTTCACCTCCGTGGCCCCCTTTGCGCCGCCCCTTCCACCCCATCCACCACCATGCCCGCCGCATCCGCCCGGTGAACCGCCGAGTCCTCCACCATCTCCGCCACCACCATCACCACCACCCTCGCCTCCTCCACCCTCGCCCTCGCCGCCACCTCCCTCGCCCTCGCCGCCTCCGCCATCGCCGCCTCCGTCACCGCCTCCAAGTCCACCGCCGCCATCACCACCGCCATCACCACCACCCAGGCCACCACCTTCGCCGCCGCCCTCGCCGCCACCCTTCCCACCTCCACCGTCGCCGCCACCTTCTCCGCCTCCAAGACCACCGCCATCACCTCCACCTCCTTCCCCACCGCCACCATCACCGCCGCCATCTTCACCGCCATCAGCTCCACCTCCTTCCCCACCGCCACCATCACCGCCGCCGCCGTCGCCGCCACCATCACCACCACCTCCGGTACCATTCCCACCACCCTCTCCGCCTCCACCTTCTCCGCCTCCTTCCCCACCGCCTCCTTCACCTCCACCGTCGCCGCCACCCTCTCCACCACCTCCCTCGCCCCCTCCACCAAGTCCGCCGCCACCTTCACCGCCACCTCCTTCCCCGCCGCCACCTGATCCACCGCCGTCTCCGCCGCCACCTTCGCCACCACCATCGCCGCCGCCACCGTCTCCTCCACCTCCTTCCCCACCGCCTCCTTCACCTCCACCGTCGCCACCACCCTCACCACCACCTCCGTCGCCCCCTCCACCTGAACCTCCGCCACCTTCGCCACCCCCATCGCCACCCCCATCGCCACCCCCATCGCCACCGCCCTGCCCGCCACCTCCCAGCCCACCCCCAAGTCCTCCACCGCCCAGCCCACCACCGAAGCCACCTCCACCCTCTCCGCCTCCGCCCCCCTCGCCTCCGCCACTCAGCCCGGGCTTTAGCTATGGGGTGTGGTTCGTAGATATCGTCCAGCAGTTCAACTCGGCAGCCGGTGCGGCGCTCGATCAAGGCACGATCAACCAGATCACAGCTTCCGTCATTCAGCAGATCAGCTACGAGTATAACTTAACGAGCGTGATGCTGCCGCCCGGCATGCCGCCTCCCTCCCCACCACCCCCCCCTCCCAGCCCATTGCCTCCTTCTTTCTTCTGGACGAATGCTTCAAACATGCCTCTATCGCCACCAGCTCCGCCACCGGCGTCCCCGCCAACACCGTATGCCAATTCTTCAGACACGCCTGTATCGCCGCCGGCACCACCGCCTCCATCCCCGCCCCCCTCCTTGCCGCCGCCCTCGCCACTGCCGCCGCTGTATCCACCAAGGGTGCCAGTGAACATGCCACAACGTCCGCCTCCGCCTCCTTCGTCGCCGCCACCCTCGCCGCCATCCTTGCCACCACCGCCTTTGCCCCCTCCACCCTCTCCGCCTCCTTGCCCGCCGCCTCCATCACCACCTCTGCCATCTCCTCCTCCTCGCCCCCCCCCCTCACCCCCTCCACCCTCTCCGCCACCTGCAGCTCGCCGGCGCCTGCAGGCCCTGCCCGACGGATGGTCCTTGCCCGACGGGTTGTCCGTCCAAGCGGAGGGTCCGTCCATATGGAAGGTTCGTCCGATAGGATGGTCCGTCCACACCTTTCTGGGCGCCAACTTCTCTGAGAGCGGACGCCGACGACTGACGACAAGCTGCGGCCCAGCGGCGGCTGGCAGCACAGTGACGCTTACCATTCGCATAGCGACCTCGACGAGGACAACGTTAGCCAGCCTCGTCGCCGCGATAGAGCAGGAACCACCAGACCCGCCAGCCATAACGACTGCAAACAACCAGACTTTCACGCCATGTGCGCTGCCGATACTTGCAGCTCAAGGGCTTGCCATCAACCCCGCGCCATCGCCGCCACCTCCGAGCCCTCCGCCCTTACCCCCACCCCCACCCGCTCCACCACTTATCCCGGGAGGCGCCTTTTACATTCCTTGCAACGAATCATCCAACTGGCAACCTATGCTTTCCGCAGAGCGCCTGTTTCGAAAGCGTAGCGCAGTTAGTTCCTCCGGTGTGATTCGCGCACGAATTGTCACTGCTGCATCTGACAAGCACGTCGTTATCGGTGTGAGTGGCCGAGGTCAGGACGGCACAGCCTACCTGATCACGATCGTAAATGCAGACTTTCTGGAGCTGCGGCCTTCTGGATGGTACGATCCCCCGCCTGAGGCGACGCTCCCAACACAGCCTTGGGGCTCGTGCTGGTTATCACACCCAACGGGCTGCCCGTGCTCGGCTGGCAGCGCCTGCCGCGCGGCGGGTCGTCCCGCGTACTACCCGAGCCAAGGATGGAACCGTGATACGTATGGTGAGAACAACTATGGTGCGCGCAGATACGCTGGCTGCATGGCGCGAGCTGTGAGTGAGAACGAGTGGTGCGGCACGACGGACGTGGTCGCATACTACGTGCAGATCCCACGACGGACCATGCTGTTTGGCTCGAGTGTTGCAATGTCTGAGCAGCATGTCCTCGTCGGAGCAGAAGCGGAGCGGCACGAAGGAGAGACGGTGAAGCCGAACGGTGCCGCGTACCTGTATAGGCTGAACACCTTGAGCGCCCCGCTTCGCCTCATCGCGAACGATTCTACTGCCGATGCGCTCTTTGGAAGCAGTGTCGCATTACACGGTGAGCTCGCCTTCGTCGGTGCTCGTGGTGACAACGGCAGAAATGGATCCGTCTACATCTTCGATGTTACGACAGGATCCGAGCTCGCCAAGCTCGTGCCGTCGGGGACCATTTGCCGCGAGTTTGGCGCGTCCCTGGCGGTCTCAGACGCCTTGTTACTCGTTGGAGCTCCGTTGTCATCAGACCGTACAGGCGCCGCGTTTGTCTTCTCCCGTACGCCTCCGTTTGAGCAGCTTGCAACCATCGTACCATCCAGCGTGGGCTTCGTGAATGCCGAGTTCGGCTTCTCCGTCGCAGCACGCACAAGCCAAAACGATGGGCGAACCCTGCTCCTCATCGGTGCGCCTGGCATCCTTTACGGGCGTGGCGCTGTGTATCCCATCGGACCGTTCGATGCGTTCCAACGGCCTGTGTTCATCTCTCCTCTCTTCGACCAGTTCGGACAGTACGGTCCCCCGCACTATGCAAACGGCGCCGGCGGTCGTTACGGCCACTCTCTGGCCATTCACCAGGCCACAGGACTGGCTATGATAGGCAATCCATGGGCTTGGACAGCCCAGGGGGTGCGTACCGGGAAGGTAAGCCTCTCACGGAATTGGATGGACGACCAAGAAGCAGCTCTACCCCATCATCTGCTTGACCAAGTGCAAGGGAGACTCCTGGATCTTGGCTCCTCGGCTTACGGGGACGATTGGTTTGGCAGCAGCCTGGCGTTCACGAGCTCCGGGGCCGTGGTGGTGACGGCGAATGATTGCAATCGATCTGACGACGGCAGTGTGTATATTCTCATACCATCGCCTTGCTGGCCTCCGTCGTCACCACCATCGTCTCCCCCTCCCCCTCCATCGATCCTCGTGGCGCCACCGCCGGCTTTTTCTCTCATTTGGGTGGTGGTCGCGGCCGTGGTCGGGGGACTCGTGGTTGCTGCGATTGCCGCGTACTATTGGCGCAGCACACTGAGCAAGCCCCCTGCACCGCCGCCTCCTCCCCCCCCACCCTATTCTCGCCATGTCCGGTTACCTCCTCGAGTCGTGGCTCATCGAATTCCTGTGAGCGCAACTGATCGAGTGATCGCGGCTAATCGATTTTTGGTCACGCATACACAGGTCGAAGCAATGAAGCCGTCAATTGAACCTCCTGTGACCCAGGTGGAGGTGCCCAAGCGGCTCGAGACCAACGCTGACCAGGCATGGGAGGACTTTCAGAAGAAACGCCTGGAGCGCGAGGAGAAACGCGTGCAGAAGCTGGCACCTCTCCGCCAGACGGCTTTGGCTGCGTCGGCGCTTCGCGCACTTCCGCCGATTCCGACACAACCTCCGCCGCCGCCAGTTCCGCCACCTCTACTGGATCTGCCAAAGAAATCGCGGAAAATGATCTTCAGAATGCCGAGGCTACGGCCCCCACCTCGTCCGCCTCCACCTCCACCTCCACAGGCAGCAGAGCCGCCCCCCCCGCCCCCCCCGCCCCCTCCCCCGCCGGCGCCGCCGCCCCCTCCGCCCCCGCCCCCGCCGCCGCCCTCGCCGCCGCCCCCTCCGCCACCGCCCTCGCCGCCACCAGAGCCGCCCCCGCCCTCGCCGCCACCCTCACCACCGCCCTC
>Ga0210244_101914_pt1 | contig 14906 bp, 14 predicted proteins | sample ChrtobMetaP3_0mM_FD_155473 | JGI IMG/M metagenome (GOLD analysis project Ga0210244, IMG submission 155473) | Chrysochromulina tobin associated microbial communities from unialgal haptophyte culture, Seattle, Washington, United States - P3_0mM | ecosystem: Host-associated > Algae > Haptophytes >...
CCGCCCCCCCCCCGCCGCCTACCTCCCCCGCGCTACAAGCGCTATGGCGAGCGCTGCGGACTCTGGTGCTCGGTGACACAGGCTCGCTCTCCCATCGATGGCTCCTTGGCTGCGCCACCCTGCTACTGCTCGCCGCCGCCCTTCGCACTCTCCAGGTACGTCGCGTGCCTCTGATGAGCTGCCTTGCATGCATGCGCTCACCACGACGCCTCGTGCAGTACGTGGCGTGCCACGGATGAGCTGCCTTGCATGCACGCGCTCACCACGGCGCCCTCCCCTCTTTCCCTACAGGTGTGCTTCTGGCGACGCCGCGTCGCGAGTGCGGCCGCGGCCGCGAGCGCTGCGGTGAACGCCGCGGCGGCGATGCCGGCGCGCGCGGCGCCGTCGCGGGCGACCACAGGCGCCGTCGCGGGCGCGACCGGAGTACCGGTAGGAGGGGCACCAAAGCCGCCCACGACGGCGCCGGCGGACAAGGGGGGCGGCGCCATTGACGAAACTCGAAAGAAGGCCGTGGCTCGCGTCGTGGGTGCACATGGGTGCGGCCCGCCGCGCGCGCTGCCGCCAGGGCGAACGTCGGGTGTGCCGCCGCCGCCGCCACCTCCACCTCCGCCGCCGCCCCCGCCGCCGCCGCCGCCGCCGCCGCCGCCGACACAGCCGCCATTGGGCCTCCTCGGCGACCTTTTGAGCCGCCTTGTGCCCTTGACCCCAGGGGTGACCTTGGCCGGCGCTCAGGACGGCGCGACGCCTGGCGCGTCCGCCGCGCTCAGGGCGCCCGGCACGGCGCTCCCACCGCCGATGCCGACCGTGCCCGGTACGGCGCCCGGCGTGTACCGCCCACGTGCTCCACCCACGGGCTCCGAGCGCGGCGGTGCCCAACACGGCGCGGTCCCACTCGCGGCGAACAAGCCCAAGTCGCTCGTCTGACGTCAGCGAGGCCTTGCACATGAGTCATGACACCCCTCGAACACGGAGGCGCGCGTGAAGACGCGGGCGAGGTGCCCACGGAGGCGCGCGAGACGGGAGAGGAGAGCCGTTAACGGAGCCTCTGGTAACTCATTAAATTTTGACAGCCCGGACACAGCCAAAGGTTACATGTCACACACCTGTCGCGTCTGTACCGTGTTATCGTTCACACTTAATTGCAAAAGCGCTAAAGAAAAGGAGAGCGCGCGTGCACGCTCACGCGCTACTACGCGCTCCGTCGCTCGCCGTGCTCAACGTGTGCGTCGGTGCGATCGCTGCACGCGCACTCCGCACCGCCCTCGCACACGGAATCCATCGAGTCCGCCCAGGTGCTTTCCTCCATGGTGCCCTGCTGGCATTCCGGGAGCACACGTGCGTCTCCCTTTGCCTCTCTCACGACTGTGATTTTTTCCGCGTGCCTTTCCGCAGTAGCGCGCCGCCGCCGACCAGTACGCCTCCCTCCTCTCCACCCCCGCGCGCTTCACTGCCACGTGACTGCCCAATCCTGAGGCCCCGAGCTGGGCTGCCTCTCTCGAGCGGAGGGCATGCGACTCTCCGTTCGCGATGAGCTTCGGAGCCACACGCCGCACGCGATCCCCCTCATACTTCGGGCATGCTGTGGGCTGTTGCATGCCTGCGTCGAGACCCATCAATCGCCCTTCGAGCTTGCAGCCGCTCGTGGTCCCATATCTCCATGCTGCCGAATACAAACACGTCTCTTGTTCGCAGGATGATCGCGATGCTCATGAACTGTGTAGCGGAGAAGACCAACGCCCACAGCCACTGGGTCACGTCGGTGGCGTTATCCCCGGCGTTATCCCCGGACGGGACCAAGATTGTGTCGGGATCGCACGACGGGACGATCAAAGTCTGGGATTCAGGTGCGCCGTGAGCCCTCAAAATCGCCCCTCCTTGGCAAAAACTGACGCCTGTTGGCTTGTCTGGCAGTCAAACTGGAGCAGCTCAGCGAGAAGACGAATGCCCACAGCGAGGCAGTCACGTCGGTGGCGTTTTCCCCGGTTGGGACGAAGATTGTGTCGGGATCGTGGGACAAGACGATCAAAGTCTGGGATTCAGGTGCGCTTTTGCCCTCAAGTCACTTCTCCTTGGCCAAAACTGACACTTGCTGGCTTGTCTGGCAGGCACGATGGTGCAGTTGAGCGAGAAGACAAACGCTCACAGCGGCAGGATCTTCTCTGTCGCGTTTTCCCCGGACGGGACCAAGATCGTGTCCGGATCGGGCGACAAGACGATCAAAGTCTGGGATTCTCGTGCGCCGCGAGCTCATAATCGCCCCTCCTTGTCCAAAACTTACGCATGCTGGCTTGTCTGGCAGGCAAACTGGAGCTGTTGAGCGAGAAGACGAATGCCCACAGCGACTGGATCCGGTCGGTCGCGTTTTCCCCGGACGGGACCAAGATTGTGTCAGGATCGGACGACAAGACGATCAAAGTGTGGGATACAGGTGCGCTTTTGCCCTCAAATCGCCCATCCTTGGCCACCACTGATACCTGCTGGCTTGTCTGGCAGGCGCGCTGGGGCTGTTGAGCGAGAAGACGAATGCGCATGCTTCTGGCACCATGGGCTCCATTTCCTGCGTCCAGTTTTCCCCAGATGGATCGAAGATCGTAAGTTGCGGCGTCACCGACAAGACGATCAAAGTCTGGGATTCGGGTGCACCGCGAGCTCAAAATTGCCCATCCTTGGCCAAAACTGATTACTGTTGGCTTGTCCGGCAGGCGCGCTGGGGCTGCTGAGCGAGAAGACGAACGCCCACAGCGAGGACATCAACTCGGTGGCGTTTTCCCCAGACGGGACCAAGATTGTGTCCGGATCGGACGACAAGACGATCAAAGTCTGGGATTCGGGTGAGCCGGAGTCCTCAAAATCGCCCCTACTTGGCCGAAACTGACGCTTGTTGGCTTGTCTTGCAGACAAGCTGGAGCTGCTGAGCAAGAAGACCAACGCCCACAGGAGCTACGTCATGTCGGTGGCGTTTTCCCCGGACGGGACCAAGATTGTGTCGGGATCGGACGACAAGACGATCAGAGTCTGGGATCTGGTCAATTGGTCTCGCAAAGATCATTTGATGTTCAATCATACCACACAGCAATTCGTCTGGCTGCTGCTGTGGCTGAACAAAAACAGCATGAAGTTTCCCGACGATGTGCTTGATTTGCTCATTGAAGCTTGCTTGAAAAGCAGGTGAGGCACCCAGTTAAGGCGTTCACGGGCCGCGCCTAGCAATAGGTTCCCGGAGCCTAAACGTAACCGGGTAACCGGGTAACCGGGTACGTAGCTGACTAGCTGTACGAACATCAAGGAACATCGAACTTAATCATCACAACTCAGGTAGTCTTTCCTTCCCACGCTCGTCTGCGCCGTCTTTGCGACCGATGCGCTAGGACTAGGTCCGAGGCTCGTTCTGTAACGACGATTTTCGGAGTGCGGGTTTCCTGCTTCGTGTGAATGTGAATGGAGATCGATCCGAGGAGAGCGTGCGCTGTCATACCGGGTTACACCGGTCGCGGCCTGGCGCTCCTTTTTTGCGCGATGTCGGTCATCCCCGGCCAAGACCTCATCTCGCTCGGCTCGCTCTTTGCGAGCAACCTGGACGACGCGGCCTTCGTGGCGCGCCGCTCGGAGACGGAGGTGCGACTCGCGGCGCTGCGGCGCGAGCGCGAGACGCTCGAGAGCTCCGCGCGCCGGAGGCACGAGGTGGAGGTGCACGTCAACCGCATGCGACGGCTCTCTCTCGAGCAGCGGCTCAACTCGCTGCAGAGCGCACCGTCGCGTCCGCCCGACTCCGCTCCGGCAGCTCCCTCGCGCTCCAGCTTTCTGGAGCACCCGCACTCGGCGGCCGCGCAGCTCGAGGCCGCGCGGCAGCGCTTCAGCGACCGCGTGCGCGCCGAGTACCCGGCGTGGAGCGTGGCGCGGCAGGCGGTGCAGGTGGAGGCGGCCACGGCGGTGCGCGACGAGCTCCTCCAGGTCGAGAAGCGCCGCGCCGTTGCCAACGAGGGCTTCCAGGCAGAGATGACCGTGGAGGCGGCGCTTGCGCGCGAGCGGCAGCGGGTGCAGCTCGCGCGCACGCTGGAGCGCGAGGAGGCGCGCGCGCACGAGCAGCTGCGCAGGGCGCTGCTGGGCACGGGCGGCGCCGCAGCTGTTTCCACCGCGCCGCCAGCCACGTCAGCCCTTCCGAGCAACGCGGCCGACTGGGCGGGTGCACTCCCCGCCATGCTCGCCGCCGCGGCCGCCACGTGGCCCACTTCACAGACCGCCACGTGGCCCACTTCACAGACTGTGCGGCCGACGGGGCCTTTGGCTTCCACGGCGCCCGCCACGGCGCCCGTCGCACTGCCTGCGGCACCGCCGCTGGCCGCGCCAGAGGCGGCGGCGGCGGCGGCGGCGGTGGGAGTGATGCCGATGGCCCCGGTGGCGGCGATGGCGCAGGCGGCGAGGGCGCAGGCGGCGCGCGCCCCGACGGCGGGGCGCACCGCCGCCGCCGCCGCCGTACCGCCGCCTGCAGCGGACGCGGCGAGTCCAGACACGTGGGATGATGAGTACGATGTGAGTGCGCTGCGGCGTGCTGTCGGCGTGGCGCCCGGCGTGGCGCCCGCGCTCATGGCGGACGCCGCAACCGACATGGCGCCCGACATGGCACCCGCCCGCGCGTCCTTTGTGCCGATCGGCGACGAGGAGGCCGACGGCGACTTTGGCGAGGGCGGGCCGAGGTATGGCTTCCTAATGACTTCCTAATGACTTCCTAATGACTTCCTAATGACTTCCTAATGACTTCCTAATGACTTCCTAATGACTTCCTAATGACTTCCTAATGACTTCCTAATGACTTCCTAATGACTTCCCAATGACTTCCTAATGACTTCCTAATGACTTCCTAATGACTTCCTAATGACTTTGGCGAGGGGCGGCGTCGGGCGCATATGGCGGCGCGGCGCCGCCGTACGCCTCCGCGTATGCATGTGCTCACCACGGCGCCCCGCTCCCTTCCCCACAGGTACGCCTCCTCGCATGGCACCATGCCCGAGCAGCAACGACTGACCATCGAGCAGACAGGCGGCACGTGCAATGTGTATCTCGGCTCGGAGGCCACCGCCGCCGCTGGTGGCTCTGGGGGCTGTGGGGATTCCGCCGAGGGCGGTGCGAACCCGGCGCGGCCGCAGGCGAGGGCGGCGGCGATGCCCCCGATGCCCCCTGGCTGGGCTGCGATGATGCCACCGTACATGGCCGCCGCCATGTTCGGTGCGTGCGGCGCCGGCGCCGGCGCAGCGACGAGCGAGGTGCCGTCGCCGTTGCAGGCGCCGTTGCAGCAGCTCGTCCAGCTCCAGATGCTGCAGGTTCTGACGCAGCTGCTGCCGCCGGCGCCGCCCGTGCGCGCCGCAGCCACCTACCCGGCCGTGCCGCCACTCCCCGCAGAGGCCGATGGCGAGGCCGATCTCGGTGGTCATCTCGGGGGTCATCCCGGGGCGGCAGGTGGGCCCGTGCCGCTCGCACGTGGCGCGGCGTATCGTCAAAAGGCGCCCGGGGAGCTGGCGGTGCCCCTTCGGTCCGACGGCTCTGTGGCGCCCATCTCGGCGCCCGTCTCCGCCGCCGCCGCCCCCACCTTGCTGCCGTCGGTGCCCAGTCCCGAGCCGCCGCCCGCGCCCACGGCGGCGCCCATGGCGATCCAGCCCATGCCCCCTGTGCCCTCGACGCCGCCTCCGCTGAGCTCTCTAGGCGCTGGCGCCCTGGGGGGCGGCGCTCTCGCCACTCCCCCCGGCGGGAGCAGCGGCGGTGCGCTCGGCGGCGGCGCTCGTGACGGCGCTCGGGCGTCGGCATCGCGATCTCGCCCGAGATCTCCCCTTTCCACAAGCTTCGCGTCTCCGCTCGCGACGGAAGAGTCCATGGAGGCGGATCAGCTCGAAGCGATGATGTGGCAGGGCAGTGCTGACCGCTCCGCCAGCCGCGCCGCCGCCGCCAACACCGCCGCCGCCGACAACACCGCCACCGCCGCCGCCGCCGCCGCCGCCATCGCCGCCCCTGCGGCCGCTCGCCCACCAGCCGCGGCCACCTCACGTCCATCTCTCTCCCTGAGTGCTGCGAGCCGCCCCGCGCTCTCGGGCGCGCCGCCACCCGCCGCCGCGCCGCCACCCGCCGCCGCGCCGCCCGCGCCCGCTGTCGCGCCGCCGAACGCGCCGCCCGCGGGCAGCAGCTCGACCCACCCAACCCCACCCAATGCCGATGGCGATGAGCTTCTACCGCTGGCCGCGGCCCTGCAAGCGCAGGCGGCGACGCTGCTCAGCCGCCCCGAGAGCGTCGCACGTCGCGAGGCGGAGCAGGTACGTTGATTGCCACGGATGAGCTGCCTTGCATGCAAGTGCTCACCACGGCGGGAGGCGGAGCAGGTGGTCCAGTCGTGGCGCATCGCCCTCCCTCCCTGCATGCAAGTGCTCATCACGGCGCGTCCACTCCCGTGCTCATCACGGCGCGCCCCTCCCCTTTCCCCACAGGTGGTCCAGTCGTGGCGCACCGCCTCTCAGGTTCGTGAAGTGCCACTGATGAGCTGCCTTGCATGCACGCGCTCACCACGACGCCTCGTGCAGTACGTGGAGTGCCACTGATGGCCTGCCATGCATGCACGCGCTCACCATGACGCCCCTTCCTCGCAGGCGCTGCCCCCGAGCGCGCGCCAGGAGCATTTGCGCGCGCTCGAGCTATGGCGCCGAGACGGCGCGGGAGGCTTGCGAGCCCTCACGCCCACACAGTGCGCGCATGCCCTGCGCGCTCTCGTGATGAGCTGCCTTGCATGCAAGTGCTCACCACGGCGCGCCCCCCTCCCCTCTCCCCACAGGTGCGCGCATGCCCTGCGCGCTCTCGTGATGAGCTGGCCTGTCGCTCTGCTGCCGCCCGCCTTTCTGGACGTGCCGCTCGGCGCCAAGTGGGTGAAGGCGGGTTTGACGAGACCGGCGGCGGGCAAGGAGGTGAGCAACGGCGCGCTCGCGACGGCGCTCCGAACGCGGCTGCAGTTTGGGCGGGAAGAGCTCGACAAGTTCAAATGCTTCGACCTGCGCACCGACAGCTACGTCAAGGTTGGCGACGAGTATGATTGCGACTGATTGCGACTGATTGCGACTGATTGCGACTGATGAGCTCTGATGGCCTCCCTCATCAGGTTGGCGACGAGTATTATTGCCAGGCGGCGCTCACGCTGGACGCGCTGCGTGCGGCGGTCGGGCCGGGAGAGTGGCGGCTCTTCGGAAGCCTCATGCAGTACGTGGATTGCCTCTGATGGCCTGCCATGCATGCACGCGCTCACCACGGCGCCTCATGCATACGTGGATTGCCTCGGATGTCCTGCCATGCATGCACGCGCTCACCACGGCGCCTCGTGCAGTACGTGGATTGCCTCGGATGGCCTGCCATGCATGCACGTGCTCACCACGGCGCCTCGCCCTCTCTCTCTCTCTCAGGTACCTGCACGGGCTGAGCAAGGTGGGCGGCCTCGCGCGCTCCGCGCTGATTGCGACTGAATGCGACTGATGAGCTCTGATGGCCTCCCTCATCAGGTGGGCGGCCTCGCGCGCTCCGCGCTGTGTACGCTGCTCAACTCGGCGCTTGTGCCGCCCGCGACCGGCGCGAAGGCCACCGAGTACCAGCGCGCGGCCGCCCAGTTTCTGAACGAGAGCGTGCTGCCACAACCCGGCCAGCCGCTCCCCGAGGTGCTGCTCGCTCAGGACGACGCGGATGAGTACTCGGAGTCCTTCGAGGAAACTTCTAACGAAGGCACGCCCAAGCCGGCGGCGCCCGCCACGGCGCGTCTCCCTGCGCCGTCCGCCGCGGCGCTGGCAGCGGGCCCGCTCGGTGGTGCTGGCGCTGGCGCCGCTGCTGGCGCCGCCGCTGCTGCTGCAGGCCAGCCGGTCGGCCGAATGGGCGCGCGTGCGGGCATGGGTCTCGGATCCCCTCCTGGCAACGCCTCACGCGAGGCCACCGCCATCCGCGGCGCCGCTGGCCACGGCCGCCACCGTATGGGCGCCGTGATGGGCGCGGCACAGCCACCGCAGCCGCATCCGCGCACGTCGCCGTCTGCGGGGCGCCGTGATGGGCGGCACGCCGGTGGTGATGATCTGCTCGAGGCGAGCTACGGCGGCTCGGACGTGGCGTCGGAGCTCGATCTCGACCTGTCGGCCGACTCGCCCTACCGCCCGTCGCCGGGGCGCTCACCACGGCGCCTCACCACGGCGGGCGCCATCGCGGCGCCTCCTCCGGCGCTCACCACGGCGCGCGCCGCACCCGCCGCCGCCACCAGCGCCGCCGCCGCCGCGTCATCCGCCACGTCATCCGCCACGTCATCCGCCTCGGCGGTTCGCACGCCGCCCAAGACGACGCTGCTCAGGACGGCGCCGATCCAGGAGGTCGACTCCGCTCAGGACGACGCGGATGAGTACTCGGAGTCCTTCGAGGAAACTTCCAACGAAGGCACGCCCAAGCCGGCGGCGCCCGCCACGGCGCGCATGCAGCAGCCGCTGGAGGCGCATCCGCCCGCCGCAGCGCCAGCTGCGTCCTCCGGCGCGAGTTTCGTCAACCGAGGCAGTGTCGGTGGCGGCACTGGCAGCTTCGGCGGCGGGGTTGGGGGGGGCGGGCTTGGGGGCGGCGGGCTGGGTGGCGGGGCGCGCCTGGGGCGCCGTGGCGGCGGCGGAGGGCTTGGCGGCGGGCTGGCACCCGTCGAGGTCCCCGCTCCAACCGCTCCGACCCCTGCGCCCGGCGACCCCTCGGCGTCGAGTGCGATGCAGAGGGCTGGCTTCGGTGCTGTCCTCTCGTCCTACGGCGGCGGCGGCGGCGGTGGGTATGGCGACGCGGCGGACTCGTTTTCCTCCGAGGAGGGGAATCCCACTAGCTCCCTCTACGGCAATTCCACAGGACTTCCCACAGGACTTCCCACAGGACTGGGAGGCAACCGCCTTGCCGGCCTCGGCGGCGGCGCGAGGGGGGCTGCGTCCTCATCCGCGGCGGCGCCAACGGCCACCCCGATGGTCACCATGACGAAACCCATCATGACGAAACCCATCATGACGAAACCAATCTCCTCCGCGGCAGATCGCGAGGACACCGAGATCGGCGATCTGCCGGATCTGGAGGAGGAGGACGGTAACGACAACATAGGCATCGCCCGTGCTCGAGGTGCCGCCGGTGGCGGCATCGCCGGTGGCAGCGGCGGCGGCGGCGGGCGCGCGTCGTGTCGGGCGCCCCCCGCGGCCTTCACACGGCCGGCTGTCCGGCCGGTGGCCGCACGCGAGCCCCTGCTCTCTCCCTCGCACGACAATCTCTCCGATGATCTCGAGTCGCTCTCCCTTGACGTTGAAGACATCCTTCCGCACTGACGCATGTGATGGGGTTGGGCGTGTGCGGTGTGTGTGTGCGTCGAGTCAACTTCAAATTGACGACGCGGGGCGGTGCGTCCGCACAGCGTGCGCGACTGCTGGCGTGCGCGCCATCCTGCCGGGGATGCTGCCGGACCCCGCCGCACAAGGGTGGGCGGGTTGGTGTCAGCCGCCGCGAGACCAGGTGAACCCATAGATCGTTCGTGAACAGTACATGGTATAATGCGAGCACTCCTTATTGCACCGGAAATGGACCTCCGCGCATCTCGAGGAATCTCCTCTGAAATAAAATGCTGCACTCCGTGCTCGTCGCCTCGGCGCTGTCATTCGCGCCCGAGGGCGCCCTGCTGCAGTCGCGGGCGCCGCGGGCGCCACGCGCCTCCGCCATTCACGCCGCTGCCGGCGCCAAGCCCAAGATCGTCGTGACTGGCATCGGCGTCATCTCGGCGCTCGGCTCGAAGGAGGAGTTCTGGCAGAATCTGATCACAGGCAAGTGCGGCATCGGCCAGGTCACGCGCTTCGACGCCTCACAGTTCCCGACGACGATTGCCGCCGAGTGCAAGGACTTCGACCCGAAGCCCTACTTTGCCAACGCGAAGACGGTCAAGAGCGTCGACCGCTTCACACACTTCGCGGTCGCGGCGAGCAAGCTGTGCGTCGAGGACGCCGCGCTCGACCTCGGCAAAATCGACCTCGCGCGCTTCGGCGTCATCGTGGGCTCCGCCTTCGGCGGCATGGAGACCTTCGAGGAGCAGACGCTCAACCTCGCCAAGGGTAAGAAGCTGTCGCCCTTCACCATCCCGGCGCTGCTTGGCAACACGGCGTCGGGCATCGTGGGCATCGAGCTTGGCGCGCAGGGGCCCAACTTTGGTGTGGCGTCCGCGTGCGCGGCGGGCTCCCACGCCATTGGCGAGGCGCTGCGCTTCCTGCAGAATGGGGAGGCCGACATGATGCTCACCGGCGGTGCCGAGGCCGCGATCACGCCCTTGTCGTTTGGAGGTTTCTGTGCGATGAAGGCGATGAACTCGGCGTACAACGACAGGCCGCAGGAGTCGTCGCGCCCCTTTGATGCGGACCGCGCGGGGTTTGTCATGGGCGAGGGCGCGGGCGTGCTGATGCTCGAGACGGAGGCCCATGCCATTGCGCGTGGGGCGACCATCTACTGCGAGCTCGGCGGGTATGCGGCGACGTGCGACGCGCACCACATCACCACGCCGCATCCGGAAGGCCGGGGCCTCTCGACCTGCCTCGCGAAGGCCCTCGAGGATGCCTCCGTGCCCATCGAGGACGTCGCTTACATCAACGCGCACGGCACCTCGACCGCGTACAATGACAAGTTCGAGACGATGGCGATCAAAAAGGTCTTTGGTGAGTTTGCGTCCAAGCTCGCCATCTCGTCGACCAAGTCGATGACGGGGCACACGCTCGGCGCCGCGGGCGGCATCGAGGCCGCGATCGCGGTCAAGGTGATGCAGACGGGCATTGCGCCGCCGACGATCAACTACGTGACGCCTGACCCCGAGTGCGACCTCAACTACTGCCCGAACAAGGCTCAGACGCTCGCGCACACGAAGGCGGCGATCTCGGACAACCTCGGCTTCGGCGGCCACAACGCGGCACTCGTCTTCAAGGCCTACGAGGGCAAGGGCACCAAAAAGTAAGCGGCGTCGTCGCAGTGATTGGGCGTCGCAGTGATTGGGCGTTCGGTTGCCTTCCATTGCTGTGGCATGATTCTTGATCCTTTGCTGGGCGTTGCCTCATTTGGTCGGTATCATAACTTGGGGGTCGAATCCGTGTGCGGTGGACTCATCAGTGTGGTCTTCAAAAGTGGACGCCTTTCGTTTTGGCTGGAATCCGAATGGAGTACGGGTGGCTGCAAGGCGGCGCCGAGGGGAACTTCCTCGGCTGCCCCGCCCCCGGCCCGCGCGCGTGGCAAACTCCAAACAGAAACACGCACCGTCCCGCAGCCGCGCCGGCGCACACACTCCACGGGGGAGGCGGTCCGGTGACCGGTCCGGCCAGCGGGGTCAGGACAGCGCGCGTGGTGCGACGAACCCTATACTCCCTTGGGACTTCCGCGCCCGAGCACACAACGATCGTCGAAAGGGAAAGCGTCGAGAACGGTATATATTCCTTTTCTGAAACGTCCGAAGCATGAGAGTTTAGAACCTTAAATTAGACCTTCTCGGAGTACGTCTTGGTCTTCCTGGACCATGGGAAGGGCGTGTTCGTGGCCACAAAGTAGTCCACCGTGTTGGGGATCCCTAACTGGTGCTCGCGTACTCGCCGATCGATCCACGGCTGCGTCCGTTCCCGCAGCATGCCGAGCATCGCAGAGAGCTTCGGGTGTCGGCCGAGCAGGGCGGTCGAGTCGAAGCAGCGGAACTCGAGACACTCTCGCAGGACGGCGAAGAGCGAGACGTCAGCATACGACAAGGCCTCGCCGCACACAAACGGGCCGCCCGAAGCGACCAACGCCGCCTCGGCCGCCTGCATGGTCTCCTCAAGCGCTGTCGTTGGCGGGCCCATATCCACCTTGCCCCCCAGGAAGCCTCGCGCCCAGTAGAGTGTGCCGAAGAGCTCGGAGCCCAGAATGCGCTGCACGATCATGGCGCGCAGCAGGCCATAGAAGACGCGATCCAAGCAGCTCTGAGCGGCGAGGCACACCTCCATGGCCTTCGCGTCCGCTGCGGAGTTGGGCGCTGGCGCCAAGCCGACCCGCTGGCCGACGAAGCGCATGATTTCAGACGTCTCGACGCAATGAGTTCCATCAGGCGCGGTCACCGCCGGGCACAGATCGGTACCGCACAGCGGCGAGTCGTCGCCCATTGCCGCCTTCTTGTACGGATCCAGGCCTTCGGGATAGGGATGCACGCGCACGTCGGTGAAGACGGTACCTGCGAGAAAGAAGAGCTGCCGCACTTGCTCGCCGCGGTTGGGCGCGTCGAAGTAGATGAGGCGCCACGTGCCGGGCGTGTGCGCGATCGCTGGCCGGATAGCGACGACGGGACCCATTTTCGGCGCGAAGTTCCTCGCTAGTACCCAAGAGCATGAACGATGATTCGTGAATTTCTGAGGATTTCTAACTCACGTGGGGGAGGGGAAGTCTCCACCACGGGACCGTCGACACCAAATTTCGCGTTCGAGTTTCTGATTGCGCTTCTGATTGCGCGCGGCGGCTTCAAGTTCCCCCATGGAGCGCCTCGCAGGCTTCGCCGAGCAGCGCATGGACCGCGTGGCCCTCGACGAGGCCCTCGAGCGACGCCGTCAGGTGATCTCCTCCGAGCTCTACAAATTGCAGCTCCAGCCAGCGGCGGTACGAGCTCCGCAGTACCAGAAGCCGCCGCCGCCGCCCACGCAGCAGCAGCAGCAGCGGCAGCAGCAGCAGCAGCAGCAGCAGCAGCAGCAGCAGTTGCCTGCATCGCAGCTGCTGGCCCTGTACGGGAGCAGCCGCGTGCAGGCGTACCTGCAGAGCACCTCCGACAATCCGGTGAGGCAGAAGGTCGAGCTCACTGGCCACGTCGCCCGGCTGCGAAAGCTCGCTCACTCAGGCTCGGCAAGCCGCCTCGGCGAGTCGTCGGCGGCGCCGCTGTACAGCCTCGCGGCCTTGGAGGCGCAGAAGGAGGACACGGTCGCGCTCGAGCAGGCCCTCGACCAGCGGCGGCGCGACACCGTCGCCCAGATCTTTGGGATCAACCATCGACAGCTGCGCTTGCTGAGCATCGTCAGGCCCGTCAAGCACATCGCTCGGCTCGTCTCCTCGGAAGAGTCGGATTGGGACATGGTGCCGTCGCGCCGCAGCCCCGAGTGGCGCGACCCGTACCCCCACCTCTCTGCCCAGGCAGCCTCGTATGCTGTGAAGAGTGCGGCGCGCCCGTTGGCAAGGCCTCAATCGGCGCCGAGCCTGCCGCAGCGGGTCGGCGTCGGCAATAGACGCGCCGCCAACGGCAGCAGTGGCGGCGCCAGTGGCCGCGCCAGCGGCGGCGATTCCGATGCCGGGAGCCGCGCTGCAAGCCCAGTACGCAGTGCCAGCCCGACATGCAGTGTGAACAGCACTGGTACCGGTGTGAACAGCACTTGCGCCGGCGGCGGCGGCTACGGCCGCGCTGCAAGGCCAGGCTCGGCAGCAGGCACTCGGCCGCCGCCGCCTCGCGCCGTCCGTCCCGGCTCAGCCCCCGCGCCCCCGCGCTCCACAATGTCCCTCCACCCGACGTCGCCCGGGCTGAGCGCCGGGATGAGCACGGCAGTGAGCGCCGCGGCGGACGTGCGATGGCGAGCAGCCCCCACCATCCCAGCGGGAGGGGGGGCATGGCGCCCCAATCCAGTCGCCGTCGAGGCGCAGGTCTGGCGCGCCGAGAGCGCCGTGTTGGGCGCTTCGCCCGATCCCTACGCGACGACCGAGGCGCCCGGTACGGCGCCCGGTCCGCCGGTGCTGCTGCCGCCCGCTGTCGAGTCTGCCTGGGCGGTCGCCGCGTTGGCGGCGGCAGAGGAGGAGGCGGCGGCGCAGGAGGCGGCGGCGGAGGCGGAGGCGGAGGCGGCGGCGAAGGCGGCGGCGGCGACGTCTCTGGCGCATCGGCCAGTTTCGTCAGTTTCGTCTATAGAGCATCGGCGAGTTTCGTCAGTTTCGTCGCAACGGTTCGCGCCGCCCGAGGATGCGCCCGACACGGCGCTCGACTCGGAGCTCTCCCTCACTGAGTTGATGACGTCGGCAATTACGAGCCCTCCCGCGCGCTCTCCGCGTGCCCAGCACGGCGCTGCCTACGAGGCGGCGGCCCAGGAGGCGGCGCTCGCCACGGCGCTTGCGGCGGCGGCAGAGCATCCCGCCTTCGCGTGGAGCATGGGCGCCGTATCGGGCGGCGCCGTACCGGGCAGCGGCGCCGTGGAGAGCGCGGCGGGTATCGTGAGCGCCGTCGTGAGCGCCGGGGGAGCAGGTGGCGGTTACGACTGTGGCGGAGGCGGCTGCAGTGGCGCTGCCGAGCAGGAGCCCAACTACGGCGATGCCCAACACGGCGCGTACCCGCACGATGCTGCCCAACACGGCGCTCCGCTGCAGGAGCCCAACTACGGCGCTGAGGCTGGCTTCGATGCCGTGGGGATGCACTGGGGGGTGCCCAACACAGCGCTTCCGCGGGCCGAGACGCCATCTGACGAAACCGTCGAGATCGAGATCGAGATCGAGTGCGGGCGAGTGCGGGCGATTGCGAGCGAACCACCGTCGGTGTCGCCCGGGCGGCGCGACTGGCTGCGGCGCAAGGTGAGGCGCGCCGTGTGGGAGGCTGTGGAACCATATGATTGCCACTGATGAGCCTCTGATGAACTCCCTCATCAGGTGAGGCGCGTCATGTGGGAGGCCGTGCGGCTCTACCGACAGGTGCGTTTTGTTTGCATGGGATGGCCTGATGGCAATCAGAGGCAATCTGATGGGACGGACGGGTGGCATGCGAGCGGAGGCAATCAGAGGCAATCAGAGGCAATCAGAGGCAATCAATCAGGCCGGGTGGCATGCGATCGGAGGCAATCAGAGGCAATCAGAGGCAATCAGAGGCAATCAATCAGGCCGGGTGGCAT
>Ga0210244_101919_pt1 | contig 14902 bp, 3 predicted proteins | sample ChrtobMetaP3_0mM_FD_155473 | JGI IMG/M metagenome (GOLD analysis project Ga0210244, IMG submission 155473) | Chrysochromulina tobin associated microbial communities from unialgal haptophyte culture, Seattle, Washington, United States - P3_0mM | ecosystem: Host-associated > Algae > Haptophytes >...
CATAATGGTACCGAGAGAGGTGGAACTGCCGATGAACTTCTTCTCCCTCTCGCTTGTCCGCGCGGCCTCAACGAGTAATCCACTGGTGAAGATTACCTGGCCGCTGGCGAGCACTGCCCTCATCTTTACGCAGATCATCTGCCTCTGGTCGGTCATCGTGTCGTCGTCTTGGAAGCCGTGCCTCGAGATGAGCGACTGCATGATGGGCCAAGCGTGCATGAGATCACCAGAGATGATGACCAACACTTGCGAAGACTGCTCCTTCCAATACGGCGAGGATGCCTTTGTAATGCCGCCCAGCGGCCTGAACGACCCCGAGATGGGAATATCACTCTCAAAGCCTATTGCATGAACCAGCTGGACGCCGCGCACGGCATGGGCCTTGTGGTATCGAAAGAGGAGTACGACGAGACGTTCTGCCTGTTTGTGGTGTCCAACTATGCCAAAATCACACTCTTGAGCAAGATCGTCATGTGGATCACCTTCACCCTCGTATCCGCCGCATGCGTGGTCGAGCGTCAGCAGCAGACCTTTTGCAAGGAGCTTAGAGCCATCCTGTTTCCGATCTCCGGGGAACAAAGCGACCTGCTCACGGGGACTTTCTATACTGAGCCCATGTACAAGAGGCCTGCCAGGGTGCTCAACATCCTGTGCGCCGTCATCTATTGCTTAAACGAGGCGCTCTCGGACACGATTGTTCTCACCCTCATCCCCACTGCGATGGTGATTCTCCTGCTGAACACGTCACTGAATGCTGTCGACATCCTACTCAATGGCGTGGCAATTGCCTTTGTCATCGAGATCGACGACCTGATGGTCGACAATATGCTGACCTACCGTGGGAAAGCAGAGTTGAACAGCATTGTAGAGGACATGGTTGAAAACAAGCCGATTAGGTACGTCTGATTTCCGCTGAGTATTCTCTTAAGTACCCTCTGATTGCCACGGATGGCCTCTGATGGCCAACGCTCGGACGGTGAACGCTCGGCATCAGGTACAAACTTCAGAGAACGCGTGCGCTCGCCCGGGGTCTGCTGGTACTCATTTCTCTTGGAGTGACGATGGACAAGGCGCAGACCGTGAACTGTGAGCAGGTCCTGTATGCTTCGATCGAAACTTGCCGCATGATCGCATTCTACATTGCAGCCGCCGTCGACACCGTGATCGTCGAAGTGGCTGCACTCTACGACCATCAGTGCTCCTCATCCGTTACGCCGTCCTCGAGCGGGAAGGGCCTCAGAGATCTGGTTCGGCAGGGGCTCCTACACCTGCTGCGCGCGGGGCAGTACATCCTCTACTACTGGATTGGAGCATGGCTTTTCCAGACGTCCGAGCACTTGACTGTGGAGCTCTTCTACGGGAGGTTCTGTTGGAAGTCCTTCTCTTGGGCGGGGCAGTATGTCTTCGGCGGGGGCGTGGTTTCGGGCGTATGGTGCGACGAGCACGGAGATTACGAATCTTATGGGGAATACTCGTACGGAGACGAGTCGAATTACACCCATGGTAACTACTCGTACGGAGACGAGTCGAATTTCACTCACTGAGTCGCGAGACAGTGATGAGCAGCGACGTGGACGGGTGGGTGGCGTGGGCGGCTTATGGACAGCTAGCTAGCAAGGCCTTCGCCATTTCACCGCAGCTCGCTCCACATCTCGCATCCGCTACGTATCCGTACCGAGACTCCTGACCGGACTTGAGGTTGAGCGCACCGCGCGGACAAGCGGAACCGCGACATGGCAGGTTACACTTTACAGCGCCCGCCGCGGGCGCCGGGGCGCTCCGCGCTCGCCCGCACGCCCGGACCCGACCGGGGGCGCGGGCCGGCACGCGATGAATCGAATGGGTGTTGCGATGCGTACCGACCTACGAGTCAGCTTAATTAAATGACCGAGCATGCGCGAGACACTCACACAGGCCGGCTCGCGCTAGGGCTAGCGAGTCGCGCACTCAACACACGCGCCACTGGGGCGTGCCGCATGTACCACGCACTGTATGAACACACTGCATGCTCATGTTGCAACCCACGTGACTGGGCACCACACACCACATGCCCGTTCCCGATTTGTATCACTCGAGCTCCTCGGCCTCGTCGAGGTCGCCTCCTTCCTCCTCCTCCTCCTCCTCCTCATCTTCGCTCGAGTCCGGATCGGGCGGGGGCGGTGCGATCACGGGCACGGCAGCAGGCCTCGGGGCACTGCCTAGCTTTGGACGTGCCGAGTCCGTCGGCGTCTGCGCCGCCACGGGCGCAGACGGCGCCGGGGCAGATGCCGCCTTGGGCGCAGGCGGCGGCGGCTCGGCCTTGGGCGGGGCGGCCGCGGCGGCCTTGGGCAGCACGCCCTTGGGCTGCTTGGGCGGCGGCTTGGGCGGCACGGGCGGTCCGCCGGTGGCCTCCTGGACGATCTCCTCCTCATCGGCCTCGCCGAGCAAGTTGCGGATGAAGCCACGCACCTTCTGCCCCGCCCCCAAGGGCGTCACCTGCGCGTACTTGGCCATGCCGCACCTCGCGACGGTCTCGTACACCTCCTCCGGGTCCATCCCCTTCATCGGCTCCGCACAGCTCGCGCAGAAGGCCGCCTTCGCATGTGGCACGGAGAAGCGACAGCGGTGCTGCCCCCCCTTGGCGTCGGCGACGTTGACGTCATTGTAGAGCAGCGCGCGCTCGAGCTCGTCTGTGAACCTGCTGATCTCGAGCTTGTCCTTGCCGCCGGAGGCGAGCTCCCACCAATCTCGCAGCCGTTGGCGTTCCTGCGCAAGCACCGACGCCACGTCGGGCTGCACGAGGACGGTCGTCTTGAACTCGGCCGCGTTGTCACGGCGCGCGAGCGGCAAAATCTTCTGCTTCATCAGCGCAGTGAGGCAGCCCGGGAGCGGTACGACCTCGACGGCCTCCGCCCCCAGGTCCTTGTGCCCCTCGGTGCGCTTCACGTTGATCATGCCGGAGCGAGGGTTGGCGCGGTAGAAGGCGATGCGCACGAGCATCGTGAGGAACTCATGCAGCTCGAGCACGCGGTCGCCTGAGCCCTGGTTCGCCTCCGAGTACTGTAGCGACATCGTGTCAAACCCATACTCGGCCGTCGGCAGATCGCACTCCAGGATGAAGTCATGGAACTCCTCCATGTCCATGTCGTTCGCGTTGCCGTCGAGCGAGCCGGCCGCATACGCGCGGAAGATGGACTTGAGGTTGCCGTAGTCGTTGAGCAGCGCAAAGTGCACCTCGCGCTCCCACAGCGGGAAGCCGTGCAGCTTGGACAGCTGCATCTGGCTCCATAAGCCAAGGAACTCATGGTGCTCGTCCTTGGACATCGACGGCCCGGGGCTCGATCCGCTCGCAGCGTCGAAGCGCTCGGCGAAGACGTACGTGTGGCGCGTCACCACCGCATCCTCGTCCGCGTCACCCAGGATATTCTCGATCATGCCGCGCACCGCCCCAACCTTAGAGATCGCCTTGACGTTGCGGTACTTGTCGACGCCGCAGCGTGCGATCGCCTCCAGGATCTCGTCAAAGTCGCACAAGATCGACTCGGCAGAGCCGTCGGCCGCCGTCTGCGAGTTGGCGAAGGCCGCCTTGGCCTGCGGCGCCGAGAGCCGGCATACGTGCACCGTGCCCACCGAGGGGTCGCCTACGACGTCTGATCCTTGCTCGACGCGCGTCGAGCCGAGCACGTTGAGCTGCTGCAGCAGGGTGACCCACTGAGCCAGCCCGAGTTTGTTGGAGGAGACGGCCGCATCGAAAGGAATCGAACTCCACCACTTCTGGAGCCGGCCTCGCATCTCACTGAGCACGCCCTGCACCTCAGGCATGGCCATCACGTTCTTCTTGAACGCGGCCGCGTCACCCTCGCGGTGCGCGTCGGGCAACACCTTCGTCTCAAGCACCGTCTTGAGCGACAGTGCCACCGGCACTAAGTCGTGCACCTCGCCGTCGCCCGCGAGCAGCTCGCCAAACGTCGGGTTGAGCGAGGCAAAGGACGTGCGGCACAGGACGCCTAGCCACTCGTAAAACTGCAGCTGCGCGTCGGGCGGCGGGCCTGCGAGGCCCTTTCCGCTCTGGTTGGCCTTATTGAACGCGGCGCCCATCTGCTCGAAGGTGTAGCCTTTCGTCTCGAGCCGCACATCGAGCACGAAGTCCTTGAACTCCTCGAGGTCCATCTCGGCGTTGGCGGCCGCGTCGATGACGCCGATGGTCTTGCAGTACGCACCGAAGATGTCCTTGAGCTCGACGTAGTGCTCGAGGAGCGTGTCGTGCACTTCCTTTTCGAATGTGGGGAAGCCGTAGAGCCCATCGAGCTGGATCTTGCCAAAGTCCTCCATGAAGCGCTGGTGCACGTCCGTCGACATGCCGGGCAGCGCCTTGGACTCGTGCTTCCAATCGAAGCGCTCGGCCCGAATGTACGTGTCCTCGCGCAGCACGGTCAGCTCGTCGCGCTCGCCGATCATGTTCTGGATCATCGCACGCGTGGCCATCGCGGGGGTCATGGCCTTGACCGCCGAGTACTTCGCCGTCCCGACGCGCGCTACGCACTCCTTGAACTCATCAAAGTCGAGCACTGCGCTCGCCTCCACCGCCGAGCCCTGTGCGACGCCCATCTCGCCCATCTTCTGCGAGTCCATGAAGGCGGCCTTGCACGTGGGGATCGAGAGCCGACACTTGATGTTCGCCTTGCACGACGGATCTCCCGTGATCTCGCTCAGCTGCTCCACCTCCCACACGCCGATCAGGTCCTGCGCGTTCAGCACGCGCAGCCAGTCCTCAAACGTGAGCTTGTCCGTGATCACATTCGACTTGGTGTCGTCCGAGGTCACTTCCTTATACCACTTGAGGAGCGGCGCCGCATACTCCTCGTTCAGCACCTTGAGCAGCGCCGGGTCCTGCATGTGCTTCGTGCGGAACTGCCCCGACGTCTCGCGCTTCGCCTTTGGCAAGATGATCTCATTGAGCACCTTGGATAAGCACGCGGGCACCGCGAGCACCTCGTCGTTGTTGCCAAACGTCCCAAATTTGGGGTTGCACCGCCAAAAAGAGATGCGCACGAGCATGCCGATGAACTCATACAGCACGAGCTCCGCATCCTTCTTGGCCTCGGTACCGTCATTCTTGCCCTTGATCTTGTCCGGCACCGCCGCCTTGGCCTTCTTTTGCTCCTCAAGGTCATCCTTGGATGCATTGTTCTTACGACCCTGCATGTGCTGCTCGCGCACCTGCGCCGTGTTGGTCGCGTTCGCCTTGATGAACTGGTTGCACATCACGTCGAAGGTGTACTGCTTGGTCTCGAGGCCGACGTCGACGACGAAGTCGTGGAACTCGCCCATGTCCATCTCCATCGCGTCCTCGGCGCTGTCCTCCGAGATGGAGCGCGTGTACGCAAGGAAGATGAGCTGCAGCTCCTTGAAGAGGGGTTGCAGCATGTTGAACACGTCGTCTTCCCACAGCGGCCAGTGGTGCATGTCCATGATCTCGATGCGCTTCCAGCAATCCATCCACTTCTCAAAGTCGCCCGGGCCGTCCGAGGGCAGCGGCTTGGCGATCCGTTGCGCGTCGAAGCGCTCGGCATGGATGTAAGTGGCCGCAATGACCACCTCCTCCTCCTCGGCCTCTCCGAGCATGTTCTGCATCAGCGCCTTGACCGCCTGCGCCGGACTCATCTCTTTGACTCCCTTGTACTTGTCCACGCCGCAGCGCGCCACGCACTCAAGGAACTCGTCGAAGTCGAGCACCGTCATCTCGTCGGTGGAGGACGATTGCGCAGCCTCCATCTGTTCACGCCCCTGCGAGTCCATGAACGCCGCCTTGATCTGCGGCACCGAGAGGCGCCAGTTGTACTCGGTGCGGCAGTTGGGGTCGCCCGTGATATCCGACTCGCGATGGCACGTCCAGATCCCCACAAGCGGATTGCGATCCGGGGTCTCCTTTGCGGCGTTGCCACTCGAGCCGTCCTTGCACACGCGCAGCCACTGCTTGAAGCCGAGCTTATCGGTGATGTCCGTTTCCTCGGAGTCATCTGACGTTGTCGCATCGTACCACACCCTCATCTTGTCGCGATACTCGGCGATGACCGTCTGCACCGAGAGCTCGGCGTAGAGGGTCTCGCGGAACGCGAGCGCGTTGTCGCGGCGCGCGCGCGGCAAGATCTCGTCGATGATCATCCGCTCAAGGCAGCCGGGCAGCTCGACGAGCTTCGACTTGTCGCCAAAGTTGCCAAAGGTCGGGTTGGCGCGCTGGAACGAGATGCGCACGAGCAGCGACAGGAACTCGTACAGCACGAGTTCCTGATCCATCTTGGCCTCGGTGCCGTCATTCTTGCCTGCCACCTTGGCGGCCGCCTTCTCGCCGCCCTTTTCGCCAATCTTCTTCTCGTGCTCCTTGCCTTCCGCGTTGCGTCGCTCGTCGGCATGCTGCTGGCGAACCTGCGCCGAGTTGACCGCGTTCGCCTTGACGAACATGTTGGTCATGAGCGCAAAGCCCACCTGCTTCGTCTCGAGGCCGCAATCTTCGACGAAGTCTTTGAACTCGCCCATCGACATCTCGAGCGCGTCCTCGGCGGAATCTTCCGAGATCGAGCGCGTGTACCCGAGGAAGCAGCTCGAGAGCTCCTTGAAGTGCTTCTGGAGCAGGTCGTGCACGCCCTTCTCCCAGAGCGGGAAGTGGTGGATGTCCATCAGCTCGAGCCGCTGCCACACGGCGAGCCACTTTTTGAAGTCGCTGAGCTTCTCGCCGGGCAGAGGCTTCGAGTAGCGCTTCCAGTCGAACCGGTCGGCGCGAATGAGCGTCGCGGACACCAAGACCTCCTCTTCATTCTTCTCGCGCAGCAGGTTGGCGATGAAGCCCTTGATGGCGGCCGCCTCGTCCATCGCCTTGACCGATTTATACTTTTCGATGCCCACGCGCGCGAGCGCCTCCTTGAACTCATCGAAGTCGAGCGTGGTCATCGCGTCCGAGTCGGTTGCGACGCCCGCCGACATCTGGTCGAGTGACTGCGAGTTCATGAAGGCCATCTTCGCCTGCGGCAATGAGAGGCCACACTTGTGCCGGATCTTGCAGCGGTCGTCGCCCGTGATCTCAGACTCCTGACGAACTTCCCAGTTGCCCACGAGGTTCTGGCCTGGGTCGTCGCGGTTCTTGAGCAGGTCCTGCCACTGCTGGAACTGAATCTTGCGCGTGCCCTCGCGCAGGAACATCGACTGCGTCTGCTTGTCCCACCAAACCTTGAGCTTGGCGTCGTAAAAGGCGAGCGCGCCCAGCAGCTTCTTATCGGACTGCAGTCGTTCGCGGAAGAGGGCCGAGTCGTCGCGCTTGGCGGTGGGCAGCACGACCTCATCGAGCATCTGCACGAGGCAGTCGGGCAGCGGCACGAGCTTGTTCGCGAGCTTGTGGATGCCGTGGTACGGGTTGGCGCGCCAGAACGAGATGCGCACGAGCAGCGCGATGAACTCGTACAGCACGAGCTCCTGATCCATCTCCTGGTCCTTGAGCTTCTTGGCCGACTTTTCGCGCTTGGGGCCCGGCTTCGAGGCCTTGTCACTCGGCCCTTCCTGTTTAGACTCGGCACTCTTTCGCTCGTTGATGCGCTGGTCGCGCACCTCGTTCGTATTGAGCGCGTTTGCCTTGATGAACTGGTTGCACATCGTGGCGAAGTTGTAGTCCTTCGTCTCGAGCTGCGTGTCCTTGACCAAGTCCTTGAACTCGGTCATGGTCATCTCGACGGCGTCCTCGGCCGTGGTCGAGCCGCCAATCGACTTGGAGTAGTGCGAGAAGATCGAGGTGAGGTCGGCGAAGCGCAGCTGCAGGCAGTCGTGCACCTCCTTCTCCCACAGCGGGAAGTAGTGCAGGTCGGCAATCTCGATGAGCTGCCACACGTCGAGCCACTTCCGGTGCGCCGCGAGCGTCTGGCCCTTGAGCGGCTTGGCCTGGTGCCAATCGAAGCGATCGGCCTTGATGTACGTGTAGTCGCGGATGGCGGCCTCGTCGCCCTTCTCGCCGAGAAGGTTCTGCAAGAAAGCCTTGACGGCCATGGCGAGGGTCATCGGCTTGACCTCGTCGTACTTGTCGCGCGCGCATCGGCAGCAGCACTCGGCGAACTCGTCAAAGTCGAGCGTCGCCATCGCGTCGTCGTTGGTCGCATCGCCCGCGGTCATCTGGTCGATGCCCTGCGAGTTGAGGAAGGCGTACTTGGTCTGGATCAACGTCAGCCGGCAGCTGTACACTTCCTTCGTACGCTCATCGCCGGTGATCTCGCTCTCGCGGTTGACCTTGATGTCGCCCACGAGCGCCCAGTCGGGGAGCGAGGGCTCGCCCGGCTTGGGCTTCCACTCAACCATCACGAGACCCGCGGCGGTCTTTGACTTCTTGAACGTCTTGTACCCCTTGACGATGTCTTCCCACGCCTCCATCGTGAGCTTGCCGTCGGACACGCCCTTGAGCGAGGTCAGGCGCGTCACCTCGTTGTACCAGTACTTGAGCTTATCGCGGTACTCGGCGAGCACGGTCTGCACCTCGTGGTTGTTCGCGATCTCCTCGCGGAACAGCGACGACATGTCCTGCTTCGCATTCGGCAGGAGCACGTCAACGAGCATACGCTCAAGGCAGCCTGGAAGGGGCACGAGCTGACGCTTGTTATCGTACTGTCCAAACTTTGGGTTGGCGCGCTGGAAGGCGATGCGCACAAGGCACGAGAGGAACTCGAAGAGCACAAGCCGGTTGTCGGGCCTCTTGCCCGCCTTGGACGAGCCCCACTCGGGGTACTCGGCCGCAAACCGGTCGGGCAACACATCGGGGAAGGCCCCCTTTTTGGGTGCCCGCCCCTTGAGGATCTCCGCGTAGTTGTCCGCGTTCGCCTTGTCCTCCTTGGCCTTCTGCACGACGGAGTTCGAGCGCTCCTTCATGCGCTGCTCGAAGGCCTCTGCCGTGTTCGTCGCGTTCGCCTTCGCGAACATGATCGTCATCGTGGTGAAGTTGATCATCTTGGTCTCAAGTTTGGCGTCCTTGACGAAATCGTGGAACTCCTCGAGCTCCATCTCAAGCGCGTCGGCGGCCGAGTCGATGCCCGAGACGCCTTTGGTGTAGTGCGAGAAGACGCGCTGCAGCGGCGCAAAGTGGCGCTGCAGGCAGTCGTGCACGCCCTTCTCCCAGAGCGGGAAGTGGTGGACGTCCATCAGCGCCATGCGCTTCCAGCACTCCTTGAACAGCTTGAATTCGGCGGGGGTCTGCCCATCGAGCTTGCGCGCGAACTTGGCGGCATCGAATCGGTCGGCCTTGATCACCGTGAGCTCGTACATGACCACCTGCTCCGACTTGATCGAGAGCAGGTTCTGAATGAAGGCGCGCACCGCGTCCGACATCTGCATCATGTACCGGTTGTGCGAGGGCAGCCACTGCTTCATGCAGAGCGAGTACTTGTCGACCCCGCAGCGCGCGATGCACTCGAGCATCTCGCTGAAGTCGAGCGTCGCAAAGTCCGAGTTCTCGCCCTCGGCGGCCTCATCGGCACCCATCTGATCGACCGTCTGCGAGCGCAGAAAGTTCCAGCGGCACTTTGGGATCGAGAGCTCGCACTTGAACTCGAGCACATTCTTCTTGGCAGTGCGCTCGTCGCCCGTGATCTGGGACTCCTGCGTGAGCGTCCACTCGCCGACCATCTTGGGGCACGGCGGCTTGGGGCCCGTGATCTCGCGCGTCTCGGGATCGGGGCCGTCCATGAGCGCCACCCACATCTTGTACGTCATCTGCGGGTTCGGGTTGTCTGGACGGCGCGCGCGGTGCAGAATCGGGCGCACCCAGTTCTGGAGCTGCTCGCGGTACTCGGCGAGCACGGCCTGCGTGGGCCCATCGCACGCGAGCAGCTTCTTGAACTCGTACGAGGTGTCGCGCTTCGCCTTGGGCAGGATGCACTCGTCGAGCAGCAGCTGCACCGACTCGGGCACGGGCGTGAGCTCGCGCTTGTTGTACTTGGAGCCCCACTGCGGGTTGGCGCGCGCGAAGCCGATGCGCACGATGACGTTGACGAACTCGTAGAGCGAGAGCTCCTGATCGGTGCCCTGCCCGCCCTTTTTATCCGCCTCCATTGGCAGCTTCCGACCGCCAGCGTCCTTGCCCGTCGCCTTCGCCTCCTTCTTGGCCGCGACAGAGCCCTTGCCGCCGCCCTTGCCCTTGCCCTCCTTGCCAGGCAATTGCTTGCGGTCGGCCGAGGACGAGTTCTTCATCATGGCCTGCGTGTTCGCCACGTAAAACTCCTTGGTCAGGTTCTCCGTCTTGTACTCTTTGTTGCAGATCTCGGTGTCCTTCGCAAGGGCGAGGAACTCCATCACGCCGATGCGTGTGGCCGATGCGATCGAGCCCGAGCCCGCGACCGAGTTGCTACAATAGTACGTGAAGATCTTGTGCAGATCGAAGAAGGCGGCCTGGAGCACGTCGTGCAGCTGCGTCTCCCACAGCGGGTAGCCCACCAGATCCTTGAACACCATCATTTTCCAGCACATGCGCCACGACTTCTTGATCGCCGCCTGCTGCGCTGCCTCGATCTCCTCGGCCGACGCGTTCGAGGTCGAGTTCACAGGAGAGGCGGAGAGCGCCTCCGAGACTGCGGCTCCGAACTCCGTCTCGCCCACGAGCGCCTGCACGGTCGCGCGCATGCGCCACGCGAGCGGCAGCCCTTCGATCGCGTCGAGCTTCTTGTCGCCGCACTGGCCGACAGCGATGAGCAGGGTCTGCAGGCCCATGGGCAGCTTGCCGAGCGCCACGTCGTTCGGCTCGTGCGCGTCGAGCAGCGCGTGGCGCGCAGCGAGGGCAGGGAGCGTCACTTCCTTCGAGCCGAAGCCGCCCTCCTTCGAGTCCCGAATCATCGAGCTGCCGATGATGCCGGCCTTCTCGAGCGACGCGACGAAGGCGAGGTACGCGTCCGCGTCGCCGCCCACTCCCGAGGCCGCCTTTATGAGGCTGCTGCGCCAATGCTCGAGTTGTGCACCATACTGCTGGAGCACCTGCTGCGCCATCCGGTCGGCCGCGAGCGTGTTGGCGAATGTCACCGAGCGCTTCGGCAGCTTCGGCGCGATCTCCGCCAAAAAGGTTTTGATGAGCGCTGCGACGTTGACGCTGTCACCGGCCTCCTTGGATTTGTCCTTGCCGGCTTGAGCCACGGCGAAGGGGCCGTAGCGCGCGTTGAGCCGGTAGAAGCCTACCTGCACCACGAAGGAGAGGAAACCGCGAAAGTCCAGCGACGTCGAATTGCCCACCTCCTTGGTCGTCGCAGGCATGTCGCCGCCTTTGGCGCACTTGCCGAAGATGCGCACGATGCTGTCGATCGGGAAGACGGTGCTCTCGAGCCCGAGCGTCTGTGCAAGCTTCTTGACGCCGGCCACCGGAAGCCGGGTGGCCTGCTCGAATGATACGCACTCGGTCGACGTCTTGCAGTAGTAGACGTATGCCGCCGTCAATGCACTCATGTGGCCCTTGAGCTCAGCGACCACAGGCCGCTCGAATGACTCGCGGTTAGGCAGCCCATCGAGGTCGAGAGCGGCGAGCACGTCATCGATGCTCGCCTTTTCTTTACCCAGCTTTGCTTCGGATGTCGCGCCGGTGGGCACCGCCACCGGCTCAGGAGCGTGAGCAGGCTCAACGAGTGGCGCCGGTACAGCGGCAGCTACCGCAGCAGCTACCGGCTCTGGAGCCGCGGCGGCAGCACTCGACGACTGTGCACCTGCGTCGTCCTTGCCAGTTGGACCCTTCTTCGGGTCTGGCTTGGCCGCTGGAGCAGCCGGAGCTGCTGGCTTGGCCGGACTGGCCTTGGCAGGCGGCATTGCGGGTCGCCCTCCGGTCCTAGCGGGATGATTTTGGGTCGCTCGACTCGAAGCGGTTTCTCCGTTTTTCCCCACAGCCATTTGGGGATCTTCACACCCATCAGTTCGCCTCTTCGCCACCTCGGCAAGATTATTCCAGGAGATTTCTCTTCCCTCTGAGCAACACACCATGTTGAAGCTAAAGCTAAAGGACGGATCGACGCATGCACTCAAGCCGCACACAATCAAGGACAAAAACGCCGCCGTCTGGGCAGAGTGGGTCCCTGCCGTGCGAACGGAAGCTGGAAGCTCCGAGGTGTCCGCGCCTCGTACCTACCTCGTACCGTACCGTGCATCACGCGGCTCTCTACTGACGAGGCTCGAGGGCAGAGCACTTCCGCTCAGTACGGCGCGCTCAGCCCTTCCGGCCGCCGCTGTGCATACTCACGGGTCTAGAGTGCGCGACGGGCGTACCCATCGCCGGTCCGCCCGCTGCTTGACTTATGGGGCGAGCTTGAGCCACCGGAGTGCCAGCGCGGCTGACCGGCGCGCCCGGGCCTCCACCCACACCTCCCATCGGGCGCGCCCCCCCCGCCATTGCACCCCCGGCCGGATAGATGACGCGACCGGCAGCGCCCACGACGGGAGTTCCGTAGTGGCTCGTGTAGTACGTCGAGCGGTAGTACGGCATCAGGGGCGGGCCGAAGAGCCCTGGGCGCGAGTAGAAGTACGCGCTGGTGTACATGTGCACCATGGACGACGCCAGCAGCAGCATGAGCACGTCATGATTTGGATGGTAGGGCGTACACGGAGGGTAGGGGCATGGGGGGTAGTTGGTTGCTCGCCAGTCATAGTACGTCGCCGCTGGGATGACGTACACCTGGTTCGATGTAGTGTCCTCATAACGGACTACTTCCGCGCCGTTCTCGTCGGTGCCGCGCTCGAAGCCATCCTCCTTGCCTGGGAAGCTCGACTCGTCAATCGAAGGATCGACGACCTCCGGGGGCGGGGGGGGCGTCGCATATTTGGTCGCCGAGTTGTCCAGCAGGTGCTGCTGGTAGTAATTGGGCTGTGAGACGGCGCCGCCTCCGTAGCCACCATATCCGCCGCCGTAGCCGCCGCCGTAGTAGCCGCCGCCGCCGTAGTAGCCGCCGCCGTAGCCATGGCTGTAGTACGAGCTGTGATGGTGCGGTTGGTTCGAAGCCCACACCAATATGGCGAAGAATAGGGAAAGCAGGAGGAAAAAAGCGAAGAAGCCGCACAGGTGGCGCGCGGGCGGGCTGCTGCACCACTCAGAGAGCCACGCGCAGGGCGGCGGCTCGTACTGCCGCAGATCCTCGCCGCTGTCGATGACGAGCAACTCGCCCGGGCGCATGCCACGGGGAATTGTCACGGCTACGGGGCCCTGCCATGTGGCCGCGATGACCTCCGAACCCGGCCGTGCGCCGCGCGGCACGAACATTGCCGTGAGCATCATGTTCGGGCCGGCTCCGACGGGCACGACCATGCTGTGCTCGCGGCCATCGCCCAGGCTGAAGATGAACTCGTGACCAGGGAAGTGATCAGGCGGCACCTGCACATGGAAGGTCTGCACCGCCGAGGAGTCGACGGGCGCCGCAGCCGGAGCCGGGCGGGAAGGGAACGAGGTGTGCGCCTCGTCGGCAATGACGACGGTGACGTCGCTGTTAGGTTCGCCTTGAACAAGCTGTCCGTATGCGATGCTACTGGGAGTGTTGCCTTGCGACGGCGGGGAAGTGCCTCGCGCCGGCGCGGCAGTGCGGCTTTGCGTCGGCGAACAGCCGGGATACGGAGCCGAGCTGCCTCCCTTTGAATTATTCCGTGGAAACATACCCGATCTTTCTCCACGGACCGCCGCAAGGCCGCGAGCGAGCAAGAACACCCGCGCACTCTGTGGGCACTCCGGCTGGAAGTCAGAGTTTGGGCGCAATCGACCAAAATGTGAGCGTTACGAACAAAAGACGCGACTTCGGTGCTAAGGCACTGTTACTGCCCGCTCGATTCTTTTGGAAAGCGCTGTATCGGTCCAAATCGGCCGCACTTCAAGGAGTCCGGCCACCGACGACCCGCGAGCGGGGTCGTGCCGGACGACCCGCGGCATTTCCGCGCGATGGCGCCATTTCCGCGCGGAACTGCTGCAGCGATCGCGATGTCACTAGCACTATTATGTGCGCTATCAGTCGCAACACTGCCACGAGTGGCGTCGAAGCCATCACCTCGTGAACCTGCGCTGCTCCTGCCTGCCCTGTCCACACCGCCGCCAATTGTTCCAACACTTGAAGGCTCCGAAAGGCGCTTGCAGACGGCCTCTCCTGAGCCATCGCCGCCACCGCCGCCATCGCCATCGCTGCCGCCGCCATCGCCGCCGCCGCCATCACCGTCGCCGCCCCCGCCATCGCCGCCGCCACCACCTCCCTCGCCATTTCCACCCGAGCCATCTCCGCCGCCGCCATCTCCGCATCCATCACCACCTAGTCCGCCGCCCTCACCACCACCGCCTCCACGACCACCATTGCCACCACCGTTTCTCCCGCCGCCGCCAGCGCCGCCATCGCCGCCGCCATCGCCGCCATCGCCGCCATCACCACCATCACTGCCACCTTCGCCATCGCTACCGTCTCTCCCGCCGCCGCCATCGCCGCCGCTATTGCCACCATCACCCCCATCGCTGCCACGTTCGCCATCGCCGCCGCCGATGCCACGGCCACCTCCATCTCCTGAACCTCAGCCGCCACCGCCGCCACCGCCGTCGCCATCACCACCGCCACCTTCACCTCCTCCTCCATCTCCTCAACCAAATCCGCCACCGCCGCCACCGCCATTGCCATTCTCGCCCGCACCATCGCCGCCTCTGCCACGATCGCCAATGCCATCGCCACCGCCGCCCTCGCCGTCACCGCCACCGCCATCGCCGCCGCCGCCATCGCCCTCGCCGCCGCCGCCCTCGCCACCGCCGCCCTCTCCACAGCCGCCTTGCTCCCCTCCTCCCTCTCCACCTCCTCCGCCGCCGCCGCTTTCTCCACCTTGGCCCTTGCGGCCTCCACCCTCGTGCCCACCATCACCACCACGGCTCCCGCCTCCGCCCTCGCTGCCGCCACCACCGCCACCTCCATCG
>Ga0210244_101935_pt1 | contig 14773 bp, 6 predicted proteins | sample ChrtobMetaP3_0mM_FD_155473 | JGI IMG/M metagenome (GOLD analysis project Ga0210244, IMG submission 155473) | Chrysochromulina tobin associated microbial communities from unialgal haptophyte culture, Seattle, Washington, United States - P3_0mM | ecosystem: Host-associated > Algae > Haptophytes >...
CCTGCCGGAGAGCGCTCCTCGCCAATTCTTCTTCGGCGGCCGCACGCTGCTGCGCTTCGGCCGTGTGCGCTTCGTGTGCATCCATCCGTACGCGATATATCGCTCCGCCCGCGCTCCAGCGGCCTTCCGTGCGCGTACAGCAGGCGTCGCCAGGCCGTCGCCAGGCCGACCCTGTGGGATCCACCACGCCCAAAACGCCGCCTCCCCCGGAAATTCAACGTATGGCGCCTAATAAGCATGCGCCCAAGCATGCTCCCAAGTACCGAAGCGCGCCCGATGACGATGAGGCGATGGCGCAGATCGCTCTCATGACCAAGCAGATCAACGCGGTGATCCTGGTGCAGACGAAGGTGCGCGCTCATCTCCAACGCCGCAAGGTCAAGCGGGCAGTAACAGACAAGCAGCAGGAGGGTCAGCTGGATCGCCTCATGCAGGTGGACGCGGCCGTCGCCATCCAGGCGCACGTGCGCGGATGCGTCGCGCGCGGTTGGCCCTCCTCGATGCTGTGTCGCGAGGACTCGCTCGATGAGGGCCCAGATGATGCGTCGCTCTTCATAGTCAGAAACCTGGACACCGGCGAGTTTACGACGGTCAAGGTGGATACGACTGCCGCGGCGGCGAAGCAGACAGCGCAACTTTCATTTGGCACTCTGCAGCGCGGCTCGAGCGCGTGGGAGGCCGTGCGGCTCGAGTGCCGTGGGATGCTTGAGAAACTCGCGGTCCGCTCGACCTTCTCCTTCAAGCAGTACCAGCTGTGCATCTGGCAGGAGCGTTGGGTGTTCGCCGAAGAGGACGCTCTCTGCTACCAGCAGCTCGACGTCGCCCGCATGCCCACGGGCAAGATGAAGAGGATCCCGTACAGTTCGATGCAGTTCGTCGGCCCTTACGATGATACCCAGTTCGTGCTCAAGGTCTCAAGACGCACTTACACCTTCCTGTGCCCATCGGCGGAGGTGCGCACACGCTGGATCAAGAACATATGTCAGCTCTCGGGTTGCTCGGCGTCGACCGCGGTCACTATGCACTCGGTCGGTGGCAAGGTCGACAGGAGGAGGAGTGCCAAATCTACAGCTTTGGGAAAGGCTCGCTCTTCTGCTGCTGCTCCTGCTGCCTCTGCCGCGTCTGCTTCTGCTTCTTCTTCTTCTTCTTCTTCTTCTTCTTCTTCTTCTTCTTCTTCTTCTTCTGTTGCAGCAGCAGCTGCTGCTGCTGAGGAGAGCGGCGGACGAAGCGCGCTGCCGGAGCCTGAGGAGCCAACCCCCAAGGGCAAGGGCGGCAAGGCAGAGGCAGAGGCTGCTCCCGAGGAGGCAAACGGCAACAAGGGAGGCAAGAGTCGCAAGGGTGACAAGGCTGGCAAGGCGGAAGCAGAGCCATCGGCACCGCCGCCGCCGCCGCCGCCGCCGCGACCGGAGGCCCTCGCTGCCACGGCTGCATCCATAGCGGCGTCGATGGCTTTGGCGATGCGTGAGGATGTCGCTGCCAAGGCTGAGGCGGCGGCGATGGTGCAGTGGCCGGAGAAGCAGACGCCGCCAGAATCAACACCATGGCACGCACGCACGTTCCACGACAACGTGCAAGACAACATGGCAGAGATACGACGGAGAAAGCAAGTCGCGGACGCGGCTTTGGCCAAGGAGCTCGCGGAGACGCGAGAGGTACTGGAGGCGCTCGAGGAGCGGAGAGCGAAGGCGCTCGAGGCATCTACGTGGAGCTTGGCCGAGGAGCTGCAACTGCAGGTCGATGAGCACAAAGCCATGATCGCCGAGCTCGAGGAAGATCTCTCTAGTCACTAGTGACCGTCGCGACACTTGTTGTCAGATTACCATGTGTACAGGAAAGAAAGTTGAGATAGAGGGACGGCGACGCGTACCGTAATCGAGAGACGTTCCGCCCACGCTGCAGCCACACAAGCCCCGTTTTTACAGTGATCTCGGCGTACGAGATTACCAACCGGGTCTTGATGCCTTCGTTCCAAATAAGGCAAGTCGGTTACCTCTGCTGTTGTATCGCATCGAGAGTCGTTCCGCCACGGCACCCACGAGGCGCCGTACCTGTCCGTCATCCATCCACTTCCAGTGCGGTAGATTTCCTACGTCAGAGGCACATGGGGTTGGTGTCGTGGCTCGCGCGGCGCTCCAGAGTGTCGCCCACGATCAATACTACGGCCGAGGAGGGCTCTCCTTCTCTTCGCGCAGGCTCCTCTCGATTGGTACAAATTTCGTCGCGCCGGCTGCCGAGGATACGCAGTCTACGCAGACTCTCCCTCAAACTCTCGCTCGCCCGCGCGCTCGGTGGCCATCGTGGCGAGTCGGCTTATTGGCGTGCACGCACGGAGGAGATGCAACGGCTCCTCCAGGCCATGGAACTTAGAAGCGGCTTGGCAACACGGGTGGCAACACCTGCGCGAGTCACATCTGCGGCGGCGCGAGCCCCCGTCGGCGCTCGATCGAGGATTCCGGAGGTTTTGGATGACAACGAATCTGCACCTGAGAGGCCATCATTGAACCCCGATCACGTCGAGCAGGCCATCAAGCGCGCCACCGGGAAGTCTGCCCTCCGCGGGAAGTCTGCCCCACAAAAAAGCCGTGACCCCTCGAAAGATAGCGGCGGCCAGAATTTGCACGCGGGGTGGTCGGCGTCGGGGTGGATCGCGGGCGTCGAATCGATCAACAGCATGATCTCCGAGGCTTTGCTCCAGCCAGTTTCATCGGGTGCGACGCTGCCGGGCGAGACGGCGCAACTCGACTTCATCCGGTCGCTCGGCAGAGAAGACGCTGCCGTGGGCAAGGCGGCGGTGCTCCAACTGCTCATGCGCTCGCCGCTGATCGTGCGGATGGCCGATGCAATCTGGGACGAGGCGCACACTCTTGCCGGGCAGGCGGCGGCCACGGCGGTCGAGCTGCAGTCCAAGTTTGCCGACGACGGCGCGTTCACGCTCCGGTACGGGGGGATGGAGACCTTCTTCGGTGGGCTCGAGAAACTCCTTGGATCGCCATCGGCCAACCTGCTGGAGGCCATGAATCGTGAGCACTGCAAGATGCCCGACTCGCAGATTATCTTCCGTACGCCCAACTACCACGTGGACACCACGTGCGAGATCGAATGGTGGTTCGTGCACGACCCGGAAAGGGGGCTCCAAGAGCTCGGGATCGCGCACTGGCCCGTCGAGCAGCGCATCGAGCCTTCGCACAAGCGTGTCGCCTCGTCGCTCGCGCACTTCGAGGCTGAATGGAGCGCTATCGATGATGCGCTGGACAAGAGAAAGATTGACAAGCTGAAGGAGGCGGAGGTGGTGGGCGCGCGTCTGTACACAGGCCCAATGTACCACAAGGTGACAGGCAGCCTCAGGCTGGCGCCACATGCCCATGCCTTGCCGCCACATGCGATGCAAACTCCCTCGCGTTTGCATCGCCGCTCGAACTTGTTTTGGTGAATGCTCGTCTGCCGCATCTGCACGCTGAGCTGACTTGCCACGCGATGTCGACTGGCGATTCTCGGTGCTCGCCAGTACAACATGGCGCTGCGTGGCGTCGGCATGGAGCCGATGCGTGAGCGCTGGCAAAAGGAGTGCCGCGGTAATCGATACACGACCACGCTCCACGTGATTAATTCGGCCGTAGTCAAGCTCGGCAAGCTGCAAGCCGCGCATAAGGTGTACCGAGGCGTGAGCGGCGGCATGCTGCCGAAGGAATTTTGGGACACGAGTGAGAACAGCGTGCGCGGCGGCTGCGAGTTCGGCTTCCTGTCGACGACGCTCGAGCGGGAGGTGGCCCTCAACTACGCCGCGTCGCAAGGTAAGGCGGGAATCCTCTTTGAGATGCAGATGGGCATGATCGACCGCGGTGCCAGCCTCAAATGGATCTCACAGTACCCGATGGAGGCAGAGATTCTCTTTGCACCGTTGACCGGACTCGAGGTCATGGCGACGCGCGTGCAAGGCGCGGTGCTCATCATCGAGGTACGCCTCTCGATCAATCTCAACAATATGACCATCGAGCAGGTGGTCGCCAAGATGCAGACGTCGGTGCTCGACCTCAATGAGCTCGTGTGGGATCATTTCCTCTTCAACGGCGCGCCGTTGCGGGCGCTCGACCCGCTCAGAGTGTGCAATCGCATCTATTTGGATGAGGACCCCGAGTGGTTCAACATGAGCGAGGTGAATGCATGCTGATGGCCACTGATTGCCACTGATTGCCACTCATTGCCACTCATTGCCCGAGTGGTTCAACATGAGCGAGGTGAGGATGCGTGCTGCGTCGGGCGCGCTGCTGTCGGCTGCCTCTCGTCGCCTCTCAAGCGCGCTTGCGCGCGCTCCGCCATAGGAGATGCCTGGCGAGACCTCCGCTCGCAGAGGCGTCGCTCACTGACAAGCACTGACACGCAGGGTGGTATCGAGTCTCGCCCTGAACAGAATTATGAACGCGCGGTCAAGAAGGTACTTCAGTCGAAGAGAGAGGTCTTCCAACTGCTAGCTGACGAGACGATGTGGAGCGAGGCCAAGCTCGGCAAGGGCAGCGGGGGGCAGCCTGATGTCGCACGTGTATCGGACCGCCTGGACGGCGCCGAGGACTCGGCCTCGACCTCGGTGCGCCAATGGAAGTGTGCGTCCATTGCTGCGCGTGAGGGAATGCACGATGCCGCGTGTGATCTGCTCAGGCTCTCAGTAGAGGCCCGCACGCGCGAGCCCGAGGTGCAGGCGGCCATCGATCGCTCGCTCATGGCGGCTAAATCGTTCATGGCCACCAAGGGGGGGACCGACCGACTCCCCATCCACGATAATGGCGCGCCTATTGAAGAATGGCGGTTGGCAGCGGCGTATCTGCTCATCCAAGACGAGCTGCGCACCTGGAGGCCGCGCACGTGTGTGCACCTCGCGATCAGCAGCAGCAATCCGCTCGTGCTGCACGCATGCGTAGCGATGGCCTGTGAGAGCCTCGAAGTACCCACGCGTGACAAGGTCGGTGCGCCGGTGCTCGCGCTCGCGCATGGGAGTGTCTCAAGGCGCTGGCGCACCGGAGTTGTAGCTGCAGTCTATGAGGACTCCTTGCCCGAGGATCGCGGTAGCGTCAGCCATGGCTTGATCAAGAGCCGCCGAGATTACAAGTACTTCGACGTGCTCGTGGGCAAAAGTCGCCTCTTCAAGCGCGTGCCTTCGTCGTGTGTCTTCATGCGTCCCTCTGCTTCTGGTGGTTTGGGCGCCCTGCTGCGGGAGGCTGCGGGCGCGAACAGTATGGAGCTCGTACGTGCGCTGATCGACCGCGGCGTGTCCGTCTATGCTGCAGATTCCGAGGGCTGCACAGCCCTCCACTTTGCCGCACGATCGGGCGCGGAGGAGGTGTGCCGTTTCTTGATGGCCGAGGGCATCGATCCATTCCTCGACAACACAAGGCAGCAGTCAGCGTATGAGCTCTCGATGTCTTACTCGCACGAGGGCGTGCGCCGAATCTTCCATCCACGCGAGCCCGAACAGACGTTCATGCGCGAGACGGCGGAAACGATGGCTGGCACGCCGCTGCTGCGTGCGTCTTCACAAGGCGTGAACGGCTCCGAGGAGGAGGCGTTCAAGGCCGTGAGCGCCGTATTGGTGGGCGCGACTGAGGTGGACGTCAACGAAGGCACGGTCAACGAGGGCATCACGCCCCTCATGATGGCGGCGGCAAAGAGTCAGCAGACGTGCGTCAAGGCGCTGCTCAACGCGAAGGCCTCCATCGACCTGCGATCGCGGAACGGGTGCACCGCGCTCATGTTTGCATGCCGGTATGTGGACTTTCCGTTTACGGTAAACGAGCTGATCCAGCGCGGTGCATCAGTCAACCTGTTCACCTTAGGCGAGGGCGCCACTGCACTCATGTATGCGGCCGACGGCGGGCTCACGGAGGTCGCCAAGGTGCTTCTCGAAGCCAAAGCGGACGCGACGCGTGCCATCTCCAACGGCGAGACTGCGTTGCACATGGCGGCGAAAGGTGGGCAGGTGGAGGTGGTGAAGATGCTCATTGCTCTGCCAAGTGTGCTCCAGATCATCGATCGGAAGAGCGACGACGCGGGGCTCACCGCACTCATGATGGCCTCTGACTACGGGCAGACGGCCACGGTGGCGGTGCTCTTGGCGGCCAAGGCGCAGGTCAACCAGCAGAACAAGCAAGGTGAGACCTCCCTCTATCTCGCGTGCGCCGACGGCCACGACAAGACAGTCAGCGAGTTGCTCCGATCGGACGCCGACCACGCCCTGCCTGATCACAACGGCCGTACGTGCCTGATCGTGGCGTGCAACAACTCACACGTGCAGACGGTACAGCTGCTCCTCGCCCACGGCGCTTCCGTCAATGCGGTGGACAAGGAAGGCACGAACGCACTGATGGCCACGTGCCTCTTCGACAGGGCCGGGGAGCTGGATGCTCAGATCATCAAGCTCCTCATCCTCAACAAGGCCGACATCGACGCGACCACGAGCAACAAGGGGAGCCGTGGCGGCGCCTCCGCGCTTCATATTGCGAGCGAGAACCACCACAAGTTGGCCTTCGCCGCACTCCTGAATGCCGGCGCAAATGCCAATCGGCCCCGCAACGACGGGCATACAGCGCTCTCGCTCGCGTGCATGAACGACTTCACCGACTTCCTCACGCTGCTCCTCTCGAAGAATGTGGACATGCACGCATTCTTGCCCATTATGCCCAGTGCCGGCGCCGCTCCTGAGCAGCTCACGCCCCTGATGATCGCCGCCCGATATGGCGCGAGCATGGTCGTGCGTGACCTGCTCGACTTTGGCGCGAGCGTGAGTACCAAAAACCCCGCCGGCCACACGGCGCTCGACATGGCGCTCCAGGCGAAGGCCGACGGCGTCGGTGATGCCGAGAAGGCTGTCGATGTCATCCGATCATACAGGGAGGTCACCATCAAGAGGTCGAGCACGAGCGTCATTTCCGAGCTAAAACAGAAGGCTTCGGTCTTGAACAGTAGGAGGAAAAGGAGCTTCGGTAAGAGCGGCTGAGACGTCATTTCCTACAGTAAGAGCGTGTCAGTACGGCGGGCACCGCGCGGTAGCCGCAAAATGATGTTGCATTTGAAGATTTGTCCTCGATCCCGCGGCGCCTCGCCCCATCGTCGACTCCGCACTCCCCAACTATCTCCCCGGACGGCGACGCGCCTCGCGCGCGGCGGCCGGCGCGCGGTGGGGACCTGGGGTGCCGTCCGAGCTCCCGTCCGCGCGCCAGATGATTCATGGAGATGTCCCCCGACCCCCCGCAGGACGAGCTTGTCGGGAGTCGGTTACCGGGCCGTTTTGATGTGCTAGCTGCTTACCTGCTACCCCACGTCATCGGATCATCGTTCCGCCAGACCGTTCTCGCGGAAGCTCGGAGCGCTCCGAACACAGCTCACAGGACGAGGCCGGGGGGCGTCGTTCGAGGGCGTCGTAGAGCACGGACACGACGGAGGTCCGTCGGAGCTCGAGGTCGAGCTGAACACCGTACACGCTCTGTATGCCTGGGCATCACCCTCGCCACGTGTACGCTGCCTGTTGGCGTGTTTTAATTACTTACGTACTTGTTTAACTTTCAGTAGACTTTCAGTTCTTTCACGATGACTTTCCGCCTACTTTCGGCCCCGGCGACCACGGCGCGCGGCGCGGTGAGATGCGATTAATGTGCGATGTCCAGAGGCGAGAAGTCGGTACGCGCGACCAACGCGCGGCCCCGGCGGCGGCCGCCTAGGCCCCAGCCAAGACGCAAGAGCGCCGGCAGCCTGCGACCGTTGCGAGCCCCGACGAGCCCACGAGCACGACATTCCGTTTGGCCCACGAGCACGACCAACACATCCGATGGCGGGCTCATGGCGTCCAGCACAACCGCGCACACTGGCATGCCACAAATGTTAACGGTTTGTCAACTATGAAAAATATACAAAAAATATACAAATGCCATGGCTCTTGCTCGATGCTCGATGCTCGCTTGTTCGGACACCCGCTGGGCCGCTCGCTCAGGTCTGAGGGTGACGCGCTGTCAGTGGCCAAGAAGACGATCGACATCACTGTCAAAATCGTCGCCACGGGGTTCCATCCCGATGTTCCCGATGTTCTGCTCCGCGACCCATATCTGTTCCGGAGTGGGCCAACCGCTCTCGTCGTACATGCTGAGATCCACGGGGTCACCCTCAACTGGATCCTGACCCAGTGGCGTCCGGCCGGTAGCGCTCGTGTCGCCGGGCTTAGGAAACGAACCAGTCGCGCGATCCTGCTGGCGTTTGCGCCAGTTCTCGTACGATGCGCGCTGCGGAGTTGTCAGCCGTGGCAGTTTGAGCAGGCCCATGTCGAAGGATAACGAGTCGGATGACGAGTCGCGAGTCGGCTGGTCGTCCTCGGGCAGATCATAGCGGGCCATCATGCGCAGCGGGCGAGACCGCACGAGCACCGGCGGATGCAGCGAGCGTCCATCCACCACAGCTGCGGCGGCGATGATCACGGGAAAGCGCATCCTGAGGAACCACGCAGGGCTTCATTCACAATTCACAGTCAGGTCTGCACACCTTCATCCGTCATGACGAGCAGGAAAACCCCTTCGCTCTTGAAAGCACTGAGGGTGTTCCAGCACATGTGATCCCGGTAATCGCGTTTCTGAATTTTCCGTGATGCGTGGATCAGGACGCGAGGACGGAGGGACAACGCCAACGCAAGTCACAAGAACGTACAGAACCGATCTGCAAGTCACATATCTCTCTAATTCTCTCTAACTTTGTATTATCAAGAGTCGATCACAAGTCTCAATTGGCGCGGGTATGAACGTATATCGGCGATCTGTACGCTACTCTTTTTCTACATACATCATACTGCGCATACCACATCGCACATGTACGCCCGGCAAAAAGCGCAACGGCGCATCAACCGTTCAACCCCGTCCCCGGCCGCCACCCCCTGCCCCCCTCGCTGCAAGCCACAAGCAACCTGTGTCCTGTGAGGCTGTGCTCACGTCCAAGGCCCGATCGCTCTACACTGCGAGCGAGCGGCCAGCTCGGGTCTCCATCATCCCGTGCACCCTCTCTCCGTGCCTCAGCCCCAAAATCCCTTGGCCTTGGGCGGCTCGGCCTTGAGCAGCGCCTGGCGCAGCTCGACGCGCAGAAGGACCTCGGTCGGGTCAGTGGACGCGGCGGCGGCGCCCGCGACTGGCTCCTCCCACACCGCCGCCGCCTCCATCTCGGCCTTGCGTGCAGTGAGCCAGCCGGCCAGCAGGGGCAGCTGCTTGCGCTCCTCGCACGCCTTGATCAGGCGCGTCACCAGGCTTGCATCTCGCTTGAGCTCCGCGAGCCCAAGCGGCTTGAGGAGCTCCCCAACGCGGGCCGCATCGCAGCCAGCATCGAGCAGCCCCGCCGTCACCTGCGGCGCCTTGCCCGGATTGATGTGCTGCAGGTAGAGCTTCAGGTGGCCGTACTTGGCGTGCCTGTGGAACATGCCTGCCATCTGTTCGATGAGATCGTGTCGATCGCACACGTTGATCACCGGGCGCGGGTCGGCGAGCCACGACGGCGCCGTCGTGGGCTCATCGAGCAGCGCGAGGACGGCCTGCGGCTCGTAGGCGGCGCCAGGCTCGCGGGTGATGCGCTCGAGCTCGTCGACACGCCCGGCCCGCTTCGCCACCCGAAGGTACTCGAGCGTTAGGTCCTTGGCGGCCGGGTTCGCCCCCATGCGCGCCTGCAAGTAGTTGAGCAGCCCAGCGTCGCTGCCGAGCTCTTCGAGCGCACTCACGACGTTCGTGTGGCCCAGGAGGTCCGCGTGCGTGCGCGCGACGGCGAGTGCCTTGGCGTACGCCTTCTTTTGCAGCTGGGCGTCCTCTTCGGACGACTTTTTACGCAGCAGCGCACGCAGGCAGGCCAGCCCGTCCGCTGGGCTGAGCGACGCGACGCGCTCGCTGGCCGACTTGTCTCCGACGGCGTCGTGGCACATGACGCGTGCCACGTCCTCGACCGCGGTGTACAGCTTGAGCGCGATCGGCATGAGCTTGAGCGCCTCGCAGCGCTGTGCGATCCGGAACGGCTCAAAGTCCGGCAGGCTCTTCGTCTGGATGAGCGCCACACCGTTAGGCGCGTGCCTGATGAGGGAGGCAATCAGACAGGCCATCAGTGGCAATCCATGGCAATCCATGGCAATCCATGGCAATCCGGGCGACGGCTCCGTGAGGCGCGTGCCGGCTCAGATGCTCCTCGACGATCCGAGTCTGCAGCGAGGCGTCCAGCGCCTCGGAGCCCTCCAGCGAGCCGACGGCGTCGAGGGCGACCTTCGTGGCTTCGTCGAGACAGCCATGCTCGAGGAACAGGCGTACCGTATCCGCGTAGCTCGGGCACGGCGGCGGCTGGTGCACCAGGTTCATCTTGTACGCCATCACCGCGAGCTCGTCCTCAGGGTCTGGCTCCGGCTCGGGCGGCGGCATGGCACGCAGCGTGGACTCGAGCTTGAGAGCCTTGCCCACCCGAGCCTCCGGGCTCTGCCCTGGCGCGCTGAGTATGGCGCCGAGCAGTGCGAGCCAGTTCGGGCGCCGGGGCGGCTCGAAAGCATTGCATGCCGCGATCACCTCTTCGAGGTCACTGGCCTCCGCGTGGCACTGCACCACCATCTCTTCAACCTCCTTCGCCAGCGCCGCCGCCGCCGCCGCCGCCGCCGCCGCCGCCGCCTCCGCGTCCTCGGCGCTGCCCTCTGCCGCGGCCGTACCCAAGCCGAGAACGGGCAGCGCCCCTAGACTGCCCAAGCCGCTCTGCAGCCGCTGCTCGAGTCTCTCTGCCAGCCCAGCCCGCTGGGCCGCGCCGTCGGGCTTGGCGATGCGGTAGAAGCCGATCGCCCCCTTGGGGTCACGCTCACGCACGGCGTCGGCGACCCCCTTCGTGGGCAAGATCTTGCCCTCGCTAATCCACTTGGAGAGCAGTGCCAGCTGCCCCTGCGCCGCCACGCCACGCGCGAGCTCGTTGGCCTCCTCAGCCTTAAGGGCGCCCTTGCGCCGTAGCAAGCACCCAAAGTACAGGAGCAGCGGCGGCTGCTGCCCCTCGGGCGGCATCACGAGCTGGAAGGCTTGGATGGTCGCGAGGGTGCGCAGCTCCTGCTTGGGCGAGCCGGCCGCGAATTGGGCGGCCTGCTCGTACCTGATGAGGGAGGCAATCACGAGGTCATCAGTGGTCATCATCATCGCCCAATTTGCGGGCGAGCCGCCGCGAAGTGGGAATTGGGCGATCTGCTCGTACTTGTGCTCGCTCAAGAGCTTCTCGAACCGCTCAAGCTCGGTGAGAGGGCCCTTCTTGACCGCGTCGCCCTCCACTCCCTCGGAGGTTACGTCCGTGCCCAGCTCGGCGCCGTCGCCCGAGCCAAGCACCGAGGACAGCGAGGACCAGGAGGCGGCACCCATGCCGCCGGGCATCGAGGGCAGCTTGGCGATGGCGGACGGCATGCGCATCGAAGCGAGCAGGCCTCGCACCGAAGTTTCGTCACGTCCCGAGACGTCCGCCGCCGACGCGCCGCCCGGGTCCGCCGCCGCCGCCGCCGCGCCGCCCGCCACGGCGCTCGCCGCCGGAGAGCCGCCTGCCGCCTCTGCCGCGCCCGACACGGCGCCCGCCGCGGCCCTCGACGCGGCGCTTGCCGCCGCCGCCGCCGCCGCCGCCGCCGCCGCGTCCATTCTCGCCTTGAGCTGCTTGATCTGCGACTTGATCTCGGCCGCCTTGGCGTAATCTTCGGCCTCGACCGCGAGTGGGAGCGCCGCCTGTAGCTCGGCCATCCGCATCGCCGCGCCCGCCTCGTCGAAGGCGCCGCCCTGGGCACCCGCGTCCGCGCCGCCTGCGGCCGTGGCTGCGGGCGTGCCCATCCCGAGGATCGGCATGCCACCCAGGCTGCCCACGCTGCTCTGCAGCCGCTCCGCCAGGCTGCCTCGAAGGTCATCCATCGCCTTCGAGGGCGTCTGGAAGGCGGCGGCGGCCTCCTCAGCGCGGCGCGCGGCCGCCTTGCGCAACTCCTCCGCGCCCTGTGTCAGTGACGAGAGCCCCCCGGCAGCGGTCAGCGAGGAGAGCCCCCCGGCAGGGCTGCCGAGCGTCGACGAGAGGCTGCTCAGGGTTGACGAGAGCCCCCAGCCGCCGCCCCAGCTGCTGCTGCTCGCCTTCTGCTGCTGCTCGAGCTTCTGCAGACGGAGGGCCCGCTGCTCCTCATACTCGAGCCGCTGGCGCTCTTCCTCCTCAGCCGCCGCTCTCGCGGCCGCCTTCGCCGCCTTTCGCGCCGCTTTCTCTTCTTTGGAGAGCTTGGGCTTCTCCGGCGCGGCTGCCTCCGCCTCGCCGTCGTCGGCAGGGGCCTCGGGTTCTGCAGCTGTGGCTGGAGCCCCCAAGTCGCCGAACGCGAAGTCGACAGGGGCCGCGGGTGCTGCGGCCGTGGTCAGACCCCCAAAGTCGCCGAACGCAATGTCGCCAATAGCGGCGGTGGCGGAGGGCGGCGGCGCTGCCGGTGCGGCCTGCTCGAACGTGCCAAAGTCAGCGAACCCGCTGGATCCAGTCAACACCGGCGGGGGCGAGGGCACTGAACCAAAGTCGGCGAAGCCGGCCACAGGTGTAGCTTGGGGAATAGGATCGAACTCGGCGAATTCGTCGCCAAAGATGTCTGCGGCGGGCGGCATGGAGGCCGCTCGTCCGCAGAGAGAAACGAGGTCGCCTTCTCGCGCTTTTCGCGGCGCGGTTCACACAAGTCAGGTCAAGTCAAGTCAAGTCAAGTAGACTTGACTTCGGTTCACACACACGCCTGGTGGCTCACACGAACCATTTAGCAAAGACCTACTATTGTACTCTCTCAATGCATGAACATGTCCACCGACCGATTTGTCAAAATTTGATCCCATGGAATATGGTGCCAAGGTGCCTCGTATACAGACTGTAGCACCGGAATTAACCGGAAGCACACTGGATGGCGTCTTGGCGTGCGATGAGAGCGACATAGAACGCAGGCTCTACACACACGAGTGACCATAATGAGCCGCCCAAGGCCCGGCCACAACAGCCGGCCCCAATGGGGTGTGGTGGGGCGGGCGAGACGCTTGAGAGCCTGAACAAAACATTTGCGGACTGTTCCCAGTTCATGGGCGGCGTCGCGCGCTCTTGAAGTGAGCGGCTTGCGGTACATCGCGCGCAAGCTCACGTCGGGCACGTCGTGGAAGATTCTTTCCATGTGGAAGATTCTCTACATGGTCGTCAAGATTTGGCGTGCACACGGACACGCCCCAGATTGCGCCATGCCTGTGCACCGCGGAGTCCATGTATGCGCCCGGCTTCTATGACTACGCGGGGGGTGAGCTGTGTTTCTACAACGGCATTTATTCTGACGACTACGGGCCGGAGGGCTGCGGGCTGCCTCCTGCTCTCCGGTCATCGTGCGGTGCGCGCGCCGCTGCCTTTGCGGCCGTGGCCGCGCCTGTTGACGATCCAGCGAAAGCCGTGCGCGCTCGAGAAGGGGAGATGGAGGGTTTTTGGGCACCACACGCTACCTGAATGCACACGCGACCGTCTCCGCCGACAGGAAGCCTCACTACTGGAGGGCAAAGTTGCTCAAGGTCGTGGCACCTCCCCTTGGGCACCTCCCCTTGGGCACCTCGAGGTGCCAGCGGATCAGACGGTGCGTGCTTCGTCATCACGGACGCGATCCCAATCTCTCAAAAGGGGATTGGGGTAGTTTTGACGGGGAAAATTAAAATTTCGTCAAAATCTAAAAAAGGAAATGCGAGCACTTGCCAAAAATGGAAGGCCTTTCAGACCTGGACCCTACAACCTAACGCTGAGACGATGGGCCACCCATCATGTCGGCCATGCTGCTGTACCCTGCATACCCGCCGATTGGAAAGCCGTTTGCAAGTGGATCCACGTACCCCTGTATGCGTCGCAGCACACGGTCGTTCAACACCTTCAAGAAGTGCTCGAAGCACACGGTCGTTCAACACCTTCAAGAAGTGCTCGATTAAGCAAGCAACTGCGCTGTACAGGCGGTCGGGCACGTCTCTTAACACCTCCGTCATCGCTAGAAGTCGATCCAAACTCGGGTGTGTCATCAAGTAAGTCCCCTGATAAGGGGCTATGTGTGACATTTCACACCACAACGTATTGGAAATTTCACAGTAAAACAAGAGAAAGTACAGTGAAAGTACAGTAAAGCACGGCGCCGAATCGCGAGGATCTTGCAAAGGTCCTTGCGCAGATGCTGTACTCCTTCCTTCGCTTTCGCCACGCCGCCGACATTGCCTGGCTCGCCATGCGCCTGTACGACTCGCGCGAGCCTGGCGACCTGACCACCGAGGCGCGCATTGGCTACACGATTGAGGCCGTCCTCTACTTCCAGCACCTTGGCGGCGGCATCGTCATCGGGCCAGACCTCATTGCGCAGGAGGCGATGCCGGATGTGGCGATGCACGAGCGAGTCTTCCTCGTGTTCGACACGCTCATGGGCATGCCAGCGCTGATGCTCGAGTCCATCACGATGAGCATCCCGCGCGCCGGCCAGATCCACGTCAAGAAGGCCACGGTGCACAGCGACATGCTCTGCAAGATCCTCAACGCCGTCTTCCTCAACGAGTGGCCGCCGAACATGACCAAGGACGACCAGCTCGCCGCGGCGATCATGGGCATGTCCATGGAGCACGAGGATCGCTTCAAGGACAAGGCGCCCGCCGGCTTTGAGGGCAATGCGGCGTGGCTCGTGTACGAGGCGCCGATGATGGTGCACGCCTTCATCTGCTGGGCCTTGACCGTGTACCTGGCGGAGATGCGCGACTTTGGCGACTGG
>Ga0210244_101940_pt1 | contig 14713 bp, 19 predicted proteins | sample ChrtobMetaP3_0mM_FD_155473 | JGI IMG/M metagenome (GOLD analysis project Ga0210244, IMG submission 155473) | Chrysochromulina tobin associated microbial communities from unialgal haptophyte culture, Seattle, Washington, United States - P3_0mM | ecosystem: Host-associated > Algae > Haptophytes >...
CATGAGGGGTGCTCACAGGGCAAGAGTGTGAGAGATCGAGAAGGCAGCAAGCACTCCACTGCGGCCACTCCGGAAAGAGTGGACAGCGAGGCCGCCGTGTTGCCACAGGACTTCGAGGATACGGTGCATGCGAGGCAGCTGAAGGCGTTGTGCAGAAGAGTGGGGCGAAGGATGAGTCGTCAAGGTCCGGGACGCTCACCTTCAATAGGGCTCACGCATCTGAACGCGGCGCGGCCGCGAGAAAAGTCGAGTGGGGTCCCGCATTGCGGGAGTTCGAAAATTTTGTCGGATCTCGTTTCACACCGGCGTGCAACACGTCCGCTGCATCGGCTCCACTGCCACCGTTGGACCAGCCGCCCAGCGAGCCCGACGTTGTAAAAAGCTCCTATTCTTCAAAAAATTCGAGCGGCCCCGCCGCCACCTCTCCCTTGCGCATCGCAACGAGCTTCGGTTCGTCACCGAAGAGAGAGACGTGCACTCGCAGGTGAATAAACTCGAAGGCCGCAATTTTAACCTTGAAAAAGTAGTTGGTGCCGTTCACAACCTGCGCAGCCACAGTTGTAGTGGTCGTCAACACGCGTTAGGCGACACGTCACGCGATCGATACGCTGGATCTGTGCCTCACCTGCGTCATCAGATCAACGACCTCGTATCTCTCGAATGGCGTGACCTTTGCCATCACGTCGCCGGGGATGTCCAAGTACATGCGACGCGCAGCACCGCTCACCTCGTCAGCCACATGCTGATTCTGCATCGCGGCGGCGGTTGCAGCCTGAGCCCCACCGGGGGGAGCAGGCGCCGCACGCGCGGCATCCTGTTCCAGTACTTCTTGGCGGGCGGCATCGGTCCCCTCGTCGCCCGTCGTCGCCATGAGGACCTCGTCGCCATGAGGACCGGCGAAGTCTCCTGTTCATGAATTACATTCACGAGGGGCTGTTTAAGCGAAGTTTACTGGTGCTTTCAGTAAAAGTGGCTTTTACCCTACTTTTACCCTGGATACGGAGGCACGATTCCTTTTACCGTTTTACGCGAATCTTGTGCAGCTGCACACTTTTACCGTCTTACGCCAAAACGGCCCACACTTTTACCCTACCCCCACCCTATGTATATTCCTCTCATTCTCTCATACTATCATACTCTCATAGGTTATTTCTCACAGTGCCCCTCGGAATATTTATTCACGAACGGCGCCTCTTCTCTTTCGATAGTGTTGCGCGGCTTTTGACGAAGCGTGGCGTCTTAGCCCGCTTCGCCTGCGCCCCGACCTTCTGCTTGTCGCGTGCGGCATGCCTCCCAAAGCTGGATGTGAGCGCCAGGCCATTCGTAAGCGCTGCTCGCTGAAGCGAGCATGACGCCGGCACTCGTTCCAGCGTCTTGCAGCTCACAGGTTGGGGACCACGACGGTCCAGCCAATCGAACTCGTATTCATCATCTCCGCTCTGGGCTTGCTCCTGATCAAGTTTTGCAGCTGCACGTATTTGGGCCAGACCGCTGCTTTGAACATGCCCGCCTCGTCGGCGAGTCCGATGGCCTGCACAAAAATATTTTCGTTGGCCAGCATGTAGTAGTTTCCGGTCTTGATGGTCATGGTTTGATGGCACCACGGTAGTACGGAGAGGAACGAGGCCGGCTCTCCTTGAGCTGCACGTGCTGCTGCAGCTTCTTTCTTCTCTTGAATATTTCTCTCGAAAGCCGACCAGTCCCAGGTGGAAAGGCCATTCTCCATCCCAGATGGAAAGGCGAGCGTCTTGGTTCGAATTTTCATCCATCCTTGCTGAAAGGAACCGTCCGCCAGTGGCTTCGCGTAGTCTTTGGGTGCACCATAGCACCAATGAAACGCTGGATCCATCTTGAGCTCGCTCTTATCCTTCTTCTTGGGCTCGCGTTTTGGCTTGTATGGAGGCTTCTTGCTGGGCCCCTCGTCCTCGTCGTCCTCGTCCTCGTCGTCGTCGTCGTCGTCCGACTGCATCTCCACTCCCCGTTTGTCGAACTCAGCTCCCTTTACCGATCGCCGCCGAACTCTCTTGCCACTCGAGCTTCCGCCGCCGGAGGAGCTCTCGAGTGGCAAGAGCGCGGGATCAGCCGACTGCGCTTTTGGCAACAGCCACGGCTTCGGATAGTATGGGCCCGGGAAGAAGACCTGCTCCGCCGCGGTGAGGTCCTGTTGGCCACCCTTCACGGCGTCGGCCGACTGCAAACCGGCAGCGATGTGAGCTGCGATGTTATCTGCCGCGATGTCCGCAGCGAGCACGCCGTAATCAATGCCGGCGTCGTGAGCGCCTGCCATGGGGCCAGGTTTTCCCGGGGCCTCCATGCACAGAAGCTCTTCACCTGCCCGACAGCTTCTTTAGGGTCTTTTGGTTCTCCCAAATGCAGTACTATGAACAAGTCAGATCAAATTCAAGGCAATTCAAGTCAAATTAAGGTGAAGGTCGGTACTGTACTCTCGATGTGGGACCCTTCGGTGTGAACATGGCTCCGCATGCACCTTTCCTTATTTGGGAGATTTTCCTTATTTGGGAGATTTTCCCAAAACCCAGAATGGGGTCTCAACTTTGCGTGACGGCTCGCTGGATGCTCGCCGATGGCGAGTATTTTGACGTCGGTTCCATCAAGGGCTGGATTTGTCAAGCAAGACACGTCCCTCACGGTTTGGCCAAATGAGAACATGCCGTGCTTGGGAACGCGACTACACAACTTTGCAGCGCAGCAGATCAGGGTTCCGCATGGAATATACGCGGGCGAGCTGGTGCTTGATCCCATTCCGCTATTTCCCGCTCCGCCTGGCTTGCCGGTGACTCCCATCAACGGCTGCGTGGATATTCTCCAGCTAATCGGTCCATTGGATGCAACCATACATCAGACATATGCTGGTAGGCTCGCGGCAAAAATTAGCGGTTGGGCAACATCTTCTCTGGTGAGTGACGGAGCAACCTACAGAGAGCAAAGCCGCGATGGGATCGCCCGCGCCTTACCAGAGCCGCCAGCCGGTGGGCCAGCTTGGCATGGGCCAATTCAGATCTACCAGCCAGCGAATACGATGCCAGCGGGCCAGATAGACGTTCTATTTGCTCTGGCGAAGTGCAACTGGCGCTGTGGAGTGCCATTCTGCCAGAAGATCCTGAACCCTCTCTCCATTGGGGACGACGCGCCGCGTTTTGTGCGGAACAACAACTGGATCTGGCACCATGGCATGCGTGGCCTCACGGCGGCGGACAACAACATGGAGCCGTTCATGATTTGCAGCATGTGTTGCAATAAGGGAGAGAATTGACTCTTGATCACTCTGTGTGTGTCTTCATGTGTGTGGCCTTATGTGTATGTCTTGTACATTAAACCGCACACATCGATTATGACCAAGTCGTCCAGCCAGTCATGAAGACAGACATTGCGAGCGCGCCGGTGACAGTCTGTGAATGCGATCACAAAAGAGTTCCGATACTGACGCGCGCTCGTGGGTCGCGGTTCAAGGTCGAGCGGGGTCATGCAGGCCTCTTCTTTCGGGGTTTTCGTGGATTTCCGACGAAATTCCGTGCAGAAATTCCGCATGATTCCGCGTCCTTGACGAGTCGATGCGGAACCGAGATCGACGCCAGCAGCCGGCGGCATCGGCCGAAGTGCGTATTGCGCCAGATGGCGTCGCCTACACCAAGATAGAATTTGTTGAGTTCTTTGGCAGCACCCGGGAGTGGGACCAAGCCGCTGCCCGAAAGGCTGCATCCGATGCCCTCAATGCTGCTATCCCGCCACCAGCGCCTAACGCGCCTGCGCCCTCGCCTTCACCAAAAGGCGCAAAGGACCCAACGGCGGATGTGGTGCTCGACACAAAGGCCACAAAGGCAACATCGGCTGTGGTGATCGATGCGTGGGCTTCATTTGAAGTCCTGTATGTGCCTGATGAGCCGGAGGCGCAGGCGGTCGCCGAGCTCGCAGCCAACGAGCGCGCCGCGAATGTCGAGGCGCAGGACGATGAGCTCATGGCCGTTGAAGCCATCTACGAGCGCGAAACGCGATATGTCGCGGAAGGTCCGGAGGCTGGTGCAGACGATGGCAGGCGGCGGCCAAAGGTCGTCGAGCTGTGCGTGCCGCTTCTCGAGCGCGTTGAGGGCGCAGACGCACACGTGGCGCGGGTTGTCGTGCCACCAGGGCTGCGCGGCCTGCCTCAGACCTCGGGCCTCCACTGTGCCGACGATGGCCTGTTTGCGCTCACCACGCTCCCTCCCCTCGTCCTTCGCCTGAGGCGCCCGCTCACGTACCCTTCGCGGTCTCCACCCGTCGTGGCGCTGCGCTGCGCGTGGCTGAGCGACGAGGAGCTCGCGCATCTCGCCACGCAGCTGGACGAGGTGTTCGCGACATCGCTCGGCATGCCGGCGATCTGTGAAGCGGTTGAGTGGCTGCGTTCCTCGGCCCTGAGCAGTCTACCATCGCTTGTGCTCGATCATTTGGCGTTGCCCGCCACGCCCGCCGCAGCCACTACGGGAGCCGCTCTCGAGAACACGCGGCTTGCTGTGGCCGGCCGCGCTGCGCGCTGGCCGCGGTCGGCCCCCGAGGTCCTCTCTGCCTTGTGCGCTCACGCGCAGTCGGACTCTGAGCGGTTGTGGCGCGAGAAGCTGCACACGTGCGGCGTGTGCTTCGAGGAGCATGCTTCCCTTGACTGCGTGCGCTTCATACGATGCAAGCACACTTTTTGCAAGGGGTGCGTTGGTACGTACTTCGAATCTCTCATGGCTGACGGCGCTGCGAGCGCCCTCAACTGCCCGGAGCCGAGCTGCCGAGCGGCGGCCAACCCATTCGAAGTGAAGGCGCTGCTCTCGCCTGCCCTGTACGAGCGGTACGAAAAGCTGCAGACCGACACGTGTCTCTCGGCCATGCAGGACGTGGTTTGGTGCCCGCGCTGCGAGTATCCGGCGTTTCTCGTCGAGGGTGACGAAAGCACGGGCGCTCGCACGGCCACGGCGGGTGGACCCACCGATTCCGATAGAGGAGCAGGCCGCCGGCTAGCGCTCTGCGGCAGCTGTGCCTTCTCCTTCTGCTGTGAATGCCGCCTTGCCTGGCATGGCTTGGCGCCGTGTGCCAACCTGGCGACGCGCTGGCGAAACGCAGACGAGCAGGGGCGTGAGGAGCTGCGCCGCAAGTATGGTAAGAGCGTCGTGGATGAGGTCGAATCGGCCGAGTGGATGCTGAAGCACACGAAGCCGTGCCCGAATTGCAGCACCTCCGTCGAGAAGAATGGCGGCTGCAACCACATCACGTGCCGCCACTGCAACTTCGAGTGGTGCTGGCTCTGCAATTGCAAATACCAGCCCGGGCACTACCGAAAGGGCAGCGGCACTGGTTGCGAGCAGTTCTCGCAGGACTTTTTTGATGAGCTTGATCTCACCCAGGAGGAGTTTGATGCGCGGTTCGTGGTTTTGAACCATATGTGAAACGTGTGAGCTCCTGATACCTGAGTAGCGCTCAAAGTTGTTAGCTGTGTGTTTTCGGCTTGCGTTATTTTACGTTTTTCACCCACGAGGGGGTAGCGGACCACGGGAGGCGGATGAAACCCGGTCTAGAGAATCGATATACGCCGGCTGGAAATTCATCCGATGATTACACCCGATTCCTCGTCGGATACGCACGTACCTGTGGTTACAGCTTACCGACGTACACCCTGAGGCTGAGCCTGACGAGCTCACCTACCACATTTCAAACTCGGAGTGAAGATTCACCCAAGGGCCAAGGGGGTAGGCGGTACCGGTCGGGTAGGGGAGCAGGGGCAGGGGAGGGATTTAATAATCCTGGATAAAATCCTGCTGGATTTGCACCCATTCCTCATACCCCGATTTCAAACTGAGTGCTGAGAGCTGACAGAGTAACAGATCGACCGTTAACGCGACGAATTTCGGCTGATAAGCGTGATAGGTCCCGGCTATACTGTATAGACGTCTATAGCCGCCCGAATCTCCGAGCTGCTCGCTTCGGTCACTTACCATTAACCCCCCAGCCGGTTATCCGGAAGGGTGCGCTGCTGACCCAACCACGCGGAAGGGTCCGCTGACGAGGTTGTTCTCGTCGTGCTCCTCGATGCACGCTGGCCAAAGAGAATAGAGCTCCAGATGCGTCCCAGTGCATCTAGAGCTCTCCATAGTACTCCGGATGCTGATCTGTGCATGCCTTGAGAGCGAGGGTGGCCTTGCCGCACTTTTCGACAAAGTCCTCGCCCGCATCCTTGGCAGCGTCGACGCATGCTTCCCAGGCGATGAAGACGTCGCCGCACGGACCATTCTTCATGAAGCGGCAGAAGCCGCACTCGGGTACCTCCGACTTGGCCTGGAGCGCAAGCTTCTCGGAGGTGGCCGAGTCGATCAGGCGCACCGTGACCGTGCGTGGGTGCACCCCCGGGTTTTGGCCGCCCGCGGGCAGCTCGCCGCTCCATGCGATGCCGCCGGTTGCCAGGCTCACGCTCAGCGGCATCGCATCGGCATCCCTCTCGATGACGAGCACACCTGCCCTCTCGAGCAGCTGCCATGGCAGCTCGACCTGCTCCCACAGCGTGGGCACCTCCCGTTCCTCTTCAATCGAGCCGGTTGAAGCCGCATCAGGCTCGCTGGCTTCAGAGCTGGGAGCCACCGCCGCCGGCGCGGCTGCTCGCGGCGGCGGCGCCGGTGGAGGTGGCGGCAGCATTGAGGGCGCTGGCTTAGCTGCCGACGTGCTCGCGGCATCGTCCGGAGGCGGCGGTCGCGGTGGCGACTGCGGGATCTGCTCCTCGCCGATCGAGATGGGTAGCACAGGATAGCCGACCGAGTCGGAGCTTGAGCCGGAGAGGTCGGGCGGCCCTGTCCAGAGCTTCACGGACGGCACAACAAGAAGCGACTGCGTGGAGCCGTCCTCCACGATGGCGAGCGCGCGCAACGGCACCGAGGCAAGGAGCTCGGTGATGCAAGGTCGGATGAGCACACGGTCGGCCACGACGCGCTCATAGAGCGCCTTGTAGTTGTCAAGCACCACCGTTGTTGAGGACGGCAACAGATTGAGCTGCAGGCATTGTTTGGGCTTCTCTTGGGGCTCCTGATCCGCAGCTGGCTCGGCGAGAGACATGGCTGCGCTACGGGCAGCAACAACAGACGCCGCAGCGGCCGCGGCAGCCGAAGCGGTGGCCGCCGAGCGCAGTCGCATAAGCGATCGTCCCAGCATAAGACTTGTGCACTGAGAAGCCTGCCACGTCGACCAGCTTTCAGAAACGCCTTTATTCACAATCCGGATACAGGTCGTGTTTTGCGCTCAAGCGCTTGGGCCGAGTTCATCCGAATGACGAATGGTTGTCACTTGTGACCCAGCTCCGCGTCTCAACTTGGGTCGGCTTGCCGATGTGCGAGCGCTCCGACTTCGTGGCAGCCGAGCGCACACATGTCACGAGCTGCGGCGTGCCTGCCTGTGGAGGCGGCAGATTGTACACGACGTGCCGCTTGCGCCGGCAGTTGGCAGCCTGAAGATGCGTTCCGTCCACGCCAGCTTTGTGGAGACGCGCGTCGACGAGCTCGGCCTATTACGGCGGCGCAACGCGAGTGATCCGCCCGCACCATCGCAGTACAGCTCTTGCGTGCCGCTCGTCTGGCTGCCAGTGTGGGGCTACAACATCGGCGAGTTCTTCCAGAACAGCGTGCTTGCAGTGGCGGAGCTCTTGGCCGCGGGTGTGCTCACTCGAGAGGTGATGCTGACGCCCGAGGTCGGGGGCTGGCCACTTCGTGACTACCATACGCAGATGTTGCGCGCGTTCAGCTCGCATCCTGTGAAGACGATCGCGCAGCTCGCTCCATCCAACTGCCCCGCCAGCAGCAGTGCGCGGCAGCAATCGCAAGCTTGCGCCCAGCCGCGCTGCTTCGAGCGCTTGCTCCTCTGCCGCTTCCGAGACGTATATGATCATGAGCACCCAATCGCGCCGTGGCACGCGGCACGCCATATAGTCGCGAGCCTCAGACGAGGCTACCGCCGCTCTGCGTGGCTCGTCAATGGTGGGTACAAGCAAGAGGCGAGGAGAGAGGCGGCGAAGAGTGCGGCGGCGCCGTACGCCGTGCTGTTTGCGAGCCGCGCGAACGCTAAGAATGGCGCACGGCAGTTGACGAACGAGGCGGAGCTCGTCAGTCGATGCAACCGTTGGGTGCCGTCGCCTCGCTGCGTTGTGAGCACCAACGGTGACGGTGACGCAGGCAGGAGTGCGAAGGTTCTTTGCATGTCGCGCGTCTTTGGCCAGCTCGGATTTCGAGCCGACGTGGCGGCCGTGCAGGAGGCAGACGTGCTCGTCGGCACGCACGGTGCCGCTCTTGTGCATGCGCTCTTCATGAGACGCGGTGGCGCGCTCATCGAGGTGCGTCCTTACGGCTTCAACGGGCGCTGTACGGCAGCGAGGCTCGAATGTCTGACGCACGCAGCCCACGAGAGAGGACCCTGCCAACCACTGCATGATGCTCGAGTCTCGCCACTGCAGGGCCCGACCAGTACCATTTCGCCATGGCCCGCCAGCAGAATGTGACGCATGCGTTCGTCATCCGTACGCTCGATCGCACGCTCTGCGAGAGCGCACACACGAACGGCGTGCCGCCTGCGAACGTGTCCGCGTGGGATGCACGACCGCTGAACACGTATGTGCGCGTCGACGCATTTGACAGGGCGCTCGCCGCGGCAGCGTGCACGAGCGGCCGAGGACCCGCATCGATCCCGGCGCGCACATTGAAACGCATCCCGCGGCACCCCGACGAGCCGTTTGAGTACGGCGAGCTGCACTCGGCAGTTGTAAACAACGGTCCGTAGACCATTGTGATAATTTCGTTGGATCTCCTGATTGATTGCTTCATTGATTGGCCTTTTTAGCCTCATACAATGTATCACAGACTGTTCCCGCTGGGCGAATAAGCTGTGAACGCTTCGCGTTGCGTATTGCCGATCCCGACCGCGACGCGCGTACGTCTTGACAAGCTTGCTATGGCAGAGGAGGCCGCGCTGCGCCTGCGTCTGCAGGCCAAGGAGGTGGCGCTGCGCAGTCTCACAAAAAAATACTTGGCCTTTTCAAATGCCATCGAGAAGAGCTCCGTGGAGGAGTGCGAAGCCATGCATGAGGCACTCATCCTCGAGATCAAGACGTACGAGTTTTCCATCAGCAAGGGAAGCTTGCTTGTGGACACCAACGTGCAGCAGGTCGCGGAATATGACGCGATGCAGCAGGATGTGGAGGCCATGATGTGCGCACCGCCTGTGGAGCACCATCGACTTTCTTCGTGTCTGACTGTGCTCCTCTGATCGCAGGAATACAACGCGCGACGACATAGAGCGGCTGACCAAGGTGCTCGAGCAGGAGCGCACCATCCGACAGCAGAAAGAGCAGTATTCTGCGCTCGCTCGCCGCATCCACACCTATCCCACGCGCAGTGAAACGCAATCTGAGATTGAGCGTCTCGAGGCCGAGATTGCGACACTCAAAGGGGAGAGCGACACGGTCGCGAGCGCACTCGAGCTACGCTCGAAGCGTTTCGCCGGCTTCATGCACGCGTTGCATGATATGCAACTGCTGCTGGAATCGGAGCAAGCAGCGCCCATGGCCTTGTGAGAAGCGCTGCGCACCGATGTCCGAGTCGACCACACACCGTAAATAACATCTGAGACATCACGCGCAAGAGACGTCTGACGGGAAGTTGAGCGTTCTGAGATGAAGGTGGGAGCTAGCTGGTCTCTTAGAAAACCGCGGCCCACATAGGGTACTTGTTTCAAACATTATTTCTGCACGCAATACCCAGGACACCTATATGATCAAAGAATCAACGCAATGATGACGGATCCTGATTCCTGTGGCGCGGCCCACATTGGCCCACATATGCGTCACGGAGAGTTGTAACGATAGCGGCGGGCGCCCCGGCCCCGCGCCGGTAAGCCCTTAGCTTACTCGACGCTTCAATAGACGAGAACTTCGTCACTTTTGGACAATCTTCGGTGCGGATAGTCCTACGAGCCGCACGCAGCAAGTTCGTGCCGTGGGGCAGGATCCGCTGCCGATCCCCCCTCTGCCTCGCTCCTCATGTCATACGGACACCTCCGTCGAGGCGTATGGTCTCGCCGTTGAGATAAGGGTTGGTAATTACGTGCTCAATTAGGGAAGCAAACTCGTCGGGAGCTCCAAAACGTCGCGGGAAGGGGATTGCGCCGTACAGACCTTGGCGCACCTCGTCGGAAGCCTGCGCCATCATCGGCGTCTCGAAAATGCCGGGTGCGATGGTGCATACGCGTATGCCCATTGGAGCCAGGTCCCTTGCCAGTGGAAGGCACATGCCCACGATAGCGCCCTTGGACGCCGAGTACGCACACTGCCCGGCTTGGCCATCAAAGGCTGCAATTGAAGCAGTGTTCACAATGACGCCGCGCTCGCCTGTATCTCTGTCAGGCTCGCGGGTAGCCATCCGCTGCGACGCGAGCCTCGCCACGTTGAAGGAGCCAAGCACATTGACTCGGAGCACGCGCTCAAAGGGTTCGAGTGGATGAGGCACTCCCTTGCGACTGAGCACCTTCGCCGCATAGAGCGTGCCCGCTGTGCTAATGGCGGCCGAGACGGGGCTGCCAAACGTCTTCTCCGCCAAGTCGAGGGCCTCAGACACTTGTTCCTCGGAGGTGCAGTCTGCCCTTGCTGCGACAGCCGACGGCCCCAGCAACTCGGCGAGATTATCCGCTGCGTCCTTGTTCAGATCGGCAATCACAACCTTGGCACCTGCGCCCACCAGCCGCCGCACCACCGCATTTCCGAGACCAGAAGCGCCACCCGACACGAGCGCGATTGTTGACGGCAACCTCATCGGGAAAGTCGAAGTCTGCTCACCGGTAAAAAGACACCGGGGGGAGCCGGTAAAATGACACCGGGGGGTAAAAAGACACCGGGGGGAGCCGGGACACTCACGGTAAAAGACACCGGGGGAGCCGGGAGACACACGGGACACGGGACAAACACGGGACACACGGACAACAACCCACCGACGCACCTGCCGAGACCCGCGCGACCGCGAGGCGACCGAATCCAAACCGTACCGATAAAAAGACACCGCAGGGAGCCGGGACACACACGGTACACACGGGCACACACGGGCACACACGGGAACCCACCAACGCACCCACAGGCACGACGACCGAAACCGCGGACGTCTGCACGTCTCAACCCAACTCAGCCGCACCGATTTCGACGTTTCGTGTGTTTGGGGCCCCCGTTCACAGATTGGGCCCACTTCTCTCACTGTCACTGCTGCTTCTGTGTCCGCGGTTGTGTGCCACGAGTGACCAGACAGTCTTGACTTGCCTTGACTTGACGAACCTGGAGGAGGGGTCGCGGTGTCGCGGGTTTTCGTGTTCAGGTGTGCTTCTTTGGCCGCCTGTATGCGTGCTTCTTTGGCCTGTATGCTGCTGACGGCACGAATTGAGGCATATGCACCGAAAAGGAGTCATGGCGCCGGGCTGCTGCACCAGCGGTCATTTCACGAGCGGCATACGATTGCTGTGTGCCGCTCTGGCGTGGTTCAGCTCCGAGGTGATACTGGTGGGCCCCTTGCGCAAGCGCGCGCCTTTGTCGACAAGCGATATTTCATAGCAGGTGCTGTAGTTGCCGTGGCACTGGCTGCTGCTGCACCAATGATCGGTTGCACCGGCGGTCCACTGCGGCCGGAGCTGACTGTCAACTGGGGCGCGACATGCGGCATCTTTCTGATCTCGGGTCTCACGTTGCCGACCTCCGAGCTTGCCGCTGCGGCCTTCAGAGTCCGCGAGCACGCTGCGATACAATTTTTCAACTTGGCAGTGCTGCCAGCCGTGATGTGGCTCATCACGCGACTGCTCGACGGCCTGATTTCGCCTTCGTTGCGCGACGGCCTTCTCGCTATGGCAGCGCTGCCGACGACGATCAATATGTGCGTGGCGCTCACGCGTTCGGCGGGAGGCAATGAGGCGCTTGCCATTTTCAACGCAGTAATCGGGAATGTGCTTGGCGTCGTGGCCACGCCCCTGATGGTGTTGCTGCTTCTCGGTGCCTCGTCCCAAATCTCCCTTGTGGATGCTATGGCGAAGCTGAGCAAGAAAGTGATCCTGCCGTTGGTGATTGGACAGATGCTCCGCCCGCTCGTCGCCAAGACTATCCAGGGGCGCAAACAGGCCCTCTCGCGCACCTCCGAGACGCTGCTCCTCGCCATCCTGTACACCACCTTCTGTGACACCTTCCTACGCGGCTTTGGACTTCCAGCGTCGTCGGTCGGGCTCTTGGCGGTGCTTCTCGGCTCGATGCACCTCGTGTGCCTCGCCACGGCCTGGCAGCTTGCCCGCACGATTGGCCTCCAGGCGCGCGACTGCGTTGCATTTGCTATGTGCTCGACGCACAAGACGCTCGCCCTTGGCCTGCCGCTTTTCAAGATCATCTTCCAAGGGCGCGCGGATCTTGCTGTACTCCTCACCCCTCTCATCTTGCAGCACCCCCTGCAACTCATCCTTGGCTCGATGCTCGCGCCCCGGCTAAAGGCAATAGTAGAGCTGGAGGAGCAGTAGCTCAATCGTAGCTGGGGGATATGGGAAAGTGAATTAAGTGGTAATTAAGTGGAAAGTATCGAGCACCGACCCCGGCCCGGCGAACAAGATAGCGTGGGAAATGAGTATTATTGTGTGAATTGATTCGGGATTTCAAACGCGCCCTTGCGCGGGGTCTCGTTGCGCGTGGGACGCGCGGTACATTACAAAGTCCTGCGTGTTGCGAGCTCCCGATGAAGCCAGTCAAGCAAGATGAAGACTCGCCAATGCATCCTCGTCGTCTGGATCAGGTGTACGGCAATTTGGGTGGAGGAGAACATAACAACGCCCCCAGCGGCATCCAAGGACTCATCGGCCAAGGGTGGAGAGGAGGAAGAGGAGGAGGAGGCATCCTTTTCGGACGCTGTGGGTGGTGGAGGCGGCGGCGGCAGGGTAGCGGCTGGAGCGGGCTGCCTTAACCCACCGCCGCCCTCGCCTCCACCACCCCCGTCGCCACCCGCTCCACCGCCACCCTCGCCATCGCCGCCGCCTCCCTCGCGTAGATGCATCCGAGCCCGTCATCATAATACCGTCGTTACTCGACGCCGTCGTCGTCACGCGACGTCGGCGTTCAGTGACTTCTTTTGCGTTTCCTTCGGGAGGCGCGCCAACGGGCGCGTCTGCCGACAATACGTTTTTCAAGGCCGCCACCACCGCCGCCCTCGCCGCCGCCTTGCCCACCGTCACCATCACCTCCGCCACCATCATCACACCCTCGCCACCGCCAACGCTGCGTCTGTGTAGAGCTGCTGCCGCCGCTGATTCGTCCGCTTGCGTCACCGACGCATCGGTGGCAGCGTCTGTGCCCTGCCCGCGTCACCGACGCATCGGTGGCCGCGTCTGTGCTGTCAGTGGCGGTGCTGAGAGTGGCGGTATCGTCGTCGAGCGCACCGCCGTCAAGCGCACCGCCGTGTCGCCGTCGAGGTCGTCGACCATGCAGATGGGACACCTCAACGAGCTCATGTTGAGTCTTGCGTGGAAGCTGACCTTGCAAGCCTCGGGTGGATCTGACACGCCGAGCAGCTCTACACAGACGCAGCGTTCATGCAAGAAGCATCTACGCGTGTAGAAGCGGCCGCAAGAAGCTGGGGCGGGCGGCATGACCACCTCGGGTGCTGCTCCACCGCTGGCGCCATCGCCCTACCCCGTCGATGCCGCCGGAACACGCCATAGCACCGGGCGAGGATAGGGTTGACGCGGACCCCAACATCCATCTGGCCCTGGAGGTCCTGGAGGAGCCGGAGCGATATGGCCGCATCGTCCGCCGCTTTGGCCGCCCGCGCACGCGCCGACTCGGCGAACAACGTCTTAATCGCATCCCCACAGGATGCGCGGCCGTCACAGCCTCCGCCACGCGAGCAGCGGCCTCGGCAGCGGCCGCTGCCGCTCGGGCCACCCGGCATGTCAGATCCACCCGAGGCTTGCAAGGTCAGCTTCCACGCAAGACTCAACATGAGCTCGTTGAGGTGTGTCCCATCTGTGCATGGTCGACGACGAATGCAACGTGATGAACGATGAGGCCGCTTCTTGCGGCCGCTTCTACACGCGTAGATGCATCTAGCATGAACGCTGCGTCTGTGTAGAGCAACGTGATGAACGATGAGGCCGCTTCTTGCGGCCGCTTCTAGACACGCGTAGATGCGTCTAGCATGAACGCTGCGTCTGTGTAGAGCTGCTCGGCATGTCAGATCCACCCGAGGCTTGCAAGGTCAGCTTCCACGCAAGACTCAACATGAGCTCGTTGAGGTGTGTCCCATCTGTGCATGGTCGACGACGAATGCAACGTGATGAACGATGAGGCCAGCGGCGCGCATGGCGCTTCGCGAGCGCAACCTCAGCTCGGAGCGACCCAGCGAGACGACGCTCAAATCGCTGGACTCGTCATTGAAGAAGGTCGCCGCGTTCCTACAGAAGATCAAGGAGCGGCTCGGTGAGGAGACGCGAAAGCAGCTCCTCGAGGAGCCGAGCACAGTCAGCGCAAACGGTGCCCAGCTCACGGTTTCCACGGCCTCGTGCGCCGTCGCTCTCTAGATACAATGTAGAACGGAGTGTCCCATTTGAGTGTCCCATTTTTTGGGACACTCGCGATCTGGTTCAACGAGCTCATTCCTACCTTCATGCATGTTCGATGCATGGATTACACGTCCATGCA
>Ga0210244_101942_pt1 | contig 14685 bp, 8 predicted proteins | sample ChrtobMetaP3_0mM_FD_155473 | JGI IMG/M metagenome (GOLD analysis project Ga0210244, IMG submission 155473) | Chrysochromulina tobin associated microbial communities from unialgal haptophyte culture, Seattle, Washington, United States - P3_0mM | ecosystem: Host-associated > Algae > Haptophytes >...
CGAACCAGGCGGCCAAGCCCAAGAAGCAGGGCAAGACAGAGATCTCGACGCTCGAGGTCTCCATGATCGAGGAGGAGGGCACCTACATGACCCTGCGCTCCAGCAAGCGCAAGTACCAGCTCCCACCTCCGTCCGTCGTGCCTCAGCCGATGCCTTTCCTCGCAGCCGGCACGCCCGAGTTCTTCGACTGGCAGGCGGCCTTCGCCGGGGTCCAGTTCGACGACGAGGTCCCCGCGGAGCCGATCGCGGCTTCAGCGGCGCCAGAGGCGCCTGACCCTGAGCCCGAGCAGCCCGACGGGCCCGAGCACACAGCGGCACCGGCCCAGACGACGCTCGCGGACCCGAAGCACTTTGCGCATCGCCTGTTCGATAGCGGACTACCGGGCCCGTCCGGCTCGCATGGAGCGTACTTCAAGGGACGCCCGAGATCGTACGAGCCCTACGTTTTCGAAACCAACGGGCAGGACTCGGACGGCCAGAACTCGGAATGACGCCCGCCGAGACAAGGGGCGTGAACGCCGGCCAGATGGCCGAGAGCAGACTGACGCCAGCAGGGATGGGGGAACAGATGCCGGCCCATCGGGGGCTGTGAGCAGGGCGCAGGCTGCCTAAGCCAAAGGAGAGCTCCCTCCCTACCCGGATCGGGACCAAGGGACGAGTCACCTCCTCTGAATCAATTCAGGCTCCACCTCAATTGGGGGGGGTGCGAGTCGGTAACCGGGTCCGGGACGTTCCGGTCGCATGCACGTAGAGTTACGTCAAGCGCCGTCCCGGTGAAAGGGCGCGCGGGTTCTCCGCGCGCGAGTCGAAGAGTGTTTGTCCAGTGGTGACATCTTAGAACCTCTTACGGACTTCGTCCCGCTCTAGAGAGGTCAGGTCTACTCGCCGGACCTCCTAAGCGGCATGCAAGGGTCCCTGGAGCCAAGGGCTCCGGTTCCCAGTTTGCAATTATTTATATTTTTATTTAGGCCGTGTGGGAAACAATTGACGATCACGCTTCACGGAAACACGGTGTCGCGTTGGTGTCGCGAGTTTCTAATCTAACCAACGATGGCTGTGAAGCCGGCGCGCGCGTCGCTCTAACGTGTGTATCGCAGTCTAAATCCATCCGTGGCGCCGGCGGCGGTGCGTACGTTTCGCCCCTTCGGCGCGACGCGCGACGCGCCGCAACCGGAGCTGACCTTTTCACTGAGTATTCACGCACACTCTCTCAGTGCGCATTTTTTCTGATGCGAACGGACCGCCGCGGACGCCTTTGGCTTAGCTGCAGCGCCCTTGGCCGCCTTCTCCTCCGCGCGCTTCGTCTCCTCTTCGAGGGCCTCTACGAGGGCAGCACGCGAGGGCATCACGCGCCTCTCCGGCACGCATGAAGGCGTCCTCTGCACCGGGCGCCTTGCAGCGATCAGGGTGCACCTCAAAGCTCACTGCCTTCCACGCCTGTTGGATGCTAGCCGATGTTAGCCTACGGTCGACAGGCAGCCGCAGCATTGCCTACCAATCCGCGGCCATCATGGAGGCCGGGGATCACCTCCAATCTGCGGCCTGGGATTACCTTCTATCTGCAGCCTTCTTTTGTCTCTTCGGCAGACTAAAGGTTTCCGGCACGCTGCATGGACAAAGGTGCCATTTGGGAAGCGTGCAGCCTGCCTGGATGTCGCACGCGTCCAGAGGCGTGGGTGCCCCCGTCGGCACCACGTCCTTTTGTATCGCTCCCGCCACCGGCGCCGCCGCGGACGCACTCGCCGTCGCGCTCGGTACGGCGCTCGGTACGGCGCTCGGTACGGCGCTCGGTACGGCGCTCTTTTCGGCGCTCGGCACGGCACTCGGCAGGCTGCGACGTTTCGCATGGCGCTTGGCGGCGGGCGCATCAGCGGGCGCGTCAGCGGACGCCGCCGAGCAAACTTTGGATGGAGCCGCCGACCCGACGTCCGTCGAGGAAGCCCGACTAAGCGGCGGCTTCTCCGACCCGACTCCCTCTGTCCTCACAGCACGTGGCCGCTTGCTCTTGGCGTCGGCCTTAGCGTCGTCGACCGAAGCCGCCGCCTTGAGGGCGTCCTTCTTTTGTCTCTTCGGCAAACCGAAGGTAGGCGGCACGCTGCATGGACCACGGTGCCATTTGGGAAGCGTGCAGCCTGCCTGGATGTCGCACGGCCCCTGCTTGAATGCGTCCAGAGGCGTGGGTGCCCCCGTCGGCACTGCGTCCTCCTGCTCCTCCTCCTCCTCCTCCTCCTCCTCCACCACCACCTCCGCCTCCGCCGCCGCCGCCGCCGCCGCCGCCGCCACGAGGGCGGTGTTCCGGCGGCGGTTGGCGAGCAGAGCGTCAAGGGTCGGGTCGCCAACTGGCAGGGCCGTTGGCTCTTCATCCAGTGAACTCACTGCTGCCGTCAACGCCGAATCAACCTGCAGCCGGCGCGGAGCGATGCCAAGACGTTTGGCGGGCGCAGCAGGCGCGGTGGCGGCAGGCGCGGTGGCGGCAGGCGCGGCGGCGGGCGCATCGGTATCCCCCGCCACGAGCGGTCGCGTAGCTAGGTGACCCGCCAAGTGCGCCTGCTTAGCGTGCCACAAGCTCGCAAAGACAGCTCCGCTTGGTGCAACGTACAAGTACTTGATCCTCGGGATCCGAGGAGCCTGCGCACGAGCCTCCGCCGCCTCTACCGCCGCTCGCTCCTTTCCAATGTGCCTCGCGTAGTGCAAGGCCGCCTCCTCCGGCGTCGCGAAGTTGCCGAGGAGGCGCTCCTTGCCGTTCTCCTTGATCACCGCCCTGTACTTGCCATGATTCTTGCGCACGCCCTTGAAGCCCGTCTCACTGCTGCTTGATAGCACCAGCTCGAGCCCTTCGGCCGCCGCGGCAGCCTTCGCTTCGTCCGCCGTGAGAGTCTGTGGTTCTCCTTTGTCCCTGGCCTCCGCCGCCTCTGCCGCCGCTCGCTCCTTTCCAATGTGCCTCGCGTAGTGCAAGGCTGCCTCCTCGGGCGTTGCGTAAGTGCCGAGGAAAATTTGCGTGCCTTTCGTTCGGACCATCGCATCGTACTTGCCAAATTGCTTGCAGCTCACACCTTTGAAGCCTGTCTTATTGCTAAAGGCCGGCACCAGCTCGAGCCCCTCGGCCGCCGCAGCTGCTCTGGCCTCGTCTGGCGTGAGCGGTTGTGGGCGTCCATCCCTTGCCCCCGCGACGGCACCCTTGAGCTTCGGCGCCGAGCATGCCATCTTGCGCCTCTTGGGCCCGCCAAACTTGGGCTTATCCAGGCAGTTGTCGCACTCGCCGCAGTCCACGTACAGCTTGCGCTGCTCCTTAGTCAAAGCGGGCGGGCGCGAGCCTTTGGCTGGAGCAGCGGCAGGAGCGGGGACAGCAGCGCCATCGTGATCTCCATCGTGAGCGCCATCGCGAGCGAGCTCTCCTGCGCCCTCTCTTACGCCATCATCTGCACCCTCTCCTGCGCCATCATCTGCACCCTCTCCTGCGCCATCATCTGCATCCTCTCCTGCGCCATCATCTGCACCCTCTCCTGCGCCATCATCTGCATCCTCTCCTGCGCCTTCATCTGCACCCTCTCCTGCGCCATCATCTGCACCCTCTCCTGCGCCCTCTCCTGCGACCTCGTCTGCGGCCTCGTCTGCACCCTCGTCCTCCATTCGGTCGGCTGCCGGCGCAAGTGTCGACGGCACAAGACCGTCATGGACAGGAACAAGATCGCCAGGGTCCTCGCAAATGGGCTGTGCCGACGCTGGCCGTTGCAGAGCTCGCCGCCAGCCCAACTCGTGCGCACCCTTGAACAAGGCCCTATCGATTATATATGGAAAGTCCTTGACAACCTCGAGGTCGCCAACGGACTCGGGCGGCAGTGGAGAGCTTTGGAAGGTGCCAGCGGGTTCGGCGGTCTCGGCCGGCTGTTCGGCCGTCTCTGCCGGCTGATTCCACTGCCCTGCCCAATGTCCCTCGTCTACGGCACCGCTCTCCAGCTGCTGTGGCCCCTCGCCCAATCCGCCCACTGCCGTTGCCTTCTTCCTTTGTCGAGGTTTCTTTGCCTCGGGGTGCTCGTGCTGCGCATACATCGCGCGCGCGAGCGCACCCTCGACAGCGTTGCCGAACGTGCCGATGTAGATGTGGCGATACTTGACCTCAAACTTCTTCCTACGATCTACGTAGCTCACGCCTTCGTAGCCAGTCGAGCTGCTCGACTCGCCCACCTGCTTCCGTTTTTGTAGCTTGAGCTCGTACCCGCCGGCGTGCGTGGGCATCATCTCGCCGCTGGCTGAGGCGGCGGCAATGGCCGCGGCGGCCATCGCAGCGACGTCCCTGTTTGGCGGTCGACGCCGCTTGCGTCCCGATGCTGGCCTATCTCTCCCGCTGCTGCCACCACCATCGTCACCATCGTCATCGTCGCCGGCGCCATCGTTGCCTGAGACGTCGCCATCGTTGCCTGCGCCGGCGCCATCGTTGCCTGAGAGGGCGGTCAGCGCCAGGCGCTGGCGCTCTTGTTGCTCCTTTTCTGCATCCCGACGCTCAGCGGCCTCGTCGATGAGCCACTGTGGGATCTCGGGGACGAGCGGGAGGGCGGGTCGTGGAGGGGCAGGCGGCCGTGTGCCGGCCACGTCAGCCGTTGGCGCACCCTCCTGCCACGCCTCAAACACACCCTCAACCTCGTGCACCATCACGCCCGCCTCCAGGCCAGTCCGGTCCAACACCGCACGCGCGTCCTCGAGGGCGTGCAGGGCCTCGCGCCGCTCCCGCCGCGCCTTACGCCCGAGAACCACCCATCGCTCCCGGCAGTACTTATTGCCCCGGCGTGCAAGCAGCTCAGAGGTCTTGGCCACAGCCGCCCAACTCGATTTGCCGTGCGTCTCGACGCCATGGCGAAGGGCCGCGTCCTCTTCAGGAGTCCATGCATCAACACCGCAATGCGGGACCACGCTCGTGGCAAGCCGATTTTGCCAACGCTCCCTGCACCTAGTGTACGGTCGACCACCCATGTGCTGCGGGCACCATGATGCCCAGTCCTTGGCCCCATGCACAGCCACCAGCTCGCGAAGCTTTGCATCCTCTTCAACGGTCCAGGGACCCTTCTTGAGGCCTGGCTTGAGAGCGAAGCGCCAGCGCTCCAGACAGTCATTCGACGAGCGTCCGGTGCCGAGGATCGTGGCGACACTGACCCACTGGCTTGTGTCTGCGGCCACTCCGCAGACCCGCTCGACAGCCCTTCGCAGCGCCTCGTCCTCCTCGACGCTCCATGAGCGCCGAATGTGCCCTGCTTCCTTGTCCATCTTCGACGCTGCCCAGAAACGATGGCATGCCATCGGCGTGCGCCCGGGGAAGCCGGACGCACTCAATGCCGCCGCGACCATCTCCCATGCATGCAGTCCATGCACCTCGATGGCATTTTGTAGCGCTGCCTCCTCAGCAGCATCGAAGGGCACGTCGGATCGCGCTGTCGCGGACACGTCGGTACCGCGGCGCGCGAAGGTTGCCCGCCCGGAAGGGGCCCTGCCACCGCCGCCGTTGCCGCCGCCGTGCGCACCGCGCGCCACCGCTGCTGGGGCGTCAGGCGCGCCGTCGCTGTCAACGCCGTCGCCATCATCTTCGGCGGCAGCAGTGGCGGCAGCAGCGGCGGGGGTCGTGGCCTTCTTGCGCCCGCAGCCGGCGCCAAAAAAGGGGCGAAGCCTCGGATCGTCGCGTTGTGACCATTGGATCTGACACTCGCGCGCGGTGCGCTGTGGCACATGCTCCGCTGCGACGCGCTCCCAATCTCGCGGCGTGAGATGTAGCGGTGTGCCTGGCCAACAGGTCGACAGCTGTTCGAGTACGGCGACGACATCATCCGTGGACACGCGGCACGCCAGCGTCGCGCGCTGCCGATGCACTCGTGCGTGCATGGCCTCGAGCTCCTCCCGCTTCTCCGCCGTTAGCGCGCCAAACACGACCAGGACCCCTTGGCCGTCATTAACGGTGGCGTCGTTGTCGGCGGCGTCGTGGTCGGCGCCATCGCCATCATCGCCTGGGCCCTGGCCGCTGCCGCCTTGTCCGTCGCCGCTGGTGCCGTCGCCGCTGGTGCCGTCGCCGCTGGTGCCGTCGCCGCTGGTGCCATCGCCGCGAGCACGGCTGGGTTGCTCTGCCGGTGCTGACGCCAGCCGGGTCACGATCGACGCTTCAATGGCGTCGATCGCCACGCGCATCACGCCCGAGCGCAGGGCCCCACGCTCCGCTGGGCACCACGGCATAGAGGTCGCCCACTCGCGGGGTGGCTGCAGCGGCACGGCGGCATGGAGCTTTGCGCGGCGTAGCGCGTCGTCTGTGGGCGGTGGCCGTACGGATGGGTCGCTCGGGAGCAATGGCTGCACCGTCGGGCGCCAGCGCGCGTTGATGACTCGCTGGATTCGCACGCTCTGGTCGGCGGCGCAATCTGCAGCCATGTCATCCATGCGGATGCGCGTCCGCTCGTGGTGCTGTAGCGCACGCTCGATCATGGTGAGCTGCGTGCGGCACGTGCGCTGCAGCTGCAAATTCGCCTCGAGCGCACGCATCACAGCTGTGTGTGCGTCCGTGGCCGGGCGGCGCGACGCGGCATCCTCGACGACGATGGAAAATGTGGAGGCAGATGCGCGAACGCCACACGCCGAGGGCGCGGTCGCAGAAGCGATGGCCGCGCGTAGCCGGCTCGAATCGTCTACCAGATCTTCGTCCGAGTCTTCGGCTCGTGCGGATGATGGCAGGCGTGGCGCGCGCGGCGGCATCCGTCGCCTCGAGCGTCAGTGGAACGTCGTTGTGAACTTTCCACAAAACCTTCCCCCCCCCCTACCTCTCAAAGGTAATGGCGTCCCCGAGGAGGGCAACATCCTCCCCGGTCTGGGCCACAGTAGACTGGGCCCATGTCCCCGCGGCAGTGTTGTGCCGCGCGAGTTTGGGCGCCCCCGATTACGGGTACCCCCGACGCCCCGAGCGTCGAAGCCGCGCCCGGATTGATGAGTGATGTCGAACACACAAAAGCATGCAAGTGGAATTTTCACTAGCGACACTCCCCAGTGGCCGAGGACCCTGAGCCCCACCGCACGAGGTGGAAGCGCGAAATATGCTCGCGCGGCGCCCGCCACATGAAACAACCAAGCAAAACTTGTTTGGGCACAGTATCTGTCATCCCTCGGGTCAATTCTGGAATGGAATTCTACTCGGGAACCGTCGCCAAGGGGCCTCCCCCATCGACCGCCGTGACGTCGCGCTCTCCGAAGATGTCGCCGTCGGCGGCGGGTGCACCTTCAGATATCACCGAGGCCGCATTCAGCCGCTGGAAGGTGGAGCTGCAGAACAAGCTCATCGTCGAGCAGGAAAAGCAAGCGCACCGTGATCGCCTGCAATATAAGAAGCATGAAGACTCCAAGTACTGGGAACGCAAGCAAGCGCTGTGCAAGAAAACCGTCGACCAGTTTGGCAAGGCCAAGCTGGAGATGGAAGCTATTCGGCAGGCCAACCTGACGCGAGGCGCGGAGTACAAGGCGGAGCTGGAAGAGATGAAGGAGATGGCAGCGGCGCAGCGGGAGGAGTGGATGCAGTTTGGCCACGAGCTGACCGTACAGCATGGGCCAGAGCAAACGGAGCGCACCAGGGCGCGGCTTGCAGAGACAGCGGAGCTGAAGGCGGAGCAGGGGCGGCAGGTGAAGCAGCTCTCACAGGCCAACAAGAAACAGCGGCACGTGCAGCGCACGGCTCGGCTCGAGGAGAAGCGGCAGATTGTCGAGTCTACGAAGCAGCAGCTTTTCGGATCGGCAGAGGAGGCAAAGAACTTCGCCTTCCACCAAAGAGAGGAAATAGGCGGCGAGGTGCGCCGCACTGAGCGGCGTTGGCGGTCGCTCTCGAAGCAGGAGCGTGAGGCGTTTCTCACGCACGCGCACGACAACCACGAGAAGAACGACCACACGAAGGAGCACATGCGCGAGGTGCGAAAGGATCTCATCAAGAAGAATGCAGAAAAGGTCAACGAGGAGAAGGAGCGCAAGATGACTGATGCGATGAAGGTTGCAGAGAGCCGGGAGGAGCGCGTCAAGACCGCGCGGGGGGTCCGCGACGCCATCTATTCCTCGCGCTACGCTGACTCCGAGAAGGCGAAGCTGATGAGCCAGTCACCGCAGGAGGCTGCTGCTCTGACGGGCATCATGGTGTCACCGTCGCCGATGTCGCCGCAATATCGCCTTCAGGCATGAGAGCAGCGAGACGCTCTCATGCATCGCATGTGCCTGAATCTTGAAAAGCGGCGACAGTTCCAACGCACGTGATGCGAGAGACACGGCACATGCCGGCATTAGGCCGAGTTACGTGGAACGGATGTAGCGGCCCAGTGAGCGGCCCAGCACTCGCGGCTGGGTGTGATGGACTTTCTAGCTGTGTCAGTCGTGGTGCTGCGTGACCGGACTGACCGAGACGCGAGGGAGCGTGCTGTGAAAGCGGACCGGGGGGACGCCGAGGTGGAAGTCCAAGTCGAGTGAGTCGCACCCGACCCTGGTGGGTGGTCGCTGTTTGGGCAAGATTTTTTGTCACGTGGGGTCGCGGCACGCGCGCGGCGCATTTTGGCGCGCCGCGCCCGCGGGCCGGCGCGCCGTCCCGTCCGCGATTATATCGCATCGGATGAAGATAGCGAATAGGCCGATAGGACAGCCCGGGATAGGCGAGTTGGCGAGAGTTCGACACACACAAGACACGCGTGGCCGCGTGGAACATCGAACAAGCGACCCGGCACCCGCTCACGCAATGTCGATTACGCTCGGAGTAAATATCACTCTTCTGCATGCCCATCATGCATGCCCTCTCGACGGTCCACATGATGCATGGCTCGCTCAGACCTCATCCTCCTTGATTTTGGTTGATGTCGGCGCAGGCTTCATGAGCTTCATGCCGCAGTAAATCAGATAGAGACCGTAGATGCCCGCCGCCACCATGCACGCAGAAGCCGCCGCGGGAGCGTCCTCGTGCGATACGCCGAGGTACCACTCACCACCCGAAGTGAGAACGCCGTACAAGAAGAGCTGCCACAGGAAGCGGGCCGGCGGGGATGAGTCGGCCGGCGGGTGGCACGTGCACACCCCTGTACGCATGCGGTGAACGGGCGTTGCGAGAGGGAGCCGCGCGTGACGAGGGAGGGTGGCAGCGTACGAGCGCAATCACGCCAAAGACTGACAAGCCCGTGCAAAAGTACGCGCAGCACACGTCCATGTCCATGGCTGCAGCAGCTGCGATCGCGACACACAGCAACCACGTCAGCAAAGGAAGCCCTCGCCGTGGGGTGCACTGCCTCGGCGCCGAAAATGATTGATGCAAACATCGGGCCGGCCGCGAGTGCAGAGAGCGACCAAGGCTGCCCTGGGCACGCCTATAGCAGCCCGGCCGGGGGTGGCCCTACGCAAGACGTATACAGGGGAATGACGACTTCAGAAAGACTTCGACCCGCGTCACAGCGTGAGGGAAGCAGCTTACACTTGCAGTGTGAAACCGATGTGAAACCAAAAATCCCACACCGGGTCTTGCCCGGCCTTCGCTCACAGTCGGAGACGCGGAACCCGGACCAGACAACAAGTAGGCTTCCTTCAGAGGCGCACCACAGAACGGTCACACACCCTCACACACGGACCGCGCATTCTGCTCTGACGACGTATTTAACGGGTGTCCTGTTACTTAAAAAGGACCGATAATGCTGTGCCAATTGAGCGATTGTGCTGTGTGCGCGATTCCCGAATCCCGATTCGCGATTGGCTATGCGTCAATTGCTATATGCGTGTTAGCTGTCAGCTGTGTGTCGTCTCTGTGACTCGTGGACTCGTAATTACATTCCTTAGTAGTGGTAGATGGACCAAAAGTATGCGCTTAATACCGTTACCGACTATTAATACCGGGCATCTACTTATTCGCCAGCTCGAGTTGTGAGATTTCGATTGTACTTCTGTATACAGCGATCGTCATCCGATCTCCACCACGTCAGCCCTGGCGGGTGGCCGCGATCGCACGTCGCGCTCACGCATCTGCGCGACCGTGATTGCAGCCGCGCGCTCGGCGGCGGCCTCCACGGCCGCCGCCTCATCCGCCGTCTCGAAGAACTCGCGCACATCCTCCAAGCCCGGGTCCTCAGCGTCGACTGTAATCTTCTGCACCTTGAGCAGCTCGGCGAGCGTCGGTTCCTTGCCGCCGCCTGCCATCGGCCCGGCGGCCACCATCGTCGCCGCGGACGCGCGTGCGGCGATCTGCGCAGCGGCCGGCAGCGACCGGATGATCTTCTCCATCTCTGGCGCAAGAGGTGCTGCAGCCTGCGTCTGAGCCATCATCTCATCAAGGGCCTCAGTGTTGCCCATCGAAGAGGCCATGGCTGCTGCGGTGATGGCAGCATCGAGGCCCGCTTTCTCTGCATCCTGGCGCCGCTTCTCCTCCTCTTCCTGCTTGCGCTGTGCAATGGTGGCTGCCGTGTATTCTGCAACGTGGTCTGCCTTGGGCTTGTCCTCGTCATCCGAGTCATCGAGGTTGTCCCACTTGGAGTAGTCCACCGTCTTGTGCGGCGGCATGCTGGCGTGTGCGTGCCGCTCGCGGCTTGGTGCCTGAGAAGAGAAACCACATCAGAAGACGAGCAGCTGTCTCGAGCGTGTGAGCACTCGAGTCTCGGAACTGCTCGAACGATGTATTTGTGTGAACACGTGAGTCGACTTTTTTCTCGTTTTCAGAGGGCAGATTTGTAACTGAACACAGCTAACGTCACGGCGCGGGACATGGATCATGGAAACGTGCTTGGTCGTCCCGTTGCGTGGCGAGGGTGCCGGCCGGGAGCCCCCGGCAGCGCGGAGCGCGGAGGCGTTTCTTGCGACTTGCCGTGCTTTGAGTCAGCGCAGTGCGCAGAGCCGACAGCACACGCTCCCGCGCTCGACCTCCCGCGCTGGAGGCCTCCCCACCTCCGGCTCCAGGCGGTGTCGCCTTAAGTGTCGCCTGACGCCTCTCGGTGCTCGGAGGACCGCTCCGAAGCGCGCGAATACCAGGACTCAGAGCTCGGCCTCACAAGGCCAGCTCTCGGGGCTGATTATTACTTAACATCCCTAACAAGTGTGATGCACAGAGAAGACCAATACACATACAGCAGTCAGTGTCACAGCGCTATACACAACGATTTCCGAGCGTGCACACAGATCCTTGCGCCTCACGCACGGATCTCTCGACCACTGCCCCCCTGTTATTCAAAAGTCGCCCCCATTGGCGTCCCTCAGGTCGTCGGGCGGCTTGTACTCTGGCATATCAGCCTCTTTCGGCTCGGGGAAACGGCCCCCTTTTGCAAGCAGTTTGTTCGTGTCTTTGAGCCACGAATCGAGGTTCACGAGGGCTGCACTCTCCTCGGCCGGGCTGCCTTGCCCGGAGACCTTGACGTGGATTCTGGCTTTGTAATCCTTTTCGAGGAATGCCAAGAGCTTCGGGAATTGCGTGGGGTAAGCGGCGTGTAGCGCGTGCGCGCACGGCTTGAGGAACGCAAGTAGGATGGTCGCGGTGATGTTCCCCGGCGGATGGTTGAGCAGCCGAGCGAGCCACGCCCATGCGCGCGCCATGGGCGAAAGTGCCATGGGCAAAACCCCCTTGGGTGCAAAGCCCCGCACCGAAAGCGGAGGCATCTTAGCAGCTCTGCCCCAATCGAAATTCGCGTTTCCGGCCGACTGCGGCGGGAATTGGGCAATCGACGACTGCTGAAGCAGCGCCGCGTACAGCGTCACGTACCCCGCCATGCGCGCGTAAAAGTCCTTCTTGGTCTCACCCTGCTTGTAGCCAAGGCGCTTCTTAAACTCGTCCGTGTTGCCGGGATTTTCCGGGTAGTATGGGACGCAGTAGCAGCACGAGGCCTGCAGGCGCGCGAGAAGGCACTCCCAAAGCACCGGGCGCCTTTCGCCCACATGCAACACGAAGCCCGACAGCGCGTACGCCATCCCCGGCTGCTTGTCTACCATCGTCGCGCAGGAGGTATCGATCACCTGGGCGATGGTGGCACACACGGCACGCTCGCCCTCGGGGCCAGTTTGCGATGCACTGGCCAGTTCGCGAAGCACCAATTCGGCGCGCTCCCAAACGGTGAAATGCACGCACACGACCTGCCCCACAAGCATCTTGGCTGCTTTGCATGTGTCCTTTAGCGACTGTGGCTGCTTTGCATTCTTCGAATTCATCTCGTCCTGCTGCGCAATGCCCTTCGAGCCCTCCCACTCCGCAAGAAGCCCCGCCTCGCTCGTCTGACCGCTGCTCGCACCCGGGGCCGCGGGGGCAGGGGCGGCCAGAGCACCGGAACGTGCCGGGCCAGGGGCGGGGGCGGGGCCTTGGACGGGGGCCGAAACAGCTGCTGGCGCCTTCTTAGCAGCCTCGGCGGCTTTCGCCTGCTCATCAGCCGCCTTGCGTGCCTCTGCCTCCTCCCGCGCCTTCTGTACAGCCTCTTGACGCGCCTTCTCCTGAGCCGCCATGAGCTCCTTCTCCTGAGCCGCCCTGAGTGCCTCTTCTTTTTCCCGCGCCTTGCGCGCCTCTTGTTCCTCTTTGGTCCGGGCTGCGTCACGCACCTTTTGCTCCTCCTGCAGAATTGAAAGTGCCTCTTTGAGCTTCTCTCCCACGCCGCGCCCCGCCGCACATGCGGCCGACGTCTCCCTGTACACGCTCTCGTAGAAGTTCTCCATTTCGCGCTCAGCCTTTGCTGTTTCAGCGTTGGGATCGTCCCAGGCAAGGCGCTCGTGCTGCCGCTGCCGCGCAGAGTGCGGCACGCTGTCCCAGGCAAGGCGCTCGTGCTGCCGCTGCCGCGCAGAGTGCGGCACGCTCCCATGGGGGCTCAGTACGGCGCGCTCTACCCGGGCAGCGCCGCACACGTGGTCGTCTCGAGCGTCGTCTCGAGCGCGAAGCCTCTGGGCGGTGTGGGGGGCGTGTTTGGGCGGACTGATCGACAGCTCGAGCTTCACCTGTCGATCGTCGATGATCCGATGCTGACTGGCGTCGTCCGGTAGCCGGCTACCGACTGGGCTGCTGGCGTTCGGATACAGGTCGAGAATCCGGAGCAGGATGGCCTTACGCTTCGGGGCGCGTTCCGCGGATGCGCGCATCAGAGGCCACTCGCTGCCGCCCAAGCTGCTGCCGCCGAAGGCTGAGACCCACCCCGCCTTGCCGCCCCAGGAGGTGAAGGGGGCGGCGAGGGCGGTGGTGGTGAGGGACGCGCGCATGCGGCCGAGCCCCCGAATGCTATGCGCATCGTCCCCATCTGCTGGGAAGCTACTGGGCGTCTGCTGTGCCGCCGTCGCCGCCGTCGCCGCCGCCGTCGGCGGCGCCGCAGTCGGCGGCGCCGCAGTCGTGGAGGCACTCGCGCCGCCGAAGCGAAGCGTGGTGTTCGGCGTGACGGAGGTGGAGGCGAAGGTGGCGGGCTCGGAGTCGGCGGCGAGGGTGGTGGTGAGGGTGGAGGAGGCGAGGGTGGAGGGCTCGGGGGTGGAGGCGAGGGCGGCGGCAAGGGTGGCGGTGGTGAAGGCGGCGGGCTCGGCGGCGGCGGCGATGGTGGCGGGCTCGGAGGTGGCGCGGACAGAGGCGGGGAAGGCGGAGGCGGCACGGGCGGCGGAGGCGATGGTGGAGGTGGCGAGGGCGGCGGCAAGGGTGGCGGCGGCAAGGGCGAAGGCGATGGAGGAGGTAGCGAAGGCGGCGAGGGTGGCGGCGGCGATGGGGGCGGCGAGGCCCCACCTCGGCTCGCCCCCCCTCCTCGGGACTGCACCATGGCTCGTCGCAGCGGCGTGCGCAACGTGCGCATCTTGGTCGAAGTACGATGGCGGCGGCGGTGGCCGAGTGGCAGGGTCGTGCGCCGACGGGAGCGTGGAGTACGAGGTTGTCATCGGCTGCACGGCGGCACGAGTGGGAGACCGAAGATCAGTGCCAGGCTGTATCGAACAATCATAGCTGTTGGAGTCTCCATAGTACAGCTGGCTCACGGGCGCCGCCGCTTTGCGCTCCTCGAAGGCCGGAGAGAGGTACGGCGCGGGGCGCTGTTCACCAACAGGACGCAACCGCACGACAGCATTGTGCCGCTGCTCCTCGCGGCGCATTGCGGTCCGTTTCGCTTGGAAGACGAGAAGCCCGATCATGGACAGGACGATGGCGCAGGTGGAGATGGGCGCAAAGTAGATGAGGTATGCCGCCGCCAGGCCCGAGACGGCGCCAATAGACAGGATAGTCGCGGCGTCGCGCATGGTGGCATGGTGGCGACGACGCATTCTCCGCTCGCTTTCGCCGTCCCAGCGAACGTGAGGGGTCTGTTCATTATGAATTCACACCACACGTGAAAACAGCAAACAGGTCGAAAGAGACACGAAAGAGCCAAAATAAGAGAGTGCGGCGAGACCCATGTATGAACTCAGGAGGGAGTCGAGGCCTCCCTCCCTCCCCCGCCTCCCTCCCTCCCTCCCTCGTTACCTGGTACGGCCTGACTGGCTCGCGTCCGGCCATGCTACTCATGAGGTGCGTGTGGTAGTGCGACAGCGCGCCTGCGTAGCTCCTCCCCTACTCTGCATTGGCCGTCCACCACTGCTCGCCAAGGCGGTCCCACTTGCTACCCTTGGGCGGCGCAGCCATCACAGGAGCCGGATCAGGCGCCGGCGCGGGCGCCGGAGCAGTGGGCGGCGACGGCGACGGAGTCGGAACGGCGGGTGGCGGCGGCGGCGGTGGTGGCGGGGGGG
>Ga0210244_101944_pt1 | contig 14672 bp, 21 predicted proteins | sample ChrtobMetaP3_0mM_FD_155473 | JGI IMG/M metagenome (GOLD analysis project Ga0210244, IMG submission 155473) | Chrysochromulina tobin associated microbial communities from unialgal haptophyte culture, Seattle, Washington, United States - P3_0mM | ecosystem: Host-associated > Algae > Haptophytes >...
GCCGCCTCCGCCGTCTCCACCCCCCTAACCACCACCACCACCATCGCCACCACCGTCGCCTCTACCATCGCCACCTCCGTCGCCTCTACCATCGCCACCACCGTCGCCCCCTCCATCGCCACCGCCATCTCCACCGCCACAATCACCACCACCACCCTCGCCTCCACAGTTACCACCACCACCATCGCCAACGCCACCCTCGCCACCTCCATCACCACCGCCTTGCCGCCACCACCCCGTCTCCGACGTCCTCCCCTTTGCCTGCTCTAGTCCCTCACCGCCATTGCCACCCTCGCCCTCGCCGCCACCGTCGCCAGTGCCGTCCTCGCCGCCTCCGCCGTCCCCGCCGCCCTCTCCGCCGCCTCCCTCCCCCCCTCCTTCTCCACCGCCGTCGCCCCCACATACGCCACCCTCGCCATCGCCTTCACCGCCGCCTTCGCCTCCACCTCCTTCGCCGCCTCCGTCGCTCCCACCGCCTTCTCCTCCATCGCCTTCATCACCGCCTTCGCATCCACCTTCGCCGCCACCATCACTACCCCTCTGCCTTCTCCTCCACCGCCTTCACCACCAGCCTCTTGTATACTCTTGGCATGCAAATATTGTGTGCTCAAGAAGATTGCAAAATGGGGATTGCGGTTTTTGATATGGGATTTTGTGGGAGATTCAAACTTTGGATTTCGAAAAATGTCAGTCAATCCAAAATTCCAAAAAATCAACGAAGTTTGTCGCCACCGACGGCGACCTGCGAGTTCCTGCGAGTCTCCTGGAGCGAGGAGGGGACAGAAAGCGCAAGATGCTGTCGTACCTGCTCACGTCGCAGCTCTTCCTGTTTGCGATGCCGGCGGCGTCGGCGTCGTTGGGCACGTACCTGTTCTTCTCGTCGAACAACATCATCGAGAACCCCGCCGTCGGCTTCCAAATTGTGGCGCAATGCACTGGCACGGCGCCGACCTTTGTCAACGCCAATCCGTTCATCGCAGGTGGCACGTTCGGCAGCGTCAACTGGCTCGATGGCTGGTCGTTCTTCAACCTGCCCAACCGCCCGGGCTTTGTCAGTGGCAGCTTCACCTGCCCCGAGGCGGCGTTCGTGCTCGTGACGCTCAACGCCCAGCAGTATGTGGACACGACGTACCGATTCCGCTACAACGGCCTGCGAATCGATCAGGTGACTGTGAACGGCGTGCCGCCCGGGGGTGTGACCACCGGAGGAACCCTCGTCACCTTCCGCGGCTTTGGTTTCGATGCGGGTCCTATCGCCTTCTGCCGCTTCGGCAGCTCGCGTGAGGTGGTGGTGCCGGTGCTGCAGGTGAGCAGGGAGCGGCTCCTCTGCGCCACGCCTGCATGCAAGTGCTCACCACGGCGCCATCGCCATTTCCCCACAGGTGAGCAGGGAGAGGCTCCTCTGCGCCACGCCGCCCGTCGGTCTGAGTGGCGACGTGCATCTGCTGCTCTCGAGCGACGACGCTGTGTACATCGACACCGGCCTCGACTATACGTCCTACCTGCAGCCGACCATCTTTTCTGGCATCTCGCCAGAGGCGGGGCCCAAGCGCGGGGGGACACGTGTCACGCTCACGGGCAACGGCTTGGCTGCGTTTGTGTCGGAGTTGCAGCCCCTCTCTCAACAAGAGATGACACAGGTGATTCCGTTGATTGCCCTTGATTATCCTCGATTTGCCCTTTATCTGGATGGGATTTGGATTGATCTGGATGGGATCTGGATTGACCGAGCTCCCCTCGATGCCGCAGATCGCGCGCTGCTTGTGGGGTGGCGGCTTCACTTCCACCCTGACTATTGCAGGAAACCTTCGCAACAGAGGCAGCTGGCTGAGCCCACAAGCGCTGCGCGTGGAGGTGGTCGATGCCGGCAGCCTCGACTCGAACCTGACGCACCAGTCCCAGCACCCGCCCGCGCCCGCCTCGTGGCGCTGTGGCTTTGCGACCTACGGCACCGGCGACGGCTGCGACTGCGCGTGCGGAGCTCTTGATCCCGACTGCGACGACACCAGCACCGGCAACCTCGGCGCTCTACTCGGCGCTTGGAATTGCATGCCGGGGCAAGTGTGCGTCGCCCCGGGCGTGTGCTCGGGCGACGTCGCACGCGTGCAGCTGCGCGGCCTCGGCCTCGCGGCAGTGCGAACCAGCTCAGGCTTGTCGGCGCCGAGCCTCTCTCAGACGCCCGCCGAGTCGATTGCGGCGTCCATCCCCTCGATCACCTCGATTGTCGCCGCCGACCCGAATGATGGCGATTCGGTCGCGTCGGTGGGCGACACTCTGACCATCCACTTTGATGGCGTGACCAATTACGCCGCCGGTGCGCTGCGCGGCAACCGCTCGTTTGTGGACGACATCTTCCGCTTCTCGACGGCGCTCGGGAACGACTACACGGGCGAGTGGGTCGCCTCCTCCATGGTGGACGCCAGCCAGAGCCTCGCGAGCGAGCGTCTGACGAGCATGGAGGATGATCTGGTCGCCAAGGGTGCCAACCTGCCGCCCACGCCACGCCCAATCGTCGATTGCGCCGGCGTCGTGGTGGGCGAGCTGACTGTCGGCGTCAAGGTGATCACGGCAATCGCCACCATGGGCAAGTCGGCGCACTCGGACCAACTCTTCGTCGACGTGACGGAACTCAAGCTCAAGAAAGCACCGCCCGCCGCGCGACATGGCGTGCGGCTGCTCGTCGACATGCTCGGCGTGGCCGAGCTCGAGGAGACGACTCAGAAGGAGACCACGCACGGCGAAGGCCTCTACCCATTCCCCTTCTCCAAGTCCTTCACACTCGCGCCACTCTCGAAGCTCGCCGTGAAGCTCGCGACGGCGCTCGAGGCGGCCGATGAGGAGGAGAGCGAGATGCAGCTCGTGGTCAAGACCATTTTCCGAAGCGGCAGCGCCTCGACGTACGGCGTCTGCCACATGACGTGCTCTGATGACCTCTGATGACCTCTGATGACCTCTGATGACCTCTGATGACCTCTGATTGCCTCCCTCATCAGGTATGGCATCTGCCACGTGTCGCTCAGGGCACTGCTCGTGGCCGGGCAGGACCTCTCATCCATGGCGCCGCGCCCCGTGCTCTCCCCCAACGGCAAGGAGACCCTTGGGACGCTGAGCGTCTCGGTGGTCGCTCTCGCCGCGCTTCGCACACTCAATGAGAGCTCTGGCGGCGGCGCGCCGGGCTCGGTGAGCCTCAAGCTGTCCGTGCATGAGGTGTTGCTCGTGCGCCCGCCCAAGCCCATCGCGCCGTTGGTCATCCACGTGGACTTGCTCGGCGTCGTGTCGAGCACCTCGGCCGCGCTCACCCCCAAGGCGGGCGAGGCCGTTCCGGCCAATTTCGACGCCTTGTTTGCCCTCGAGCCCGGCACGGCGCCACGTGAGGCCGCCATCAAGGCATTCCAACGGCCGCCCACGTCCACTGCACGGCAGGGCATCAGAGCCGTGCGTAAATTCATCCAGGAGAAGCTGATGCAAGGTTCGATGAAATACTATGGAGCGCGCGTGTGCATCCTCGGGCATGCTCAGTTGGGCAAGATGGTACGTTGATTGCCACGGATTGCCACTGATTGCCACGGATTGCCACGGATTGCCACGGATTGCCACTGATTGACTGTCGGGCACGCTCAGTCAGGCAAGACAGTACGCGTACGCCCAGCATGCATGTGCTCAACACGGCGCCCAAGATGCGCGCCCACCACGGCGCCCAGTCTGCGCGCTCATCACGGCGCCTTCCCTCGCTCACTTCCCCACAGGTGCTCACCAAGGCTCTCAAGCAGCTCGAGCAGCACATGCGCGACCTCTCGTACTCGCTGTCTGGTCACATCAGCGTCTCGTCCGCGCTCATCGGCGAGGCGGACTCGCAAGGGGTCCTCACCATGTGGGACCTGTCTGGTGGAAAGGACTATGGGTCCGTGCTACAGCCGTACCTGTGCGACGGCTCGGTCTACCTGCTCGTCGTGCCCGCGCTCGATGTATCCATCCTGAAGACGATGTACGAGCTCTATGTCGGCCGCTGGCTCAACGCATTGCGCCTGGGTGCCCCGAACACGACCGTCATCCCCGTCATGACCAAGGGCGAAGATCTGCTGATGTCCGCGGAGCGGCGCGACCGTTCAAGTGCGGTGCTCGAGGCCGCATGCGCCCCGCAGGTCGAGTGGTTCAAGTCGCGCCTCGAGCAGTTCCAGGACTCCGTGCCGGAGCACATGCCCAAGCTCAAGATCCGGATCGATCTCTTTTCGTGCGTGAGCTCGTCAGTTGGAGGCGAAGCCTCCGTCGAGGTGCGCACTGATGACGCCTGATGACGCCTGATGACGCCTGATGACGCCTGATGACGCCTGATGACGCCTGATGACTTCAAGTCCAATGTCCTCGCTTCCCCACAGGTGCGCGCCATCGCCGACCACTCGCATGACGGGCGTCGCTGGATGATGCCCTCGAGGCTGCCCGATACGGCGCCTGAGGGCTCACGCGACCTGTGGAATCACCTGAGCGCACGGCCGGGCTACGAGGTGCGATCTCCTCACGTTGGTCTTCTCACGTTGTGTCAAGCCGGCGGCGTGGCGGCTCCAGCGGTGGCGGTGGGCCCCACGTATGCGGTGTGCCTCTTGCCGCCCGGTCGGCAGGGGAGCGCTCTTGTGGAATTCTCCGTCAATGGGCAGGTGGGTGATGAAACCTGATCGAGTGACGAAACCTCATTGAGCGATGAAACCTGATCGAGTGACGAAACCTCATGCGCCCGCAGACCCATGATGATCCCTGAGGGCCTCTGATGACCGCTGATGTCCCCTCCCATCAGGACTTCTACTCTCCGCGAGAGCTTCTCTTCTGATGACCTCTGATGACCGCTGATGACCGCTGATGACCCCTCCCATCAGGACTTCTACTCTCCGCGAGAGCTTCTCTTCTTCGACGGTTCGAACTTGACGAACGCGACCGAGGCTTACCTGCCGCCCGTCCTCACTATCCTCCTCCTAAGCGCCTCCGACGCCACCGAACAGCTCAGGCAGGTCATCTCAGCGGCGCTCGGGCTTTCGTTTTCTGCCGGAGATCAACTGACGGATGCCCTGGGCGCGCCGACGACCATGGCCGACGACGAGGTGCGCAGGCTTGTGGGCCTCGCTCATGCATGCGTGCATGCATGCGCTCGCGACGGCTCGCGCGCGCCCAGCGCATGCATGCGCTCATGACTGCGCTCCCGCACATGCATGCGCTCACCACGGCGTCTCACCCTTCCCCACAGGTGCGCGAGCTCTTGATCTCGCAAGGCGTGCTCGAGTGCAGCTCGAGGACGACGCGCGTGCTCACGACCAGGACGACGCGCGATGAGCTCTTCTTGGAAGTGCGCGCGGCTCTGATGAGCCCTGATGATGAGCCCTGATGATGAGCCCTGATGAGCCCTCCCTTGATGAGCCCTCCGTGATGAGCCCAGATGAGCTCTGATGAGCCCTGATGAGGTGATCGCCGCTGAGTACCACGGTAGCCGAGTGCACTTGCATTCTGCTGAGTACCCCCCTCATCACACGTCGCAGGCGCTGGTGCCCTTCCCGACGCACGTGCCCAACATGACGCTCGAGCTCATGCCCACGTGGGACCATCCCGAGGACGACGGTTTCGTCCTCCTCGCTTCCACAGCGATCGGGCCCTACCGGCCGTGGCTGCGTGCCGTGTTGAGTGCCAATCGGACCACGTCGCTGCGGGCGATATTCAACGGCAGCTACTTCTACTTCCGCTACTATGAGCAGGTGCTCGCCTCGAATGACCTCTGATGACCTCGAATGACCTCTGATGACCTCTAATTACCTCTACTTCCGCTACTATGAGCAGGTGCTGCACACGTTCTGGCCTCGCGCCGGTCCGGCACTGCGCGGCGATGAGCCGTGTTGCACCCCAAGCACACCCGCCGCCGCCGCTGCTGCCGAGGACCGTGCCGTCCCGGGCACCGCCTCGGAGGCGGCGAACGCGAGCGTGGCAGTGACCGGCTTCGGCTTCGACGTCTTCGGCGCGTCAACGCTCGCGACGACGCGTTGCAAGTTCGGCACCGTCATCACCCAAGTGATCTCGATCGAGCTGAGCGGCATCGTGCTGCCCGGAGCGCCGTCCGCGCCGCCCCGAGCGCCCGAGCCCCCTCCCTCCTCGGCTGATGACGGCGCCTCATCAGCGGGTTCGTCAACGGCGGCAACTGCCGGTACGAGCCATGCATGCATGCACCGACAAGGCGCGCTCTCGATGTGCTCATCCCCCCCTACGCTACCTCGAACCCTAATTAGGTACGAGCATGCATGCATTTGGCACTCTCGACGTCTTCCTACAGGTCACGAGCGGAGAAGGCAGCAACAGTGCTACCGGTAGCAGCAGTGCCGACAGCAGCGGCGGCGGAGGCGGCGGAGGCGGCGGAGGAGGCGGAGGCGGCGGAGGCGATGGAGGCGTTGCGAGCTGGGGTGGGAGCGGCGCAGGCACGCTTGTACGCTGCAGTGCTCCAGATTTCGATCTCGTCGCTCCAGATGTCGATCTCGTGGGCGTGGGTGGCACGGCGGAGGTTGAGGTGACAATTGCCGTCTCGGAGTACCCTTTGAGCTTTGCGAGCCCTCTGATTGCCCTCTGAGTGCCCTCTGAGTGCCCTCTGAGTGCCCTCTGAGTGCCCTCTGACTTCCCTCTGATACTGATTGCCTTCTGATTGCCTTCTGAGTGCCCGCTGAGTGCCCTCTGTTGGCACAGGTGACCATCGCCCTCAATAGCGAGCACTTCCTCTCCCAGCATGCATGCACACGCTCACTGCGGCGCCCATCCTTCCACAGGTGACCATCGCCCTCAATGGCGAGCACCTCCTCTCCGCCCGCCCCCCCGCCATCTACCGGTACAACCAGCAGTCCGTCCTCTCCATCTTCCCCACAAGAGGACCGGTAGGGGGCGGCACGCTCGTCACTGTCCGGGGGTACGGGCTCGTCAACGAACCTACGTTCGCCCCTGGGGTCTCCGACTTCAGCCTCGCCCTCAACGACCACCACTACCTCAGACCACTTAGTGGGAGTGGCTTCACGTACGTTGCCTAGCTCGAGACCTCTCTGATTGCATCTGATTGCATCTGATTGCATCTGATTGCATCTGATTGCCTCCGATGGCCACTAATTGCGTACGAATTGCGTGCCTCATTAGGTACTACGAGGACCCTCACGTCTTCGGCATCTTGCCCACCGGAGGCCCCAAGCGTGGCGGCACGCTCGTCACGGTGAGTGTGCTCGGAGTGCACGCCCTGATTGCATCCCTCATCACTGCTTCTCGTCACGGTGATTGTGCACGGAGTGCACGCCCTGATTGCATCCCTCATCACTGCTTCTCGTCACGGTGATTGTGCACGGAGTGCACGCTCTGATTGGCTGCTCGGGCACGGCTTCCACAGGCCCCTTGATTGCCCTTCTCCTCATCCCATCAACTCTGAGCGCCCATGGTTGCCTAATATGGCAGGTGCTCGGTCGCGGCTTCCATGGCCTCGGGGCCGACGTGAGCGTCGCGCGTTGCCTCTTCGGCGAGCAGACCTCCTACGGTCGGGTGATCTCGATCTCGCCAGATGGCACCTCGCTCACATGCCTCGCGCCCACCCCGTCGCCCTTGGAGTTGGGCTGCGTCATGCCGCCGCCGCCCTTCCCGCCGCCGCCGCCGCCCTCGGCGCCGCCGCCCTCACAGCCCCCCTCGGCGCCGCCGTTGCCCCCCTCAATGCCACCCTACCAGCCGCCGCTCAATATGACCAATACGACGCTCGGGCTCAATATGACCAACGCGACCAATACCACGGTGTGTGCGCTGATCGCCACCGAGAGCCGCTGATGACCACTGATGACCACTGATGACCATTCATTGCCACTGATTGTGTGCGCTGATAGCCGCTGATTGCCATCGAGAGCCGCTGATGACCACTGATTGCCACTGAGTGTCCCTGGACGCTGCTTCTCGTGGCCTCATATGACCTCTGATCACATCGCTCATCAGGCCTTCAACATGACGAACGCGACTAATTACAGCATCATCGAGATCATCACCGTTTCAGCGCCTCCAACGCCACTCCCTGTAGCCGTCGAGGACGCCCATGCGCCCGCCCACTGCGCCGGCTCTCTCCTCACGCTGCGCATCGCACTCGATGGTCAGGTGATTACCTGATTGCAACTACATGATTGCAATCACCTGATGCAATTACCCGATGCAGTGACCTGACATGCGCTCGATGAACAGGTGATTGCAGCTGATGGCAACTGATTACATGTGAGTGATGCTGATTGCTCTCCGCACGTTCCATCTCACCCCATCTCGCCCCATCTCACCCCATCTCGCCCCATCTCACCGCATCTCGTTCCATCTCGCTCGCCAGATTCGTATCAACTCGTACGGCGATCGCCTCCCGCCGCCGCTGAACGAGAGCACCCTCGACCTCTCTGACGAAATCGACGAAACCCTCGTCGCCAACGGCGCCAACGCCACCGACACGGCGCTCCTGCTGAACTTGACCAACGGGACGAATACTACGTCCCCCCCGCCCATCGGCATGCCCCCCCCTTCCTCGCCTCCACCGCCGCCCTCGATCGACGCGCCGCCCTCGATCGACGCTCCCTGCTTCTTCGGCACCTGCCGCGAGTTCCTTTATTACCTCGGGCCGGCGCTCTCCTCAATCTCGCCCTCGGGAGGTCCCGTCCGGGGGGGGTTTACCGTCACGGCGCTCGGCCGACGGTTGGATGGGATGCGCCTCAATGCCTCCATTGCGAGGTGCGTCACCCCTGATGGACCCTTGATAACCCCTTGGTCGCCCCCCTTGATGACCTCCTCGATGACCTCTAATTGCCTGACGGTCACCCCTTGAGTGCAGATGACCCCCTTGATGACCCCTAATTGCCTCATGGTGATCCCCTTGATGACCCCTAATTGCCTCATGGTGATCCCCTTGATGACCCCTAATTGCCTCATGGCCTCCCCCTTGAGTGCAGATGCGCCTTCGGCCGCCTTCATGTGCGCGTGAACTCGAGCGCCGACGACGGGGCGCTCAACTGCACCACGCCGCCGCAGCCGATGGCACACGCGAGATTCGCAATCTCGCTCAACGGGCGCGACTTCACACCAGCGAACGGCGTGAACGCCCACGTCGGCGGCGTGAACGCGCGCGATCGCGAGTTCAGCAGCGCGATGGGCGGCGTGGGCGGCGCCGTCGTGGGCGGCGTGGGCGGCGCCGTCGTGGGCGAAGGGGGCGCGGCCGGCCTTGCCGAGTGCCGATTCCTACCCGTCGACGCGCCGTCGCGGGCGTGCGAGGAGTATGACGAAGCTCGGCTTCGGCCCACCACGCTCGCCCGGTGCCGCTCGAGAGCGGCGGTGGTCTTTCGGGCAGCTGCGGCGGCCTTGGCGGCGAGCGCGGGGGCTGTGGAAACGCCTGTGGGGTCGGCTGTGGAATCGGCTGTGGGGTCGAAGTACCGAGGGGGGATGGGCGGCGGCATGGGCGCCGACCTGAGCGGCGGTGATTACGACGAGACGGGCGCCGACTTGAGCGGCGGTAACGAGACAGTCGCCGTGTCGGGCGCGGCGGCGGACCGGCTGGGCAGCGGTTACACCGACACGATCATCTGTCTGCTCACTACGGAAAGTCTCCCACAGAATGCGAGCGCCGTGCGTGTGCAGCTCGCCCTCAATGGAGAAGACTATCTCAACCCGATCTCGCCGGTGTGCCTCTGATGGCCTCTGAGTGCCTCTGATGGCCTCTGATGGCCTCTGATGGCCTCTACTGGCCCCTGATGACCTCTGAGCGCGTCTGAGTGCCACTGTGTGCCTCTGAGTGCCGCTGTGTGCTGAGTGCAGGTGCGGATCTCCATCTACCCAAGCCTCCAAGTCCATTCAGTCACGCCGCCCGCCGGCACGAGCCACACGCTCCTCCTAGTGCAAGGCGTCGGCTTCTCCGGCCTGCTGCATGCAACCCCTCGGTGCATCTTCACCACGGCGCGTGGCGGCAGGTTTCGTCAGACGAGCGCCGCCACGCGGCTGAGCGATACGCAGTTGCGATGCCACTCGCCGCGGGACGTGTACGGACTCGTGCCGCCGTCGTGGGCAAATGGCACGAGCGACAGCCATGGCGTCGCCCACGACGGCGCGTCCGCCCACGACGGCGCGTCCGCCCACCACGGCGTCGCTGGTGGCGGCGGAGACGGCGGTGGCGGCGGGCTGCTCTACGTACGGATTGGGATTACCATCAACGGTGTTGACGAGACTCGAGCTACCGGTGAGATCGCACCGACGCTGCCCTGGCAATTGCGCCCGCCGCCGCCGCCGCCGCCGCCACCTCCCGAGCCGTCGCCGTCGCCTGATGACGACGGTAATTCGACCGAGACGACGACGACCACCCCCCGCATGCCGCCATCCGCTGTGCCGCCGTCGCCACCGGAGCCACCGGAGACAGACGCGCAGCAGCTGCTTCGCCTCGCCGCCCGTCTCGCCGCAGAGTCGTCGACGGAACTCAATGCGAGCAGCGCCGATGCATTCGTCATCTTCCCGCTGCCAGCGCTCTCGACCGTTTCGCCGACCGGGGCCTTCCTAAACGGTGGCGTCCCCTTGACCATCTTAGGCAGGGGCTTCGTTATTCTTCGCGAGGTGCGCGCCGTCGCGGGCAGCGCCGTGTTGGGCGGTCAGTGCCGCTTCGGCGGCCCGTCGGGCGTGCGCGTGCCCGGTACGGCGCTCGACGACGGCGCGTTTGCATGCGCGTCGCCCGCATGGGGCGCGCGTGCTCCTGGGCGCGTGTCGATCGAGATTTCCGTCTCCGCTCCGCTCGGCGCCGAATACGCCGACTGGGTAGGGGGGCGACGAGACCCTATCCTCTTCACACTTGCCCGCCCGTTCACACTCTCCTCTGTCCTACCAACCGGTGGGCCTGTGTACGGGGGGACGTGCCTCTACCTGCGCGGCGACGGCTTCGAGGGCTATGCGCGCACCACGCCGTCGGCCTCCCTGTGCAAGTTCGGACCGTTTGAAGGCCATGCGTTCGAGGGCTACCCGTAAGTTCTACACGGAGCCCTCTGAGAGACCAACTGATGACCTCCGATGACCGCTGATGATCTCTGATGACCTCTGATGACCTCTGATGACCGCTGATGACCACTGATGACCCCTGGTGACCTCCTCTCCATCTGCAGCCATGCGCTCAACGGCACCGTTCAAGCGACGCACTCCAGCGCCACCCTCGTTCTCTGCTTCGCTGCTCGTCCCCCCGCTGTCGGTCTCTTGCCGTCAAGCGTCGCCCTACGACTCTCACTCAACGGCATCGAGTTCGCTCCCGGGGCGCACGCAGATTCTCGGGAGATGCCCTTCTATCAGTACGCGGATGAGGTCGACATCACGTACGACGACGTCAAGTACTCGTTCCGCATGACACCCAAGGCGCATGACACGATGGTCCTCAAGATCCGAGCACAGTGGATCGAGGTGCGCTACCGCGAGCAGGCCGACGGCTCCATGTACGCGGCCTACGGCGTTGAGTCGCACCAGGTCTTTGCCAAGGAGGAGGCCCTCGGCCTGCGCTTGGTGCTCGATGGCGTGGCCGCACTCCTCCCGACCCTGTATGACCGGCACTCGGACTTCACCGGCAAGCTCATAGGTGATGGCGGCGCCAGCGTCAAGGAGGCCGAGGCGATGAAGTTGATCATCACACTCAACGCGACCGAGAGCGGCGTGATCAAGCACGAGGACGACGTGATCAAGCACGAGAAGCCCGCGAGCAACAACATCAACCAGGGCGACCTGCTCGTCTCCTTCACGCTCGCGGACACGTCCCGCGTCAAGAAGATCGGCGCGTTCAACGGGACCCTCGAGTACGCGAGTGCCGGCGCCGCTGGTGGGGCGGTGGTGCAGCGGGCGCGCACCACCTCCGACTTGCAGACTCGGCTCGTCGCGCGGCGCGAGGCGATGCTCGAGGAGCTCACCCAAGGCGCCGTGCCGGCACGCCGGGTCGCTGCGCCCGCGCTCGAGACGACGCTCGCCGACCGCGCCTCGAGATCGTGGGAGATTGTGCAGGTGCAGGCGGCGACGGCCGCACGTGCGGCGGCGCGCGAGCACCCTGAGCGCGTTAAGTACGAGGCGGCGGCGGAGGCGCTCGCGGCCCGGGAGGCGGAGATGACGGTGCTTCGCACCCTGCCGATCGAAGGGCACTCGCATTTGGCAATTGATACGCTCGGTAAGCGCGTGTACGTGCTGCATTCGGGTCTGCTCCGACGCTACCGGTTTGCAGACGCCCCCGGCGCCAGGATTGGTGGCGGCCCCGTGACCACGCAGCCCGAGGAGGCGGCCGACGCTCTCGCGAACACCGTATGGCTCGAGGGCATACCGGTGGGCGCGCAGTCGGACAGCCCCTTTCTGCATCGGCCGACGGCGCGGCTGTACTGGACGGCGCTCGCGCCAGGCGGCGGCTGTAAGATCGAGCGCAGCTTCCTCGACGGGCGCGGGTGCGAGGTGGTGCTGTCCTCACTGCTGCGTGGTTCACGTGCTGTTGGTGCCGTCGTGAGCGCCGAAGGTCTGGTGCATGCCGCGTACGTGTCCGTTAGGCAGCCTGGCAATGCGTCGCTGCTCATGGTCGCCGAAGAGAAGTCGCACGCGACCGACGCCAACCCCCTCCGTGTCTCCGTGCTCACCATCCGGCGGGGCATCGCGCCCTCCGCGCTGATGACCTTCGGGCCTCATCTCTTCTACAGCGTCACCGCCTCCCGAGCCATTTACCGGTGCGGGCTGGATGGCTCTGAGTGCATCCTGATCGTGCGAGGAGACGTGGGTATGGCATCAGGAGCGGAGGTAAATGGCGTCCTATACTCAGTCTCCAAGCTGTCCGCGGGCAACCAGGTAGTGTGCCTGATGGCCTCTGATTGGCCCCTGATTACCTCTAAGTGCCACTGATTGCCTCTGATTGGCCCCCGATTACCTCTAGATGCCCCTGCTTGCCTCTAATTGCCCATGTTTGGCCTCTAATTGCCCATGATTGGCCTCTAACTGCCCAGGCGAACCAATTCGCAACTGCCAAGGTTGGGGGCATGCCGCCTCTGATCATGTGGCTTGAGTCGAACGCCAAGGGTGGTTACAACGCTGACGCGCCGCGCGAGGCGACCTCCGCATTGCTCGCCGTGGCCACCAACAATGAGCCGCTCCAAGGTCTCATCTCATTGCACCTAAATGATTGCATTTGATTTCCTCTGATTGGCTCTGGGAACATCCAAGGGCTCATCACGCGCTGCGCTCCAAATGGCATCCCTCCCCTCAGTATGCCAGGGCTCACCACGACGCCTCCTCGGCTTCCCCACAGGTCTCATCACGCGCTTCTCAAAGGGCAACTTGGCGACGCACGCGGCGGCAGCGCGCACGCTCTGGCACCTCGCCGGCAACTGCACCGAGGGAGAGGCGATAGCAGCGGCCAGTGGGATGCAGCCTCTGTGCTCGATGCTCTCATCAGAGGACATGCACGCGCAGGTGTACTGATGACCGCGCGCTGATGACCTCTGATGACCTCTGATGACCTGTGTACATGCTCTCATCGGAGGACGTGCATGTGCAGGTGTGGTGCTGATAAAAACCTCTGATGACCGCTGATGATCGCTGATGGCCTCTGATGACCTCTGGTGGCCTCGAATTGCATCCCTCATCAGGTTAAGGCCCGCGCGACCTCTGCTCTCTCCGAGCTCGCGCGCGACAACCCGGCCAACCAGAGCGCCGCCCAGGCTGGGAGCATTGCATACGTGGCGCTACGCCAAGGTACGTGCATGACCCGCGAATCACGAGGATGGCCTCTGTGCACCCGCCTTGCCTGCAAAGTGCTCACCACAGCGCACCCCTTCGTGTCTCGAAGGCGACAGGGCCGAGTCGGCGAAGAAAGCCGCCGCCTCGGCGCATTGGCTCCTCACAAGGTTCGTCAAACCCTCATGATCTGATGCGTCTGATGGCCTCTGATGCCCTCTGATGGCCTCGCATTAACCAGATTGCCTCCCTCATCATTCATTGGATTGCATCGCTCATCAGGTTGGTCACGCCTGTCGTGGGCAGTCAGATCCGCTTCGTGGGAGGCATCGACCTGTTCTACATCTCCGCCCTCTACATATACTTATACGTGAGTGCAAACACCCATTGATTCTAGAATTCCCAGCGCCCCATTGGGAAAATTGCTGACGAGTCCCATCGCCCCGATGGGGAGATGTGCTGACGTGTTTGCCACGACTCTCGCTTGCACATGCCCTACAACTGCTACCGATGCTTCGGTCAACTATACAGAAAGTACGTGCACAGAGACCCCTTGAAAATTTCCCAGCGCCCCGATGGGGTGAAGAATAAGGTGCTGACGTGCTTGCCTCGACTCTCGTCGCTTGCATAACTGTCACAGAGTCTACAAAAAAGGCGACGGCGTATCCTGACGGCCACCCTCACCTTCTCCTCCCTCACCACCTTCGCCGCCCTCGCCTTGTTTGCCACTCCCGCCTTCGCCGCCCTTGCCACCTCCACCCTCACCCCCACTGCCATCGCCTTCACCACCCCAGCCTTTGCCGCCCTGGCCGTCCTCGCCCTCACCGCCCTCACCCTCACCGCCCCCCGCACCTTCACCTTCGCCGCCCTCGCCCTCGCCGCCTTCACCTTCGCCGCCCTCGCCCTCGCCGCCCTCGCCTTTGCCTACCCCACCCTCACCACCC
>Ga0210244_101952_pt1 | contig 14643 bp, 9 predicted proteins | sample ChrtobMetaP3_0mM_FD_155473 | JGI IMG/M metagenome (GOLD analysis project Ga0210244, IMG submission 155473) | Chrysochromulina tobin associated microbial communities from unialgal haptophyte culture, Seattle, Washington, United States - P3_0mM | ecosystem: Host-associated > Algae > Haptophytes >...
CCCCGCCACTTCCACGCCCCCCCTCGTCCTTGCCACTGCCGCAGCCTTCGTTGCATCCCCCACCTTCTCCGCCGCCACCGCCCGCGCCCTCGCCACAACCCTCTGCGCGACCCTTGCCTCCGACTCCGCTGCCGTTGCCACCGCCACCCTCGCTGCTGCCGCCATCGCCGCTGCCGCCATCGCCGCTGCCACCGTCAGTGAGACCCTCGCCACCGCCGACACCCTCCTCGCAGACCCAGCCTCCTCCTCCGCCGCCGCCGCCGTTGCCCTCGCCCTCGCTGCCGCCCTCGTTGGTGACCTCGCCTCCTCCGAAGCAATCGTCGTCGCCACTGACGTCTTCAGTGACGCCCTCGCCGCTGCCGTCACCGCTGCCCTCGTTGCCGCTGCCACCGTCAGTGAGACCCTTGCCACCGCCGACCCCCTCCCCGCAGGCCCAGCCTTTTCGTACTCTTCCACCGCCCTCGCCCTCGCCCTCGCCGTCGCCCTCGCCGTCGCCCTCCTTAGTGGCCTCGCCGCCGTTGGTGACCTCGCCTCTTCAGAAGCAACATTCTTCTTCGCCACTGCCGCCGCCACCGCTGACGTCCTCGCCGCTGCCGCTGCCGCTCTCACCACCGCCACCGTCAGTGAGGCCCTCGCGACCGCCGACACCCTCCTTGCAGACCCAGACTCCTTCGCCGCCCTCGCCCTCGCCCTCGCTGCCGCCCTCGTTGGTGACCTCGCCTCCTCCGAAGCAATCGTCGTCGCCACTGACGTCTTCGGTGACGCTCTCGCCGCTGCCGTCACCGCTGCCCTCGTTGCCGCTGCCACCGTCAGTGAGACCCTCGCCACCGCCGACCCCCTCCTCGCAGGCCCAGCCTTTTCGTACTCTTCCACCGCCCTCGCCCTCGCCGTCGTCCTCGCCGTCGCCCTCCTTAGTGGCCTCGCCGCCGTTGGTGACCTCACCTCTTCAGAAGCAACATTCTTCTTCGCCACTGCCGCCGCCACCGCTGACGTCCTCGCCGCTGCCGCTGCCGCTCTCACCACCGCCACCGTCAGTGAGGCCCTCGCCACCGCCGACACCCTCCTTGCAGACCCAGCCTCCTTCGCCGCCCTCGCCCTCGCTGCCGCCCTCGTTGGTGACCTCGCCTCCTCCGAAGCAATCGTCGTCGCCACTGACGTCTTCGGTGACGCTGCCGTCACCGCTGCCGCTCTCACCACCGCCACCGTCAGTGAGGCCCTCGCCACCGCCGACACCCTCCTTGCAGACCCAGACTCCTTCGCCGCCCTCGCCCTCGCCCTCGCTGCCGCCCTCGTTGGTGACCTCGCCTCCTCCGATGCCGTCACCGCTGCCCTCGTTGCCGCTGCCACCGTCAGTGAGACCCTCGCCACCGCCGACCCCCTCCTCGCAGGCCCAGCCTCTTCGTACTCTTCCACCGCCCTCGCCCTCGCCGTCGTCCTCGCCGTCGCCCTCCTCAGTGGCCTCGCCGCCGTTGGTGACCTCGCCTCTTCAGAAGCAACATTCTTCTTCGCCACTGCCGCCGCCACCGCTGACGTCCTCGCCGCTGCCGCTGCCGCTCTCACCACCGCCACCGTCAGTGAGGCCCTCGCGACCGCCGACACCCTCCTTGCAGACCCAGACTCCTTCGCCGCCCTCGCCCTCGCCCTCGCTGCCGCCCTCGTTGGTGACCTCGCCTCCTCCGAAGCAATCGTCGTCGCCACTGACGTCTTCGGTGACGCCCTCGCCGCTGCCGTCACCGCTGCCCTCGTTGCCGCTGCCACCGTCAGTGAGACCCTCGCCACCGCCGACCCCCTCCTCGCAGACCCAGCCTCCTCCTCCGCCGCCGCTGCCCTCGCCCTCGCTGCCGCCCTCGTTGGTGACCTCACCTCTTCAGAAGCAGCAATCGTCGACGCCACTGCCGCCGCCACCGCCGCCCTCGCCGCCGCCGTCACCGCTGCCCTCGCCGCCTACGCCCTCGCCGCACCCACCTTTTTGGTGGCGGAAGCCGCCCTCGCCGCCACCACCAAAGCCTCTACCTCCACCGCCGCCTTCGCCGCAGCCACCCTCAAGGCCCCCGCGGCCGCCGATGCCGCCGATGCCGCCCCGGCGGCCGCCTTGGACGACCGAGTTGTCGATGTACTACGTGAGCACTTTCGGCGTCGTCAAGCCCGTCGTTGAGGCCGTCGTGTCGCCAGTCGTGCTGCTGCTGCATAATCCGTACGTGGAATTTACGCTGCTTGTGCTGCTCGTGTTCCTGTGCCGGTGGCTCGTCTGCGACTGTCAACTGCGAGGCGACGAGCAAGGCTACCAGCAACTGGGCGATGATGCGAGTGATGGCAACAACAAGAGCGGCAAGAAGCAGACATCATTGGTCAATCTACCGCCAGGGTGGGTGGCATTCACGTCGCCCTCGGGCCGGCCTTACTATTGGCACGCGGGCGCCAATGTGACGTCGTGGGTGGTACCCGAGCAACAGCTACCCGAAATCGAGACACTCGACATTGAGGCAGCCATGATGGAGCCCTACGACGACATCATTGAGGAAGCCATGGTTTCGTCCTGGGATGATAACAACTCAGCATCCAGCCTCGAGCCGTCGCCGCGAGACGCGTCTGCTGTGGAAGGCGAGTCCACGGTCCCAGCTGCCACGAGCATACCCGACACACCTGCTTCTGAGCTCAACGCGGCCGCCAAAGAAGATTCTGAGCTCAACGCGGCCGCCACCATCTCCTCCGCCACCCATGCCGCTGCGCACGCCTCCGCCTTCCATGCAGACTTCCACCAGCCCATCTCTCGCGAATCGAGTCGGCGAGAGCTGCCAGGCACAGAGCTCGCCTTCTTGCCCGCGAACGATGCGGCGCATGGCGATCCAGCAGACGCCGTGCCTGCCACAGAGCAGGCAGCTCATGCTCTACTGATGGCAGAGGTCGTGCTCGATCCGCCGCCGAGTTGGCCGCCGAGCTGGCCACCGAGCGGCGTAGCAGTTGCAGGGCAGTTGCAGGGCGATGAGGACGTAGCAGGGCAGTTGCAGGGCGTTGCAGATGCAGGGCAGTTGCAGGACGATGAGGACGAAGAGATGGCTGCCATCACAGCCAGGGCGCCATCCCGGGCGCCATCCCTACCGCAGCCCAAGCTGCAGCCCAAGCCCAAGCCCAAGCCGCAGTCACAGCCGAAGTCGCAGAATAAGGCGGCCGCGGAGAAGGGGGCGGTGGAGAAGGCTACGGCCGAGAAGGCGGCGGCTGAGAAGGCGGCAGCAGAGAAGGCTACGGCCGAGAAGGCGGCGGCTGAGAAGGCGGCAGCAGAGAAGGCGGCGGTTGAGAAGGCGGCGGCTGAGAAGGCGGCAGCAGAGAAGGCGGCGGCTGAGAAGGCGGCGGCTGAGAAGGCGGCAGCAGAGAAAGAACCGGCAAGGAAGGCGGCCCGCCGTGCACTCGCCTCACAGCAATCGACACCAGCGGCCTCGTCACTGAATGCATCATTGAGCGCCCGCTCAGGAGGAGCCCAGCCGCCCTCAAACTCGCCCTGCACCACCACCGCATCCCCCAAGCATCAAGCATCCGCATCCCCCAAGCATCAAGCAAGCAAGTCGCACGCCGCCACCATCTCCACGGCCGCGGGGACCACCACCGCCGTGCCCGCCTCCACCATGACTGCCCCCCTCCGGTTCGCCTCCATCGCGATCGCGACCGCCGCCAGCATGTTTTTGGACTCTGACGCTCACTCTCACTCTCGGACCAAAGCTGAAGGTGCAAGCCCCCGGACACCATCTCGGGCCCCATCTCGGACATCATCTCGGGCCCCATCGCCGCCAAGCGCCGCGACGAGCGCCGCCCTCCTGGCCGAGCATACTCAGCAACCGCAGCGCTCGAGGCGAAGCTCGCCGCCTCCACCGCCTCCGCCTCCACCGCCGCCGCCGCTACCCGCCACGCCTGTCCCCTACTGCTCACCCACGACCAAAGCCGCCTTGCCTGGTGCAGTTGCGCCGTCCCGGATGGCCGCCACCTCCATGCCAGCCGCCTCTCGAGCGGAGCATTCAGTGGAGCATTCCCACCCTACCTCCGCCCCCAAAGACAGCCGGCCCATTCGCATCGACGCCACAGTCTCAAGTCAGCCCCCACCCAACTCCACAGCAGGGCGCGCGATGGCAAAGATCCCAATTGCAGGGCCGGTAGGGCGTGCGGACGCCATCGCGCCGGTCGAGGCGACGAAGCCGACGACCTACAAGGTGCCCGACGCCACCACGGTGCACATCACCACGCCCACCGCAGCGAACGCGCGCTTCAAATTGCTCCGTAGCTCGTCAGGGGGGTCGCAACGGCCGCACTCGGCGCGTGCATGCAAGGTCTTGGACACGTGGGACGTCGGAACGCCGACGCAAGCGAGGACGCGTGCCCACCACGGCGCCCGCCTTGAGCCGGCTTCGCTCGCAGGGCCGCAAGGTGGCGGCTCGGGGCGCTCTGCCAGGAGCCAACGGTTTAAGGACGTGCGTGCCGACCGCACGTGGCTACCGTTCACCTCGCCCCTCTTCGTCGAGAACGATGACGCGTTCGGCCAAGGGGACGGCTTCGATTACGTGCAGGCGCAGATGGCCTCGGTAGATCCCGAGCGTGCCACCACGGGCTCTACCGGCAGGGCCACCCACCGAACCTCCTTCACACCTCGGAGTGAGGCATCCTACACCGAGTCGGCTGCCTCGGCCCGCTCATCGCGACGGCTGCAGCGCTCATCTGAGCGCACAGCTCGCAGCTGGTCGCTCAGTGCTCGAGGGGCCTTCAGCCCAGCACCGAACTCCGTCTCGGTCTGACACCCAACTCCATCTCGGTCTGACTCCTAACTGACTCCTAGCTCCGTCTTAGATTTCGGCGCGCTCCTTGCTGTTGCGACGCTTACCGGAAATGTCATGTGAGATTGTGCATGGCTCGCGGAACTTTGCGGTGCGGTTTGTTTCTAATTTTCGGGCTCTCCTCGATCGCGTCGACGATCGGGATCACGAGCGCGGTTCTCGACCTCGTGAGTCGTGTCGGTACACAGGTCGGCACCCCCACCCCCACACGCACGCACGCCGACACACCCGCCCGCGCGGCGATCCTGTACGCCGCGGACGCAAGGTGGCGTGGACAAGCCGGACATCCGGGTTTGTTCCCTCTCTCCTCTGACTCTGAAATTACAGACTAAGCTCTGAAGCGGAAAGGGCAAGCGAGTTTGTTGTATCTCGAGTATACGCGTCTCTGTCTACAGCTGACAACCAATTCATCTACCGCTTGGGGCGCGGGCGTACGGAGAAGAACATGATGAGCGAGTACCGCGTCCCTGTGGTCACTGCGCTTACAGCGTGTACCAGGTCTGAGTTGTGGACTGTCGCATCGCCTTCTGAGCGATCCATTCGATGGATGTGACCGTCAAATACGCCAAGCAGGTGGCCACCACCATAGTCCTCGTGCGCAGAAAGAGCCACATTGATAGTCACCCGATAGCGATCTCTGTGGAACGGGTTCAACGGGCGCGTGTCGGCGCTGTATCTTCGCACGAACGACTCCTCAAGTGTTTGTACTGCATATTCATCCTCCGTCTCCACCTCTTCCGGTAGCATTTCATTGGCTGAGGAGCTGGTGGACTGCTGCTGCTGCTGCACCTCCTCCTGCCGCTGCAGATGCTTGCGAATATGTGGCATAAAAGGCTCGGGGCTGTCGTCCGCACCTGATTCGAAATGAATCCCGTCGACCTCTGGCAGCCGAACGGGCGCGTGCTGCGTGCACCGGGTCGCAAGCATCGCCTTTCTTTCGAGATTCAGATAGTCGCGCGGCAGCCGAAGCAGACGCTGGAAGTCACGTGGACCAATGGCCATCTCGAGCTGCTCTCGAGAGAATGAGAGGTGATGCTCTGGACACTGATCGACGGAATCTGGGTCCATCCGCCGATTGCTGTCGACTGCACGCCGCAGCGTAGCGCATGCTTCAGGTGACAATGCACCACGCAACACGATCGGTTTGAACACCTTGGTCGCCGCATCCAGGAATTGCTGCATTGCATCAGCCGAGCGAAACTCGGTACTCAAGTCAGCCATGAGCTCAGAGACGGTGACCGTGGATGGATCCACATTCTCCAAAACCAATGCGCGATGAGTGGGCGCCATTCGAGAAGCCAGAGCTTCGAATTCAGCGGTCATGATGCCCGTCTCGTGCATCCTTGCCATCCGTCCGCACCCGGTGGCAGCAGGAGCAGCAGGAGGAGCCTTTATACTGCTCAGAGGAGTTTCGTGTCCAAATTTGGAGAAAGTTCTGTGTCCCCCTCCCTTGAAAGTGCACACACATAGTGTAGGGCTCCAAAACGCCGAGTGTGAAGGGTCCACGTCTGGGACAGCGGTTGTACGCATGCTTGGTGGCTTGCTCGTGTGTCGGACCGCTGTAGCTGACTGACTGTGACAGACTATTCAAGGAGTTCGATTCCAAGATGGCGCGACAGGTTGGCCATCATCGCCATGATCTCCTTGGGCGACCCTCCATTGATGATCCATACGGGCAGCGAGCCGCCGTACTCGCTCGAGACGATGAAGGTCATGGTCACAGCGCGCCGGCCGTCGGGCAGCAGATGCTCTACCATACGCGAGCCGCTGCCGAGGAGGTTGCGCGCGCGTGTCTTCTTCTCCCTGTCCGCGGCGTCGGCCCAGAGCTTTGCGGCGGGCGTCGCGTTGACGAGGGGCGCCGGGATGTCCTGCGCGCTCCCATCAGAGGCGCCATCAGAGACCATCAGAAGCGCAATCAGAGGCGCCATCAGAGGCCATCAGAAGCGCAATCAGAGGCGCCATCAGAGGCCATCAGAAGCGCCATCAGAGGCGCCATCAGAGGCCATCAGAGGCCGTCAGAGGCGCCATCAGAGGCGCCATCAGAGGCGCAATCAAAGGCCGTCGCACCCGCGCGCATGAGTAGTGGCAATCAGAGGCAATCAGTGGCAATCAGTGGCAATCAGAGGCAATCAAAGGCCGTCGCACCCGCGCGCATAAGTAGTGGCAATCAGAGGCAATCAGAGGCAATCAGTGGCAATCAGAGTCGCACCCGCGCGCATGAGTAGTGGCAATCAGAGGCAATCAGTGGCAATCAGAGTCGCACCCGCGCGCATAAGTAGTGGCAATCAGTGGCAATCAGTGGCAATCAGTGGCAATCAGAGTCGCACCCGCGCGCATGAGTAGTGTGTCTCAAGCAGCTGATCGTCTACGCTCACGCTCACACAGCGTAGGTCGAGGAAGTAGCGGGGCTTCACAAGGTTGCCCGCGTGGCCCTTGAGGCACGAGGCTTGCACGTCGACCTCGGTGAACGTCGTATCGCGCGCCGTGGCGGGCGGCGCCTTTTCGTGGCGCGGGCGGCGCGCGCTGTCGGCGATTGGAGTGGGGCCCATGAGGCATGTCGCGTGGTCCATCGGCGTGTGCCACTTGGCCACGTCGGGGTAGCAGAATGCGGCCTCCAGCTCGCGCGCGCGCACGCCAACTAAGGTGCAGTCGCAGCGGAACATATTGTACGGCGAGTCGGACTTGGGGTGGGAACGAACGACGATGCCACGAGCCGCTTTGACTATCGGGCACGCCGCCCAAAAGGCTTCGAAGGCCTCGGGTTCGAACGAGGCGCGAAAGATCGCGAGCGCCTCGGCGCCGAGCGTGAGCAGCTCGGGGGGGACGCTGATCGGCCCTGCGAGAGGGTTCTCAGACGAGCTGAACTCCGAAGAGAGCTGCGCGGTGGTGCGCTTCGCCAGGGCACCCAATGGCCGCGCGGTCGGGGTCGGCAAGGTGCTCTGGGTCGGTGCGGCCGTAGCCTTGGGCGAGGCTTGAATGGGCGCCGCCTGGGCGGACTTGAGGACGAGCTCATCCTCGGCGGCTATGGCGACGTTTGGCGCTATGATGGGCGCTTCCATGGCGAGCACTGGCGTTCCGGCGTGCACCTCGGGGACGATTGCTTCCGCTACGACAGCCTCGCTCACCTTGATGGCACAGAGGGGCAGCTCTGAGGAGCCCTCCTTAATGACACACGGGGAAAGCGCCGAGCTTTTGCTCTTCTTGTTGATGACGCCGGAGGACAGCTGCGAGGGGGCCAGGTCGACCCAGGTCGAGCCTTCGAAGGAAAAAGCGATCACTCCGAGCGCCCAGCAGGTCATCACCAGCCACAGCGGGTCGTTGCTCGCCAACCACAGCAAACCACATAGTACGCCGGCGGCTGCTGCCAGCACGCCTGACGTTGCAACGCCGGCTGACGCAGGCATTGTGCGTCGGCGTTTGCGCGGGACACAGCACACAAGGACGTTTCGCCCATCCAAGTTCAAGTTCAAATTCGTCTCCGTCGACTCTCACCAAAAAGGCCTCGCACATTCGATCTTCCGTGGTTGATGTAGTAAGTTGAACTTGAACTCAACTGCTAGCCTCGAGAGCACTCCATAGGCTTCCTTTACTTGTTCAGTACATAGTACTATATGAATAGATTGTCTGTTGAATTTGAACTTGAACTCCGAACCAGACCAGAAGCACTAACTTGACTTGAAGAGACGGTTCACCTCACCAGTACATGTAGCACCGGTAGTCGCGTCTTTCGTGTTAACGTTCACACAAAGGGGGCGAAAACTTCCGAGACTTTAGTCCGCAGGCATGCCGAGATTCGCGGCGACTATGGTGCTCCTCGTGGTGGCCGTGCGATGCACGGCTGCAGTGAAGCCTACGCACGCTCATCCGACGCTCGTGCGGCGGCGCGCTGCCGGCCATCCGCAGCTCAAAGAGGAGACGTCTGCACCAAGCAGCGCCGCGTTCCTCCGGAAAGAGACCGCAGCACCGCTGAGCGGCCCCGCGCAGAGTCCGGCGCAGGCCCTTGAGACCTGGCAGGCGGTCGGCGTCCTCAACGTCGCCACGCTCATCTGGGGCTCGCAGCACGCGATCATCAAGGAGGTGGTTGCGGACGCGTCACCATCGAGCACCAACGCAGCGCGCTTCCTCATCGCTGCGGTGGCGTCGCTGCCCTTCCTGCCGGGAACGCCGTGGCGGCAGAGCACGGCTGCTACCGCCAGCGCGACGTGGAAAGATGGCTTGGAGCTCGGTGGCTGGTCCTTTCTCGGCTTTGCGCTGCAGGCCATTGGGCTGCAGTACACGACGGCCTCGCGCTCGGCCTTTCTGCTGTACCTGAATGTGAAGCTTGTGCCGCTGCTAGCGCTGCTCCTGTATGGGCGTCGGAGCAGCGGGCGCACGTGGCTTTCGGCGGCTCTCGCGTTTGTGGGCACGGCGCTGCTCTCGTACGACGGCTCCCCCCCCAATCTGGGTGACGCATGGAGCCTCGCCGCCGCCCTCGCCTCCGCGTGCTTCATCTTGCGGCTGGAGGAGGCGGCGAGCACGCGCGCCCCTGCGGAGGAGCTCAATGCGGCGACGATCGTGACCTCCGCGCTGCTCACCTCGCTCTGGTGCGCGGGCGAGCTGCTGCTGCTGCCCGACGGCGGCGGCCTCGAGCGTGCGCATGAGCTCTCCGCAGCGCTCTGGTCGCAGGCTGCGCCTCTGACCTACCTCGCGTTGGTCACCACGTTCGCGGCTCAGTGGTTGCAAGCGCTCGGCCAGAGCCGCGTCAGGGCACAGGACGCCGCGGTCATCTACGCCCTCGATCCCGTGTATGCCGCTGGCTTCTCGTACCTGCTACTCGGCGAGTCGCTCGGCACCCAGGGACTCGCCGGCGCGGCGGTCGTGCTGGCCGCCGTGCTCGTGAGCCGCGGGGCGGTGGCGGGCGGTGGTGATGAGGCCGAGGGGCCGCTCGACGGCGCCGATGATGGTGCGGGCAAGCAGGCGTAGCAGCCAGGGTAGACCAGTGTACGTGATGGATGTGCACGTGGACAGAGGCTGTGGACCTGGAGCATGCGGTACCATCACGACCTCGCCGCGTACCGGGCCAGTAACGCTCGTCGACATACCTCATACGACATGCTCGTCGAGTTTCGTGGCCACCGATGGGTTGCAGCAGCGCACTAGCGCCTCCTACCGGCTAGGCCGGAGGCCAACTCCGAAAGAAAAAGTACCCTCCGAGCGACCGATTTCGTTACGTGTTAAACCCGTCCTTTCTAACCATGCCGCTTCCGAAGCCCAGCCGCGACATGATCACCCCGCGCGCTCGCCGTCGGCCGTCCCCGCGCACGACGGCGACCTTTTCGCCAGCGCAACGGCCGAAGACCCGGTTCCCGGCCTCCACAGGCCGCCGGTGCGTCGGGTTAAGCGTTTGCACGCGACGACGACCTCCCCCCCACCAACGTATAGCCACCACGTGATCATCTGTCACAATCATCTACGGGCAGCGAGCGGCAAGGGGATCAGCGGATCAGCACGGCACGACACACACGACCGACACTCTTCTCACCCGTCCATGTTGCTCGCACGCCGCTCACGGCGCGCAGCTGACTACAAGGCCGCGCACGAAGGTCATCTCAATTGCCACCAGGGATGTCAACACTCAAACACCGACCAGGGCAAGGATGTTGGCGGAAATTGCAGGGAGGTTGCCTTGGTACCGAGGAACAAGGGATGCGAACAACGCTTCCATGGCCGTAGCATCTTGCTTGACTTTACCTGAGGGATCGGGGACATTGTCGGCCAGCCTGGCTTGCACGACCAGATTGAGTCTCTGGGCCAAGAACTCGTTCGTGCTGTGCTGTTTAACGGAATCATGCAGATCGCCGGGAGTGATGTTCGGCGTCATTGTGATGAAATGCTGAAGCAGCACCAGCTTGAGGACGGCATCGCCGACCATGGCCTCGACTCGCCGACCACATGGCCTAACTGCGCTCATGACGATCGTCGTCGGTGCCAATGCCGGCTGTGGCGGTAACGTTGGTTGCTCACCCTGCTGAATCGCAACAAGCAGTCGCTCAGCCGCATCTTGCTTCGCCATCTTCTTCTGAGCATGCTCAGCAGACTGGACAACGTGTTGGCCATAGTTGAGAGTGCACGTGTATCTGGGTGCGTGATGAGGACCGACTGCGACGACCTCCTCATGCACGGCATTGAAGTCGAGACCCCGGAGTTGAAATGCCTCCCTGAGCGCCCCGATGTGGTTGACCTGCATAAGGGCACTAGGAATTCGAAATCCAATCAGATAGACAGGAAGCCTCAAATGCGCGAAGAGCTCTTGAGCGGCGCTCTTACTTGCCATCGTCCGCCATCCACACCCCTGGACTTGCCGCCCGTCTTGCTCAGCAACCGAATGTCTGTGATGCGGATCCCCTTATGCGCAGCCTTGCACACGTCGTACACAGTGAGCGCGGCGACGCTCGCCGCCGTGAGCGCCTCCATCTCGACGCCGGTGGGTGCTGTGCAGGTCGCGCTCGCCTGAATGTCCAGCGCGTGCGCCTCGGGCCGCATTTGCACCTCGATGGCGATGTGAGTGAGTGCGACCGGGTGGCACAGAGGGATGAGATCCGCGGTGCGCTTCGCCGCCATGATGCCAGCAAGACGGGCTGTAGCGAGCACGTCGCCCTTGGCGTTGGTGCCAGCCGTGAGCGCCGCGTACGCATCCCGACCAAGGTGCACTGACGCGCCAGCAACAGCAGTCCGCTGCGTGTCTCGCTTTGTGGAGACGTCCACCATCGCCGCCTTGCCCGACTGATCAATGTGCGTCAGCACGCTACCCGATGTGGCCTGGCGGCCGCAAAGCGTCCGCGCGCCTAGCGCTAACCATCGAGGATGCCGCACAAGCACGCGTGCGCCGAGGGCCGTCCAGTCATTGGCGTTCGGCATCGCGTATACAGGAGGTCCAGCGTCTCGACTCCGGTGTGAATAGATTAGACGGTTTGCCTCTTAGGACTGCTACGGCGCGGCGACCCTGAACACGGATGGGTACACACGCCATAGCTGCCCTCGGAAGCCCGCAGACCTGCCGCGAGCTGACCAAGCTCGAGTCAGTGTGTGCGAAGAGACCCCAACGCTGAAGAGCACATTGGAAGAGCTGCAGCGCCGAGAAATAGTCCGCCATGATCATTGAAGACCATTAGTAGCGAACAAACTCTTCGTGGTCGAACATCGCCTTAAACATTGCCTCGAAGTCCTCGTAGGAAGTTGAGGCGATAACCGAGCCCATCTGGCGGGCGCACGAAAGCGAACCCCGCAGGTAGACAGCTCAAAAACGTCCGAGTCCCATCGACCCATGGCTCGGATAATGGCCTCCGAGACGTTCGCCGCCAGCGCGGCGGACGCCCCCCGATGCGTAGACTGTGCCCTTCGTACATGCCCGGGGGAAGCCCAACAGAGCGCATAAGGAACCGAACGACCTCGCGCACGTAGTCTGTGGTAAAGGACGCCCCAGACGATCGCCGGAACAGAGGCGTCGTGGCGTAAGCCTCACGGGGCACGCGGTCGACGCAAAACAGGCGCAGCAGCTCCCGCACCGGAGTTAAGATCGTGCCATCAAACAGGAACACGGGCACCGTCTTGCCCCCGTGGTAGCGGAGCTTCTTGCAAGGTCGCATCATCACCTGAGCAGGCAGCAGCCCCGCTGATGAGCTTGAGTATGGAGGGCTTATAGAGCATGGTTATAACTGAGTACGAGCACTGGTTGGTTGTCAGGCAGAGCCGACGGCGACGGATCTATCGGGTCACTCTCGTGGCCACTGTATCTCGAACGCTACGTACCCCTCTGGTGCCCGCGCAAGAAAGCGCGGTGGTTTCATGCAACTACGGTGGTTTCATATCCGGGCGTGTGTATCGCCCCGGGGTGTGTATACCGCTCGAGTATCGCGAAGCGGGGCATGGGGATCCCCGGTGATCATGTAAATAGGGTGGAGACGTATCATCACCCCCTCGAGCTCGCAGTGGTACGAGAGCTCCAATCTAGAGTACGTCTCCCAACTGATGAAGGGACTGTGCAGTCGTAGCGTAGTCGTGGTAGGTTAAGGGTTGGATGTCGTCCCAAGCGACGTGAGCGATTTGGTCGGGTGGTGCGACGAGGATGCGTTTGTGGTGCCCCAGCACGTGGCGGATCATGGCTGGCCACACACGCCTCACCCTGCAATTCGAATCAAACTCCCGCGCACAGTCCGCCAAAGACGACGGCCACGACGCGTCTAGACGCGTCACTCGCTGAACTTAGCTCCAGCCTTCGCCTCTTCACTGAAACACAAGAAGCGAAGATTGATGAGATGAAGACACTCTTCTCCAACGCACTGCTCAAGATTCAAGGCGTCGCTTCTGGAGACCCCGACGAGCTGGCACAACACCCACCTATGCCTGACGCACTCAGATCCACACCACCTCTCGCTGGAGCAGGCGCGGATAGATTCATTCACCTCCCTCTCGGACGCGGTCGTCCCCTCCGCGGTTCCCCCCAACCGCACCCTCGCCTCACTCGCCCGGAGGCAGCCGGCCTATCAAGCTACGCCCGCAACCGTGGCTCTCCCCACCAGCGCGACTCGCTCGGTGAAAGTCCGCCAAACCCGCACGATAAGCGCAACGCTGCATATTGCCGCGCGATTGACATCGCCCGTGTGCAAGACTTCAAACGCTACGCGATTCTAATCGTCGTCGATATCGACGAGACCGCCACTGCCTTCGTCTCAGAACAGTTCCGTATATGGACACTCTCGCGCCCTCAGACCACCTCCGTCACCATCGAGACGGCGGTATGGAGCCCTATTTGCGTCAGTGGCAGTTCGGAGGTCCTCGAGGTCGGTAGCGGTGGGTGAGAGTTCACGAGTGCCAGCTGAGGGGTCGAGAGGCGTCGTCGGCACGGGTGCGTGTGCAGGTAGTGAGGGGGAGATGGTACTAGCATGGTCCGAGGAGGAGCCGACGACTTCAATGTCGGGGTGAAGTGTCGATGTTAGTGTCGATGAGTCGTCTGGGGTCTCGTCGTCGTCGTCAGCTGTGTCGAGAGGGTCGAATGTTCCGCGGGTTGGAGTGCGAGTGGCGGTCTTCTTGCCCTTCTTAGTGCCGCTACCACGGAGGCGGAGGGAGGATGTCATATGCGGTGTAGGGGTGGTTGTTGCATTATTCGCATTGGTGGGTCGACGGTGGCGGGTGGCGTCCCAACGTAGAGGGTGTTGGTGGGGTCCGAGCAGCTTGGCTGCGTAGGCTAATTCTCCAGATTCTGAGAGAAGATCGACCACTGTGCATCTTGTAATTATCTCGTAATGGCCTCGTCGACACTGTTCTGCTTACTGAACTTTAGGTTGGTCACCCCCTCTAAGCAGGAAGTGGCGGGATGGCCGTTGGTGCCATTCACCCCTTCGTGTCGGGTTGACGGTTCTCGTGAATCGTTGGAGATGAAGTCAATTTGGGATTTGGGAAAGGAAAAGAAACACAAACACAAACCAAAAAAACACAAACACAAACACAAACCAAAAAAACACAAACACAAACTCAAACTAAATAAACTCAAACTCAAACCAAAAAAACACAAACACAAACACAAACCAAAAAAACACAAACACAAACTCAAACCAAACAAACACAAACATAAATTAAAACCAAAAAAACACAAACACAAACACAAACCAAAAAAACACAAACACAAACCAAACCAAACAAACACAAACACAAACCAAAAAATTCTCCCAATGATGGACCTCAGAGCTCAGATGCAGCAACGACTTGTCGAAGGCTTGTGCAACGTACCCGTACCGCTCACGCCACGTCTTGCCCACGAGCTCCATCGTGGTCAAGCGCTGCATCAGGA
>Ga0210244_101955_pt1 | contig 14619 bp, 10 predicted proteins | sample ChrtobMetaP3_0mM_FD_155473 | JGI IMG/M metagenome (GOLD analysis project Ga0210244, IMG submission 155473) | Chrysochromulina tobin associated microbial communities from unialgal haptophyte culture, Seattle, Washington, United States - P3_0mM | ecosystem: Host-associated > Algae > Haptophytes >...
CGCTTACCGGCGTTGCTGCTTGGGCGGTGGCGGCTGTGCATCATCGTCCTCCTCGCCCTCGTCCTCCTCGCCCTCGTCCTCCTCGCCCTCGTCCTCCTCCCCCTCGTCCTCCTCCCCCTCGTCCTCCTCCCCGTCCAATGTTGCCTTCGTGTCGCATATCTTGGGCCGCTTGGCCTGAGGCCCGCTTCTCCAACTGCCCGGCCCGGCGCTTCTCCAGCTGCCCCCTTCCAAGGTCTCAAGCCTCTGAGCGATCTCGAGAGCCTCTTCCAGCACCGCCATTGCCTCGGCCTCCTTAGAGGCCTCGTCCTGAGCATTGCCCGGCTCAACGGCCTCCGCCGCGGCCTCCATAGGGCCTCCACGCCAATGCACTGGCGCCTCTTGCACCTCGACCGTCTCATTTGTGGGATTGGGTTGAACCATCTGCCTGCACACGCGGTGGATGCAGCGCTGCTTCTTGACGCCAGGGCCGCCAAACTTCCGCTTGTCCTTGCAGTTGGCACACTTGCCACAGTTGGGCCGAAGGCACGCAGGGCACTCTCGGCATGCGGTTGCATTAACCTTTGCACCAGACCGAGCGGAGTGCCCTTCATTTCCTGACCAGACAAAGCGTGGCGGTGGCGCCTGCGGCGCTTGCGGCGGTCGCGGGGACGTTCGCGCTCTTGCCGGTGGAGGTGGCCCTCTTGGACCTCCAGCTGCTTTACCAGCTGCTGCCTCTCGAGGCGTTGGTCGCGGTTCGAGGGCATGGTCTTGGCTGCGCTCGTGAACCTCTCGCTTGTGATCTCCATGCCCGGGAAAGGAAGGGAAGCGACACGCCCTGAGCTCGCAAGACTGCTTCTTGATATTTGGTCCGCCGAACTTGCCCTTGTCGAGACAATTCACGCACTCGCCGCAATCGGGCTGCTTGCACTTATCGCACGCGTTACACCGTTTTCCGGACCACGTCCGCATCTTGGGAAACTTCGCCCGCTTCACGAGGGATGCGTTGCTGGATTGATCGAAACTGGTGTTGGATGGCGATCGAGCAACCATGTGGAGTGGGTCGAGCTCCTCGTGATTCTCGTCCCTCGCTTTTTCTCTGCGGCGCGCGCGATCGAGTCTCATCTTGCACGCTACGACCGAACGCCCGTTTCCGACGGCCCGCGCCGTTGCTGTCCAGTCAAGACCAGCCCCGATCGCGTCCAGCAGTCGCTCTTCTTCGTCCGCGCTCCAGCGCGGCATTGGGATGTCCTGGGTCCACATTGCGTTTCTCGCTCTGCGACACCGCGTGACGCTTCTTGAGAAAGGGTCACGCTTCTTGCAAAGCCCACAGCCTCGTGTTCCTAACATTTTTGCATGCGTGTATCCGATACACGTCATCTTTCGAACGACAAAAACACCGGATTTTGGTTCTCTCGCCCCGCGGCAGTGTTACTAGTGTTTTCGCACATTCACGTTAAAATACATCAGCTTAACACTCCACGCCAAGCACTGTGCACGGGGGTGTCGCCGCCTGTCTTGGCATACGATTGTTTTTACTTACTGTAGCTTACTTGTGACGCCGTCATGGTCGCCGTCGTCGCGCCTTGCACGCTCAACACTCTGCGCGTGCACTCTCTCTCCCCCTCTCTCATGCTGGCTCTATCGAAGTCATCATGACCACTCACGAGTCCAACTCGTGCTCGGTCTCAAATGCAGCTGGGATGCCCTGGGCTCTGAGACTGGTGGAACGTCGACGTCACTTCTCACGCTCACGTCGTCAAGAAGTTCACCGAATTCGCAAGGAGGGTAGTGCCAACACCCGTCCGAGGATCCGCCGGGCCGGACATGTTGGGCCGGCCTCCGGCGACTGGCCTCGCCGCCGGGTCCACGCGGCCGCGCTTTTGCTCCATCAGGGGCATCGTTTTGCGCTCATAGACATCGGGCGGGGGCGGCGGCCCATGGGCAAGGCTGATTTGTGAGGCGATCGGCTTGAAGGGAACACGCTGGCTGCGCGAGGGGCCGGCGCGCTCGAAGCCCGTGAGGACTAGCTGCTCCTCGTCGGGACGCTGGAAGGCCAGCGTGGACTCGCTCACGCCCACGCGGGCCCATTCGGGCTGCTGCACATGCGCGTTCCTTGCGTAGACCTCGCGCTGGCGATACGCGGCGTGGAAGGGCTGCTGCTGTTGCCATTGGCGCTGCTGCTCCACGCCGCCAAAGCCCGTCGCCATCGCCGCCGAGAGGGCCTCAGAGTCGCGCGCCTCCGCCTGCTCGAGTGCAGCCAAGAAGTCTTGCCTGCTCGCGAGCTCGTGCACTCGATAGTAGCCCGGGCCCTGGTCTCCTCGTTTGAATTCATAGCCCGCCTTGGGGCCTTGGAAGCCCCCCGCAGGTAAGAACTCAGACCGCAAGCCGGCGGCTTGCCGGCCGTGGCTCGGTGGTCGTGGCTCCGTGGCCGCGCGATCCATTGCGCGGACCATCGATCGCGGTCCAAAATGTGTAAAAGGTGCTCGCAAAAGCGACAGCGCGATAGGAAGACAATCACAACGTGCTTTGGTTGACACCCAGGGTTCGAGACGAAGTTATAGGGAATGTAGTGTGAAGAGACCTTCACGCTTGGTGTGAGTTTGGTTTGTGCGTGTTGGTGTGTTGTGAATGAAGAGGGAAGCTTGCGCGCTTCATGCGCTTTTTCTGCACTCTCCGTCGATCGCCGGAGCGGAGAGCAGAGCGGTGATCAACATCTCTGACGTGATGATGGACAGTCTTATCGCCATGTTTCCAGACGTGGATCCGGAGACGCTGCAGGCCGTCCTCGACAGCTGCAACGGCAATGTCGAGGCGGCAGTCGAGGTACTCCTCGGCATGACCACTGAGCGGCTGGTCGCGTCTTCGCAGCGGCCGCCAGTAGCGGTAGCGCGCCCGATTGCCGGCGAGGAGGCAGACGATGCCACCAGGGCGTGGCAGATGGCTCATGACGAGGAGCTCGCCCAGCAGCTGGGCAGGCAGATGGCTCAGGACGAGGAGCTCGCTCGACACCTACAGGAACAGCTCATCTTCGAAGAGGAGCAGCAGCAGCGCCAGCTTCGGAGCCGACTGGAAGCTGTCGCGCGCTACCCAGGTGCCCAGCCCGCTCCGGTCTCATACCCCGGTGCCTACCCAGATGTACCGGGCTGGGCATCGGGTGGTACCCCGGTGCCCACTCAGGTCGCACGCTACGGTCCCGTACCAGCTGCCGTCACCGAAGCGGGCTACCACCCGAATGTGCATCGGCCTGCCAGCTGGGGCGTGGCCGCTCCGCCGCCGCCGCCCGCGGCCGGCGAAGAGGGCTACGGCATCGTGAGCGGCCTGTCCAGCGCCGGCTCGTCAGTTGTTTCCGCAGTAGGCTCGTTGTGGAGCTGGGCAACGGCGGCTGAGCCGGCTGCCGAGCCCAGCGCCGTGTTGAGCGCATCGAGGAGCGATGGCGGCGCACGCACTCCAAGGCATCCTGGGGACGGGGCTGAGGATGAGCCGCGCGAGATGCAAACCATTCGGAGCCGCGAGTTGAGGGGCCCTGCGCGCGAGCTCGTCTCCGTCGCTGGAGACGAGGGCACCCAGGACCACAGCGCCCTCTATGCGGCCGGAGGCAGCGGCGGAAGCTGCAGCGCCGCCGGCGGTGGTGACGGCAGTGGGGCCGAAGTACAGGTGCTGACCTCGGGCTACGCAGGCGGCAGCGGCGGCGAGGTCCGGCGGCGCCGAGGGAAGGTACCTCAAGGGGATGCAGAGCAGCACAATGACCTCCTCTAAACCAACGGCCCGCTCCGACTGGGTACGGGGACTGCCCCGATCCATGGCAGTGGCGGCTGTCGCGCGCTCTTAGTGTGCCACAGCTGTGGGCGCGGTTGGTAGGAGTACTTCTACTTCACGTCACGATGCGTGTGCGACGAGGAAGAAATGCTGTGCACGACGGCTGCTAGCGTGCGTTGCTGACCGCTCCGTGGCGGGGGGGTCCGCACGATTTTGTAACTGTTAAGATACACAAAAGGTCGGACATAACGAACGAAGGGCAAAGCGCGGCGGGCGCGGGGATATCGTGCAGCTGGTGTGAGTGTGCAGCTGTGCACCCTCTAGAGCGTCTAGGGTCGACTGGCACGCCCGGACCACGGCGGGGCATAGCGCTCTATAGCGCTAGCCGAGGCTCGCGAAACCGAGTGCGGCTGCCACTCACAGGCGGCGGAGGCACGAACAGCTGCATGTGCCCCCGCTATGCTTCGCCTTCAGCCTTCTTGTCGCCAATCATGACCGTTTCCCAATCATCGGACCCTGCGAGCGAAGTGAGCGAGGCGCGCGCGGTGGGGGTGCAGAATGGCAGGTCAGGCGCCGCGAGCGAGCGTGGCGTGGTTTCGGGCCATCGGGCGCGAGCATAGGCAGCACGCACCCTGAATCCGGTAGACCATGTACAACACCATGTCGTTCTCAATCTACGCAGAGGTGCATGTGGCATCCGGAAGAGGTTGGCACGGCGGGACGGCAATTTAGGAGCACGAGGCGCACGCGGCGTGGGCTGTGCTTTCGGCCCGTAGAGGGAGTGGCTCACCTTCTGCTCTTTGAGAGTCTTGTTCTCGTCGAGCAAGACCTCTCCCGATTCGTCCAGGTAGAAGCGCATTTCGGATGTCGGCACCTTGGTGACGAGGTTGGCCCGCGCCCGCAGGTCGTGAACCGTGTCAATCGGCATGTTGGCGTACAGGAAAATGGTCTGCCGCTTCCTCTTCACGCGGACATACTCAGACGACTCGGCCGTGGCTGGTACCGCGCTCATTTGCTTGTGGCGTCGAGTGCCACTACTAAACTCTCCGCAACGTCGGCCTGTGAATGCAAAACACGCGACCAAGTTTACTACGACACAAAAATCCCTCCTTTCCCCACACATGGAGAGTTATTCGAGGTGTGAACGCGCGGTGTGGATTCTGAAGGAACGCGAACTTGCGCTCCCCAGGGGTAACTCTCTTTTTGGGCTGCCGGACGCGAGCAGATGCCGCCGCGCACGCGGAGGCCGGACGCTCAGCAGCAGCGGCTTCTTGACCACATCGATGCAAATGCAACGGAGATGCATCCAAAAGCAGCTTCTGCAACTCTGCCCGGTCAACCGCCAGCCCAACCAAAGAAGACGCCACAGCGAGCCTCGGCTCCCAGCGGAGCCAAACCCCGGCCACCTGGCAAGGCGAGGTTCAATGATCTCGTCGTCGAGGTGCCCGCGACGTCGCATGCCCACGGCGGCGACGAGGGCGGCGGCGAGGATGTGTACGAGGATTTTGAGCGTGGGGATGGCGTGCAAGCGAACAACCACCACAGCGAGGACGATGTGGACGAGTCCGCCGTGCGGAACTCCTGGATCACGGCACCATGCAATTGCTGCTTGGCCCTCTGGGCGTCGCTTGGCGAGATGATCGAGGGCGGCGCTGAGCAGATCGTGGGGCTGCTCTTGTTCCCGCTCAGTCTCCTGACCTACTTCTACTTTGCCGTCTCTGACGGCGCTCTCGACCCGATGACGTGGATTGAAGGTTCGACCTGCGCGTGGCTCGGATTGATCGGTGCGGGATGTGAAGGCGCAGGCGGCGGCGACGACGGCGACGCCGCGGGCGCGCCTCCGCCTCCGCCCTGGCACCCCAGCTGGTCAGAGCTAGCCAACGCCGCGGGCGCGACGTACGCGATGCTCCATCCCGTCCTGTACGTCGCGCTCGACATTGGACTGCTGCTGGGCATTTCGCTGCTCGTGCTCTTCGAGGCGGACCTGTACCGCTGCTACCGCGACTGTCGTAGCCGCCGGTACGAAGAGGTCGACGAGATGGACGAGGCGGAGCAAGCCGGGGCGAGTCTGTCGGCCTCGGCCAGCACCATTCAAAAGTATGGCAAAGCTGCGGTGATGGCCGCGGCCTTTTCGAAGCCGGTGCGCATGATGCGCGAGAGGACGCTGCGGAACGAGCTGCACAAGGCCATTGACACGAGCGAGGAGCTCTACCTGCAGAAGATGGTTCGGACTCAGAGCGACGAGGACGACGAGGACGACGAGCAACTCGCGCAGCAGATGGAGGTGCAAAGGGCGCGACAATCGCAGCTGCAGGCGGCGCTCTCGCGTAACCACTCGTTCAAGACCTCGCCGGAGCGCTTCCTCAAGCGGACCAGGACGTTCAAGGGCTCGTGGTGCGACAAGATGAGACACAGCTCCTTCATTCAAGTCTTCCGCCGCTCGCTCAACGGTCTCGTTAACGTGTGGCTCTACTTTGCGGATCTGATCTCCGACATCGAGGTCACCGTGCTCCTGTTCTCATCGAGTCAATGGGCCTGGGCGAGCATCGCGTCTGTCTTCTTGTTCCTCCAATTCTTCGTCGTGTGGCTGCGCGTGCTCCCGTACCTCCACGACACCTTCGGGCCAGAGTCCGGATTGTACCGCTTCTTTGTCGTCCTTGGTTTCCCTTTGGGCATGCTCGGACTCGACTGCCTCATGTTCCTCGAGCCGTTTGGGCTGCTGCCCGTCGTGCCCTGCCTCACGGACCAGATGCGCCAGTTCATCCCGGCGTACAAGGCGACCCGCATCATCGCCGAGGTGCTCATCGAGAGCTTGCCGCAGATGATCCTCCAATCCTACATAATGGTCACGGTCTTTTCTCGCGTGCACGCGGGCATGGCGACCGCGACGGAGCTCAGCCTGCTCAACGCGTCCATCGACGGAGCGCCCTTCTCTGAGATCTTGCCGCGCTCGATTGCGATCAGCACCATCACGTCGCTCAAGGCGTGGATCGAGCTCGTTCAGTCGGCGCGCGAAGCTGGCATCACGGTACGCGAAAAGGCCAACCAACTTCTGAAAGTTGGGTACGGTCTCCCGCTCGATGCTCTGAAGAGGGGCGCCATCTACGAGTGGTCTTGCACATACCACATTTCCGAGGTCGAAGTGCCGCCCCTGCTCGATGCGCTCATCAAGAACTCGAGCCTCACGCGCCTCAACCTGTCCATCTCCGGCTTCGAGTGGAACGGTCCGGAGGCGAGCAAGGCGTTCAGCGGCGCGCCGCTCATTGAGGCGTTGGCTGAGAGCGCCTCCGCGCTCGCCGAGTTGCAATGCCTTGTCGTGAGCCAGGAGAGCGGCTATCCCATCCCAGTGGGCAAGCTGCGCAAGGGCGGCGAGATCGCCAAGGACGCGCTGCACGAGACGCGCCTGCTGCGACCGGGGGGTCCTCGATTGCTTGAGGTCCTGCTGATCGGCGACTTACTGCGCAAGGATCGCTCCAAGTCCCTCGTCGACCAGCATAAGGTGGAGGAGTCCGCCAGCAAGGTGGTCGCACTCATCGAGCGTGCCAGGCGCGGCGAGGTGAACGTGGACGCGTGGCAGACGCAGGTGGTCGAGCTGATCGTCGCAGGGGAGCTGCGCCGTGCACACCTGAAGGGTCTCTTCACAGTGCGTGTGCTGCACGATGTCGGCTTTGAGCCGAAGCAGCTGCTGGCCCTCGGCCACCGGCCAATCGAACTCAAGGAGGCCGGGTACAGCGCCAAGGACCTGATGGACAAGTGCGACATCAAGCTGCCCGCTCTCAAGGCGCTCGGCTACAAGGTCAAAGATCTCAAGGCGGCAGATGCGACCGTGCACGAGCTTAAGGCGCTCGGGTTTGGCGCCTCCGCCCTCAAGGACGAAGCCGGATATGGACTGCTCGATCTCAAGGACGCGAGCTTCACGCTCGAAGAGCTCAAGGCGGCGGGCTTCGGGCCGTCGGAGCTCAAACTTGTGGCCGGGTACAAGGCGCCGGAGCTGCGCCTTGCCGGCTTTACCGCGAGCGAGCTGCGCAGCACCAAAGCTTTTGTGGGTCCGGAGCTGCGGGAGGCGGGCTACTCGGCGACGGAGCTCAGGGCCGCTGGCTATGACTGCAAGTTTGTGATCAAGGCGGGCTACAACACGATCGAGGCGACCGAGGCGGGCTTCACGCTCCCGCAGCTGGTGGCGGCGGGATGCGAATGCAAGCCGCTCAAGGAGGCAGGCTGGAAGGCGCCCGAGATGCGAAAGGCCGGCTTCCAGCTCAACCACCTCGATTGGGCGGGTTACGATGCGCAAGAGCTGCAGGCCGCCGGGTTTGACGCGGCGCTGCTCAAAGAGAGCGGCATCGGGCTGCTCAAGCTGAAAAAGGCGGGAACGCCCATCGCCAAGATCCGTGAGGCCGGTTTCAAAGCGGACCGTCTCAAGCTGGAGGGATACAAGGCGGGCGAGCTGGCAAAGGGCGGATACTCTGCCAAGGAGCTACGTGGCTTCCGCGACCAGCTGTACGCCGAGGGTGAGGGCGCGTACGCGGGGTACACGGCCAAGGAGATGCATGACTCGCAAGTGGAATTCTCCGCCAAGGAGCTCATAGGAGCGGGATACACATGCGCCGAGCTCCGGGACGGTGGGTACACGGCCGGTGAGTTGAAAGCCAAAGGCGCTTCGTTAGCCGAGATGCGGGGTGGCGGCTACACCTGCGCAGAGCTCCTCGAGGGTGGCTTCACCGTTGAGCAGCTCAAGATTGTCGCGAGCGCGAAGGAGATGACGGAGGCGGGCGTCAGCCCGAAGGTGCTGCGCGCGCTGGGGTACAGCGTCAACTTGCTGCGCAAGGCCGGGGTGACCGCAGCGGCGCTGCAGGCGGCAGGTTGCACCAACGACGACTTGTTCAAGGGTGGTTTCGACGCCAAGGAGCTGTGGGAGCTGGGCCTGCGTGTGCGCGAGCTCAAGGGCATCGGCGTGAGCGCGGCCGAATTGCGCCAGCTCGGCTGCAAGGCAAAGCTCCTCGGCGAGGTCGGTTTCACAGCAGCCGAGTTGATCAAGGGGGGCTTCCACCCGCGCGAGGTGGAGGCGGTGCAGACGAGCGCTGACGGCGTGACTTCGGTCAGCGCACTGCGTGCCAAGGGCTACAGTGCGGCCGAGTTGCGAATGATCGGCTTCCAGGTGGCGGAGATGCGCAGCGGGGGGTACACGTGCCGTCAGGTGCGCGAGGGCGGGTTCACGCAAGAGGAGCTCCTCGAGGGTGGCTTCCGACAGCGCAGCGTCGATGCCACCGATGGGCGCCCCGTGTCTACGCTGCGCGTGGAGGGCAGGTATTACGCCAAGGACCTCGCTGCCATCGGCTTCACCACACAGGAAATGTTCGAGGGTGGTTACAGCACCAAGGAGCTCACCGAGATTGGCGTGGGCGTTGCCGAGCTCAAGGCCGCGGGCGCCAGCGCCGGGGCACTGCACGAGGCGGGAGTCGCCGGTAGGGATCTCAAAGCCGCGGGCTACACGTTGCGTCAGCTGCGAGAGGGCGGGTTCGCGTGGAAAGAGCTCGTCATCTTCTTGCGCAGCACCCACGCCGAGCTGGTGGAAGCTGGCTTTGCGGGCCTCGACCCGAAGGATATGATCTTCAAGCAGTATCGACCGGAGTAAATTGCGTTGCAGAGAGGGTCAGAGAGGGCGTCACAGGAGAGATAGCAGATACCATAGTGCAGTACACGAAGCCTAAAATAAGAAGCTAAAACTCAACATCAACAAACGAAATCGGAGGCATGGCCATGGGCATGGCTGAATGTGAATCGAGTGACTACGAAACGTATGAAATATAACTCAGGGAGACGCGCACGGCGCGGGTACGTTTTATTGAAGATTCCGGTCGAGAACAACCGCTGCTGAGCCGCCCCGCCTCGCCTGAGCCATGATCGACCCCGGGCCTGGCGGCGGGCGGCCGCGAGCGTGCGACAGCCGACACGCGAGCCGCGGACGCCACGCTCCTCCGCGCACCCACGACCGTTCGAACTTCGAAATGCTAGACATGCGCGAACAATGTATAGAGCGAGACAACATGGCATGCGTTGTCTGCGCACCGCGTCGGTGCAGCAGCGGCTGATCACGGAACCGGAGGTAAGAAGTACGGATTACCTTCCGTTACCGTACTGCTGGTTGCCCATCGGCTGTTGCATGCCCGGCTGTTGCATGCCCGGCTGTTGCATGCCCATCGGTGGCTGCATCCCGCCCATGGGCCCGGCGCCGCCCATGGGCATGCCCATCGGTGGCTGCATCCCGCCCATGGGCCCGGCGCCGCCCATGGGCATGCCCATCGGTGGCGGCATGCCGCCCATTGCGGGTGCGCCGCCCCACGTTTCCTGGGCCACGTTGCTGAATCGTGGCGCCGTGGCAGAGGACGAAGTCGCGCCGTATTGTGACGCCGGGTACCCGTTCCGAGTGGACACGACGCCCGCGCCCATGTACGGCGACGATTGGCCGTATGGGTTGGGTGAGCCGAATCGCCCATAGCGCATCGCTCGGCGTGCGGCCGCATCGCGTACGGGTTCCATGCGCCCTCCGGTGCCGAGGTACACCAGGTCACGCACGGGAGTGAGGACCGCGCCATCGCCGGCGACGGCGTTGTTGTAGCTGAGAGCGCCGAGGACGGACTCACGTACGCTGCCTGGGCTCCCAAACTGAGGCCTCGTGTCACCGTACCCACCAAAGGCTGCGCCTCCCTGCATGCGCGACATGACAGACTCGCGGACGCCCATTCGGGGCATGCCGCCCATCGGAATGCCGCCCATCGGCCCAGCGCCCATGAGCCCGGCGCCGCCCATCGACATGCCGCCCATGGGCCCGGCACCAGGGCCACCCATCTGGCCTGGCATACCGCCGCCCATGCCGCCGGGCATCGGCATGCCGCCCATGGGCCCGGCACCAGGGCCACCCTGCATGCCAGGTCCGCCCATGCCACCCTGCGGCGGCATGCCCATCCCACCCTGCGGCGGCATGCCCATCCCACCCTGCGGCGGCATGCCCATGCCACCCTGCGGCGGCATGCCCATGCCACCCTGCGGCGGCATGCCCATGCCGCCCTGCGGCGGCATGCCCATCCCACCCTGCGGCGGCATGCCCATCCCACCCTGCGGCGGCATGCCCATGCCACCCTGCGGCGGCATGCCCATGCCACCCTGCGGCGGCATGCCCATGCCACCCTGCGGCGGCATGCCCATGCCGCCCTGCGGCGGGTTGCCCTGCGGCGGTGACGGCGAACCACCACGCCCGCGCGATGAGACGAAGCCGCCAGGACTGCCCATGGCCCCCTGCATCTTCACGAAGCTTCGTGGCGTGTGCATGATCTTCATGCACATCGCCGACTTCGTTGCAGTACTGAGAGAATCGACTGGTGTAAACAGTGTGACCGCGAGGGCCACCGCGCCGAACGCCATGGATGGAAGCGCGAGATAGTCGTCTTCGAAGGGCCGTCAAGCTTCGGAAATCTGTTTCGACTTGAAGTCCCGACACTGATATGAATCTCAGACAGCGGGGTGTGTCAAAATGGAAAGGACGCCATTCCCTTTGGTGCGATGTGCAATATTTAAGACGCAACTACATGTACTGTTCGGTACATTCAACGGGGCGCCCGTTGGGTACGTTGAAGAAAAAAGACGAAAGCCCGAAAAAGGCATCGAGGGGAGCCGGGAGAGGTTCGTCTTAGTTTAACATACGATATGAAGTCCAAGGGTTTCTATCCAAGGGTTTGTTTATCCGAAACAGGCGTACCGACTTCATCTCGACATGTCTCCCGACACGCTGGTGCCGGGTAGCACGCCGAACAAAATTGCATGCATTCCCAAATTCTCTTCACTCTTTGCAACAATCAGTTGCGTCGGAGTACGGAGATCACTATGTCATACTCACTTTGGATCTCTCTTAAGCAAGCGCAGCGCGCTGGTCCCAAACTGCGACCGCTATAGATGAGCATCGTTGGTTGGAACCAATTGCTACTACTACCCTTTTCACTGCTGCTCTTCGTTCGCGGATCAATCGCTCCCAAACTCAACGATGGTAGCCATTGGTTTCTTGAAAAGGGGAGCTATGCGTCTGAGCCACCTCGTTTTGAGCCGCGTTCTGGTGACGCACTGTGCGATTTACCAAGCGTGCTGCATGTGGTGGCGATCTCAAATAACGCAAAGGTTTCGCTCAGCTTATTCTCTTGCTGGGTTAGCTGGATCGGCGAGATGATCAAGAACGATCCGAAACAGGCGTACCGACTTCATCTCGACATGTCTCCCGACTCTGGGCAATCAGTCGGCAGGTTCCACAACAAGGGCAGCGAAAAGTTTCTTGGGGCGCAGTATCTTGAAGGCTCGATGGCTGGCATTCGGCGCATGCATGAGCTTCTGCACACTCAGGATTCGAACGGATCATACGTTATTCGCGAGTGCGATGCGGCCATCTTCAGCGACGTCGATGTGCTGCCGCTCCGGCCATACTCGACGTTGCTTGCACTGCCGCCCGTCGACGTACGCTTCTTCATCGAGCCGGTGAGAACCTGGCATTCAGTGCACGGCATCATTAACTCGGGCTTCTATTTGATGCGCAACAGGCCAGCGACGCGTCGGCTGCTCTCGCGCGTTCTCTTCTACATCGATACTTACGCTCGTGAGTGGAAAAAACGCAAGAAGCTCTTTGGAATCGGCAACCAGCTGCTCTTCAATCGAGCTCTCTTCTCGTCGGACTCTGCAGGGTTGCGCTGGGGTGGTTTTGCCGTGTACCGCAGCGACATCACTGGAACTCTCATGCCCTTCGACGTCAAGTCACGCCCTCCGAGGGGGGCACAGATAACCTTCCTTGTTGGGCGCGCTGGCCCCTTGTTCAATTCTTACCTCTATGGGAGGCACGTCTACAATTCTAGCCTCCATGGGTCCATCTTTCCCAGCCAAGTGAGCATGATCTCGAATGTCACGGTGGCATATCATGCGTGCTGCACGGCGGACAAGTGGGAGCGCCTTAATGTGGCCTCGAAGTGCTTTGGACGCTGGCAGCACGCTTGCCTGTCGCCCCCAGACACTCAGTCCTGTGGCGCCAATCCACAATCATCCACATCCAGCTTAGGCAAGATTCTATAATACTATGACTTATTTCACGGTCCCGCGCTCACCCCTCCGCCCGGCCGGCGGGTTAGGGGGGGTGTGTTATCAAGTTTGGGGGGGTTTGTTATCAGGATACGTATCCTGATGTATCTTGCTGTATCCTGCATGTATCCTGGAAGGATACACGTATCCTGATGTATCGTGCATGTATCTCAAATGTATCTTACATGTGCTCTGTTACATTCGAAGAGAATACATGTATCTTGACCTTTCATATCATTTTGACTATGATTTTGACATGTAAGATGTATCCCAAAGGAGTCCAAGATACATTTGGGATACATGTCAGATACATCAAGATACATGTACATGTATCTTGCGCACTTCCTTGGTGTCACCTTGGATACATATCAGGATACATCAGGATACGTGTATCCTAGACTGTTCATCACGATACATCAAGATACACCGAGATACAAAATCATGATACATGTGTCTTGGACGGGATACATGCGGGATACAATCTGAAATGCTTACCTCGAATGTATCCAGAGAGGTACGTAACTGAGAAGTGAGATGCAAGATACATACAAGATACATTCGGGATACATGTATCTGCAGAGGTGATCAAGATGCATACGGGATACATCTGAGATACATAATCAGATACATGTATCTCAAATGCATCCAGAGAGAGACGTATCTGATATGAAGGAGACATGCGGGATACATGCAAAATACATACAGGATAAGTAACTCACTGGGGTTAATCGATGCCATCATCGTGTGTGCAGCGCACCTATCAGGCCACCCATTTGCTCCTTGTGTTGTAGTGGGTCTTCTCCATCACAACCAGCACCCAGCAGCTCCTCCATCTTCTGCTTTGTCATGGCCACCCCAAAGGCGGAGGCGAGGGCGGTGGCGGCGAGGGCGACGGCGACCGGGCGACGGCGAAAAGAACCACCTAAGCCAGCCAAGAAGCAGAAGGGAGGCAAGGGAGCTGCTGTGGCTGCTGTGCCACCTAAGGCACCTGCCAAGGCACCTAAGGCAGCTAAGGAGGCGCCCAAGGCGTTGCCCCAGCGCGCATCCAAGCGCGCCCGCAAGTAGGGCTCGAGATACGTCTCCTTGAATGTATCCCTATCGCCTATGTATTTTATCTTGACGGGACACATCAAGATACATGCAAGATACATGCACGATACATGCAAGATACATAGGATACGTATCCTGATAACAAACCCACCCAAATTCGATAACAACCCCCCGTCACCCCGGCCAGCTCTCCGTCCGGCTCCACCGCTCTCGGCGTGGGTCTCGGTCTAACTAACGGTCTAACACAACGAAAGTACCCCGCGCTCCCGGGGGCTAAAACGTTTCTTTAATTACCCTCACTACACAGTCACAGTCAACGTCGAGGCGCTCCTGCACATCTGCTTCCACATCGCTGCTGCCGCACTGCTTCCAGCCCGTCGCTGCCATGCCCGCGCCGCTGCCCCGTCCGCCGCTGCCACGCCCGCTGCTGCCCCCCCGCTCCGCTGCCATGCCCGCTGCTGTGGTGCTGCATGCGACTATCGCTTTACACATGCTCCTCATCAGCCCTGCTTGCTAGCCGCACCTTCCCACAAAAGTCCCCACTTCCCCCCTTCCCTCCACTATGCAGTGCATGCTCTTAGCGCCACTCTTACGCCGAAGAGGAAATCGGCTCGAGATCGACCGTGGCGTCGAGCATAAGATGGGGGGACTGGGGGAGAGAAAGAGGGGATAGGCGCCTGGCTGGCCGCGTCGACCGAAGAGCTCGTGGTCTGAAAGCCCGCTCGC
>Ga0210244_101972_pt1 | contig 14496 bp, 10 predicted proteins | sample ChrtobMetaP3_0mM_FD_155473 | JGI IMG/M metagenome (GOLD analysis project Ga0210244, IMG submission 155473) | Chrysochromulina tobin associated microbial communities from unialgal haptophyte culture, Seattle, Washington, United States - P3_0mM | ecosystem: Host-associated > Algae > Haptophytes >...
TGCTGCTCACGTTTCGGACTCAAGGGAGTCTCGAAACGGTTTGATGCGCATCCCGATTTAATTCCAACGGCTGGCACGGACTGGGTGCTTACACCTCGTTGAGGAGATCCTCGAACGATGGTCGCATTCTCGTCTGGCTCTCTGATGAGAGCGGAGTGGTCCCGCCCACCCACCGCGATGTAAGCCTGGTCTAGCTTTAGCAGGGACCGGGTTGTCGCGCTCACCAGGCTGCTTGTGTAGCTCTGATGAACAGCAATTCAAGTCAAACACGCGACCAAGTTTACGTGGACTGATTGATGGCTTTCACTGGCGTCCTCGCGATGGTAACGATGCTCGCGGGAGTGGTGCTGGGCATCGCACCGGAGCAATCGGCAACAGCTCACGACCACCTGCCATCGTTGCCACGCACGCGCGAGCTCGTGTTCGCGCCTCCGGGCCGCTCACTATACCAGCTCTGGCGCCCGCTGCTGCTCAACGACAAGGTGCGTGGACGCGATCAGCGGCACGCCTGGCTACGAGCTGTAGCAGTGATCCACCCGAACGTTCGCCTCCTCCTCATGCTACTGGTCATCGCGATCGCCACAGCTGTGTGGCTGAGTCCTGGCTGGAAGCCTAAACATTGCGTTCCCATCCAGCTCGGTACTCTGTCTCCATGTCGTGCCGTGCTTGCGGCGCTCGCTGTGGCTGCCGGCGCGACGACGGCCATCGCCGCCATCGTGTACGAGGTCTACCGTGGTGCTGCCGAGGAGCTCAAGGACCGTTCTCTCTCCGAGGAGCTGCTAGCGGCGGCGGCCTCGTCAGCTGCGTACGAGGAGTTGGCTACACATCGGCTGGGCGAGCTGCGTCGGCGCGGCGTGGAGAGTGGCAACTGGCGAGTGGACGAGGCGCTGAGCGACGCCGTCGTGGCCATCTTTTACAACCATCACGAGCAGCGCGTCGTCGTCGCCTTCCGAGGCTCAGCCTCGCTGTCCGACTGGTCCTCAAATCTCAGGCGTATCGTTCCAGGAGACCTCGAGTCCTCTCCCTCGATCCAACGGTCTGATGGCGTCTGATGGCATTTGATGGCGTCTGATTGCCTCCCTCATCAGGAGACCTCGAGTCCTCACTCTCGATCCAACGGTCTGATGGCGTCAGATGGTGTCTGATGGCATTTGATGGCGTCTGATGGCGTCTGATTGCCTCCCTCATCAGGTGCCTCGAGATCGCCCGAGCCGTGCAGGCCAAGTACGTCCTCTGGCCTTCGATCCTGCTCACCGGCCACTCACGCGGTGGCACCGTCGCCGACTACGTGGGTCGACGGCTCGGCCTGCCTGCGATCACGTTCAACCCGGCCACCTGGGGGCGAGCCTTCCGGGAGGTGGAGCCAGCGCTCCGATCGGTCACCGTGCGAACAGGCGACCTGGTAAGCACACTAGAGGCTCTGCTCCCCGGCGATCACACCGTGTACACGCGCGCCTGATGGCGTCTGATTGCCTCCCTCATCAGGTCAGCACACTCGAGGCTCTGCTCCCCGGCGATCGCACCGTGTACACGCGCCCCTCGAAGCACCGGCTGCGCAACCTGGCGGTGCTCAGCACGGCGTTCATCTGCTTCATCCTCGCGTGGCGCGAGCAGAGCGAGTGGCCGTGGAGAATCTTCCAATCGGCCTTGAGGGTGGGCTTCCTGCTTCTCGCGGGTCTCTACCTCATTTTGGTTCATACGGTGCTCAACTTCTCGGCCAAGTGAAACCTCTTATAGATGCTAAAACAAGCTTGCGCACGGCAGTCCTGTCAACACTTTTGAGTTCGTGGTTTCAAATCACGTTGCCGTCCGGTCGGTGCTGCGCTGGAGGCCGGGGAGAGACGGCTCGTATAATTGATTTCTTCGACACTTCAAACTACACTGTATACACACTCACTTCTAAACTAAAAACTCATACAGTTCGGTTGTTTCCCGGCAAACCCGTAGTCAAACGCTCCAAGTCGGCAGGTCCAGCATTGTCAGCGCACAGCGGTCAGGGGAGCAGGCACGCAGCAGTACGGTACCAGCAGCCACGCCTCCGCAATTGCATGCATGCAAGCCCTCTGTGTGCCCTCTGCCATCTCAATCTGCATGCACCGATCATGCGTCATCCACCGTGTTCCGTATGTGTTCCGTTGGCGTATTAGCATGCACCCCAGCCTCCACCAGCGAGATTAAGCGAGATGTGATCTCAGTCGTCTCCCGTAAATTAATCGTCCCGCATCCTCTTGTCCAGGTCTCGCTAAGCATTCAGATCTTCATCCCCGCGCCTCGCCTTGGTGCTCTTTTTCGACGGGGACGATGGGGATCCGTTCTCTTCAACCTGCTTGCTCGCAGTCGAGACCCACGCGACTCGCTCTTCTGAAATGATGCCCTCAGATGTGTGGATGAGCTGCGAGATGATTTCCTTGCTCGCTCTCTCCACCTCGGAGAGCGACTTCCACCATGACAGCATATTCTGCAGCTGGAACATGGCGCGCGTGTAGCGCTCAGTCTTGCGCGACACATCAGCAAACTCTTGCCAAGACGTCACAGCACCCGCGAACCCGGTGATAATGACCACCGGCATAATCAGCTGATAGTGTGCGCACATGGTGGAGAGCCCGGTGGACGTGAGGAGCATCATGCGAAGCACGTAGCGCACCATCGCATACTTGGGGATCCGATCCTGGTAAAACGCAATCGACGGTATGATGCGCAAGTCGACGTACTTTTGCGGCTGCACGGGTGAGTGGTGGTCGTCTTCGCCATCAGGGAGAATGCCCGTGTTCTGCGCGTGCTTGTAAATGTATTCTGGGTATGCCTGGCCGAATCCACTCACCTGGAGGTCACCGCCAGAGACGATCTCCTGACGCCAGCGGATGAGTGCATTGCAAAGGGCGAGTTCGGAGGAGCGTGAGTCTGAATTCTGGTCGAGCTCAAAGGAGCCTACTCGTGTGCGGTAGCACCATAAGTAAGACTCCAGAGTCCCGGCACCGTTGCGCAACTGCCGCCAGCGCAGCTTTGCATTGATGACGGAATCCACAGAAATTAGAACCGAGGCGAACGCGGAGAGGATGAACGCGATGTTGACGTAACTCGCGCGGGGCAAGGACGTCATACTGTGCAGGAGGTTCAAGCTCGTTGAAGTCGCCGCTGCCAGCTCCATTGAGCCCAGCTGCCGGTGAGCTTCGCCTTCGCCAGCCCAAGGGCAGGATAGTGCTGCCAAAGCGGTCGCCATCATGACTGCAAACATGAGAAGCAGCTGTAAGAAGAAGATCAACTTGCTGATGCCCTTGTAGCGATCGGCGAGGTGCATCGCCACATCGTATGCGCACCACGCCTCTTGCATCAGAAGCAAGCCCTCGATTGGTGTTTCCCGCGGGAGGCGGTCGAGACGGACGAGCTGGTCAACCAGCTTTTTCGAACCGTCCTCGTCATCTAAGTTGACGTGGTGAACGTTGGGAGAGCTCAAGATGGTAGCTGTGATGGCCGCCATTGCTGTGCTGCGCTCCCGGTAAAGATCTTGATAGGTCTGGCCCGTCTGCTCGCGAGTCTCACGATCGGGGAGAAGCTGCCACGCGTCTTGAAAGTACTTGTCTGCGATCCATACGGCCACCTGTGACATCCAAGCAGCCGCAAGGTAAGCGAGCATATGAAGCTCCATTGGATGCGCAGCAGCGAGCGCAGGGCGCATGAGAGAGTAGCGGGGAGAGAAAAGATGCGACGCGCACACCTCATGAATCTGATGTGCAGACGGTGGCTTGAAGCGCTGCTCATTGTTCCTAGCTTGCGTGGAAAGCCCTTCCTTGGCAAAGGAGATCGCTTCATGAAGCGGAATCATCGATGGCTTAAGACGCTTTAGCAAGGTATCCGCAGCATCTCTGACGTTTGTAGTCTGGATGAGCTTCATACCATCTTCGAACAGGACCTTGTGGAAAAACGAGATGGTGCAGGTATCGAAAGTTTCGCAGAGGCCTGCCTGAAGCAACGAGTCCCCGATCGCGGAGCAGGCTTCCTTTGCCGCTTCAATCAGACTCGCACGATCCGACGCAATCAGCAATGGTCGCGTTCGCGCGTCCAGAAGTAGGAGCGGAGTTCCAGAGCAAGCCGAATCCATGGCCATCGCAAGGCTCGAAGAGAAGGCTTCGGATAGAGTGCCCTTGTCGGAGTTGCCAGTCTTCATACTCAGCGAGGGCAACGTGCCCGCCAGGTGACGAACAAGCTCTGTAACGAGTTTGTTGTAGCTGGTCTTGTCGGCACACTTCATCTTCTTCGTATTGATGCCATCGACCACAAGGAGGACCGTGGCATTCGGGTCAAGATCTTGATCTCTAAAGGTGATCTCTCCGTCAGGTCCGGTGTACTGCCGCGCCACCATCTCTGTGAGCATACGATCGCGCTGGCGCCATGATCTGGACAGCTTGCGCATCTCGCGCCACGACGCATTCAAATCAGAGTTGCGGTATAAGTTGTGGACGGAGCCGAAGACGGATATGAGCGTGAAGGGCGGTTTGGCTCCCCACTTCGCCCGAAGCAAGCCGAACACGCGCGTCAGCGCCGCGCTGAGGACACAGCTTGAAGGGTCCGCACTGCAAAGCACGATGGCATTGGTTTGAGCAGCGAGAGGCAGCAACACATCGGCCATGAATCGCTCGATCTTCCCTTCGGCAGCCCGCTCCTCTTCCAACGATAGGAATGCAGGGCGGTGGTTGACGAGGCCAGCTTCTTGTTTTTCACAAGCAAACGGCCGATCTCCCTGGATATCGGTGTTTGCGCGGAAGCCCTGAGACATGAGTATATTGATCACGAGCTTGGGCTTGGGAAGCTCGAGCGCATCAAGCATCTTCACCAGCGTCTGCTGGCTGCTGCTCAAGTACTCCGCCTGCGCATTTGTCAGGAAGAGCAGCTTTTTGGCGCTGCCTCCGGAACTCTGGATGTCCTCGACCATCTGAAACATCGTCCTCGCCTTGATCATCTGCACCTCATCCTTTGAGAGCTCCTCGGGCTCATCAGCATGGTGAGACGAAGCACCAATTGATCGTGTCTCTTCCAAGTCTTGGTCGCGGCTTGCCTCTGAGGTTTGCGGCAAGGTTTGCACTTTCTGCAACTTCTGAGGCGTTGCGACGGACGCGTTGCCACCTGGCCGAAAGAATTCGCTTGGTGAGGCGTTCCCACCGAGCAACGGCATGGTGTCTTCCTCATTCCCTTGGCTCCGGCGGCGTATGATGTCCTTGACTCCACTCTGGCCGTACATCTTTCGCGCGCTTAAAGGCCTTTCACGCGAGGCAACGGTCGCGCTCTCGAGCCAGCCGTCAAGACGGTTGTCAGCACGGTCGCGGAGCTTCGTCGCGTGCCGGCCGCGCCGCGGGTGAGTCGAGGATTGGCCGCAAGTTTCACCGTTTTTGGTCGGTTCGTAACTTGGACCCGACTCCCGTTTCATGAAGCGCGTGTACAAGTCGTGTAGAGCGAGAACGCTTGAAAGTTGAAAAACGCGCCCGGACCAGCCCCGACTCCGAGATTCTCCCACGAAAAAGTCCCCACAGGTCAAGTGCGCTCCCAGCTACTCGCGCGCGAGACGGAGCCCTCTGCGGCTCCGACCGACGCGACGTCAGTTTCGTCAGTTTCGTCAGCAACGGGAGCCGAGACGAAGCCCTCTGCGCCCTCCGCCTGCCGCCTGCCGCCGCCGCCGCCGCGCCGCACCGCGCTCAGAGATTCGTTCTTTGGGGGCCACCGCGTCGTGACGAGCGCTCAGAGATTCGTTCTTTGGGGGCCACCGCGTCGTGACGAGCGCTCAGAGATTCGTTCTTTGGGGGCCACCGCGTCGTGACGAGCGCTCAGAGATTCGTTCTTTGGGGGCCACCGCGTCGTGACGAGCGCTCAGAGATTCGTTCTTTGGGGGCCAACGCGTCGTGACGAGCGCTCAGAGATTCGTTCTTTGGGGGCCACCGCGTCGTGACGAGCGCTCAGTGGACCGTGGTGGGGGCCGGGCGCGTCGTGAGGGCAAGTAGCACCTTCTCTCGATGGCCGAGCGACATGCCGACTTCGCGAAGGATGGCGCGCAGGTCGGCGGCCCCGTGTGCTCCGACCTCGAGCATCGCGAGGAACATGCTCACCTCCGTCAGGTCCTCGTGACGAAACTTCTTCTTGTACTTGGCCAGATTGAGCTCGTCGAGCAGCTTGAGCGCCGAGGTGGGCAGCGGCCCCTCGCCCACGTACTCCGGAGCGCCGTCGTGAGCGCCGCCACCTGCGACACCGGTGGCGGCGAGGGCGGCAGCGGCGGTGACGGCGGTGACCGCCGACGAGCAAGTGCCTAATCTGGCCGATGCGCAGTCGAAGATGACGGGGACGCCCATGCTTGCCCATGCCTGGGCGCGCTGCGCCTCCGCCTCCGCCTCCCTCGCCTCCTCCTCAGGGTCAGGGGGGGGCGCCGGGCCGGGCAGCGACCGCGTCGTGTTGGGCGCCTCGGTGGGCTCTCGAGCGTCGAGCGTCGTGGCGGGCACCCCATTCAGCTTCCCTTGCTCAATCAATGCCCACTCGGCAGACGTCGAGTAGCGCAGGCTGCCGTCGCCGCCGTCGGCGCCGAGGGAGGGGTGGCGGGTGATCTGCGAAAGATCCTCGTCGTCCTCCTCGTCCTCGTCGTCGTCCTCCTCGTCCTCGTCCTCGTCCTCGTCCTCCTGCGCCAAAGGCAGGCGCAAACTGGAGGGCATGTCACGGACATTCTCGTTCGAGGGCGAGGGCGAGGGCGGCGGCATCCGCGTTCGAAAGCCGGTGCGGGGCGCCTCGCCCTCGCCGTCGTCAGCTACAGCAGACTCGGCATCGACCCTCAGAGAGGCGACGAGGGAAGCGCCCCTATCCTCGACGGATGCGCCCGCCACGGCGCCGGTGGTCCTCTCGACGGAGGTAACCGTTCCTGGAGATGGCGCCGTGTCGGGCGCAGGGGCGGCACGTGAGGGCGTGGTGGGCGGCGTGATGGGCGGCGTGATGGGCGCCGTGGCGCCGTGATGAGCGGCCGAGGCGGGCGCCGAGGCGGGCGCCTCCGCCAGCACAGGCGCGACGTTGACGAACGCCGGCTTCGTCAAAGTCGCGCCTGCTAGAGCCTTAGCGAGAGCTTCGTCCATCGCCTTTTGCATGAGGGCGTCGTATTGGGCGCCCGCCGTCGTGGGCGGCGGCGGCGGCGGCGAGCTCGCCGACGGCGGCGTGGGTGCCTGATCGAGCGCGTCGTGTTGAGCAGGCGCCGGGTTGGCGGGCGGCGTGGACGCCGACGGCGAGCTCGCGAGCTCGCGCGCCGTATCGGGCGCGTCGTATTGGGCGGGACGGGCGAGCGGCGACGACCGGTGCGGCGACCAGTGTGGGCGTGTGACGCCGGTGGTGCCGGTGGCTAGTTGTGGAGGCAGCGGCGGCTGCGGTGACAACGTTGTTGGCGACGCGGGTTGCGGAAGCGGCGGCGGTGGCGGCGAGGAGGAGGAGGAGGAGGAGGAGGAGGAGGAGGAGGTGGTGGTGGTGGCTGAGGGGGCGGTGGGTGTGCCGCCGGCGCCCAGCTCAGCGCCCATGTCAGGCACGAGGCGCAGCAGCGTCGCGCTCCACGCCAACGGCGTCTCACTATCGCGAAAGATCCACGTCGTGGACACATGTTCCCAAGACAGCGTCAGCTCGCACGCACCGTCGATCTCGAGGCGCACGAGCGCCGTATCGGTCAGCTCGATGGCCTCTGTGAAGGCCCGCTGGCCGTTGGTATTCACTTCGTAGGCCCACTCCAGCTCGATCGCAGCGTCTCTCGCCGCCTTGCCGAGGAGCGTCGCGTTCGCGTGCCTCGCAGAGAGAGCATGCTCGGCGGCCGCTGGCAGAGGGTACCCAATGAGCTTGTCAATCTCCGACGGCGCCGCGCGCACCACCGCGTACGTCTCCCCACGCGCCGTCGCGGGCGGCTCGTGGAGCGCCGTCGTGAGCGGGGCCATGTACGCGGAGAAGGACGCCGGCTTGTTCGGTCCGAGCGTGCACGAGAGGAAGAGGGCGCCGCCACTGGGCACAGTCAGCTTCACCTGTGGGGAAGGGAGCGGGCGCCGTGGTGAGCAGGAGGGCGCCGCCACTCGGCACAGTCAGCTTCACCTGAGGCCATTGGAGACGGTTTGAGGTCATCAGGGGCCATCAGAGGCCATCGGAGGCCATCAGGGGTCATCAGAGGTCATCAGGGGTCATTGGAGGCGGTTCGAGGTCATCAGGGGTCATCGGGGGTCATCAGAGGTCATTAGGGTCATCAGAGGTCATTAGGGGTCATCACAGCTTGAGCTCAGGGGCGGAGCCACAATTACGATGTACTCAGCGGCCATCAGTCGCACTCAGAGCACATCAGAGCTCGATCAGGCGGAGCAACTGTGTGCGCTTCACAGCCCATGCTTCACTTCACACCTCGTGTATGCCCCCGGCCGGCACGCTCGCGCTCGTGCGCTTCTGAAGCAGCCCTTCGTGGGTCACCCATGATGCAACCGACGAAGTTGACGGAACCCACGGTGGGGGCGCTTCCCCGGGGTTCTCCGCCGCCTCTGCCTCGATGGCTGCCTCGATGGCGGCGCTCAGGGCGGCGCTCGCCGCGGCCGCCGCCTCCGCCGCCTGCGCTTCCATTTCCGCCTTCGCAGCCTCCATGGCCGCCGCCTCCGCCTCCGCCTCCGCCTTGGCAGCCTCCGCCGCGGCTGCCTGCTCCGCAGCCGCGGCAGCGGCCTCCTCAGCTTGCGCCGCCGCGGCAGCGGCCTCCTCAGCTTGCGCCGCCGCGGCGGCCTTCGCCCTCACCGCTTCGGCCGCCCCAGCCTCAGCCGCCGCGGCATTAGCTGCCCCGGCGGCCTTCGCCTTGGCCACCTCGACGGCCGCGTCGATGGCGGCGAGCATGGCGCTCGAGGGGGGCTCCGGGCTCGGCGGCTCGACCGGCTCGGCGCTGGCCGGCTCGGCGGGCGCAGGGGGCGCCGGCGCGGCGGCCGGGCTCTTGAGTGCGGGCATCGGGGTCTGCTTGAGCACCTGCAGCTTGAAGTACAGCGTGGCCGCCGGCGCATTAAACACCCAGCCGGACGGGTTGTGCCACCGTGCGATGCACGTGCCGGCACCCGGAAGAAGCACCTCTCCGTCGAGCTCCGCATATCTACTTGCTGGCAGCAGCTGCATGTCCTTGCCCTTGGCGCGGAGCATCACCGAGAACTCGAGCGGTAGGTTGCCGTCCACAGAGAAGGCAAAGGAGAAGGCACAAGGCTCGTTGACCGTCAACGGGCGCTCAAAGGTATTGCCCGAACCCAGCACGTGGACGCCTTCTTCGGTCTTGGTGGTGGCCATGGCGTCTTCTTCTTTTAGGCCGACGCGCGAGTTTCTCGCCGCGTGTGGGTCGAAGAGTGTGTGAATGAGTTCCCGAGGGATCCCGGCTGTTCGTTCGTTCGTTTCAGGGCCCTCTCGGCCAGACACACACCCACAAGCCCCGAAAAGGCGTGCGTGGGAGGCGCTCACAGGGGATCCCGGCTGTACTTTACTATTAGTTATCGCTCGTGTGACGGCCGGCAATCAGTACTCGAGTGCACAGAGAGAACTTGTAACTTACCAAGCTACCTACACATTGGCAGGACCCCCTGAATTGCGGTGGGGGAATTTGAAGGGGATGTCGGCGTGAGAGTAAGGCGGCATGCAACATGGGACATGGAACGGCACCTGGTGACACGACGGGACCCGGGCATGGAAACCTGCTTGTTCTCCTCGCTGCTTGTCGTGGACTCGAGTGCACACCAGCATTAGCCTAAGGAGTCCAGTCGGCCGTGATTTAGGCCCTGTATGACACGTGGCCTTGATCCGACCATTGCGGGCATTGCGCACGTTCGTGGATCCGACATCCCGGTCTCTGTGCAGTCCGTCTGGAGAAGTGGAGTCGCGCACGACTGGTCGACTCGAGTCCGAGATTACAAGAAGCACAAAGGTAGACGTAGAGGAACCGATCGAAAAGGAAGGGACACAGATGGAACAGAGATTTTATATGTACCTCCAGGAGCCGTCCATGCTATTCCACGCATGGCGCTCCCAGATCTCCTCGCCTGCGCTCGCGGGTTGCGCGGCGCACTCGTCATCCTCAACGACGCACGGCACCTCCGTGCCGTCGTCGTGCTCAAACTCCGCACGGCCGGCCCGTGGGACCGACGTCGCCGCGGGAGGGACGACGGCGGTCGGGAGCGCGGGCATGGTGAGGCTGAGCTGCGCCTGTTCGGAGCCCAGCGTGGGAGGGAGACGCACGCCGAGAGCCTCCCACTTGGGCTGATCGCGAAGCACCTCTTTGAGTGAAGGTAGCGCGGCGATGAGCACCTGGTCGTGGGGGCGGAGTGCGGCGACATTCCAGCCCATGCGCACGAGCTCGACGCGCAGCTTGAGCACTGTCTCGACACCCACGTGCCGGGTGCATGCGTCGAAGAGCGGCGTGACGATCCGCGCGTCGGGCGCGAGTCCGAGCAGGCGCATCTCGGCCCAGAGCTGGAGGGCGCGTCGCGCGCTCGCCACATTGTTGTTCGCGCCGTAGGGTCGGGTGAGGCCGTTGATGAGGGTCCCGAAGGTCACCTGATGAGGGGGGGCATCAGAGGTCATTAGAGGCAATCACGTCGCTCAGTTGGCCGTTGATGAGGGTCCCGAAGGTCACCTTGTCCAGCTGCAGGCTGGGAAGTTCCTTTTTGGCCGTTTGGAACGCCTGGAGCGCACGCGGCACCTGCGGGGAGAGGGGAGCGAGCGCCATCGTGAGCACGTGCATGCAGATGCCCAGAGGCTCGGCGCGAGGAGCGCACGCTGTACCTCGCCGTTGGTAATGCACGCCTGGAGCCAACAGTTGAGAACGACGGTGTCCACCCACCCCTGCTGCCAGAGCAGCTTCCACAAGCGTTCGGCGTTCCCGAGCTGGTTGCGCGCGCCATACGCGCTCATCATGATGCAGTACGAGTACGCATTCGGCGGGTGCGCGGCACCCTCCTCCATGGCGCGCAGCACATGGGTCGCCGAGCTCACCTGATGAGGGAGGCCATCAGAGGTCATTCGAGGTCATCAGAGGCAATCACGTCGCTCAGCAGCACATGGGTCGCCGAGCTCACCTCTCCCGAGGCGACGAGCGCCGCGAGCAGAGCGTTACATGTACGTGTGCCGAGCCGTAGGCCGTCGGCCGAGCCGTTGGCCGCCGCATAAGCGTCGCTCCTCTGGCCGCTGCTGTTGCTGGTGGCGCTGGAGCTGGCGCTGCTGCTGCTGCTGCTGCTGCTGCTGCTGGCGCCGCTGCTGGCGCCGCCACCGTTCGGGCTGCGGCTCGCGCTGTTGCCCCGGCTCACGCTGCTGCTCTGGCAGCTCACAAAGAGGCGGAGCGCGTCGCGCAGTCTCTGCGGATCTCGCGCGCGTCCCGTGTCGAGTGGTAGGGAGACCTGATGACTCGCGTCATCGGCCGCCGACGTTGGCTGGCGCGGCCGGCACAGCCCGACGATCATCGCCTCGTCCGTCGCGAGTGCGAGCCGCGCGTCGCCCACTTGCGATGCATGCGTGCGCACAGTGTCAGCCGCCTCGCGCGCAGCACTCACATTGCCTCGATCGAAGCAGCCGGTGATGAGCGTCGAGACGGTCGCCTCGTTCGGACTGACGCCGAGCTTGAGCATTTCGTCCAGCAGGGCGAGCGCCTCGTCCACGCGCCGCGCGCCCCCGCCGCTGTCCGCGAGCAGCCCGCGCAGCAGCGCCGTGTACGCCCACACGTCGGGCCGCAGTGGGTTGGCATCGTCGCCGAGCCACGAAAGGATTGTACGCGCACGCCCGAGCTGCCCATCGCGCACGCACGCGTGGATGAGCGTCGAGTAGGTGACTTCATTCGGCCCGTTCGGGCCAAGTGCGCTCCGCATCCGGCGCACCACGCCGAACGCCTCCTGCAGCCGGTGCGCGTTCGAGTAGCCCTTGATCAACGTGTTGTAAGTTCGGCTCGACGGCTCGACAGCTGCCTTGTCCATCTCGACAAGCACTCCCTCGGCCTCGGCAAGCCGCCCGTTGCGTGCGTACGCGTCGAGCAGCGCGTTGAGGGTCGCCAGGTCGGGCGCGAGCCGCAGCTGCTGCATCGCCGTGTACGTGCGCGTCACACGATCCACGTCGCCTGCCCGGCCATATCCCTTGATGAGGATGCAGAACGTGAGCAGGCCGATGGGCACATGGTGCTCACGCATCGCCGTGAGCACGCCGCGGGTGAGGTCCATCCGGCCGGCATTGGCGCACGCGTTGAGCACGATGCTCGAAAGACCCTCGGCATCGCTTCCGCGCGCGGACGTCGCCAACCGGTGGGCGAGCAGCGAGATCGCCGGCTCGAGCTGTCCTGTCGAGCACAGGCCGTTGAGCATGGCCCGGATCTCGGCAGGCGAGGCGCGCGGCGTGACCACGTACTCGGACGAGTCGCCGGAGCCGTGCACGACGCCACGCGCACGCTGCGCCGCCTTGAAGGAAGGCACAAAGCGCACCGCCACTCTCGCATCCTCCCTCTGCTGCCGGCGTCGCGGGCGGACCTCCGCCGGCGCGAGCGCCAGCTGCGGCGGCGCGTGCCTCCGTAGCGGCGTGGTGAGCTGCCAGGCAGGCGCCGCCACCGAGGCGGCCGCCACGTGTGGCAAGAGCAACAGCAGCAGCTCGAGCACCATGGGCCGGGAGCTTGACGAGCAGAGGTCGCCGATCCGGGAAACACGCAAATGTCTCGCTTTTGAGGTCGTTCCAGATCAACACACACGACGAAGCCTCCCCTAGGGCCCCAGTCGAGACCTTATCGACGAAGCGCCATTGCGATTGCGAGCCGGATCAAGTTCTAGAAGAGCGTGGCTGCGAGGCATGCGAAGGAGCTTACTCGGCTCCCTGCGCGCGACGCCTCCGGCGCTGCGCTGCGTCGCCGCGCCGCGCGCGCGGACGCTTTGCTACGTGCCACCGAGCGAGACGCCCGAGGGCAAGCGGCGCAAGCGCAACTTCTGGGCCAAGTGGGGCGGACTCTCGCAGCAGGAGTTTTGGCAGGACGTCGGCTTTGACCAGGACAGAAAAAAGGACAGTATTAGGATAGGCATGGGCTCCAAGCAGAAGGGCATGAAGGCGAAGTCCGAGGTGCGCGGAGTCGACCTCGACGACGACGAGTACTTCCTCGCCGACGACGCGCTCACCCTCGCCGAGGGCGACGGCGACGAGTACCTCTGGCTTGACGGCGAGACGGCGCTGCGCACGGGCTCGGCGGTGCCCGAATCGGGCAGCCGCTCGGGTGCTGAGCGGGCCAAGCGCGCCCGCGCCGCGCTCCTCGCGCAGCCGGATGTCGAGCCGGCGCGGCGCGCGGAGCTGCTTGAGTTGCTCGAGGACCTTGGGCCTGAGGGTCTGCTGCCGCCGCCGTCGATGCCCCCGCTCGAAGACTTCGCCGAGGGGCTGAACTCGGAGGAGCTGTTCAAGGAGGACCTCGCGCGCAACCTCCAAATCGCGCGCTCCTTCCACGACTCTCTCAAGCTCCGTGAGTCCGGTGGGCTGCCCGATGGACAGTATTTCGGGTACATGCTCAACAACCGGCGAGTCTCCAAATCGATGTCGGAGACGAAGCGCGGCTCGTACTCGACGCTGGTGGTGGTGGGCAACGGGCAGGGGACCGCGGGCATCGGGATGGGCAAGGACGTTGTCGCGGGCAACGCCCTGTACAAGGCGACAGTCGCCGCTCGCAAGAACCTCGTGCACATCGAGCGCTTCGATCAGCGCACTATGTTCCATGCCTTCGACGAGCGGTTCGCGCGCACGAAGCTCGTGATGAGGCTGCGCCGCCCGGGCAGCGGCACGCGATGCAGCTGGGTCGTGTGGAAGCTGCTGAGCGCCTTTGGGATCTCGGACGTCTCCGTTAAGATTCACGGATCTCGCAACCCGACGACCGTCGCGTACGCCCTAGTCAATGCCCTCCAGCGCTGCTCTTCGGCGCAGGCGGTGGCCGACAGGCGCGGGCTGCGCATTCTCGACATGAGCCCCGACGAAATCCGCGTCCCCGGGTACTAAGCGAGCCAGCGGCGGCTGCGTGCGTGTGCCCGGCGCCCAGCATGGCGCCCAGAGAGCTCTCCGCGTTTCGCATCGTGACTCGTGGGAGCGGACGGCCTCTGGGCAGCGCAGTGGGCTGTACGGCTGTTCGCATGAACCACTGCGCGCTTTAAACGGTGGCAAGTGGGGGATCTGTCGTGAGAACAAATTTCAAGTTCCATGGGATCGCGAATGAGAACCGTAATCGGCGGTTACCAAACTGCGCGGGCACTCTTCCGGAAGTCGGCGGCGTTTTTCTAACGGTTGAAGAAATAAAAGAAAAAGAAGAAGAAGGGAAAGGAAGGAGAAGGAGAGAAGAGAGAGTCTGTAGAAGAAATGGCACTAATAACTCACAGGCGCGACCACGCTCCGCGGGCTCATTCCTCGCGGGCGGGTCGGCAGCCGGGCGGCGGGCTGCGAGGGCGGCGGCGGCGGCGAGGGCGGCGGCGGCGGCGAGGACGGCGGCGGCGAGTGCGG
>Ga0210244_101975_pt1 | contig 14472 bp, 10 predicted proteins | sample ChrtobMetaP3_0mM_FD_155473 | JGI IMG/M metagenome (GOLD analysis project Ga0210244, IMG submission 155473) | Chrysochromulina tobin associated microbial communities from unialgal haptophyte culture, Seattle, Washington, United States - P3_0mM | ecosystem: Host-associated > Algae > Haptophytes >...
GCGGGGGGGCGCCCCCCCCCCCCCCGCCCCCCCCTTTCCCCCCCCCCCCTCCCCCCTCCCCTTTCCGGCGCCCTCTGTGGCCCACGAGGCTACCTAAAACTTGACGAAATGGGTGCAAACTGATGCAAAGTGCGCTGGCAGCGGCACGGCATGTATCGGCAGTGCCGCTCAGCTATCAATGACTCGAGAACACCTAGCTCATGCGGTGTGATGTAGGTGTGATGTGTCTCTCAATACCGACACCGACGAGAGCGTCGGATCGGATGGAGACGTGTGTGCGTGTAAGCCATGGCCCATGCGATAGGTCGAGGGACGCTCCGAGCTACGAGGGTACCCGCGGGCCGCCCGGCGCGGTCTGTGCCCCCGGACCTCCGCTCTCGCTCAGATTTACCTGAGTGTTCTGTGTTGCGGGACGGGGGCCGAACGGGACGCGTGCGGTAATGCGGATGTGGTCCGGTACGGCATATGTATTGGTGACCGATCGCCCTTCGGTGGCGTGGTCGTCAAGGCTGGGTCGGATACGAAACTGAAACGAAACGAAACAATTCTCAACGGTGGCTCCATGGGTGGTTCGTGGTAGCTACCCTGGTAGCTACGGGCTGCTCGGTACACCATGGGCGGCTGTCACACCCAGTCGGCTGTACACATATAACGGCTGTACACATATAACGGCTGTTCACATATAACGTAATCGTGAAGCGGTACGTTGGATTGTGCGAGGGCCGAGGCTGTGTCGAGAGAGCGTAGTAGCACTATCGAAAGCCACCATTAAACGCAAAGTTGCGTTGAAGATCAATCTTCACATTTCGTCAATCACTGGCTGAACGCTGGAGATTCTGGCGTGACGCGATACAGCACTGCTGTGTGGCCACCCGATCCGCCCTTTCCACAGCTCACCTCGCAGAACACGGCGCGGCATGAACGGCCAGCTGGCGCGTGCACTTGGTGGAACTCCGGCACACGCAGCTCTGACGATCCCAGCGCGCACGTGCCATTCTTGTTGCGCCCGCACGTCCACAGGGATCCATCCAATCGGAGGACACACGTGTGCTCGTAGCCGCACGTGACGGAGCGCACTAGTGCCGGCTGGCACGTGACGGATGGCATGTGCGTAGCGGATGGCATGTGTAGAAGCACCAGCGACGTCGACGGGTTTGGCTTCTTTGGCAGATCAGCCAGCTGGCCGTGGCCATTGAAGCCGCAACCAAGCAGGCGGCCGCTCGACGTCACAACACACGTGTGCACAGCTCCACTCGACACGTGCGTGATGGCCTCGTCGTTGGGCACCGGCACGCGCTCCAGGGACATGACGCCTGAACTTGTATAACCCAAGCCAAGTTGTCCAAAGTTATTCCAGCCGCACGCGAATAATGCGCCCTCTCGTGTGAGCGCGAAGGTGGAGGCCTTTCCACACGCGATGCTCACAAAGCGCACCGGGCCACCTGCACTGGCCCGGCCTTCCTCACAAGCACCATCAGCTCCTTCTGCCTGCAGCGGCCGCGCCATTGGCACGAGGCTGCTCTCCCAGTTCGGGTTCATGCTCTCATGCCCAAGGTGTTCATGCCCAAGGTGGTCATGCCCGACTCCGAGCTGACCCACGAAATTGGCGCCGCACGCCAGGAGCGCACCATTATCGAGCAGCAGCACGGTGTGATGCTGGCCACAGGCGATCTGCGTTACAGGAGCCTCGAAGGCAAACTCACTGAGCTGTGGCGTGCATAGAGCTTGGCGTGCAGATCTCCTGAGCCATTCCGACTGAGGCAGCGACAGCGGCAGCTGCCGGTGCTCATCGCTCCCACAGGAATAGACACGGCCATCAACAGTGAGAAAACAGGTGTGGTCCTGACCTCCAGCGATCATTTTGACGCGTGTGCCGACCGCTGTGATCCGCGTTGGAGTCGCGCGACGAAGGTCCTCTGAGCCGATGCCGAGCTGCCCGAACTCGTTCCGGCCGAAGCTAAAAATTGATCCGTCGGAAGTGACGATATATGTCGCGTAGTGGCCGCACGCAAATGATGTCACCTGCAACTTGTTGGGCGTCACGAGTCTCCGGAGGCTCCGGAGGCTATGTCCAGCTCGTGCCAAGCTGACCACTCATGTTTCCTCCGGACAGTGCGAGGACGTTGAGCTTACACATCAACGGCGAGATTGCCCCGTGCCATGCACGGCAGACAGCCGCCAGCGAATGGCAAGCTAGCTCGAGTGGCTCCAGGATGACTGTCAAGAGGTCGTGTGAGAGGTGCTCCATGCGTCAAGAAAGCGAGAGGGCAGCATTGAAAGACGAAACTTTGCGAAATCGCCCACGCGCGGGGGCGTTTTCAAAGTCGTCCTTCCCGTGAGGCCCAAACATCGGGGAGTCAAACTTCGTCAATGGCTTTCAAAGGACCGAGTTCTCAACCACGATGCCGTGGGCAAAGTTTTCTCGTCTGGCCGCGAGCCTTGCGCCGGGCGCCGTGCTCTCACGGCTGCTTATGCCGCGCGCGGCGCCGCCGCTGTGCATCGAGTACGTCACCGCGTCACCAACGCCGCTGCGCTCCATGGCTCCTCAGACGCTCCTCGACTGGTTTGACGGCATCCTGCTCATGGCGGTGCCAAAGAAGCGCGTTTCGTACACGAGGAAGCGCGTGCGGCAAGCGGGTCAGCAGCGCATGTTCGGCCCCCAACTGCAACCTCACGTCTCCATGTGCCCAGTGTGCGAGCGGATGCGCGTGCCCCACCGCGTGTGCGGCCGTGAGGACTGCCGCACGTATTGGAAGCACCGATGGTTTTGAGCACACCCTCGGCTCAGAGAGACTGTCGTGTGTTGTACAAAGACGTCTTAAAGCCTAATGACTCACTAATCCAAGACAGGATGCACGCCCGCGCGCGCCTCTACCGCTCATCGCTCTCGAATATGTGCTCGAGCCGCTCGAGCTTCGCCTGCAGCTGCTGGTTCTCGCGCACGACCTGCTCGTGTGAGCGTCGAAGCAGCTCATTGGTGGTGCGGAGCTGCGCCACCTCCTGCTTGAGCGCCGCGACCACCCGGGCGTCGGCCGACGCCGGCGCCGGCTCAGCCGCCATCGCGCCACCCTCGGCAGCGCGGAGTGCCGCAAGCCCAGCCCTGGGGCGACCGTCGATCGTGGGCGCGGCCGCAGGTGCCATGTGCCGTGCCGCGACGGCGCCTGCTCCCGCCACCGTCGAGATGCTTGCGGGCAGGCACGCCCCGACGGTGCCCTCGTCCTCATCCTCCTCAAGTCTGGCGCGCAAGGAGCCCCGGGCTGTCGGGCCGCCGACATCGGCGGACGCGAGGGGCGCGGCCGGTGTGGCGACGAGCCGCTGCCGGAGTAACGCATTCTCCTCCTGGAGCGCTCGGATCGTGTGGTGCATCTGCTGCAGCAGCGCCGCGCCGCCGCCGGCGCCCCCGGCGTCGCCCATGGCAACCACCGGCCGGTTTTGGATGTTCTTGGCGCGAGAGGCGAAGGCGAGCGTGTTGATCGTCTCCTCTCGATGGTGTGAAGAGGGCGAGCAGCACGCAAGCATGAGCGTGCGCCCGTCGCCGCCGAGCGAGTCCTGCAGCAGCCGTGTCAACTTCGAGTCCCTGTAGGGTATGTGGCCGCCGCGCTTGCGGCTGTCGGCCAGCGCGGAGATGACGTTTCCGAGTGCAAAGAGCGATTTGTTTATGTGGCCCGTCTCCTTGGCGGCCTCGCCCTTGGAGTGTGACTCGAGCAGCCGCTCGGAGCCCGCCAGGTCCACGAAGCACACACGGCCGCCTTGGTGCGGTGCGTCCCGCCGCGTCAAGTGCAGCGTCATGAGGCTGTGGGAGCGCGACGAGTCCTTGTTGAGTGCATGCGAGCCGACCTTGCGATTGCGCGTGCCCTCGGCGAAGACCATCATCGCGTCGGCCACGGACTCGCACTCCACCTGCAGCAGGTTCTCGACGAACGCTCCCGTCTTCACGTGGCTGCGCAGCTGCAGGTTTGTCGACTCTGGGTTGAGCAGGTCATTGAGCGACTCGTTGTACAGCTCTAGGTACGAAGCGCGCACCGAGCAGCCGCCCGTGAGCCGCCCCGACGCCTCCTCCTGCGCGATCAGATCGAAGAGCGCGCCCACTCCTCGCGGGATCAGGCCCAGCGGGCTCTCGTCCGTCGGCAGCGGCGGTCGCTCGTCAACCGAGAGGGCGAGCGAGTCGGGTCCGGTCATGGTGTACGTCTTTCCGCTGCCCGTCTGCCCGTACGCGAATATAGTGACAGAATAGCCCTCCAGCGCATCTTGCAGCAGTTGGGCCGCGTCCGTCGTCTCGAAGACCTGCGGCTGCGATGAGCCGCCTATCACCGAATCGAAGGTGAGCGAGCGCACCTCGTCGCGCTGGCCGACGAAGTGGACGGTGCGTGCATCCCCTGCGATATGGAGGCAGCTCTGGTCGCCGCGGGCGAGCTCCTGCTCGTTCAGCGGGCGCACGCGCACGTGCACGCGAATGTTCTCGTTGCCGTCGGGGACGCCAGCATGCATTGTTCACGGCGGTTGGAGAACTTGTTGGACAAGGACCTCTCAAAGAGTTGTGAAGCCGACACTCGTGATCTCGTGAACCTCAAGAACTGTCTCGCTGCACTGTGCTCTAGGTCCTCAAGTGCGCTCCACTGCACAGCTCTACACAGGTCGCGAACTGTGTCTTCAAAACCGTTCAAACAGGTAACACGGCTCACGGGCGCCGATAGCGGAGCGACACTGCCGCCGCCGCCAAGCCCATCAGCTCCTGCGAATATACCCTTTTTCAAACAGCGTGCCCAATGTGAGCGATGCGAGCGGCGGCACCGAGCCAGGCGAAACGACCGAGCATGTCCCGGGCGACGCAGTCGAGCCCGCCCCTGAGCCCGCCCCGTCCGTGCTGACGCTCGCGTTGTCCAAAGAGCGATTCGAGTTCAACCACGATGGCACGGCAAGCCCGCCCGCACCCAGCCCAAGCCACGGCAGATGAACGGACGCATCCGCGCCCGCGACGGCGCCCGCCGCCGGCGCCTCGGGCGGCGGCGGAGGAGGCCAGGTGCGCTGCAACTCCGAATCGGCGGTGAAGGCGGCGGCTTTGGCAGCGGGGGCAACGGCGGTGGGGCTCATGCCGCTACGAGGAAGCGACTGAAGCGCCGTTGGTAATGGCGTGGCGGCCGGCGCCGTCTTGGGAGGCGCCGTCTTGGCCGGCTTAGGTGCCGTCTTGGCGCCACTCGTACTGACAGCAGGCCGCTTGGCCGAGCCGGACGGCTGCCCCGCGGACAGGCGCGCTGTCTCACGCGCGCCGCGCGCCGTTTGCGGCCGCGCCTTCTCTTTCTTCGCCGCCTCGGCCGCGGCCTGCGCGACATGCGCGAATCTGGAGCCCGGCGTCTGCAGTTTGGGGCGTGCGGACTGAGAGCCTTTGGGCAGATCTAGAACATTGCGAGCTGCGACCCAATTGCTCTGGGCGCGACTCTTGCTCGCGGGCGCCGTGACGGGCCCTGCGCCAGTGAGAGCGGGGACCGAGGGCGGCGTGTGACTGCTGCTGGCACTGCCTTCACTGCCATGGTCCGTCGCCGCGCCGGGCGATGTGGCAGCCAACGGTGCGCTTACCGGCGGAGGGCGCAGCGGTTTCAGCGCGGCGCGACGCGGCGAGGGCCGTGTGGCGCCCGTGGCCGTGGCAGCGGCCTCGGCGGCTGAGGGGGCGAGTGGCGGCGGCCGCAGCGGCGGAGGCGAAGGCTCAAGCCCACCGCCCGTTGAGGCGCCCGTCACGGCGTGCTTGCCGCCGTCGCCTTTCGGCTCGCCATTGTCGTCGGGTGGACGCGGCGTGGTGCTCTTGCGCCGAGGTGGAGCGGGGATGCGGCTCGCCGATCCGGAGCGGGGGATCGTCGGCGAGGGCGCGCGAGTGGCGGCAGCGGCTGCGCCGTTGCTGGCGATGGGCGCTGTGCCGGGCGCGGAGGATGCAGCGGTGGGCGCGGCCTTGGCCACATCTTTCGACTCCACAACCGCCAATACCTCCAAAAAGTCTCCGCGGTCTCTCTTGGCAGGGCGGTCAAGCTGCGAACCACTAGTAGCCAAGGTGGAGGCGGCGCTGGTGGCGCGCCTAGCCACATTCTCTCGTACAAAGGGATGGTCGCTCACGCCGCCCATGTCGGCGCGACGTTCCGGGTCGATCTGGAGCATCACCGCGACCAGATGGTGCAGATTGGGCGAGTAGCCCGGTGGCAGCGGGGGATACGATCCCGCCGCAATCTTGAGTGCGAGCTGCGCCAGATTCGAGGCCTCAAACGGGAAACTGTTGGTGGCCATCTTGTAGAGGGTGACGCCAAGCGACCACACATCCGAGCGGTAGTCGTACTGTGCTCCCTTGACAATCTCAGGCGAGAGGTACACGGGCGAGCCCACCGCCGTCTGCGCGAGATCTCCCGACGTCTCGAGCACGCGGCTGATGCCAAAATCGCCAATCTTGCAGCTGCCATCGAGCGTGACGAAGACATTCTCCGGCTTCAGGTCGCGGTGGAGTACGCGCTTCGAGTGCGCGTAGGCTAAACCCGCGACGAGCTGCACAAACCAATCCATCAGCTGCGTCTCCGACAGTTGGTGCTGCCCGTTGCGCGTCGCATCCCACCAACGCCGTGCCAGCAACGCCGCCAGATCGCCACCGTTGGCGTACTCCATCAAGATGCACATCATCGTCGGTCCGTCATCGCGCGTCTCTGTGAACATGGCAAACCAGCGAATGATGTTCGGATGGTGTAACCGCTCCAGCGCCGAGCTCTCCATGGCGACCTTTTCCTCGGTCATCTGACCTTTGGCCGTACCAAACTGGGTACGCTTTAGGCAATACCTGCAACTCGTCACCCGGTGCTTGACTAGAAAGGCCGTCCCAAACCGCCCGCGGCCAAGCTCCTTGACCTCCTCGAACGACTCCTGAAACTCCGCGGCATTGGCCGGCGGTTGCTCCAGCTCCGAGGGTGGAGGCTCCTTCATGATAAGCCCGCACACACCGCGCGCGCAAGTTCAAAAAGTTCAATACACCCAACGAAACAAGTGTTCATGACACTAAAAAGACACCGGGGGGATGTCGTACAGTCCTCTGTGCGCCCTTCTGTCCCGTGTGTGTCCCGTGTGACTGTGTCCCGGCTCCCCGCGGTGTCTTTGAAACCGGGTACTGTACCACCACGGGTATTGGGGTAATATTCAATGCAAGGAAAGCGAATTTTCTTTTGAGATTCACGTCATCAAACAAGCTTTGCCGCGCCGTTTCTTGTCGCCCGTCTTCGGACCGTCTGAAGTGCGTACTATGTCGCCTTTTCGCTAATCGCTATCGACTATACGAATCGTATTATACGTGGCGGAGCACACATTCGATTCGATACAAAGTACGTCGCTCGTCGGCACGTGTCACGGCACTCACGGCGCGTTGCTGTTATCCCAGTAGCTGCGCTGCCCACAGTCCAGCGCTTCGAGCTTCGCGAGATCCTCTTCGGAGAGCTCGAAGTCGAACAGCTTGGCATTCTGAGCGATGCGCTTCTCGGTGACCGATTTCGCCAGCACGACGATGCCGCGTTGGACGGAGTACTTGAGTGAGACCTGCGCCGCCGTGCGGCCGTGCGCGGCCGCGATCGCACGTACGACGGGGTCCTCAAGCAACCCCTTGGCGCCAGCCGAGCCATAGGCTTCGAGAAGGATCTCATGGCGGGCGCAGTACTCTCGCAGCTCTGTCTGCGCCAGGTACGCGTGGCGCTCCACCTGGTTGACGGCCGGCTTGACGCCCGCGCACGCCAGAATGTCGTCGATGTGCCGCGGCTCGAAATTAGAGACGCCGAGGGCTCGCAACACGCCATCCCGATGAAACTCCTCCATGACTCTCCAGCTCTCCCTGCGTAGCATGCTGACCTCCTCGGGCGATTTGGCGATGTCGAGCTGCCACGGAGCATGGATGAGATAGAGGTCGATGTAGCCCGTGCCCAGATTCTCAAGTGATGCTTTGATGGCCTTTCGCGTCCGTTCAGTGCCGTGATCTGTGCACCAAAGCTTCGTGGTGATGAAGAAGCTTTCGCGCGGGAGACCCGACTCTTTCAGCGCTGCGCCCACGATTGCCTCGTTATTGTAACAGCTGGCCGTGTCAAGGTGCCGGTAGCCGGCTGCAATTGCGTGTCGCAAAGCAACCTGGAGCTCAGGCCCGCCGGTGCGATACGTTCCGAATCCTAGCATGGGAATATCTGCTCCGGTATTCAGCTTTACGGTCGGCGAGAGAGTCGCCGTCTTCTTTCCAAAACCATTGGCACTGAAGCCTCCTGGACCCTTCTTGGCGATGATTTTCGCCGCTTTTGCTGCGACCGCGACGCTGGATAGAGTGAGGAAGAGCACCAGCACGAGGCACCACCGCATTATCTGGCTCACGTGTGAAAGGCGCCATGCCGGGCGTACCGTGCCCTTAACTTCTACGGCTACATGTTCCTGACGGCTGTCAGGCTGGCATGCGCTTGGGTGGGGGGTTTGCATGCAAAACAGAACGAAGCTGAACTCTTACGCCGCACAACAGGGCAACGCAAAATGGCATCCCTCATATTCCTCACCCCTCCGCCAGGCTTTGCAGCGTACGCAAAAGTTTGGAGTGACGATCAGTGCGCGGCTGTTGGTCAGCAGGAGGATGCCGCACCGCCTGACTGTGCGCGGACATGCTTAATGCTGTCGACTTGTTCTGCCTTTGTGTACGACTTCAGCCGGCGCTCTTGCTCATTTCGGGAGTGCCCAACTGGCACTCGACCTTCGCAGCATCGCGTCGGCGCCGTCGGCTTCGCCACCTTCTTTGGACCACCACCATCCCCACCTCCACCATCTCCACCATCTTCACCTCCACCGCAGCCTCCTCCTCCACCATCTCCGCCGCCTCCAATTCCGCCGCCTCCAACACCGCCGCCTCCGTCTTTACCTCCGCCGCGGCTTCCTCCTCCGCCACATCCGCCGCCTCCACATCCGCCGCCTCCACATCCGCCGCCTCCGACGCCACCGCCTAGATTACCTCCACCTTCACCATCGCCGCCATTGTCTCCTCCAATACATCCGCCTCCTCCGCTGCCACCGCCGCCTCCGCTTCCGCCGCCGCCATCACCACCACCACCCGTTCCACCGCCGCTGCTGCCGCCGTCACCGCCTTTGCCGTCGCCTCCACCATCACCGATGCCTCCCTCACCCTCCCCGCCACCTCCCGCGCCACCAGATCCGTCGCCACCGCCTCCACGGCCGCCACCGTCCGCGCCCTCACCATCTCCCGCACACCCACCTCCCTCGCTGAGCCCCTCGCCACCACCGCACGCGCCTCCACCGCCCTCGCCACCTTTGCCGCCCTCGCCGCCACACCCACCCGCGGCGCCAGTATCGCGAGCCGACAGCAGCATGACTCACAGCATGATGCTCCATGCCGCCCTCGCCGTCTGTCTCGCAGCGACGGTCTTATTTGCGGTCGTCGTGTGGCCTAAAGAGGGTACAAGCCTGAGCGAAGGATGTCGAGAAGCATGCGGCGCGCAATGCAGCGCTCTGCATGCCCGCCTCCGAGCAGTCGGCGGTGCAGCTCGAAGCAGTAGCAGCAGAAGCAGCAGCCATGACGAACGTCGTGACGAGCGCCGGAGTATCCTCGACGAGAACGACGACCCCTCCGAGCACGACCCCTCCGAGCACGACCCCCCTGAGACGCAGCGCCTCGAGTACGGTCGACCTGGCGGACCTGACCTCGGTCGACCCCCTTTTGCTGCTACGTGGACGCTCGAGCTCTCTGCCGAACATTCCGTCGGGCGTCACGTCGGACGCCCCGCGGCCGAGTCGACGGCCGCGGAGAGCATCAAAGAGAGCAGTGCGCGCCTCAAGGTCATCCTCGCCGAGGAGATGGAAAGTGTACTGCAGAGCATGCGACACACCGCCGGTAGAACGCCTTGCCGGGTACCCTGCCCAACGGTTGGGCCAATGGTGGCACCACCTGGGCCAGCTGAGGTGGTACAAATGAAGCCAATCGAGGTTCTACCATGGACCCCAGCTCTCTCACATCAGTCACTTGTTCGACCATTGTGCGCACCCGTGTGCACGCCCTGGTGCGCGCCATGCTCGATGCTCCCGTCATCCGCTATCCCCACGGTGCTGCCAACTGGCTCTTCTAGCGCCCCCCACGTGGCACCTTACCACGTCGCTCCCTCTTCACTCACTTCACTGCCGAATGTGAAGATGATCCAAGCTGGTTTAAATGAGGAGGAGCCCTGGGCCGCCGGGCAGCGGGAAGAGAGACAGGCCCACGAGATGGAAGCCATGCGCACTCGGCTGAGCAAGGTGCCTCGCCTCATTGGGAAGGCGGCTCTAATGCAGGCAGCCGCGATGGGCGACGACGACTTCCTTGGCGATGCACCTAAAGAGCCCACCAGCACGTCCACCATGGAGCCCACATGGCCTCGAATCCATCAAGGGTCGAAGCAAGAAGGGAAGCAGACCCGCGATTGGAATCTCGACGATTGACAACCCCATCCCTTTTTGGTATGCCTGCCCTTTTTCTTCCGGACCGGTAGTTACGGTGTTTTTGAACTAGTAGTTAATCAATCGTATGTCATGAACGAAACTGTTCACAGACTGGGTTTCTTATTCGCGACCTCGACCTCGCGCCACCTCGCGAGTGTGTTCTCCCTCCATGCGCGTGCTGCTGTTGCTGCTCGTCTCGAGCACCAGCTCGTCGGTATCGTTGACTCAACGAACACGTCCGCGACAACGAATACTTCTGCGGAGCAGTGCCGTAGCCAATGCCGCCGTGGCTACCGATACGGTGTTGCATGATGAGGCAGCGGCTGGCAACGCAATCGCCGTCGAGCTGCTCCTTGCAGCCGGGGTCGAAGTCAATGCTCGCAACGAATGGAAGAGCACGCCGCTTCATCTTGCTGCGGTCAATGGACATGGCGACGTCGTGTCACTTTTGCTCGAGCATGGTGCAGAGCCAAATGCAGCGAACGAAGATGGAAACACTCCGTTGCACGCCGCGGTCGGCCGCGGGCATCTTCAATGCGTGCAGCGACTCCTCTCGGGCGGCGCACGTGCAGATGCTGTTTCTAACGCGGGCATGCGTCCTTTCTCAAGGGCGGCGCAGAAGGGCGATGCCGCCCTCCTGAGCGCCATGGTCGAGGCCGGCGTGGAGATGGATGACGCCTTATCTCATGACGCCTTCTGGGCGGCGGTGCAGATGTGCGAAGCCGCCGCGGGGACGCAGGCGTCGCATCTGCCGGCCGCAGTGCCGCAGCTACTGCGTCTTGTATTTGAGGCCGATTTGCAGCAGCTCATCAATCGCGAGAAGCTCATCAGCAATGTGACGTGCATGCAGCCTGCGATGGAGGGCACAGGCACGAACCTGATCGACGAGGAGCTGGTGCAGCTCACCCTTCGCGAGGGGCGCGTCTGTGAGGGGGGCGAGTGCTGTGCGGCATGCTCGCGCGTCGCGTTCCCACTTTTTGCGACCGCCACTGAGACGGAGGCCTTCCTGCAGGAGCTCCAGCATGCGATCGTGCCTCCGCTGCATCAGTTCTCGCTCCAAAAGTGCGCATTTCGCGACATGCGCACGACGCTCCTCTTCGTGCGCTTCGTCGAGCGCATGCGCCGCGCGATCGCGCACGAGTATGGGCTGCCACTCTCATCGGTCTTACCCATGCAAACATTCGTCTCGTGCTTCATTGGCGCCCAAGACAGGCAGGGCGGCCTCCACTCCGATGAGTCGACACACCCCGAGTTCCACTATTCTGCTGTGCTCTATCTGAGCACGCAGGGTCAAGACTTTGAGGGGGGCACGTTCTCATGGAACGATCCGCCCGCGCCCGGCCAGGGTAGCGAGCGCGTGATCACGCCACTCTCGCCCAGCCGCGGTGCCGCCATCATCTTCTCCGCCGGATGGGAGAACATGCACGAGGTCGAGCCACTCGCCTCTGGCACGCGTTTTGCGATTCCCTCCTTTTTCACCACGTGCCCCGTTGATCCTAATCTGGCGGGCACGCCGCCTGTCGATGATCAGGCCGTTGCGGACGAGCTCTGGCGCACGTTGCTCGTCCCCGAGGCTGTGGGCGACTTTCGGCAGTTCATGGCGAGGTGGCACACCCTGCTCGGCGCCGTGCCCGCAGGTACGGGACATCAGGGACCATAGAAAACAGACTGTGAGAGTGACGCGGTTTCACGACCAAGGGATATGATTGCTGATTGGCATCCGATGCTACTACGGTAGTATTTGGTTCGCGTGCTTTGGTTCTTGGTAGCTATTGGTTGCACAGGTTGCGTTGGCTCGTTTCGTTTCGGGGCCGACGCCCGATACATTTGAGCGATGTCTCGCATGCACACTTTTAATCACGATGCGGACTCGACGCAACCTTCGCCCATGTAATTTCGGAGGCGATTTCCAGCCATTAATACACGCGGATTCGGCCCAGTTAGCGCTCGGAATTTGCCCCGCCCCATCCCCCGCACAAGCCGGGGCATAGTTCGGGCTCTCTGCGTCTATCTTCAGTCTTGACGCATGGCTGTGTCAGCGCGCACAATTCATGAGAGCGCAGCATGGTATGGTATGATCTGTAACCAGGTCGTCCCCTACGCATGCGCTGCGGATGTGTACGAGAGTCAGGCGGCGGACGATCCTCGACCTTCCGGTCGACTTGTTCAGATCCAGTCTGATGCAGGCAGCCGTGCACAAGCCCGAGAGGTTTCAGATCAGGTCCACAGATGCACCTGCTTGCGGTCCACCTGCAGGTCCACCGATGGGGGTGGGTACATTCAGGAGCAGCTTGATCTTGGCGATCTCCACCTTCTTCAGCTCCTCACGGTGGATTGCGATAATCCCCGGGTCAAGGAGCTCTTTCGCCACCGCACGTTTGGACAGCCTAGCCTCAACGAAATCTCTGCGCGCGATCGCATCGCGCACCCACTCCGGCGAGTCGGGGATGGCGTAGGCAAGGATCAACTTGAAGATGAGGAGGATATGCTCCACGATGACAAACACACACAGCTGGATGAAGAGCACCTCGTTGCCCCAGCCTTGGCACGTGCGGCAATGCATCGGGTGGTGCAGCGGCGACTCTGGGTCACAGAGCGCCTTAGAAAGCCTGACCGTGGTAGGTGAATGCCCGACAGCCCAGCGTGGACCGACGAGGTATGTCATCGCGGGCAGCCACTCGACGCCGCCCACAGGCGCCCAGCAGTCGTTGATATTCTGCTCGCACTTGGTATAGAAGGTCGTGTTCGTGCCGTAGAAGCGCGCGCGCGGCGAGAGCATCGCCTGATATGCAGGCAGTGAGCCGCCGCCACTGGGCTGCAGGAGGAAGGCGCTGTCGGCGACAGAGAACCCGAAGGGCTTGGCTTCCTTGCAGGGGCCTGTGGCGATGCCGGGGGCGATCACGTACTTGCGAAAGGTCCACGAGGTGAAGACGAGGAGCAAGGCGTTGACGGGCAGCGCGATCCACGACATGAGGACGATCACATCCCGCCATGTGCCGATGTCCGCCGCACCCTCGTACTTGCGCCGGCGCGATTGGAGAACCTTGATCGCGTCGAGTCGGAGCTCGATAAAGTTGCCCACAGCCCCCGAGATCGAGGCGATCAAAAAGGCGGGCGACCACATGGAGACGTAGCCGAACTGGGTCACCTTGGTCAAGTACTCGTCCAAAGTGCCCTCAAAGCGCTCATGCGTGACCTCGAGCTCGATCGCCTTGTGGAAGGCTTCGCGCGCCTCGTCGGGCGACATCTCGTCACGCGCCATCGATCCCTTCCTGAGCCACGAGCTACCTTTGTCCGATAGCACTTTGACCGCAATTGTCATCTCTTGTTCAGGCGGCGAGGGAGGCGGCGAGGGTACTGCCAATTCGACTTTCTCGCTCGCGGGCTGCGGCGGCGGGGGGAGTGGTAGCTCCTCGTCCTTGCTTGACGGCGGCGGAGGCGGACCCTCCTCGGCGGTGGAGAAGGCTTCTCCTTCACGCTTGCTCCTCTCTTTTTCTTTCTCGATCTCCATCTGCTTGATCTTCTTATGGAGGGTTATCTTGTTCATCCATGTCAATACCATGGGGATGGCAACCTGCAGCAGGCCCTCGTACACCTGCTTGAGCAGCGTGTAGCTCACCATCATCAGGCGCAGGTCCGAGGTGCAGTCGCGCTCGATGAAGATGAAATCGCACCCAGACTTTTCCACCGTGGGCGCGTCATAGTCGCAGCAGTCTGTGGCTTGAGTTGGGCACAGTGGCTTGACTTGGGCGTACCGGAAGCAGCCCTGCTTCACGCCGCAGACACCCTGGGCGGCACCGTCCCAAGGCGCGGGAGGCCCATTCCCCGGAAAGAAGCCGCACATGTCCTCGTATTCTCCATACTTGCCCAAGTTGAGAGGGTAGCCGATGGCCTTCGCGAATCCGATGTAGAAGAGCGTGATGTACGAGTTGATGAAGGTGAACAGCATCACCTTGAGGATGAGATGGTCTTCGTACTCGGTATCAGTGCGGTAGTTCTCGAGGC
>Ga0210244_101991_pt1 | contig 14402 bp, 11 predicted proteins | sample ChrtobMetaP3_0mM_FD_155473 | JGI IMG/M metagenome (GOLD analysis project Ga0210244, IMG submission 155473) | Chrysochromulina tobin associated microbial communities from unialgal haptophyte culture, Seattle, Washington, United States - P3_0mM | ecosystem: Host-associated > Algae > Haptophytes >...
CGCCCACCACGGATGACCTTCGCACGCCCACCACGGATGACCTTCGCACGCCCACCACGGATGACCTTCTCACGCCCACCACGGATGACCTTCTCACGCCCACCACGGATGACCTTCGCACGCCCACCACGGATGACCTTCTCACGCCCACCACGGCTGCCCGCCTCTGCGCTCGCGCAGGCGACAAAAACGGCGAGGTGTCCAAGGATGAGGCGATCGCGTTCTGGGGCAAGAACTTTGCCAAGGTGAACGCCACCGCCATGTTCAACGAGGTCGACGAGGACAAGAGCGCCACCATCACGTGGGACGAGTTCCTTGCCTTCTGGAGGAATGTGGTCGCGTCGGGGTACTCTGAAGACGACCTCAAGGAGGAGGTCGAGATGATGAAAGCGGGTGGCTCGTGGGTCGATTTCAACGACGGGCGCACCACGTGAGCCTGCGCGGCGCACAGCCGGGCAGATGGCGGCGGCGACTGCATTGGTCGCACGCGCCGCCCTCAACGCAATGCAAAAACACTGGGGCGGTGCGGGGGGCCCGCGTACCATGGTGTACCGACGCGTGTGTACATGTATACATAACCAGACGAGCAGCCCAACGATACAGCCGCCCGGGGCGTTTGGCACGCGGGGCTGGTGCCCGCACAAACTGAAACTCGTACTCTTACGTTGCGCGAGTATTCTACGGTTTAATACCCAATTTAATACCTCGGAGGTGCACCATTGGGGCATCGGTCATCAGCGCGCGCTCCGCCGCCCCGCCGCCGCCGCGCTGTCTCAAAAATCGCGCTGTCTCAGGCACTTGACGAGACTCTCCGACGGCACATGGCCGAGGACCTGCGGCTTCTGTGCACGCCGCCCATTGCGCAGAACTGGGCATCGGAGCTGGCCGCGATCCCTGCGAGCGTAACCACCCTACAGTTCGATGGTACCTTCGATGCGGCCGACGACGCCACGTGGGACGGCGCGATGATCACGCCCGAGTCGTTCAAGCTCTACTTCGAGTCCGGTGCCAAGGCGCTCGCGGAGCTGTACGACGTCCTCGCCGGCCTTGTGCGCGCGGGCCGTGTGGCGTGGGTGCACATGTGCGCCTCCGGTCTCGACGTCCCACTCTTCTTTCCGCTGATGAAGGCTTGCCACGAGGCCAACGTGACGATCACGCACTGTCCCGGCGTGTACGCAGTCCCGATCGCGCAGTACTGCCTGGGCCACATACTCTCCATCTGCCGGATGGGGCCGGCGCACGCCGCCAACCAGGCGAGCCGCTCGTACACGAGCCTCCTCCAGCGCGATGCGCGCACGTGCACGGTCGGCGTCATCGGCGCAGGAGGCATAGGCACCGAGGTGGCGAGGTTGAGTAAAGCGTTTGGGATGCGCGTCCTCGGATGGCGTCGACAGGCGGCGCCGGCACTCAACTTCGACGAGGTTCTCAGCGGCGACGATGGCCTCGCCGCTGTCCTCTCGACTTCGGATTTTGTGGTGGTGGCGGTGCCCAAGACGGCGGCCACGACCGGCCTGCTGAACGCCGAGCGGCTGAGGATGATGAAGCCAAGCGCGTGGCTGATCAACGTCGCCAGGGGCGCGGTGGTCGACGAGACGGCGCTCATCTCGGCGCTCGGCTCGGCCGGCGTGGCAGGTGCTGTGCTCGACGTCTTTGCGACGGAGCCGTTGCCGCCCGACTCGGCGCTGTGGGCGATGGAGAATGTCATCATCACGCCGCATGACTCTTGGAGGACCGATGAGGCACTCAAGGATAATCACAGGTGTGGTTTGGATGGCCACTGATTGGCACTGATTGGCACTGATTGGCACTGAGTGCCACTGATTGGCACTGATTGGCACTGATTGCCACTGATTGCCACTGATTGCCACTGATTGGCACTGATTGCCACTGATTGCCACTGATTGCCACTGATTGCCACTGATTGCCACTGATTGCCATTGATTGCCACTGATTGCCACTGATTGCCACTCAAGGTGCGGTTTGGCGCTGAGTGGCGCGAGAGGGGCGCCGGCTGATAGCCACTGGGTGCCTCTGAGTGCCGCTGAGCGCCACGGAGTGGCACTGATTGCCACTGGGGTGCCACCGTGTAATGATGGGTGCCACCGTGTAATGATGTGTGTGCGGCGCAGGTACTTTGTCGAGAACGTCGAGCGGCTGCATAAGAAGCAGCCTCTGAAAGGCTTGGTCTCCGACGAGTTGATGGCGCCTGCTCTTGCCTAAATTGGATCTTTCAACAGGTAGGGCCCCCGCTGACGCTGTACGTGACGACTGTGCGTTAAGTGGATCTTCTTCAGGGACGAGGTCCGACTGACGCGGTTCGTGAACGGTGTGCTTTCGCTGCCCACATCGATCACGTGCGACCACGCGCTGTCAAGCGTTGTCTGTGAATAGGCTTCTCCGATAGGGGTAAACGTGCAACTTGACGAATGAAAAAAACGAGCACTTGCATGCCAATTTAGGGGAAGCAACGTTCATGTCGCCGCGGTTTTCCTCACCCGTCTGCAGTTCCACACTGAACAACGAGGACAGCAGTTTCTTTTCGATGGGCGCGGGCGCCTCGGCTTTGTCCGTCGAGAGCCCAGACGCGGACATCAAGGCCGCGTACGAAGGTGCATCGGCAGATGAGCGGTCGGCTTTCCTCGTCAAAGTGGGCGATCAAGAAAAGATGAAGCTGGCGAGCCTCGGCCTTGACGTCTCGAAATCGTTCCCGTTGCACCGTCGAGCAGCCAGACCGCTCGGGGGCAAAACGAGGCGCAAGCGCCCCCCAACGACGACGAGTATCCGCCAGCCGTCATGGAGCGCGAGGGTGCGACGACGGGGAATGCCGCTGCCTCCAAGCCCACGCCGCAGCACCCGGCGAGCCCCCCTGATCTACATCCCAGTGCTGCACTGGCACAGGCCGCACCATCCCGATCACCGAGCGCTGTTCAAGCGCCAGCAGGCCCTGTCTCGTGTAGGTTCTGGATGATCAAGGCGGACTTCCTGCGCACCTTCACCGGCACGAACCTGCCCTTTTTCCAGGAGCTGCGCGCGAAGCACCCGAGTGCTTTCGTCGAGGTGACCATCAGCTATGAAGAGGTGGTCCGCGGGACACATGTCGAGAAGATTCTGTCCATCTCCCATCGCTGGATGGTCCCTACTCAGCCCGACCCCGACGGCGAACAGCTCAAGGCCATCAAGGCCTTTCTCGTTTCGTCGGCTGGCAAGCGGATCGAGCTCGTGTGGATCGACGGCGGGTCAATGCCACAGCACCAGCCTACCATCGGCCTCATTCGCAGCGACGAGGACACGGCCGATTTCAAGACCATGCTGTCGCAGGTCTGTGCCGCGCTTTGCCTCGGGCACCGCCCTTTTGTTTTTTCGCCACCTTTCCCCACCACTCAGCTACACCCCGCCCTTTCTCTCCCCCGTTAACTTGCGCGCAGGTCAACATGCTCTACCTCGGCACGACCGTCCTCATCCTCTTCGACCTCTCGTATTTGTCCCGCTTCTGGACGCAGTTCGAGGCGTGGCTGAGCATGCAGTTTGCGACGCCTAACGGCCTCAAGTCGGCGGTTGGCACGGAAAACGCGCGCTACCACATCGTGTGCATCCAGAACGCCGCCGCTCAGGCCGATACGTTCGCCAAGGTGCTCACCGAGCAGTGGGCCACCAAGACGCCTCAGCAGGCCTTCGACTTCCTCTCCAAGCCGGACGTGACGGTGACCAACCAGAGCGACAAGGAAGGCCAGCTGCCCAAGATCAAGGCGCTCGACGTGACCGTGCAAGGCGCGTTCCAAGCGGTCATGGAGCGCGAGGGTTTGGCGGTTGCGCTGGCGAACCTCGCGGCTAACAACGCCGAGAACCAGGTCTTGATCGCGCAGGCTGGCGCCATCGTGCCGCTCGTGACGCTGGTGCAGAGCGGCACGGATGGCCAGAAGGAGCACGCGGCGCGTGCACTGGGGAACCTTGCGTGCAACGCCGAGAACCAGGTCTTGATCGCGCAGGCGGGCGCCATCGCGCCGCTCGTGACGCTGGTGCAGAGCGGCACGGCTGGCCAAAAGGAGCAGGCGGCGGCTGCGCTGCGGTGGCTCGCGTTCAACGCCGAGAACAAGGTCTTGATCGCGCAGGCTGGCGCCATCGCGCCGCTCGTGACGCTGGTGCAGAGCGGCACAGATGGCCAAAAGGAGCACGCGGCGGTTGCGCTGTGGAGCCTCGCGTTCAACAACGCCGAGAACCAGGTCTTGATCGCGCAGGCTGGCGCCGTCGCGCCGCTCGTGACGCTGGTGCAGAGCGGCACGGATGACCAAAAGAAGAACGCGGCGGGTGCGCTAGAGAACCTCGCGGTCAACGCCGAGAACAAGGTCTTGATCGCTCAGAGGTGGATGGGGATGGGCATGATGCAGCCGCAGCCGGGTATGGGGATGGGGATGGGCATGATGCCGTACGGCATGATGGCGCCGCTGCAGGTCGGCCCCCCGCCGCGGGGCGGCTACCCGCCGCAGGGCGGCTACCCGCCGCCGGGCGGCTACCCGCCGCAGGGCGGCTACCCGCCGCAGGGCGGCTACCCGCCGCCGGGCGGCTACCCGCCGCCGGGCGGCTACCCGCCGCCGGGCGGCTACCCGCCGCGGGGCGGCTACCCGCCGCGGGGCGGCTACCCGCCGCAGGGCGGCTACCCGCCGCAGGGCGGCTACCCGCCGCAGGGCGGCTACCCGCCGCGGGGCGGCTCCCCGCCGCGGGGCGGCTCCCCGCCGCCGGGCGGCTACCCGGGAACCTATCCTGGCAGAGGCGGGGATGGTGGCGATGACGAGCCCGGTGGCGGCGGCGGGGATGACGGGGGCGATGAGCCCGGTGGTGCTGGCGGGGATGATGGGTTTTATACGTAAGTGTGCGGTGTGTGGGTCGTGCTCGATCGTGTCAGCTGTCACGCGTGTGATGTAGATGAGACACGAGAGTTGCTGTGGAGGGAGCGGCCGGGTCTTCTTGCGCGGCGCTTACTAGCGGCGCGGGCTGACCGGACGCTTCCAGTTCCACAGCAAGTCGAGACCATCCTGGTTGCCCATGGACCGAGTTGCGCATGGACCACCGCATGCTTCCACAGGACCGGACCACAGCCCGTGCTTCCACGTAAACGCACGACGTCGCTCACCCGTCCTCGCTCACCACGGCGCTTCCACAGCCTCTCCAACGGTCGCTCACCCGTCCTCGCTCACCGTCTCCCAGCCGTCGCTGCTGTCCTCATCTGAACGATCCGATGCGCCGTGCTGAGCGCCACCCTCCACCTCAGACGTCTGCAGCCGCTGCTGCCGCTCGTCGGCCTCCTCCTCAACCTCCCCTGATTGCCACTGATTGCCACGGATCGCCACGGATTGCCGCTCGTCGGCCTCCTCATCGACCTCGCCTCGGGACTCGAGGGAATCAGCTCGCGCCGTAATGGGCCCGGGCGGCGCGGGCACCCGCCCCGCCTTGGCCTCGTACCAAGCTCCAGCCGTTGGCACGTACCACCCGGTGCTCAACTCGGCGCGCCCAGGCGGGCCGTCGGCGCTCAGTACGGCGCTCACCGGAGGGTGCGGACGCGCGGAGAGCGCCGTACTGAGCGCGAAGGCGATCGGGGTCGAAGGCTCCGCGTCGCTGCCAACACGGCGCGTCACGAGATCGAGATCTGGGGTCAGTGGCAATCAACGGTCCATCAGCTGGCAATCAACGATCCATCAGCTGGCAATCAGCGGTCCATCAGCTGGCAATCAACGGTCCATCAGCTGGCAATCAACGGTCCATCAGCTGGCAATCAACGGTCCATCAGCTGGCAATCAAAGGGCAATCAGTGCTCATCACCTGCGCAGCCCCTCCCGATGCGCCTCTATATGAAGGTGGGGCGTCGGGCAGAAGCCCGCTTGCCCCGACTCGCAGAGCACCTGTCCGGGCACGACGCGCTCGCCCACGACGACGCGCGAGCTCCCCGCACGGATGTGAACGTACCTGTGATAGGGAAGCCAATCCAATCAGTCGCAATCAGTCGCAATCAGTCGCAATCAGTCGCAATCAGGACGTACCTGTGATAGGGAAGCCAATCAGCTCCAATCAGTGGTCATCAGTACCAATCGGCACCAATCAGCTCGAATCACTCGCAATGAATCAGCCGCAATCAGTCGCAATCAGCCGCAACCAGTCGCAATCAGTCGCAATCAGCTCGAATCAGCCGCAATCAGCCGCAATCAGTCGCAATCAGCCGCAATCAGTCGCAATCAGTCGCTCTCACTCGACGGTGGTCGTGCCGTCCTCAAGCAGCAACGTGAGCGAATTGTAACGGAAGAGCAGGCTCACCTGCATGCAACGCCATCAGCGCTCATCAGTGGTAATTGTAACGGAAGAGCAGGCTCACCTGCATGCAACGCCATCAGCGCTCATCAGTGGTAATCAGCGGTCATCAGCGCTCATCAGCGCTCATCAGCGCTCATCAGCGCTCATCAGCGCTCATCAGCGGCAATGAGCGCATTACGTCGATGCCAAGTGGTAATCAGTGGTAATCAGTGGTAATCAGTGGTAATCAGTGCGCGCATCACGTCGATGCCACCGCGCGGCGCGCTCTCACGAAGAGCATGCACCCTCCCTGACGCGACCGCCAGCACCGGGGTGCCGATCTCGGCGTCGAGATCGATTGCATGCGCCGTGCTTGCGTGGGCAAAGTGAGTCAAACGGCCGTTGGCGCCTTGGGAGCACAGGTAGGCCTTGCCTGGAGCGAATGGAAACCCGAGCACGAGCGGTTCGCATGGCTCGCAGGCACTTAGCGCCAAGAAGGGGGGGGGCGGCGGGCGTGACTCCCTTGTCAACTCCCCACAGCCGCCACGCACGTCGAACTCTGATAGGGACGACAGCTCATCTGACGGCGCACACGCGGAAGGGCACGGGGGCGGCGGACTGACCTGCCCCGAGTCGATGGCGTCCAAGTCGCTCTGCAGCGGCGGAGGCGGCAAGGGCGCAGCCGGGCCACTCCGCAGTGATGTAGACGGGGCTGCAGCAATTGGCCATGAGAGCTCGACGATGTCGGAGGCAATGTCCGCGTCGGCCGGCGATCGGAGGCCTCGCAGCTTGCAAACATCGACGAGTTGTTTTGGCTCGACGACCACGACAAAGGTGGTCACCTTCACAGTGCGATCCGCGTCTGTTGGGGACGTCGTGCTCGCGAGTGTGCCACCTGCGCCACGGCATGTATGCCCGCGGACGGACACGAAGAAGGCCTTCGCCGTCTTGTCTGGATTGATGAAAGACAACAAGCCGCTCTCCGGATCGATGCTCAGGTCTGGTGGCTTCTGCCACTTGGGTAAACCCAGAAGCTGCCGGCTGTAGCGGCGGCGGCGAATGATCCAGGACGCGTCATCGTCAACGTGCACGCCTGGCGCTGAGGTGCGCACGAAGGCCTGCATGGTTGTGTCGCACGACAAGTGTGAAACTTGTGTGAAGACTATGAGGAATTTCGTCATGGGAAGAGGACGGCCGTGACCAACTTACACGAGCCAGCTCTACGCAAATAACGTCCTTTCAACTGTGTTCGCACAGGGATTTTTCACACACGTGACCTGACAGACATCCACTACACTCTTTCGATACGCTCTTGACTATCGGCCGCCCTCGGAGCACCACCTCACGCGTGGAAGGTACAGATAGGGAATTCCAGAAGTCTGTCGGTCCCGCTCTCCACGTATTCGCGCCAAGACGGGGAGAGCACCACCAAGGGCGCACTGTCCTTGCTTTGGGGTCTGAGCTGAGTGTGAGGTGTCCAAGGAGGACACGTGTCTGACCGGTCTCTCCTTATCTGAACTGTTCAGGCCTTCAGAAGTGCCATAGGCTCGTAAGACGTATTGGTGCTCCAAAGAGTGCATAGATGAGGCAATAGACGTGCACGCCCAGAAACGCGAGCAACACGCAGAAGACTGCCCCCACCGAAAGGTCGAAGATCAGCTCTTCTTTCCCGTCTCGGGCTGGATGGATCTCGGGGGCGACGATCGGTCGTTCGACATGTTCCTCATCGGCGGCGGCGGCCGGTTCTGCAGGAGTCGCCACGTCCTGATTGCACGGGTGCCGCAACGGCTCTTCTGTGACCTGCACCGTGGCCGACGCCCACGTCTGCCCACGCTTCTCACAATAGGTTCGCCAATCGTCGACGGCATTGCGCAGAGCATGGTTGGGGAGCAAATTGGTGTGCGGCAAGATGCATCCGGTGAGCGGGCTCGTGCGGTGGCCGGCTCGAAACCACGCCTCGATGTATGTCCGTTCGAAGGAGTGCCCATCGGCTGCGGTCACCGGATCGCTAAACGCTTCCCAAGTGACGGGGCAGACGAAGGCAGAAAAGCGCCCACCGGCTTCGGGCACAAGTGGCCCCTCCACCTCGAGGCGACTGCAAGCGTGCTCCCACGCCCACTTGCAAGCATCGTGCCACGCTCGCTCGACGATTGCGTGGTAGCACCTCTCTCGCTGCTCGTTCTGCCGTCGCTCCCAGTCGCGCAACGCCGTTCGCCACTGGCTGCACCGCGCACGCAAGGCGTCGTGGCGCTCACGGACACGTACAAGCGACGCGCCGAGGGCGCCGTTTACAAAGTGCAGTGCCGCAACGCGCGCCCGCAGAGACCTCATGAGTCGACGGCGGCGCACCCCTGCGTCACGGCTGATGGGCTGGCTGCGCCGCATCGTCCGTCGACAACGCGTCACGACTGTGCGCGCACACAGTGGCCGTCCAGATGCTCGCTATTCCCGTTTAGTCCAATTCGGTAAAGTTCAAGAAAGTCGCGATAAATCTGTTATGGCAACATCAAGCGCGACGCGGTGGAGGAGTGGTGGAGGGAGACGTTTGCCGCGTCGCGCAACGATTCCACAATTTACGCGTCCTGTCGAGCACACAAGTTCGCGGGGGCAGACCGACTGGCAGACCGCGCGGGGAAGCGGCTGCATGTTGTCTGCGACCGTGTACGACGAGCCTTTCCCCACGGCCCTCGCCGACGCCGCCACTGGTGCGGCCGTCGGTCTGCGCACCGCAGCATCGCGCTCGCGCAGCCAAGCGCCGCACTCGCCATTGTCATCCAGCAATGACGCGACGTCATCCGCATCGCCGTCCAAGCCCGCGACGCCGATTGTTCGACGGCCGCCGCTGCCACCAGGGAGCTGCTCCGCCTCGCCGCTGACCACACCGCCGGCATCGCGTCCGTCGACAGCGGGTCGCCTCTCTCCGGGCACGCCGCAGCTCGACGCGTGCTTCGGCTCCATCGGACCCGAGCTGGAAATCGCCCTCGGGCCTCACCTAGCGGGTCTTGAACAGTCCGTCAATGCCATGCTCTCCATGCGGCAGCCACCCAAGGACAAGGACAAGGACAAGGACAAGGACAAGGAAAAGGACAATGAGAAGGACAAGGACAGGGGCTCGTCGGCTCCGGCCGCCAAGCCCGCTGCCGCTCCCTCCGCCGCGCCAGCTCCGCCGCCGAACTCCACCGTCTACTCCGCCGGCTCGTCCGCGTATACGGCCGCGACCGAGCCGATGCAGCGTGCGCTCGCCCGGTACCTGGCGCGCCACCCGCAGGCAGCGAAGGATGAGAAGGCAGCAGTCGAAAAGGCGGCGGCTGAGAAGGAGGCTGCTCGGAAACAGGCGGCTGAGAAGGCAGCGGCTGATAAGGCGGCGGCTGAGAAGGCAGCGGCTGAGAAGGCAGCGGCGGACAAGACGGCGGCGGACAAGGCAGCGACGGACAAGGCAGCGGCGGACAAGGCAGCGGCTGAGAAGGCAACGGCGGAGAAGGTTGCGGCGGAGAAGGCAGCGGCTAACAAGGCGGCAGCGGCAGCGGACAAGGCGGCGGCCGAGATGGATCAAGCGGCGGCGCCGGCGGCCTCAACGGCAGGTGAGACGTCGGCCACCTCTACCGGCCACGGTACGGGTACGGGGGGCGGGACTGCCAAGGCAGATAGGGATGCCATCGGCAGCGACGCGAGCGCCAGCACGAGCGCAGGCCGCGTCGGCAGCGGTGTCAGCATCCGGTCTGAGGTGGCGGCGGCGGCGGCGGCATCGGTGGCGGCGCGGCCGCTTACGGCGCCTGATTTCGTCAATTTGGCCGCCGCAGTAGAGGCGGCGTACGTGAGCGATGCGGCCTCAGTGCGTTATGACGAACCCCGCGAGCTCGCGGCCGCCGCTCGCGAAGCTTCCGGGCTCTGCCGCGCCGCCGCCGACGCCGCCGACGCCGCCGCCGCCGGACTCGCTGCGGCGGAGGCGGTGGCGGCGGAGACGGCCGCCGCCCGACGTCTCATCGCCGCCGCCACCGCCGCCGCGTCTGCGGCCGCGGCCGCCGCCGGGGCCGTCGGAGAAAAGGGCGGAGCTGCACGCGGAGATGCACGCGGAGATGCACGCGGAGATGCACGCGGAGATGGAGCGGTCGATCTCGGTGGAGATCTCGGTGGAGATCTCGGTGGAGATCTCGGTGGAGATCTCGGTGCCGCGTGGTTGGACGATAAGCGATCTCGGGGAGATCTCGGTGCGGCGACGTTGGGCGATGTGCGTGCGTCGCTGGCAGAGCTCCATGAGGTGATGAAGCCCGTCCGAGGCGCGCTGGGCGTGCGGCGCGCCGCGCCCGACACGGCGCCGCGAGGCCGGGGCGAGGGGCCTGGTACGGGGCAGGGCAGTGTGCCCGGTACGGCGCCTGACGAATCGGGGAGGCCTAGAAGGGCGACGCCCGACGCCCGGCACGACGCCCGGCACGACGCCCGGCACGACGCTCGGCACGACGCCCGGCACGACGCCCGGCACGACGCCCGGCACGACGCCCGGCACGATGCACCTGCCGCGTACGCCGTCGCCCGCGACGGCGCCCGCGACGGCGCTCGTTCCGGCGCTCATGACGGCGCTCGAGCTCGCGCCGCTATGGGCGCTGACGGCAGCGACGCGGACGAGGAGAGGGCCGCAGCTGCCCGCGACGGCGCCGCGCCTGCGGGCTCGCTGGCGTCGGCGTACTGTGCGGCACTGCCGGCGGTGGCGCATGCACAGGGCGGTGGGTCGATTGGAGCGACGCTGCCCATATTAGGCAGGAGCGGGCTTTCACCTGCCGGATTAGGGTTGTCGTCGGAAGCGGCGCCGTCCTCGTCTGGCGGCTCGATGGCCACTTTCGATGCGCCCGCTAGGCCAATGCCCTCTGCACGTGACTTGGGCTCGATGCATGCGGACGAGAGCTTGCATGAGCTTCGGCGCCGGTGGGCTGCTCTCTCATTTCCCCTCCTACCGACAACGGACACTGCCGCCTCCACCGCCGCCTCCGTCTACGCCTCCACCGCCTCCTCCACCGCGGCGGCTGCTTTGGACCTCTTCGACCCCCCCGCCGCCGCCGCCCGGTCGCGCCCGACACGGCGCGAGCCCACGTTCAGCGCCGAGTTCAAGAGAGCCGTTTCGGAGCACGCGGCGAAAGCCCGAGGCGACCCTAATATGGCAGCGACCCGAGGCGGCGGCGGTAACTTTGGCGGCGGTGATAGCAGCGGCGGCGGCGGCCGTGGCGGCGGCCTCGGCGGCGGTTTCCGCGGCGCCTCGTTTCTGCCGCTGCCCTCGAGCGCTACTGATGCGGCAGCGGCTACTGATGCACGCATGCGTTTGAGCGAGGAGGTGCAAGCTGCCACTAGTGCCGTTCGACGGCTCAGCCTCTTCCCTCCCTCCGCCGCTGCGACGGTCGCCGCCCATCAACAGTTGCACGGCTACCCGCCGCCACCTGCCGCACAACGTGGCACGCTGCCGGAGGCGGTGGCGGTGGAGGCGGCGGTGGAGGCGGCGTGGGCGTCCGCCATGGAAGCCGCCGCTGGGGGATATCGGGAAGGCGACCCTAATATGGTAGATGAACCTAATATGGGAGAGTCGTATTGGGATGACAACCCTTATATGGGACATTCCATGGGTTATCTGGCAAGATCCTCTTGGTCTATCCCGCTTGCGGCCACGGCGGCAGCGGCAGCGGAGGAGGCGGCGGCGGCGGCGGCAGCGGCGGCGGAAGAGGACGAGGCAGCTGCAAACCTGAGGGAGCTCCCCACCGCCGCTAACGCGCCGCCGCCCCAACTCGCGGCCCCGAGCGGCGGAGCCTTTGAGTACTGGCAGGTGCTCGACTCCGCAGGTCAACTGGCGACGCACGGCACTCTGAGCGCGAGCGGCCGAGCCATCCCTCTTCGCTTGCCTAATATGGCAGGGGCGACCCCTATCATTGCGGGTGACGGAGCTGAAGCGGAAGCGGGCGCGGCGGGCGCGGGTGCGGGTGCGTCTAGGTCAACTGCGATCGGCTCGCGTGATGATCATCGTCATCACGCGATGGGCTCGCGTGATGATCATCGTCATCACGCGATGGGCTCGCGTGAGGCCTCATCGTTGCCACGTGTCCACTGGCCAGCCGACGGTGATGATGATCGTCATCATGCGACGCCACGTAGTGCGCACCGGGTCCAAAGGCCAGCCGATGATGATGATGATCGTCATCACGCGATCGGCGCGTGGCGAGCCGGGGCGACAGCCGAGAGGGCGACGAGGACGACGAGGACGGCGACGAGGGCGGAAATGGAAGATATGGCCACACAGACGCCCCCGTCCCTGCCGCCGCTCCCCCGCCGCCCGCCGCCGCCGCCAGCGCTGTTCGAGATGATTGTGTGGCCGGAGCTGCCGCCGAGGGTGCCGCCGCCGCCGCCACCCACAGCCTTTTCGTTTTGAGAGATTTATTTACACGAACTGTCAGTATGAGAGAGTACGAACAGGACCTGTCAGAATATAGCGGATCGTGTTTACACTGGTTGTGAACGGGCCGGCGTCTACTGCGTGAAAACTGCGTGTGTGTGTGTGTATCGTGTGATGAGCTCTCCGGCTCGCGCAGGCCACAGCTCCCGCTAACGAGTAACGTACGGCCTACGTGCTCACCGCGCAGAGACCTGAGTCGCCCCCGGCCCGGAAGTGCTTCAACAAGACACATCGAGCGACCGGTAGATCGTATGTACGTGGAATATGTATATGTCGCGCGAACCAAGTGAGCTTTAGCAGTACGGTACAAGTGAGCTAGAGAGGGGCAAAAGCAACGAAGGCATGCCGAACATTTTGTCGTCATCAGCCCGTCGACGAAATGCTCATCATTATACCCTTTTTTGGAACAAGTTGGGATTGCATTTTTTTTTTCAACTCCCGTGGCGGCAAGCAAAACTTCAAGGCGGAGGAGTGCGTGTGGAAGCGCGTGTCCAAGGATGGCAAGCACTACCGCATCATCCAGCACTCCACCGGCTACTTCTACCAGAAGGGCTTCCTGCCCTCCGACACCGCGGAGCAAGATGAGGAGGAGGAGATCAATGAGGACAAGGACGACGCCGTCGAGGGCGACGGCGAGGAGGAAGAAGGAGAAGAAGCAACTGAGCCCCCAGCCAAGAAGGGGAAGGGAGGCAAGGGTAGGGCAAGGGTGCTCAGGCACCTGCCAAGGTACCTAAGGCAGCTCAGGACGCGCCCAAGGCGTCGCCCAAGGCGTCATCCAAGCGCTCATCCAAGCGCCCCCGCAAGTAGGGCTCGAGATACGTATCCTCGAATGTATCCCTATGTATTCGACATGTATCATGAGTGTATCTTGTGTGCCAGCATGTATCTGATGGTTAAGATACGTTGTATTCTAAATGTATCCTAAATGTATCTTAAAGAAGGATACATATCCCTGGTTAAGATACATTTCCAATGATGCTGGGTTCAATGATGCCAAAGTCACAGATACAACATGTATCCTGATGTATCTCGATGTATCTTGACGTACATGTACGGGACACGTCAAGATACGATCAGGATACATGCAAGACACATCACATTACATCAGGATACGTATCCGATAGGAACCCCCCCCAATAAAAAGGATAGGAAACCCCACGTGACCCGGTCCGAAGGTGGGTGCACAGCAGCCGCCCATTGGTTGCCCACCCGCCCGACCTCAACCGAGCGGCTGCTGAGAGAGTACTGAGAGTGAGGAGGACCGAGACTTCCGGCGCTGGAGCCGTGCCGCGTTCGAACCCTGTGTGATGGCTGTGTGGATGGGGGGGTCCGACGCGGGCGACGCACGCGTCGGACCCCCTGTCCTGCCCTCTGGTCGCGCCGTGGGGACTGCGCGAGGATGCCGATCCCTCTAGGTGAGGAGAGCACGTGAGTGCTGACGAAGTGTGTGTTGTGTGAACGCCCACGGGGCGCGCGTAGCGCGCGGTGTGACCGACATGACTTGAAGTACGGATTTTGTCGTTCTATTTGCGGAAACCCGGCGACTTTTCGATACTGGTAGAGATATTTTGCGCGCGCAGCGCGCAACAAAATTGCGCCGCGCAGCGGCGCCAAGCGGCGCCGCAGGCGCCGCCTGGCGGCGCGCAGCGCCGCCGTAGGCGGCAAGCTCAGACGCGTCGATTAAGGCCCCCCC
>Ga0210244_101992_pt1 | contig 14393 bp, 9 predicted proteins | sample ChrtobMetaP3_0mM_FD_155473 | JGI IMG/M metagenome (GOLD analysis project Ga0210244, IMG submission 155473) | Chrysochromulina tobin associated microbial communities from unialgal haptophyte culture, Seattle, Washington, United States - P3_0mM | ecosystem: Host-associated > Algae > Haptophytes >...
TCTGCGACTTCTTGGTGGGCACGGTGGTGTTGCGCGGGATGAGCACGGTCATCACCTCGCCCGCGGTCTCGAGGCCGAGCGAGAGCGGCGTCACGTCAAGCAGCAGCAGGTCCTCGGTCTTGGCCGAACCGGTGCCCGAAAGGATGGCGGCCTGCACGGCAGCGCCGTACGCGACGGCCTCGTCGGGGTTGATCGACTTGGAGGGTTCCTTGCCGTTGAAAAAGTCGGTGAGCAGCTGGATCACCTTGGGGATACGGGTGGAGCCACCGACGAGCACAACGTCGTGCACCTGGGCCTTGGACATCTTCGAGTCGCGGAGCACCTTCTCGACGGGCTCCATGGTGCCGCGGAAGAGGTCCATGTTGAGCTCCTCGAAGCGCGCGCGCGTGATCGACGAGAAGAAGTCGATGCCCTCGAAGAGCGAGTCGATCTCGATCGAGGTCTGCGTCGACGACGAGAGGGTGCGCTTGGCGCGCTCGCAAGCGGTACGCAGGCGGCGCATGGCGCGCGCGTTGCCCGTCATGTCCTTCTTGTGCTTGCGCTTGAACTCCTGCACGAAGTGGTTGACGGTGCGGTTGTCGAAGTCCTCGCCGCCAAGGTGGGTGTCACCTGCGGTCGCCTTGACCTCGAAGATGCCCTCCTCAATGGTCAGCAGCGACACGTCGAAGGTGCCGCCGCCGAGGTCAAAGATAAGCACGTTGCGCTCCGACGACGACTGCTTGTCGAGGCCGTAGGCGATGGCGGCCGCGGTGGGCTCGTTGATGATGCGCAGGCAGTTGATGCCGGCGATCGCGGCCGCATCTTTGGTCGACGTGCGCTGCGAGTCGTTGAAGTAGGCCGGCACAGTCACGACAGCGTTGGGCACATCCTTGCCCAGGTACGACTCGGCGGTCTCCTTCATCTTGACGAGGATCATCGACGAGATCTCCTCGGGAGTGAAGAGCTTGGTCTCGCCCTTGAACTCAACCTCAATGACCGGGCGGTCTCCGTCCTTGGCCTTGACCTTGAACGGGAAGTGCTTCATGTCGGACTGCGTCGACGAGTCCGAGAACTTGCGGCCAATAAGGCGCTTGGCGTCGAAGATGGTGTTCTCCGGGTTCATGGCGGCCTGATTCTTGGCGGCGTCGCCGATCATGCGCTCGGTGTCCGAGAAGGCAACGAACGAGGGGGTCGTGCGGTTGCCCTGGTCGTTGGCGATGATCTCAACGCGGTCGTTCTGCCAGATGCCGACGCACGAGTACGTGGTACCAAGGTCGATGCCAACCGCGAGACCCTCAACCTTGCCGTCCTTGCCCATGAGTGCTTGTTGTTTGGTTGATAGTACTGCGCGCGGGGGTGGGCGGCAGAGAGACGCGATCGTCAGCAAGCGCGTGCGCAAGAGCGCGCAGGGTCTGGGGGCCAAAGAAGCTCCAGATCGGCCAAGGCGCGCTCGGCGTGGGCGCCGCTGGAAGTTGATGGGGCGACGCGCCGAAAAGGGTGCAGAGACGGTGCGCGTGCGCTGGAGTATGTTGCGCGGTGCGCGCACGGGGCCGTGTGGGGCGAGCATGTTTGGGCGGGCAACGCGCCGCCTATCGCATAAAGCGCGCGCAAAAGACGCGCACCTTTCTGGAATCGCGAGCGATGCGGCGCGCCACGCGCACGAGTCCCTACCTTTCTCATTGTGAATAGGGTCTCTCGCGACGGACCGGCTCCCCAGAGACCCCAGACGGGATCGGAGAGGCGCAGAGGCCTCACGTTTGGGCGGGCAATGTGGAAAACCCACCGAAACGCTCGACACTCAAACTCTTATACATGTAGTGCATTGACCCGCCTTGATTTGAGCATTTGATCCTGTGAGAGGCGCCCGAGGCCCGTGGCCGGTGGATGGCCCTTACATGTATGTACATGTACCAGGGTTAGTTATTTGTTATTAGCGACGGTTGAAGATCGGTGTTTATAGAGTCCCTTGGGGCAAGACCGCCTGCAGCCTTGGCCTTGCTTGTAATGCTTGCTCGTTGCTGTCATGCTGTGTACAAGGGGTTGTATACATGTATGAAGTTATGATGGACCCCGCCAATCAACCCTTAGCCTTATCAACCCTTGAATCAACCAATACAGTCTGTATTCATCAACAATAAACAAAGAAGCGGCCTAGTTTTCAACCAACGAACTCGAGTACATGTATTGTAAGAAGAGAGATAAACGGAGAGGTCACTAATATGCACATTCACATCAGGCGCAATTGGTAAGGCATAAACAAGCACACAAATAAGGCAACTCTCTGACCTCTGAAGTGCGGAAATGGTGGCCCCCTGTGTGCTCGCAGACGTTCACGAGCCGCTCGCCGTGGAGCACAAGGACGGACACGTGATCGAGTCTCTGCATGTGCGCAGCAGCCTCGTCGGCCGTCCGGCAATCCTTTGCCGCGACTCGAGGAGCGTAGTCCTCCGAAAGCTGCTCATTGAGCACGTCGAGGGTGGCGTGGGCATCCGCTTCGAGCGGTGTCCCGGGCTTCGCGTGGAGCAGGTCGAGGTGCGCGTGCTCGGCGCGGCCGATGACCACGCACGTCCGACCGCCAACTGCCACCTTGGCTCCAGCGAATGCCACAACATCCATGGCGTCGACAGCGCGGACGTCATACTTGAGCAGGTACGTGTGACGGGCGGCTCTAGCGGCATCGAGCTGCAGCGGTGCGCGCGCGCGCAGCTGCGCGATATCGTCGGGCGCAACGTGCGTGGTCCGTACCCGCGCGGCCAATGCGTTCAGTTCACCGCCTGCGACCACGCGCTGCTAGAGCGCTTCCACTGCGTCAACGAGCTCGGCCGCTCGTGGCCCGAGGACTCGATCTCGGTGTGGAGATCTCGCGAGGTGACGGTGCGCGAGGGGCTGGTTGACGGGAACAATGCGCCCAACGGCGTGGGCGTCATGTTCGAGAACGACGACGAGCGCGCCATCGGTGGCCTGCTCGAGCACGTGGACGCGATCCACATGGGCGGTGGTTGCTTCTCGGGCTACCCGGCGGCTGGGCTCCTGATGCGGCACGTGCGCTGCGGATGGAACCATTGCGAGGGTGTGGGTGGGCGCGAAGCGCCAGCGTCGGGCGGTCAGATGTACGCCGCGGGCGACCAGCCTCATGGTGTGCAGGGATACGTCGCCAGCCATGCCATCCGCATTGTGAACGCCACCGCATACGCCCCTTGCGATCCGTACCGGCGCTTCTACTGGAGTCGGAGCGAAGGCGCCTACGCAGCCACACCGGAGGTGGCGGAGCGCCCGTTTGTACCGCGCCAGCCGGTGCACTGGGCTATGTGCTGGGAGCCGCCGGCCGTGCCGCCCTCACCGCTGCTGCCGCCCTCCCCGTCGCCGCTGCTGCCGCCCTCGCCGTCGCCGCCGCCCTTGGCGCAATCACCGCGCACGCCATCCGCGTCGCCATCCGTGCGACCGCTGCGGTATGCGCCGCCGCCACACGCGCCGCCCTTCGTCATGTGGCCGCCGCCGGAGCGCGAACTGTCGCCCGCACGCCCGCAGCCGCTTCCGCCGTTGAGCGCCGAGGAAGCCAAGGACGCCGCCGATGGCACTCAGAGCGGTGATGGCAGCAGCAGCAGCAGCAGCAGCAGCAGCAGCAGCAGCGGCGGCGGCGGCGGCGGCGGCGGCGGCGGCGGCGGCGGCGGCGGCGGCGGCGGCGGCGGCCGCGGTGGCGGCGGCGGCGGCGGCGGCGGCGGCGGCGGCGGCGGCGGCGGCGGCGGCGGCGGCGGCGGCGGTGGCGGTGGCGGTGGCGGTGGCGGTGGCGGTGGCGGTGGCGGCGGCATGATCGCGTTGCTGGTGGCCGCCGAGACATATTGGGGCGGCGAGGGCGGCGCAGACGCCGCACATGTGAAGGAGGAGGGGGCTGGCGTACAGGGTGCTGAGTCGGGCGCCGAGTCGGGCGCCGAGGGACAGCCGGGCTTATCGGCGTGGTACGTTCCGGCGTTGGATAGATTTGTGGGCCTCCTCGTCCTGGTCCTCGTCCTCGGATGCGTATGTGCGGCGCTCCTCGCCATCTTCTACACGGGAGGCGCCCTTGGTGCCCTGGGTGCGCGGTTGGCGGGTGGCTTCGATGAGGAAGACGTTCTCGAAGACGACGAGGAACTCTCCGATCCCCGCAAGCGGCAGCAGGGGCGCGGCGCTCTCAACGATGCTGGCAGTGCGCGGTCAGCGAGGCGCGGCGAGCGCGCGCCTGAGCGGAAACAGCGAGCGCGAGGGAGGACAGCTGCAGGGTGCGGGGGCGGTGTCAGCTCGATGCCCAACATAGCGAGCGGCTGGGCGGATCCTAGCTACCGTGCTGGTGGGTACGATCACGTGGCGACGGCCACATGCCCGCCGCCGGGCCGGGCCGCAAGCAAACTAGCAAAGACGGCGCCTCGCGTTTTGTTTGAAGACTGTCATAATCCCACAATCGAAGGTTCGGAGAAGCTGGTTGTGACCCGTGTTGCGTGTAATTCCGAATAAAAGATCCCGTACGAGCCCGCGTTGTTCTTACCCGGCCCGGCACGCTACGGCTCACTTCGGCTCACTTGGTGATGAGATAAGCTAATATCATGTAAGCAATGGAGATAAGACGATAAAGACCTCGCGCCATATCTACCACCGATGGTGCGCACCGATTATGTGGCCCTGTTACGATGTGTTGTCGTAGAGTCGTAGACGCGCCCTGTCGGTCACACCTCCGTCCATTGCGATAGAGGCACTCGTGGCTTTGGGGGTCTGGAGAGTGTGGTTTCAAGTCAAGTCAAGTCTATACATAAACAACAGACAACCATACGGAAGCCTATCGAATGTGGTATGTGCTCCGGAAGCCAGCAGGGGAAGACGGGAGTGGGCGGAGATGACGGAGGGGGTCCATTGATAATGAGGTGACACGTCATAAGTGCTGACATACGTGCCCTCAAGCAAGCAAGCTGATTAGTCGAAACACACCAGTGCCCTCGGAGAACAAGTAGGTGAGAAGTAACGGTCGATCTCTTGACTTGACTTGACTTGACTTGGTTTCACAGCCAATGATTACACACCAAAGGTGTGGCGACCCTTTGGCGACCTGACACACGCCCTTTGCCCCCTGTGGGCGCGCTGCTTTGCGGAGACGATACAGAGGCGGCCGTGGAAGCGGCCGCCATCAGCGTCGATTACTCCTGCCACTACGTCGAATCGACCCAGAGCTACCACAATGATCGCCTCCGTGCCCGAAATGTGTGGTGCATCAACGTGGACACGTCGCTCGTGGCCGAAGCTGCAGAGCTTTTCGAGCGCGCCGACCTCCGTTCCTGTCACGCCCGCCTCGACGTGACCAAGAAGAGCAGCCGTGAGGAGGTGCAGTGCCGCAGCGGCGAGCGGTTCTTTGCCCATCATGCCGGGTGGCACTCTGACGTGGCCTGGATCTCGGCAGATGACCAGCCAACCCATGATACATTCCACTCTCTCTTCGAGCGCATGGGCCTGGCCGGAAAGTTTGGGCCGATTGTCGGCGACGCGGGTGGCGGGGTGCATCTGTACTCGGCGTTCTTCGTCGTGCGGACCACGTGCTCGAAGACGGACATGCACGTCGACTATGAGAACGAGGTTGAGACGCGCGCGCTGACGCTGATGACGCCTCTGTACACCGAGTACTCCGAGGTGGAAGACTTCCAGCTGGTGTACCTCGATGACGAAGCCAAGCTCCGCCGATACCGGTACGAGCTCGGAGAGGCGATCGTCTTCGGCGCTGGCTTCACCCACAGCACCGAGCCCGGCACCGCCACGGCCTTCGAGTCACGACAGGCGGAGGCCGCGGAGGCAGAGGTCGCGATGGAGGAGACGTCGGTTGTGGCGGGGACCGACTCGGATCGTTGGCTCCGCTTGCCCTCCCGCACTCGGCGTCGGGCCCACGCCTACCTTTGCTTCACTTTTGGAAGTGATTTGGATGAGCACTGGGCGTTGATCTCGCGGACAGTCGATGGACAGCAGTCGCGACAGATCTCCCGTCCGGCCCAGCCCAATCGAGGCCAAAGCCTCTCACTCAGCACGCTCGGCCTTCGCATCGAGGCTGGCACAGCGGACGAGCACCTCAACACGCCATATGCTAGTATGCGGGCTAGCACCGGCGCCGATGAGCCGCAACAGCGCACGGGGCAGAGCCGGTCTCAGCGCCGTTATCCGCGTGGCATGCTCAAGTGAGTGATGGTGTGGGCCAGGGGGCAGGTCGGAGCCGCTAGGAGCCGCCATCGTGGTCTAGGGAGCCGTGCGGTATGACTCCCCCGCCCGTGTGTAGCAGGTTGTCTCGGCCACACACACATTGAGTCACTGTTGTCCCCAAGGAGAGGGTCTACCGTCTGTGTGATCCGTGTGCCCGTGTGTCCCGTGTGTCCCGTGTGCCCCGTGTCAGTCCCGGCTCCTTCTACTTCGGTGATTTTGAACCGTTCGTCATCAAGTTGGGGCAGAGAACATGAACGAGCGAGGTGTGGTCTCAATCTATCTGCTTATGCCTCGTTGCGGCTCGTTGTGGCTCGGACTCGCGACGATCGCGAGCACGACGGGGCTGCACAGCGGCGTGCGCCATCGGCCGCTGCACGAAGTGCGGCCGAGGATACCCCCTGCCGCTGTTGTGGGCAGCATTCGATACGCCTCCGACAGCTTCGAGTATGATGGCAGCTGGCAGTCATGCAGCTGGCAGCCATGCAGCAGCAGCAGCAGCGGCGGCGGCGGCGGCGGCGGCGGCGGCGGCGGCGGCGGCGGCGGCAGCAGTAGCTTCAGTAGCAGCAGTCGCCGCCGCAGCGAACCGCGCATGGCGATGAATGTCGCAGCGCTCATGGCAGCAGACGCACGTATGCTCGCCGCAACCATCGGTGGACTGTTTGCCGGAGGGCTGCATGCGGTGACGGGTCCGGACCACCTCGCTGCGCTGCTGCCGCTGTGCATGAGCCGGCGCTGGTGGGTAGCCCTCAGCACCGGCGCGTACTGGGGCCTTGGTCACGGCATCGGCGCGGCGCTCGTCGGCGCACTCGCGTTCGCGGTGCGCGGCGCTCTCAACCTGGATCGGCTCTCGTCGTACATGGAGGCAGCGGTGGGCATCTCGATCGTGATCATCGGCGTCAACGGCATCCGCGAGTCACGGGAGTGGGCGAACGAGGCCTCCCTCTCAATGGCCGAGGGACCGACCGAGAACGCGAAGCAGCACTCTCTCGAAGTCGCACTCTCGCAGCCACCTAAGGCGCAGACGATCGTCTCAACGCTGCTCACGGGCATCTTGCACGGCTGCTCGGGCTCAGGCCACTTGCTCGGCGTCATGCCCGCCCTCACCATGCCCACCTGGCGCGTCGCCGCCACATACCTCGTCTCTTTCGGACTGGGCACGATGGCGGCGATGTCGCTCTTTACCGGTGTCGTGGGCGAGCTCTCGTCACGCATGTCCGATCTCCTCGACGACCCCCGCACGCCCGGTCGGCTCGCGCTAGCCTCTTCCGTCTTCGCCGTCCTGATGGGCTCCGCCTGGACCGGTAAGGCTCTGGCCTCCTTTGGGTGGGCCCCTGCCGTCACTGCTGCCGTCCGGCTCCTAGCCTAAGGCGTATGTGCTTGGCGGGTCCACATGCGAGCGCAATGGCGCATGCAATCGCGCATGCCATGGCGCATGCAATGGCGAGCGCACGCTGAGGGGCGCATGCACGGTCGGGCGAGCGGCAATATCACGGCGGGCGAGACAGTGAACACAACGGGGAGGCGAGCTCGAGTGGCGAGTGTACACACAAGTAAGATTATTCTGCTGCGCCGAGGTTCCTCTCTCGCCCGGCCCCGGTCGCCGCGGAGCGCGGTCGCCCCGGTCACGGCGATTACGGATCAGCATTGACTCGTGCGCGTGACCCGATTGCCGGTAGCCGCTGGTTCGGCGCGTCAGGCCCGTCAGGCCCGGGTCGGACGCCGCTCCACGGCTCCGACAGTGCACAGACCTCCCTTATTATATGATATATCGACCCCTATACGCTCGCTATCTCGAGTTGGCCGACTCCGCGTTTACGTACCGGACTACCGGTACCCGGGGGGGGCTCCGCGAGGTCCGGACGAGCGGTATCCGGTAACTTTTCGGTAAGAGCAAAGAGGCGTCAGCGCCGCGGTCTCGCCCAACGCGCGCACGCGCTCTGCTCAGTGCTCTCTCGCGTCTCGGCCAACTCCGCCGCGCTAAAACGTAAAAGTACTTACCTTACTAGCGGAAAGACGACCATTCGGATACGTTTCTACTAGAAAAATATAAAAAACGATAACAAAATTGTTCGAATGAATCAATACATTGAAGACACCGTATACTCGGCGCTGTGGAGGACGCCCCAGGCCGCCCACCCTCGCGTGTCCAGTGCACCCGACGTCGTAGTAAGGTCGGGCGTGGAAGCAGGCCCGCCGCACGTGTTCGCACCGGTGTCCGGCGAGGCGCTCCGTCCGGACACGAGGTGGAAGCCTGGAAGCGCGGGTTCTCGCACCGCCCATGGAAGCGGCCGATGGCTCACGTCAGCGGCGGCGGCGCAGGTGCGTACTACCCACGGCGCACAGCTGCTGGGGCTGGCTAGAGGTCTCTCGGCGGTGGCGGCAGCGGTGGCGGCGCGGTCGCCATGCTCATTGGCATTCGGACGGCTTTGCGAGCGAGTGGGTATTCCACAGCGGCGCGGTCTTCGCCTGTCTGCCCATGCCGCCAGCGTAGCCCGTGTCTTGGATGATCCACTTCGAATGCTTGAACGTGTCATACGGGTCAGGCCCCTTATCGCGCGAGCACGCCGGCTTGAGCGGCGGCACGAAGCGGCCGCCCTCGGGCTCGAGGTACTTGCTGCGTGCTCGACTTTGCATGTCTTCCTTTCCAAAGCGCTCCTTCTCCATGACGAGCTGCTTGCTGCGGCCGGCGAGCGTGGTCTGACCTCCGCGCTGGAAGCGACCCATCAAAAAGTTCTCGGCGAACAGGTTGCCGTCCGCCACGTGGTACGGATCCAGGAAAAGCTTGCTCGGGATCGACTGATTCGATCGAGCAATAGCCTTCTCACCAAAGAAATCTGCTTTGGCCGCGCGATCCGATTACGAGCGCGTGAGTTCGAGGTGGGCTTCGCACGTGCGATCAACGGTGGCTCTCGGCTGGCGCGCGTTCGGCACGTGCAGCGTACCGCGCGGCGCGGTGTTAAAGCGGCCATGGTTCATCGCCTCGACATTGCGCCCAGTTGAGCGCTTATGCATCACGTCGAGGTTCATTAGATCCTTTGGTGCGTTCATGTCTAGCTCTCCCGTGAAGAAGTTGGCCGCGCACTTGCCATTGTGCCCAAAGTAGATGGAGGATGGCATCAGCTGGTGTGTCGACCTGCTGCGGCCGGCGACGCGGCAACACTTCTGCGCGGTCCTTCCAAGCAACGAGTGAGCCTTCTTGCACGGAACTGTCGATTCCAAAAGGGAAGGTGTGATCAAGGGTGTGATTACAGACATCGGCCGCCTACCCACTTTCTCTCTCCCACCCCCATCTCATACTGGACGCCCGGTCGATCTCAAGCCGATTTCCTCTTCGGCGAAAGTGGCGCTCATTGGCTCGGAGATCGGCCCGTTACTTCTCAGATCTCACACAGCCACACAGGCGTGTCGGGGTCGGCAGGGCCGGGCCACGAAATTGGGCCCGAGTAGGGCCCGAGTAGGGCCCGAGGCCCGTGCGGCGCTGTTCAACGGCCGACGCTAATATAACAAGGCCTCGAGGAGACGCTCGGCCTGCAAAAGTTTCAACCCTTTCTATGTCCATTGTCCTCCCGGTTGCGCTTCCGGAATTCGAATTCGGAATTGCGGAACAACGCCGAAAAGCCAAAACGGAAGCCGAACGGTCCATGGACCATGGCCACCATGAACATGCGAACGGTCTCACAAAACATTGCCGGGTTGAACACACTTGCACCTGCACACATTTGGTGTCCTCGGTTCATACCACTTCTAAAGTTCTATACGCGCAGCGCGCTTAGGTACAGCAGCTACCTTTCAGGCGCAGCGGCGGGCGTCGACTGGCCGCTAAACATAGTTCCATACCATTCCTCGAGACATGTTCAAACCGGACTTACCACACAGGTGTTTCACCTTGGCCAGTTGGTACATGAGCATTGTCTTGGCTGGCCTCACGGACCTGGCCATTGATTGGCGACTTCAGCAAGTCCAATTCGCGCAACACCTCAAAGTGCGGAACGCGCGCCGTGTATTTGGCGAACGCCTCCCCATCTGCACACACAAACGGGCAGAGGGCGTCAGTTTTGATCGCGTTAGGCGCAGGTTTGTCATGATACGCACAGAAGCGATTGGAGCATCGATTGAATGGCTCGATTTCGCTCGCTATGAACGGATCAGCGGTGATGCCAATGTTGGTCCGCAAGAGCTTGCTCGGCTGTGTCGTGTTGACATCTCGCTGGTCAGCTCCGCGTGCTGCCATTTCAAATGCATGCTCCAACGAAAACTTGAACGCGTCCATGAACAGCACATGGCTGAGCTGATCGAGGCGATCAAACGCCTGTCGAATTACTCCATCGCAGCCCACCTCGAGCATCTTCTTCTCCACACGCCTCGCACGATCGACTAAGCATCCAGTGATCTGCAACACCTTGAGCCGCAGCGCAGGGCACATACCGGCCAGGGCGGCTTCAAGCTCAGCGTACGGGGCGTCTGGAGCTACTGCAGCTACAGATGTTGCGGTCTTGTTAAGGTCTCGGTTGGAGCACGACCGACGCCACAACGCCGCGTTCAGTGGAGCGGTTGCATTCCCATCGTGTGCCGCGAGCAGCTGGGCGTTGTGCCTGAGGAAATCTTCTTCCACATGGAACCATCCTTGCTGTTTACGCATTTCCTCGGATGTCACCAGGGCGAGTATCAACTGTTGACAGAGCACTTGCCACGGCCCTGCGGAGCACACGCGGTCGTTCCCTCTCTTCTCGAGCGGCAAATTGAGAAACAAGCCGCCTGTTGCAGAGGATTCGTCGCTGCAAACAGGTCCCCGATCGTTGATCAGCTTAAGGGTGTCTCGGTAGAAGACCAACTCGGGCGAGAGCTGATAGAAGAGCTGGCGAGGCACCGCGGAAGCATGGTGCCAATAGGTGAATTGAGAATGCGCGAGAGCCAGCGGTGACCGAAGGAGTGTGAAAGATCGGAAGCGCACGCGGCGGCCGGACACAGCTTCGTACTCTCTGATGGTGGTCTGCAGTTCTCGGGGGGCGCCCCTGAGATCCGAGCAGAAAAGGAAGGGAAAGCAACTGTCAACAGTGAACGGGTTGCAGGCGGGCGCGGGCTGCGGGCGCGTGTGCGCTTACCAGTCGAGGGCGCAGTGATGCTCCACAAAGATGCGCTTGTGGTTCGCCGTGAGCAACTTGATCAGTTCACCTTGCACGGTTGATATGCCCACACAGTAGCTCGTCTTTTGCCACCCGTGCTGCTCAAACCACGATCGCGCGACGGTGCCCGCCGTCTTCTCCATGTGCATGCAAAGGATCACCTCCTGGGGCTCGGGGACGACGGCGGGGGATGCGGGCCCGCGTGATGTAGCCGCGCGTGATGGGGCAACGTGGCGCGCTTTGACAGCTGGCCCGGAGAGGAACCCATCATACTCGGTCAGAAGATGATCCATGTCACACGTAGCGTACCAAGAGCAATCGCGCATTTCGGGATTGACGGTAATGTAGTTGCAGCGTTGACACTTGGCGCATGCATTCAGACACACGCGCACGGCGCTCCGGAGAGAGCGCGCCGCTTGCATGGAGAGGCCAATCGACCCACGCACAGACGTTCGACACTCATGAAGCGATCCGGCGATCGTGTGCCCGCAGAAGCCCTTCTTGGCGCCGGTGAGCCATGAATCGATGGTGGTGACGTTATCGACCGGTGGGTTAGATACCTGTAGCTTCTGGTTGGTGATCCTTGCCCAGAAGTCGCCAAGAGGAGTGCTGCTGTTATGATGATCGCGCAAGCCACGTCCTCCTTTGCCGGATCCTCGTCCGCCGCCTCGCGGTGCTCGAGCCCGCTCATTGTCGATACTGTGACCGCCACGGTCCTCATGGTACTCCTGCTCGGGCGCGTACAGACGTCGGCCGATGTCGCTGCCTGAAAGGCCTCTGTCCAAACCGCCAGAAAGGGATCTACACACAGCCAAGCAGGTTAGCAGCACGAGCGACCAGATCGCCGGATTGACGCTCGGGATGGCTTCACGCATCGCCGCGCCCCTGTGTTCCGTACCGGTAAAAAGACACCGGGGGAGCCGGGACACACACGGGACACACGGGACACGCGGACGCACAAAGGCAAACGGACCACACAGACGAACCTCACAACCATCCAAACCCACCAACAACACGCACCCCGCACGTCAGCGCGACGACCGAAGCCGCGGCCGACTCAACAGCCGCAGGCCCGGAGCCGACCGGTACCGGTACCGGTACCGGTACACACCTGGGGGACGTTGTAAATTCGGTTCTGTATAGAAGAAAAAAGACACTGGGAGGCGGGAGCTCCGCACATTCGAGCGAGCACTACCGTATCATTTGTTTTGGTAGGCTCCGTGGAGAATGCGGTCACATCAACTCACCCGCGATTTTTAACCCCAAACCCGCGCCTCAAAACCGTCAACGCTCAACGTCAAAACCGTCAACGCTCAACGTTAGCGTCTTAAGTGCCAGAAGAACCCAGAGTGCCAGAGATCGACGCCAGAGCGGAGAGCGGAGTTTACCCCTCGTACACGCCACTGTGCCTGCGGGAGTTCTTGACGATTTCATTCCACATGCGCCCGCCCCCGCGCCTGGAGCCCGAGTAGCCATACTCCTCTGCGCCTCGCCCCCGCCATACTTGGCTACGCGCACTCACAGTCGGCAGAGGTTTGCTGCATGACGTTTTAGCAGATAGCACATGACCGATTACGTTGGCTCGGTCGTGGATCCACGTAAGCCCACCGATTACGTGGGCTCAGATCCAAAAGTGCGCGCGGATGCCAAGCTCTCGCAGGCGGTGCATTGTGGCGAGCGCCGCGTCGACGCTGATCGACTCTGGCAAAGACCCCCAGCCAAAGTTGAGACCGTCAAAATGAAAGTGATACTCAAAGAACAGCTCGTCAATCAGCGCGGCAAGGTCGGGCCGCTGGGTGAGCGTAGCGATTATGGTCTGTTCGATCGCCGGTGTGTCGATGTCGAGCTTCACCACCACGAAGTCGTCAGGTTTGGCCACCATCTTAAGCATTTGTAGAAACGAATTGCGGTTCCTTGCACCTGCGAGGGCCTCGTGCAGCTCCCCCTCCAACACGGGCACTTCGAAGAAGCGAACTTTGTGCCGGATCTCGGGGCCCGCGTCGTCCCACCAGTCCGAACTCGAGACGAGTTTGTTAAGCTCCCAGCAAAAAATAGCGTCGGGCTCCAAGCACCTGTCCTTGTACAGCCTGTAGAACAGCGGCACCGACGGGCCACCGCCATTGCCATGTTGCACCGTCGCCGGCACTCCATCGGGAATCTGGTAGAAACCGGTCGAAGCGCCCATATCAAAGAGCAGAACCCGTGGCTTTGGCTTCGGCTGGGGCCGCTGCTGACGGCCGCAGTCGTTGTGAATCACCAAGTAGGTTATGTCCATTAGAGACGTGGAATACCCAGTGGCGTTTTTGGCGCATGTCTCTACACCAAACGGATGGCGCGCCACACCGTGCAGCGGCTCGATGGGCTCCGGATGCCCTTGCACGATAAAGTGTGAGAGCACCTTCGTTTGCTGCGGCGTTGGCTTTGCTGCTGGCCGTTGGGCAGGGGCCCAAACGCCTCGTTGACTTGAGTACTCGACCCAAGTTTGCGCTTTCGCGGTGATCGCGGGCTTTCTGGCGTGATCGCACAACGTGCCTTTTGCGATGTTGCCAGTCAGCCACGTCAGCTCCATCTCGCTTGACTGGTACCCCTCGATGCTAACGTTTGAGCCCAGGGGTGGCCGCACGATCTCTGGGACACTCTGGCCCGGCTTGACGACCCACCGCATGAGCTCCGCCTCCGTGAGTGCTTCCTTGGGGAAAGCGGGCTTGGCGTTCTCGGCGTTCTTGGCGTGCCACTTGATGTTTTGGCTCGCGAGAATGATCATCATGCCGGCCGCAAAGGCCATCACGACAAGTAAGGGCTCTCGCGACTGCATCCCTTGCGCCCACGAGTCGCGTCGCGTGTTTGTTGTTATCCGATATCGAGAGTGCTGTCGCACCGGTCGGCCTGTGAAGGATACCGGTATCTGTGACGGGTATCTTATATAGGTATATTGATTGAGGACTCCTCAGGCCGTACCATATTGGGTATGTCGCGGCCTGAGGTTATAGCGCACAAGGACGGCGAAGCCCTTCCGAGGCAATGCCATTGCCCCGGGGTTCGAAACCGTGCGCTGTACGATATGTACACCGATTGTATGAGGGA
>Ga0210244_101995_pt1 | contig 14381 bp, 10 predicted proteins | sample ChrtobMetaP3_0mM_FD_155473 | JGI IMG/M metagenome (GOLD analysis project Ga0210244, IMG submission 155473) | Chrysochromulina tobin associated microbial communities from unialgal haptophyte culture, Seattle, Washington, United States - P3_0mM | ecosystem: Host-associated > Algae > Haptophytes >...
AGCGCGTGCAGATGCCCGGGGACGGGTGGCGCGACGCACACGACTACATCGCCTCCACCGTCTTCGACCTCGTCTCTCTCGCTGGGATTACAGGCACCATGGAGCCGCGTGGCATCTTCAGCATGGCTGTCCCGGCCGAGGTCCTAGCCGCTGCACTGGCCGAGGACGGCAGCCGTCGCTCGCGGCCCGGTGCTGTTCCGGACTACTGCTTCACGGTCGACGGTCGTCGCATGCTGTACGACGTAAAACGGATCTCCTTCTGTCCGAGTCGCTACTGGCCTACGGTCGCGGTGGCCTCTAGCCGTGGGGGGCCGCTTGAGTACAGGGCATCTTCCGTTCGTGCGGAGTACGAGGCAGCGGCTGCCGCGCTCGATGCCCGCACAGCAGCCTGGTACATTCGGACGGGGACCGCCGCCCCAGTCGGGGCACCGACGGCAGTCGATATCCTCGCTTCGTTCCCTCCAGTTCGCGGCCTGGTCTTTGGCAGCACCGCTTGCGGGGGGTCCAGGGAGGTCGGCATCCTCCTTGCCCAGGCGGCGTCGTCGTCAGCCCAGCGTCAGTGGCGCTCGCTCGGCGCCCGTTCCATGCTCGACGCGCGGTCCTTCATGATCTCGACGCTGCGCTCCCAGGTCGGCTTCGCCGCGGCCGTTGCGCATGCCCGCCTCCGCCTCTCGCGCCTCGAGCTTATCGGGGGTTCCGGCCGCACCGCCGGCCGTTACGCGTCTGCCGCACGCGCCTTCATTTCGCCGACCGCCTTTGAGCAGGCGCGGGGAGGCGCTCTGGGAGCGGGCGGAGGCAGGGTCGGGTTTGCTGGGGGCGGCCTCTTCTGAGTCGGCCGCGGGGAGCGGTCGGCTTCGGGCTTGCGGCTGTTGAGTCGGCCGCGGCTTCGGTCGTCGCGCTGACGTGCGGGGTGTTTGTTGTTGGTGGGTTTGGTTGGTTGTGAGATTGGTCTGTGTGCCTTTGTGCGTCCGCGTGTCCCGTGTGTCCCGTGTGTGTCCCGGCTCCCCCCGGTGTCTTTTTACCGGGTACGGTAGTGCGCGCTGCGCTCGCTTTCATCCTTCCTTCAACAACATGAACGCAGTTTTCCTTTTCGCCGCGTGCGGCGCACTCTCGGCATCCACAGCATCCATCTCACCTAGACACCCACATCCCACTCGCCTGCGGGCTTCTAGGTGCCCGCTCTTGGCAGAATCTTCGGGCAGCTTCGCGAGCGTCGTGGTAGCGTGCGGCGACTCGTTTGACGAGAGGCTTGCGTGGCTGTGCTCGTTGCAAGGCGTGGATGGAAGCCCGCTACTGCGCGTTGAGGAGATTGGACCTGCCGACGCGCCGAGCTACGTGCGCATCGCCGGTGCTGGCACTTCGATGATCCTCACGCGGGATGGGCCCGCCGCGCCGCTCGTGTTGCGGCTGCCCTCGCTGGTGCCGCATCCCGACACAGCCGAGATGCCCATCGGCTGCCGCGCCCAGCCGATGGCTCTTGACCCGTGCGACTTTGTCGACCGCGCGCTCCCGCCGCCTCTCGCGCCGCTCGAGAGCCTCTTCGATGCTGCGGCTCCCTCCGAGGTCATCATCAGCCGGGCGAGCGGCGAGGGCGCTCAGTGGGGTGTCGGGCGCGCTGGCATGCTCTACCGCGATCTGGTGCCGAGCCGCGCTGGCGGTGCGCTCATCGCGTCGCACATCCGCATTCCGGGCGGCGGCCCCGTTCCCGACTACGTGCACTTCCATCGCGTGCAATTCCAATTGATTGTATGCCTGGCAGGATGGGTGGAAGTGGTCTATGAGGGCCAGGGGCAACCGTTCGTGCTGCGGCGCGGCGACTTCGTGACGCAGCCGCCCATGATCCGCCATCGCGTGCTTAGCTCCTCCGAGGGGCTCGAGGTGCTCGAGATCGGTGCTCCCGCCACGCACGCTACCCTTGCAGATCATGAGCATCTGCTCCCGATCACCTCCCTCACTGCCGCCGACGACGGCGCCACCCTTGCAGACGCCACGGCCAACCGGCTGCCCAACACGACGCTCTTCGGCGGCCAGCGCTTCGTTCACAGCATCTACGAAGAGGCGATGCGAGCGCCAGCCGCACGCGTCGAGGACGGCATCGCGTGGCGGGAGAGCAGCGTGCTTGCAGCCACCGAAGGACTCGTGCATGTGGCACACGGCGCGGCGCTGTCGATGGGCGAGGGCGCTGTCCTGAGCAACGAGGGCGCCGCGGAAGGCGCCCAGGACGGCGCGGTGGAGCTCGAGGGATTCGCTCCCCCGCCCGATGGTAGCCTCGCTCGAGGTGGCACCGGCCTCGCCCATGATGCCGCGCACCTGACGATCGCCTTTGTGACTCGTGGCAGTGCGACGCTCGCGTGCATCGAACGAGATTCGAACGAGATGCGCCTCGACCACCTCGAGCGCGCCGACTGCGCGACGTTGCCGGCCGGCCGGCCGGCGCGCTGGCTCAAGCCGACGGCCGACTTTGAGGTGATCACCGTCGCCTTCCTCAAGTCCGAAGCAGCGCGCGAGGCAGCGGCGCGGGCGGCGGCCTTGGAGGAGGTCATGCAGATGGACCTCTATGAGCAGCAGTCATGAGGAGCAGACGTCTCAGACAGGGCACGAATAGTGGGCCTTGAACGGGACGCTAGACTGTACTTGTACCGTCGTGCTTGCGCAGGGACAGCGAATAGTGATAGAGCAAATCGGTAAACGTGTTAATTCACACCTCGAAGCCCGTCCTAGATTCTTGCGATAATGTCGGTTCTCATGTTGCTGCTTGTCATCGGCTTGCCCACGGCCGGTTCGCACCGGCCGGTTCGCCAGCCGGTTCGCACCGGCCGGGGTCGCTCAGGTGCTATCCGCTGCGCCACGTCGCGGGCCGGTCCGCGGCTGCTCCTCGTCGACGAGGCGGACAGCATGCGCAACGCGCTACAGCGATACTTTGAGCAGCGTGGCTTCCGGTGTGACGCGGTCGCGACAGGGCACGCAGCGCTGGAGATGTTGGCGCGCGCGCCGCCACCGGACGTGCTGATCACTGAGGTGTTGACCTCGCCCGAGAGCGTGGATGGCCTCGACCTGCTGCACGCAGTGCGTGCCGACCCGCGACTATGCGGCACTCCGGTGGTGCTGCTGACCACGCGCGGGCTGACGTCGGACCGCGTCGCCGGATTCAGCGCGGGCGCGTCGGCGTACGTCAGCAAGCCCTTCGACGCCGATGAGCTCGTCGCCATCGTGCGCGCGCTCGCGCAGAATGCGATGCTCGCGCGAGGCGCACTCGTCGGCACGGAGGTGCATCAATTGAGGGCGGAGGTGGCGCAGATTCGGCAGCTGCTGCAGGCGGTGCTCTTCTCGACAGGCAAAGGTACGACGCGCTATTCGATGCCAGGCGTCGACGAGATCCTCCGCACCCGGCCAGCGCCGCTGCAGTTGCCGAGCGTAGGCAGCGCGCTAGATAGCAGCGCCAGCAGCAGCGTCAGCAGCAGCGCCAGCAGCGCCAGCAGCGCCAGCAGCGCCAGCAGCAGCAGCAGCAGCAGCAGCAGCAGCAGAAGCAGCAGCAGCGCCGGTGGTGGCGCCAGCCTCGGAGGTGGTGGCGGCAGCATCAGCGGTGGCGGCGATGCTGGCGGCGCCAAGCGTGGGACGGGACTGCCTCCCATGCCGTTGCCGCGCCTGCCGCTGCCGCCCATGCCACTGCCGCTGGGGGCGATGGAGGTACCCAAACTCACACGTCGGGAGATGTCGGTGCTCGAGCTCGTGGGAGATGGCAAGCTCAATAAGGAGATCGCCGCCCAGCTGGGCGTCGGGCTCCGGTACGTGGAGAAGGTCGTGCGACAGCTCCTTGAGAAGACGAACTCGCCGAACCGTACGGCCCTTGTGCGTCGTGCCCTCCAGGTAAGCATGCCCTGCTTGCCTCTGCTCGCCTCTGCTCGCCTCTGCTCGCCTCTGCTCGCCTCTGCTCGCCTCTGCTCGCCTCCCCACACTCTGTGAGTGCCTTTTGAGCGCGCGCGGCCTCGCCGGATGCTGACCCAAATTAGGATGCTGACCCGAATTAGGATGCTGACCGGGCCCTCGTGCGGCGTGAGCACGGCACGGCGCTCGCAGATGGGTTTGCTCTTCGATGAGCCTCTGCCGTCACGACCCGTCATCCAGATGGGCGGCAGGAACTTCCCACAGATCCCACCCGCCGAGGAGGTGGCGCGTCAGGGGCAGCAGGGGCAGCAGGGGCAACAGGCGCAGCATGGGTAACAGGCTTAGACGATTTAGGCACGGAGGATGTGAGTAACATTGCGCCGTATTGAGCGGCCTCGATTTCGACACAGGAATCTAACGAAACACGATTCGTCGAAACAGCCGGTCGTCTTCTCAACAAAGATGCTCCTGCTCTCTGGGTGTCTCCTCCTCAGCGCGATCCATGCGCTGCGGCTGGCGCCGCCCGTGATGCGGCTGGGGTCGCCTGCGCGGTCCCCGTCAGATGCCGAGCAGCAATCACAACACATGGCTCGCCATAGCGGCCGTGGTAACCAGCTCTCCACTGAGCCTCGAATGGATCACGACCTGCACCCGACTGGCCGCAATGCCGCGGAGGCCGTGGCCACCGAGGCCGCTGCGCGACCACCAATGACTCGCGCGCGTGCGATGCAGCGCGCCCGCGCTGAGGCACAGCACGTAGGATCGTTGACGCGGGACGCGGCACCGGCCGCAGGGAGTCCGATGTCGGAGCAGCGGCGGACTCGGCCGGCTCCGTACCGAGATGAGGCGCAGTGGCCAGCTCCAAACCGAGGCGCACCGCAGACCACCGTGCAGGGCGGCTCGCTCCGCACCTTCAGCGGCGCTACCGACAACGTGGAGATCAACCTCGGCACGAATGGTCGGCCGATGGACGCGACTGTTGAGGTGTGGGAGGGACCTGGCAGCACGCCGGTTCAGATGCGCGCCTACGGCGACGACGGCGCGCAACGACCCATAAACGCCGTCGTGGGCGGCACGCGCCGCTCCGCCTACTCGCCCACGCCGAAGACAGTCGCGATCAGGAACACCGGCCCTATGGAGTTTCCCATCTCCGGCGCCGTCGCGCCCGCGGAGCGTCCGGCCATCCCGCTGCACTCGCTCTCTGAACTGAGCGACGCGGCAATCGAGCTCGGTCTCGTCAGACCAGACGAGTCTTACTCGCGCTCCTCCAAAGTGATCCAAGGCGACTCGCACCGCACGTATGGGATTGATGGGATCGTCGACTCGGTGCAAGTCCTCATCACGAGCGACGGCTATCCGGTCTACGCGCGGATCGAGATCCTTCAGGGTCCGAGCTGCGTGCGAAGTGGGATCGAGCTCTACACCGACAATGGAGCCGGCCGACCTATCCTTTACACCCTCGAGACTCCGGGCTACGGCTGCGTGATCGAGATCCACAACACAGGCCCGATGGAGTACCCGGTGACCGCCCTCGTCGTGCCGAAAGAGATCAACCGCGACAAGCCGTCAAACGACGAAGATTTCGAGGTGGTGATAGGAGGAACCGACAGCGATTTCCATCGCCGACGCGGAAGGAGTGGGCGGTACGCCGCCCAAGATTATCACACGGTGTACTGACCCTCGGTGTACTGGCACTCGAGAAAACAGATGTATGGATGTCCTATGAGTTAGGCAGCTATTTTTCCTACTGGACGACAATTCTAGGTTCCCTAGGTGCTACGTATTCACACTCTCTGACCTGAGAAGCAGAGATCCCCGGAGAGGCTATGTGCCTCGTGGTCGCGTTGTTGGTGGCGTCCGCGCTGGCTCGGTGCGCGCCGCCCGAGTGCCGCACATCTCGGCGTGCTGTGTTTTCGGAGGCTGCTCCTGGTCAACGCCTGCGTGGAGGGCAGGCGGACCGCGGCTACCCAGGTGCAGGCAACCCTTGGGGAGTGCCGCAAGGCGGCGTGGGTCCTCCGCAGCCGGGTGGCAGCGCACCTCAGCCGGGCTGGTCAGATCCCTACGGTGGCGCGCCCACCCAACCGCCCAGTGGCGCCGGCACCGCGTCTGCGTGGGGCGCTCCGCCCACCGGCAGCCCGACGGAGGCGCCACCAACTTCCAGCGCCGGCTATCCGGTCAGCCAGCCCTCGTCATACGACGCATCGCCGTATCCGGGCAGCCAGCCCTCGTCATACGGCGCATCGCCGTATCCGGGCAGCCAGCCCTCGTCATACGGCGCATCGCCGTATCCGGGCAGCCAGCCCTCGTCATACGGCGCATCGCCGTATCCGGGCAGCCAGCCCTCGTCATATGGCGCATCGCCATACGGCGGCGCGCCGGCGGCGGCGGATCCTTACGGCGCCAGCCCGTACGGCGCGCCGCCAGCGGATCCATACGGCGCCAACCCATACGGCGCGCCGCCAGCGGATCCATACGGCGCCAACCCGTATGGAGGCTTCAACGCGAATCCATATGGCGGCAACCCGTACGGTGGCTACGCGCCGCCGCCGCCGCCCAAGCTGGACGTATCGGCCAAGTTGAAATCGTGGGGGCTCGATGCGATGAAGGCTCTCGGTCTCGATGAGGAGAGCCGGGCGGAGGCCAAACGCAAGGCGGAGGCGGAGAAGGCCGCCGCCGCCGCCGCCGCCGCCGAGCGTGCCCGTGCGGAGGTGCCGCCGTGGGCGATGGCCCAGCAGCAGGGCATCGCTCACAGCCAAGGCTACCCGTCACCGCAGCCGTATGGTCAGCCGCCGCCCTATGGTCAGCCGCAGCAGCCGCCAGCGCAGCAGCAGCCGCCACCGTCGGCGTACGGGCAGCCGCCGTCAGCGTATGGGCAGCAGGCGCCTCCGTATGGGCAGCAGGCGCCTCCGTATGGGCAGCAGGCGCCTCCGTATGGGCAGCAGGCGCCTCCCAGCTATGGCGCTGGCGCGTACGGCCAGCCCCCGCCGTACGGTGCGTCGCAACAGTCGCCGCCGCCGCCGCAGCAGCTTCCAAGCCAACCGCCGGCAGGGAGCAATCCCGGGCAAACTCCCGGGCAAGGCGAGCTCCAGTTTGGAGGTCCACCGGGGGCGATGCCCGTGGGGGCGATGCCAGGGCAGCAGACGTCATACGGATCGCCGCACGCTTGGGGTGCGCCGCCGCCGCCGCAGCAGCCGCCGCCGCCGCAGCCGCCGCCGCCGCAGCAGCAGCCCCAGCCGCCTCAGCCCTCGCCGCCTACTGCCGATTGGGGCGCACGGCCGTGGGAGCAGCCGCCGCCGAGTGGCGGCATGCCGCCCGGGGGTCAGCAGATGCCGCCGCCGCCGCAGTCGATGCCAGGGCAGCCCGCAAGCACCATGCCCCCGCCGCCACAGACGATGCCCACGCAGCAGAGCCATGGCGCCAACGGTGGGTACCAAGGAAGCTATCCCACGTATGCGACGCAGTCGGTGCCGGCGGCGACGGTCGAGGCGAGCGCTGAGGGCTCGATGGGCTCGATGGGCCAGGCGGCACCCGCGCCGTCCGAATGAGCTGTCTGGGTGAGCGAGAGCCAAGCCGAGGGTAGGGGCGCGCCAGGCGCCGAAAACGTCGCCCCAAGACGGCGTAAGTGGAGGAGAGCTTGTGCGCGCGCCAGGGGCGCATCGGAGCTCTGACGTCTTCGCGCGTGCACCAGCGCACACAGTGCGGGATGGGGCGGGGGGCGGTCATCTCGCATGCATAATAGGGGGGGGGTGTTGTGACGCCTCGGGGGGCGGTCATCTCGCATGCATGTGGAGGGCGCATCTGCTGGACCAGGTAGCCGCGGGCCGATCGCACGGCCGTGCGACGCAGCTCTAACTCCCGTGCGTGGAGTTGTTCGCGTTGCCTCGGCCACAGCCTCGCGCGCGCGTCCGATGTCTGTCATGTGGGTGTGCTTTGAGGCGGGGGCGGAGCTTCGACGCGAACCGACACGTCGGTCGTTTTGATTAGCAATCCTACGCTTTTCAGATCGTACTCTGGATCGGATACACAGCCATTATCCGACTTGCGACTACGAAAATCGTCTATCCGCGATCCCGGATCGCCGAGGCAGCCGGCCAGGGCCGTCGGCCGACGCGAGCGACTCAGACGAGAGCTCTCGAGTCCCGTCCAGGCAGATAGCGATTTGGTAAGAAGTCGCTCTCGCAATAGACGAGCTGCGCCTTCTTTTGCCTTCTCATAGCTTCCTAGAAGTCGCTCTCGTCCAATTGACGAGCTGCGCTTTCCTGCGTTGCATCGAAGTAGCTCTCGCCGTCGACAAGGTGCCCCTTTTCTCTACCGCTTTCCCTGACGTACGTGGCACCCAGTAAAGCCGTATAGCGTGTGGTTCTGAGTTCTGAGCGGATTAACCTCTCCCTTTGGTGAGCAACGCCATGACCTCCTTGTTGCCCTTTTTCTGAGCGAGCATGAGTGCGGTGTTCCCATGCTTGTCGACGAGCTCGAGGTTGGCGCCCCGTTTGAGGAGCATCGAGATCATCTCCTTGAAGCCTCGCATCGCCGCCCAGTGCAGCGCAGCGTATCCACTGCTTCCCTTGTCCTCCAATGGCTCTTGCAAGTTGACATCCGTGCCCGTGTCGAGCAGTTTGCACGCGACGGCGAGGTTGTTGTCCTTGGCAGCCCAGACGAGAGGCTGCCACTCACCCACGCCCGCGTGCCCGCGTCGGTTGAGCGAGGTGCACTGCCCGCCGCCCTTGCCGCCCATGCCCGCAGAGACGCCCTCGGCGAAGATATTGGTCTCGAGCTCGGCGCAGAGGATCGAGAGCTCGACCGGCTTGATGTAATTGATCTTCGCGCCTCCCGCATCGAGACTCGCCAGACCACTCCTCGGTACATCGATGCGTGACGAGCCGCCCATGCCGACGCCGCAGAGCGAGCGCAGCTTGCGCCCCACCGTCTTCTCATTCTTATCCCACTGGAGCCAGTCGATCAGCGCGCGCGCACCCTCCTCCCCGAGGCTCTCGTTGCCGCGCACGTCGATGGAGGCCAGCTTGGGCATGTCTTTCATCAGCTTGGCGAGCTTGATGCCATCGTCGCTCGTGAGGCGGCACTGCTGCAGGTCGATGCACACGTCGACGGGCGACGAGCGGCAGAGCAGCCAGCCCGCAAGCAGCATCACGCGCGCCGGCCCGGTCGCCTTCCATCCCTTGAGATTGAGATCTGGCAGCTCGATCGCCGCCCACAACGTCTTGACCTCGCTGATGAGAGTGCGCTGCAGATAGAGAGTCTCCTGCATCACCTTCGCAAAGTTGTCGTCATTATTGTACCACTCGGGCTCCTGGTTGAGCGCGCCATACGCGATTGCCTTGCGCAGGATCCGAGTCGCAGGCTCAATGAGCCGCTCCTGCGTCTTGAGCGCCTCCTTGATTTCAAGCTCAATGCCCCTGGCCATATCCATGAGCATCTTGCGACGGCGCGAGAGCACCTGATCGAGCGTGTCCGCCGCGAGGTTGAGCGAGAGGCGCGAGTGTATCACAAGCTTGTCCTCCTGCACCTCCGACCCAATCACCTCGATGCCCGTGAGTGGCGGCAGCAAACACTCGCGCTCATGAGGATACTGCGAGAGCCAATAAATGTCGGCGCCGCGGTCGATCATGCCCATCTGCATCTCAAGGATCGTCTTCGCCTCACCGCTCTTCGCGTTCCCACCTCCGTCCGCGTAGTGCACCGCCTGCTGCCGCTCGCGCGTCGTCGACGAGAAGCCAAACTCGACGCCGCCCCGGACGCCCATCTCATCCGCCACCCAAAACTTGTCCGGAAAGCGTCCGTAGCACACGCCTCGGTACACCTTGCCTGCTTTGGAGAGCTTGGAGAGCTTGATGACGGCGGACGAGATGGCGTGGATCGTGGTCGTGTACGTGTTCTTGCCGCACTGCTTCTTCCAGAGCGATACGAGGAACTCGTCCTTAGTCTTCGAGCGCAGCACTGCATTGTACTTTTGGAACATCGGCCCCGTGTACAGCACGGCCGCCAAAAACTCCTCCGTGATGAGGACTGCATCCTCGCCAAACTGCTCCCTCAACTTCGAGTTCGCTTTCTTCTCGAGCAGCTCATCCAGCTCTTCGCGGGAGCGCGGCTTGCGGCACCACTCGGGGTGCTGCTCGGCCAGATGCAGCCGCTCGGGATAGGGGCCGAGCTTCTCGCCCGTCGGTTCGCCCGTCTCGGCGTCGAGCACGTGGCGCTCCGCCCGGTTCAAATCGGGCTTCACCACAAACTCCCACTCGAGCATGCTGGTGGTCGTCACGCCATTCGACGAGGTGAACTCCTTTTCGGAGTCGCACTCAAAGCAGTGCTCCACCTCCATCGCGCGAAAGATCGTCGCCTCTCCCGTTGCTGGGTCCTTCGCCATCTGTGGCGGACCCAGCAACGCCTCCAGGCCGTTGAAGAAATCGGAGAGGTCGCCGAAGCCCATCGTGAACTTGGCAGAGGTTTTATACTGCTCGGCGAGCGCGGGGCCCGATGGCGCAATCTGGCCCATGACTTTCCCAAGCCCGGCCATCACGTGGTCAAGGAGCCCCACGAGCCCGGCCTTCTCGAGCAGCTCCTGCACTGCCTCGCGCGTGAGCTGGCGCATGTACTCGAAGGCGTCCGCCTCCGACTCGGTAGGCATCTGAAGCGCTTCCGTCACGAGCTCTGGCACGTTGATGTTCACCACCCACTTTTTCCACTCTGCCATCCACTCCGCCCGCTTGGCCTCTGCCGCCTCGACCTCCTTCTTCTTCTTGGTCGGCAACCCCTTGAGCTTGTTGATCTTGGTCAGCAGGTTGCCCACCGTCGCGATGCCCTTGAGCGGCGGACGGCTGTCGCCGCCGCCGCCGCCGTCATCGGGCACATTCTCGGAACCCCCCGCGCCATCAACAGCCTCCTTGAGAAGGAGGGCCGCCTCCTTTGTCAGGCCCTCATCAGCCTCATTGAGCGCCCCCAGCTTGCTCAGCGCCTTGGCAATCAACGGCGCCTTGGGCGGCGCCTTGGCCACTCGTTCGTTCGGCAAACTCGATCGATCCGTCGGTGCACCAACCGTCTTCTTCTCTGCCCGAGAAGACGGTGAACCCCGATTAGTCAAGGTGGGCGCAACTCGGCTTGAGGGCGAGGGCGAGCGGCTGCTTTTCTTCGGCGAGAGTGAGCGGCTGGTCCTAAGGTTAAGCTTGGGCGTCTTGCCTTGGGCCTCGTACAGTTGGTGTGTGTGCCGTGGCGTCCACACGGCGGCGCGACTCATTCGAGCCGTCCAAGAGGCTCCACGCACCCCCGCATAAGAGTTTGAAAACTCGGGAGTGGCGAGCGTTGGATCATCACGACGGTTTATTCACACCTCTGAGGTTTCCACACGTCCAAGACAGTCAGGAGCGCTCTCAGGCAGACAGTCAGCTAAGTCGCGGTCACCCCCGTGCTCACCACCGTCTCAAAGTATATGGCTCCGCTGCCCCCGCGGTCAACACACGCTATTTATTTTTACCCGATTTTTAACACACAGCCGTAGCTACCGCCTTACTACCGCCAGTACCGGGCCCAGATGGCCGTTTCGAGCAAGGTGAGCGCCTCGAGAGGCGCTTGCCTCCAGGAGGCCAAGTGCGCCCCCGCCGGCGTGGCTGGCGGGAGGCCCCTCTCGAGCAGGCGCTTCGCCATGATTCTCGCCAACGGCCGCAAGATCAGGTACGCTAGGAGCAGTCGGCGGTGGCGGAGCTCCAACCAGTTGGGAGCATGCAGAGGGCTCGAGGTGTTGAGGACGAGCGCACTTGCTGGCCGAGGTGCCCGCAATTGCCGCTGCGGCAGCTGCGAGGCTTCGAGCCGAGCCGTGCCGTGCGCGCACAGCTGCAGGCTGACGACCTCGAGCCCGATCGCTACGAGCCACGGAAGCCGCCGTCGCCAACCGTCGGAGAGGCTGGACGCGCCGCGCTGCTGCGCGACCAGCAGGAGGATGTACGCGAGCGGCTGCGCCACGTGCAGCACCTCGCCGATTCGTACGAGGTACGCGTCGCGCTCTGCCGCCGCCACAGCCAGGGGGTCTGCAGCGCACACGTGCTCAAACGGAGCCATGGACGCCCGAAGGCGCTGCACGGCGGAAGCCAAAGTCTTGCGTTCTTTCCCCTCCGATACGAACGAGCGCAAGAGCTCGCCCGGCGCCGTCAGCTGCAGCAGCCGATAGCGGCATGCACACTTCCATGCCTCGATCAGCGTCACGAGCGTCCAGCCCGCACCCTCGCCAATGCACCCAGCGAGTGTGTCCGTGGCGTACTCGAGCGACTGCAACATCGCTAGGACTGATCCGTTTTGCGCAGCTGCGATACTTCTGGCCGAGTCCGTCGCCGAATCGCTCGGCGCCTTCTGATGAGCGAGGGCGGCCATGTCCTGACTCTTGTGTGGGAAACTCCGAAAGGGGGCGCACTGACGTGTTCACAGCAGGGAACAGTGATTTTCCCTGAGAATGCCGAAAGTCATTTCACACAACAACAATTACATGTACCGTTTATGGTTGCGGCTATGTTGAGTCGGCCGCGGTTTCGGTCGTCGCACCCACGCTTTGACGTGCCGGGTGAGTCGTGACACCCTGACACGTGAGTGTTGGTGGGTTTGGATGCTTGTGTTCAGTTCAGTTCAGTTCAGTTCAGGAGCACATTCGATAGTGACAGGCTTCCGTATGGTTGTCTGTTGTTTTTCTTCTTGTTTATGTAGTAACTGAACTGAACTGAACTGGTTGTGAGGTTCGTCTGTGTGATCCGTGCCCGAGTGCGCCATTGTGTGTCCCGGCGCCCCGCGTGTACGGCAAAACTCGAGCTCGCGCGCGCGCGCCGACGGCGTTCCCCTCACACGGCACCGCACGACTTCCGCCCTAAAACTCTGCAATGTTGATGCTCTCGACGATTCTGCTCCTCCTCCCCTGCGGTTCCGCTCAGCAGTCTCCTCCGCCACCCCCGCTGGATGGTGCGGCATCCTGGCTCCTCATTGACGTTGTGTCGCCCTCGTCGCCGCCCTCGTCGCCGCCCCCTCCGCCTAACCTTTCGCCATCCCCTCCTTCTAACCCTCCGCCTCCGACGGTATCGGTCCGTGCCCTCTTCACACTCGAGGGCGACGCCGCTTCCTTTGACGCCGATGACGTCGTTCGATTCCGATCGGACCTGCTCGCTGCATGCAATTCCGATCGGTCCAGCTGCATGCCCCTCGGCGCGGCCGCCGCCGTGAGCAGCGTGAGCAGCGGCAGCATTGTGGTCGACGTGATACTTGTGCTTCGCTCCCGAGCCGACGCGACAGTCGCGATCATGCTGCTGCACGACACGCCCCCCGCCTGGATGGGTCAGCAATGGTTCGGGGGACGGGTGGTCCTTGCCGGGCCGCCCGCTGTCGTGATCACGCCGGGCTCCCGTGCCTACGAGGACAAATGGATGATTGACACACAGGCTGCCAATGACCTCATCGCAGGGGGTACGCAGAGCGGCGGGGGCTCGTGGGCCTTTGATGTTGGCTCGTTCTCGCTCGGCGGTGCGATTGTCGCCGTCGGCGTTGCGATTGGCGCCGTCCTGTGGTGTTTCTCCCGTGGGCAGCCGAGTCACAACAATCTCAGAACGCGCGAGGTTGGAGCCATCACCTCGCCGCTCGGGGACAGTTACCAAGCAAGCTATGCGCCGCCGCTGAGAATGAGCAAGCCGACGAGCGCCATGGAAGCCAGAGGTGCGCTCTAACCTTGCACGAGCCCACGAGACTCGGGGAGGTCGTACTGTGGTACTCAGACTTTGGTCTACGCGCTTGGTACATGTACCCCGGTACTTGGAACAAGGGTGTGACGCAATCGACACGAACATTTACGCGTGTCCATGTTTTGGTCACGTGCGTCGTGCGTGCCCGGGTCGCAGTCTGTGTGTCGTAGGCCCGCAAGAATCGTGGTCCCGGTCTCCCAGTACGAGTACAGTAGTCTTTTGTGTCGTCTGTACCCGGTTCCCTCGGTGCCGTAGCACAGTTTTTTTGAACGGTTGTCTGTCGTGTTAACATTCACAGCCAATAGTTTATCACTCGACACCAAGACACCGGACCATTCACACTCGTCGCCGAAACCGCACCGGCGCGCGCTCAATGCGCGCGCTCGCAGAGGGGCAGAGCCTCGTTCATGACCATCCTCCGCCTCCTCGCGCGCCAGACCCGCCTCCCCGGCGCCACCGACAACACGCGATACGGCGAGGGCCGCGCGTCCCCCCGCAGCTTCCTCACGCACCACGTTGTCAACATCTCCACCGCCATCCAAACCGCCGACGCCCAAACCATCCTCAACGCCGCCAGCGCGCGCATGCTCCGTGTCTCGTATGGGGTCATGTAAGATGTGTGTATTCTGAACGGGCAGTAACGGTGCCGTAGCTATTCTTGTCCGGGTGCAGCGCTCGTGCGAGCTGCATGTATTTTGTGCGGATCTCCTTCGCCGTCGCGGTCGGGACGACGCCAAGAATGCTGTAGTAGCTGCTGCTGTGATACATGTGCATGTT
>Ga0210244_101999_pt1 | contig 14348 bp, 13 predicted proteins | sample ChrtobMetaP3_0mM_FD_155473 | JGI IMG/M metagenome (GOLD analysis project Ga0210244, IMG submission 155473) | Chrysochromulina tobin associated microbial communities from unialgal haptophyte culture, Seattle, Washington, United States - P3_0mM | ecosystem: Host-associated > Algae > Haptophytes >...
ACGACGACGGGACCTGTCGAGCGCACCTTGCGGCAAAGCTTGAGCGTGTGCTGGCGCTGCTCGCCGCGGTGCACGTGCTCACGGCGTGCGAGGGCGGCGAGCCAATCCGTCGCCAGATGGAGGCCCTCGTGGTGCGAGGCGATCGCCACAGCTCAACATCTTCAAGGACGCCGCGCGTCTCGCCGGCCTCCGCGGCTACCGGCGCAGCCTGCGCACCGTCGCGGAGCAGGCGGTGAGCGGCCGGCCGCTCGCCCAGTGCCACGGGGGCGCACATTGTCAACTTGCTGCTCATACATGTAGCACCGTGGACTGCGGCCACGGCAGTTGACCGTCGACTATCGCTTCACACATGCTCCTCAGCAGCCCTGCTTGCTATCCCGCACCTTCCCACAAAACTTCCCACTTCCCCCCTTTCCCCCCTCCACGATGTGTTGCATGCAGGAACCTTCACAAACACATCTCGCGACTTTCACACCCTAAACGGAGATCTCCGCTGATGGCGTGCGCCGAGGCCGAGGGCTCCTACTCGGTCGCCGTGCATGGGCGCTGCATGATTGCGCACTCGTTCAAGGGCGAGTGCTTCGGGCCCGCGCAGGCGCTGCACGGCTGCACGTACGTCGTCGACGCCATCGTCGAGGGCCCCAAGCTCCAAACGGGCGCAAACTACCTCGTCGACATCTGCCTTGCGGAGCGCGCCTTGCATGACGCTCTCGGGTGCTACCATGAGCGCAACCTCGACGAGCTCGACGAGTTCGCGGGCGAGAACACGACGTGCGAGCGCGTCGCGAGGGCCGTGTGGGAGCGCATGGCCGCGGCGCTTCCCGGCCCGCCTGCGCTCGCCGTGCTCCGTGTCGTCGTGCACGAGTCGGACGTGGCGCATGTGGAGTACGAGCGCGCGTTGGCGCCGATGCGGCGCCCGCCCTGTACACGGTGAGCGTCCGAGGCCGCTTCATGGCGGCGCGCGCTTCAGCGAGTCGCAGCAGCGGCTGCATGGCGGCACCTTCGTCGTCGACGCGCTCTTCTCGGGCACAACGCTCGACAACGGGCCCAACTACCTCATCGACATCTGCCTGGCGGAGGAGCTCGTGCGGAGGGCCACCGCGCCTCTGCAGCAGACGCACCTCGACGGTGACTCGACGGTGCTGCTCAAGGCCGCGGGCGTCGCCAATGCCACTGCGAGCGGCCTGGCCAAGGCGTTGTGGACCTCGATCGCGCAGGGGCTGCCGCCGACCCACGGGCTTCGCGGGCTCAAGCTGGTTGTGGCCGAGCACGACGCGTCCGTCGCCGAGTACGACGGCCGCCTTGGCCACGCGCCGACGCCCCCGACGCCGACGATGCGCAGCGCCTTGGAGAGACGGTTGATGGAGAAGGAGCCGCCCGGGTGCGAGAGCGGACGGCCGTTGCTTGCCGAGGATGACCCGTTGATTGTGCCGATGATGGCCAGTTGGGTGTGCCGCGGATGGCCCGTCGATTGCCGCGGATGACCTGCCTCGCATGCACGTGCTCACCGCAGCGCCTCGTCCCCACAGTTACGTGAGCGGATGGCCGTTGATTGCCGATGATGACCTGCCTCGCATGCACGTGCTCACCACATCGCCTCGTCCCCACAGGTACGTGAGCGGCGGCCGACACACGATCGTGGCGCGCGGCCGCTGCATGATCGCGCACTCGTTCACGGGGCTGATCTTCGGGCCTGCGCAAGCGCTGCACGGCTGCACGTACGTGATCGACGCGCGCTTGAGCGCCGACGGCTTGTTGGAGGACAGCGAGCTCGCATGCACGCGCGCCGAGGCGGAATCGGCGCTCGCCGACGCACTCCGGGTGTACCACCAGCGCAACCTGGACGATCTCGCGGAGCTCGCGGGCGAGAACACGACGTGCGAGCGCGTCGGGCGCGCCCTGTGGTGCCGGATGGCCGCCGCGCTGCCCTTCTCGAGCCGCTCCGGCCTCGCGCCAATCTCCGAGCTCGAGATTGTCGTGCGCGAGTCGGACGTGGCTTGGGCCGCGTACCGCCGGCAGCTGGGCCCGCCACCCCCTGCGTGCGGAGCGGCGGTGGTGCTCGACCTCGACAGCCTCGGCGGCTCGGCGCGCATGGAGGAGGCGAGTGCCGACGGCCTGAGCGGCGACACTCCGTCGGGGATCGTGCACCGCACGCCGCTGAGCGCCATCACGAGCGCGATGCCCTACCTCCTGGCGGTTGCCTCAGCACAGCCCGCGGCCGAAGCCCTCGCGGCACTGAGGCGGCTCGGCATCGATGCGGACGCGCAGCCGGTCGTGATGCTCTCCCCAGACGTCGCTGGGCTCTCGGGCTCGAATGGTGGTGCCGCTCAGCCCGGTACGGCGCTCGGTGCGACGCCCACGTCCACGGCGGCCTTTTGGGCGGCTGCAGCGCGCTCCATCGGACGCGCGCCTCTGGGGGCGCCTGCCGCCGACGGCATGGCCGCCCGGCCGTTGCTGGTCGTCTCTGCATCGGCGGCTACGCACGCGGCAGTGCAGGCAAGCGGCGTGGCTGTAGCGCCCTCGCCCCTGGTGACGGCCACGTGCGCGTGGGACCGCGCCACGCTCGCGGGCCTCGGATGCTGCCGCGCGCGCGACGACGGGCCCGAAGCGCGCGTCGCGTACCTCGCGGCGAAGCGCCCGATCGACGCCGCCGCGTACAATCGCGAGGTGCTCGCCGCCTTGGAGCGCGCCCTGAAGCAGCGTGTCCCTCGCTCGACTGTGACCTCGAGGCCGCACCCCGGCGCGCGACCGACCATGACAGCGACGCTCCGTGTCTTCGACCTGGGCGCGGGCACGCTCTCCATGCTGCCGGTCGTCGTGGCGGCCGCCGCACGTGCCGGCTACGACGCCCTCGAGTACGCGGCCTTCGACTCGGATGCTGACCTGCTCGAGGCGGCGGCCGCGGCCCAGATTACGAGCCACGGGTACGTTGTCGTCGGCACGCCAGTCCCGGCTGGCGACAGGGGCTCAAGGGGCGCTCGCCGTACGCAAAGCGCCTCGGAGCCGTCGATTTTGCATCACCTCGTCAGCGGGCAGCTCGGCTCGCCACTGCGCGTGAGCCTCGCCCTTTACGTGGCCAACGTGCTCGACCTCGACCTGCACGTCCGTGCCGAGGCACGACCGCCCGCGCCGCCCGCGCCGCCCGCGCCGCCCGCGCCGCTCTCTCCTCCAGATTTACTCGTCGCCTCGGGCTTCGCGGACCTGCTGCCGCCGAGTCAGCTCGCCGCCTTGCTCGCGCGTCTCGCACCCGGAGGGCTCGCCTACATGCCCATCACCTTCGCCGGCGTCACGCGCACGGTACCCGCCGCCGACGGCCACGGCAGCACGCCCTCGGACGCGCGCGTGATCGCAGCGTACCACGCGCACCTGGAGGCGCAGGGCCAATACATCGACCCACGCCCCTTTTGCGACGCGCTGGGCGCCGTAGGCGGCGAGGTTCTTTGCAAGGGGCCCTCGCCATGGCAGATCGGACCGGAGGAGCCGTTGCACGCGTGGATGGTCGACTTTTTGGCGGCGGGCACTGCGCCGGCGCTCTGGGCGGCAGGCTGGGACGCGGCGGCCTGGCGCATTTCACTGCTCGAGCGGCGCGCGCTCATCGTCGCCGAGAATGTCGACCTGCTGCTCCAGCTTCCGCCGCCGGCCGCTGCGCACGGGGCGGCGACGGCAGCCGCGACGGCGGCAGTTGCGGCGACGACGACGGCGACGGCGGCGACGGCGACGGCGGCAGCTGCGGCGACGGCGGCACGGCGCAGCTACAGCGGGTTGGAGTTTGTGGCGCCGCGGCAGGTGCAGCTCGTTGAGCGGACCTTCCCGGCCGGCGGGCTAGCGGCTGGCGCCGTTGAGATCCGCACCCTCACCTCGATGATCTCAACGGGCACGGAGCTCCTCATCTACCGCGGAGAGTTTGACGCGAGCGACGAGCCGCTCGACGCCACGATCGCCTCCTTTTCGGAGGCTGGGCTGTCGTACCCGATGGCGTACGGCTACTCTCTCGTCGGCGAGATCGCCGCGGTCGGCGCGGGTGTGCCTGCGCGCTCGGTGGGCTCCCTCGTGTTTGCCTTCGCGCCTCATGCGACCGCCGCGCTCGTCGACGCTGGCGCGTACCAGGCCGTTCCCGCCGGCATCAGCGCCGCAGACGCCGCCTTCCTCCCCGCGGCCGAAACGGCCATCTCCATCGTGCACGACGCGCACCCGCGGGCGGCCGAGACGGTGCACGTGTTCGGATGCGGCGTGATTGGGCTGCTCGTACTCGCCGCGCTCAAGGCGCTCGGCGTGCGGGCCGTCGCCGTCGATCCCGACGCGTCGCGGCGGGCGCTTGCGCTCAGCCTCGGCGCCAGCGCCGCATACCCTCCCGCCACAGCGCCGCGCCGTGCAGCGGATGTGACGATCGAATGCTCGGGCAACCCTGCAGCGCTGCAGGGGGCCATCGATGGCGCGCTGGACTCGGGGCGCGTGGTGCTCGCCTCCTGGTACGGGCGCAAGCCCGTGGGCCTCGTGCTCGGGACACGGTTCCACCGTAGCCACCTGGAGATCATCGCCTCGCAGGTCTCCGTGATCACGGGTCCACACGCGAGCCGCTGGTCCAAGGGGCGTCGCTTTGGCGCCGCCTGGGACCTCCTCCGTGCCTTCAAGCCGGCGTCCACTCTGCCCGTGCTCACGCTGCCGCTGCAACGCGCGCCCGAGGCCTACGAGCTGCTCGATCGCAACGCAGCCACGGTGGTGCTACTCTCCTACGGCGAGGGCGACAAGGGCGCGCCCTTCGGGCTCTCTCACCGCAGCCGGATTTGAGGCATCACCTGCGGAGTCGAACGCGTCGTCTCGGGGTCGCTTCGTCGTCCCCCCGGCGCCCGGGGACCGGGGGTCATCCTCGGACCTCGCTCAACTAGATCGGGTGCCCGTGACGAGGCGAGGGCTCTGGTTGTGTGTATGGCGTGGGCGGTTCGGGCATCGGGGCCGATAGGTGGGATCGCGGTCGAACGATTGGTCGAAAAACTCGAAGGCCTCAGTGTAATATCGTGATTGCACTTCGCTTCCGCGCCGCGCCGATCACATCTGACAACAAGAAGATCAAGTCACGTATTGACACCAGAAAAACTCGAAGGTATCTACCGACTTCGGGTGACTTCGCACTCCCGCTGCCGAAGGCTTGCTCCTTGGCTTGGTGTTGCACGGGAGGACAACGATATGCAGGAGCGGAGGAGCGGGAGCAGCGGACGACGATGCGACCCGCCGAACCCTACCCGGGAGGCGTGGCTGCATGAGAGGCTAGGAAGCGCTAGGCCTGTGCATGCAGCAAACTATAGAGCGGACCAAATTTGGATGTGATTTTTGCTGCAAAAGGAGCATCCGGCATGCTGCTCTTCTCGGCTCTGATTCTTGGAGTGGCGCTGAAAGCGGACGAGGAGCAGGCGGCCCTCCTTCAAAGGAAACATGCTGTGGACGATGAGGCCGCCTCCGCAAAGGAAGCGGCCGAGAAGCCCGCGGCCGCGAGCGACGCGGCTGCAGCAAAGGGCCGCGCGCAGGTGCTCGTCATGGTCTCGGACCACGGAAGTGGCACGTCGAACCTGGAAAAGGCGCTCGGCACCCACCCGTGCATGTTCAGCCTCGGGGAGACGTTCGGAACAAAACTGCTGTGGTCGAAAGGCAAGGACCCAGCTGAGTGCACTCCTGGTCGAGGTGGTGAGTTCGTACTCTTCGACGCGGACTCCGGCAACTTCAACCCTGGCAGTGTCCCGCCGATCGAGAAAGAAATAGCAGGCAGCATCGAAGATTGCCTCAGCAACAACTTGGGCAAAGACAGGAGCCCCATCGACTCGGCTCACTCGCTGTTCCCTGGTCTTCAGTACAACCTCGCTGACTACTACGTCCGCGTCCGCGATCTGGTCTGCAAGGGCGTGCCCGCAGACGTGTGCCCCCCCTCCGACTGCACCATCTCGGTCAAGATGTTCCCGGCTCATGTCGACGGCAAAGCGGTCGAACAGTTCACAAAGGCAGACGTAGCGACAGAATGCACGCGGAAGAAAAACGAGAAGGCGATGGAGGCGTGGAAGAAGGAGCTTGGCAATTTGAAGCAGAACCCCAAGATCGCGACGTTGAAGGTCACCCGCAATGAGCGTGACCGGCAGTTCTCAACCTTTCATCGGTTTGGCATCGACCCCGAGTTTGACTGCAGCTTCCCGCGCCCCCCTTCTTCGTTCGCAACCGCGTCGAAAGCGTACGCCGACGTCGAGATCCAGAACGAGAACTGCTGGGCAGATGCGCCTGGCGCCGAAAAGTGCCTCCGCGACGCTCTTCAGCTAGTCAACCTGTCTGCCGAATCCAAGGGGTTTCTGCAGGCGGCGACGGAGGTGATCATCGGGCAGTCGACGAACACGAAACAGGAGATCGCCACCGAGAGTTGCTCCACCTCCCCCGCTGCCACCTTCAAGAGGATGGCGAATGGCGAAGTGCACAAGAAGGATGACACGGTCCAAGTCGCAGACCAGGTCCCTGATTGCATTCCTCATCGGCTGCCGGATTACAGTTGGTCCTGGTGCCCCGCGGTGGGGGCGGTGCCGGCGCCGCTCAACGTGCCTGAGGCAGTCGCTGCACCGGCCCCAGCTGAAGATCCCGAGGATCCCGAAGACCCCGAAGATCCCGAAGAAGATCCCGAACTGGTGCCTGAGGCAATCGTCTCACCGGCCCCTGAAGATCCCGAGGGCCCTGAAGTGTCCCCCGAGAGTCCCGAGGATCCTTAAGGGTCCCGAACTGTCCCCGCGGGGTGGTCAATCAAGGCTCGGGGCACGAGCTCACGCTTCGACGCAATTGCACGTGAGCGCAGGACTCAGGACTCTGAGTGTGTGCGTGCTGTGAGTGAGGGGGGTCCTACTGTAGCAGTCTGGTAGCGGTCAGTGCTTTCGTGAGTTGCATGTTCCGGTACCCGTGACCCCCCCGCACGCCCCGGTGTCGTGTAGCGACAGGATCGTCATCGTCTTGAGCGCGGTGCGTGTATTAGTGGCGCCTTGTGTGTTCTCGACCGTTGTGTCCGCGGTGTACAGTGCCCGATGACACACCGCTCACACAACCCTCAAGCTCGTGAAGCTAAAATACCGTCGAAAATACCGAGGCCGCGGAGCGGAGGCGAAGGAACCCGCGACTCCGGGCGGGCACGTCCCGCGACGGACCCGTGCGCCATGGACGAACCCCACTCGACTCGGCCGCGACACGCGTGCCCGCGCGCACGAAACTCACGTAATACACTGTACTGAGGTCAAATCAAGAGCACACGTTGTTTTGCAAAGCGTACTCAGAAACTGAGTACTTTCTGCCCCGCACCCACGTCATCAACTCTTGGCACCCTGGATCCTCGCCTGGCAGCGCCATCTCGCTTTCAGCGGGGCAGAGCGCTGCTCCTTGGAACAGCTTGCAATCCCTCGCCCGTGTGTACTCACCCCTCGTCACGATCCAGGCCGGAGACACTCTGGATCCGTCGATCTCGGCGATCTCGGCGATCTCGGCGATCTCGTCGATCTCGTCACGATCCGGAGACACTCTGGATCCGTCGATCTCGGCGATCCCTTCGCGACTCAATTGGAAAGGCGGCGCCATTCGCGCCCTTCGCGACTCAATTGGAAGGTCTCGACAAACTCATGATCAGGAGTGCCGTCGGGGAGGCAGACGGTCGCGGTGAACTCGCCCGTGGCGAGGAAGCGCTTCTGCACAATGGCCGTGCGCCACTCCGTCCTCCCGTCCTCTTCGACCTCAACCTCGACGTGCTCGAACTTGCATGGCATCGCGCGCCGCCACTCAACGCCCTCCTGGCGGTACGAGAAGCGTTCTATGAACTGCTCGTCCTTATTGATGCAGGCGGTGAATGAGACGACGGCGCCGTTGAGATGCCGATGCGCGCGAACCTGAGCAATCAGCATGCAATCAGCATGCAATCAGCATGCAATCAGCATGCAATCAGCATGCAATCAACATGCAATCAGCATGCAATCAGCATGCAATCAGGTTCGAGATGCTGATAAGCGCGAACCTGTGCAGGCTGCCACACGACCTTGCCCTCCTCGGCCGCCACCTCGACGTACACGGTCGCGCCCACGTCGGGCGCGCACCACTGTGCAATCGAACCCACGGCCGACGCGTCGGTGACACCCTCGGCCTCGTCCGAAGCTGCGGCAGCTGGCCGGCGTCCAAAACCACCGCCCCCGCTCGTGCTCACGACGGCGCGTCCTGAGCCCCCGCCCCCCCCGCTGCCCCCGCCCGTCGCCTTGGCTGCGGAGCCCGAGGTGCGTGCTGCCGAGGAGAGGCGTTGCTCCGCGGCGCAGAGCGGAGCTGGGGGTGGAGCGCGCCGCTTCGTCCAGCTGTCGAGCACGCAGATCGACGCCGCGTAGCCCAGGCCCCATGGAGCTTCCTGTCTCTCGAGGGCCTTGGCCTCGCATGCGGCGATCAGCTCGGCCGGTGCGTGGGCAGGCAGCAGCCGCGCCGAGCATCCGAAGCCCCAGCCCGAGGGGACGAGCGCTGTGGCGAGCGCTGTGGAACCAGTGCCCGGGGCGGCGCCCGCGCCGGGAGTGCCCAAGGAAGAGGTGCCCGGGGCGGCGCCCACGGAAGAGGAGATGGCCGTGTGGACGGGTAGCATCGAAGTGCGGCCGCGCGCATGGGCCGAGCCCATGCGCGACTCGAGCGCGCTCTCCACTTCCGCGTCCAGCGCGCTCTCGGCCTCCTGGGTGAGCATCCACGTGGGCTTGGCGCGCCGGCGTGCGGAGCGCTCGCCCGCTTCCGCGGCCATGCACAAGCCCCTGTGCCCATTGGGAGCGACGAGGCGCCGTGGTGAGCATATGCATGCAAGGGCAGGTCATCAGATGCAATCAGCGTGCCCATCGGGGAGCGACGAGGCGCCGTGGTGAGCATATGCATGCAAGGGCAGGTCATCAGATGCAATCAGCGTGCCGTTGGGGAGAGACGAGGCGCCGTGGTGAGCATTGCATGCAAGGGCAGGTCATCAGATGCAATCAGCGTGCCCATCGGGGAGAGACGAGGCGCCGTGGTGAGCACATGCATGCAAGGGCAGGCCATCAGATGCAATCAGCGTACCTGTGCCCATTGGCGAGGGTGCACCCAAAGGTACCGCATACTACAGAAACTCGCCGCTGCTTTTGTGGCCCTGCCGCGCCGTCCGTTTCGGTCGTCGCCTCAGTTGACGCGTCGGCCGCCGCGTCGGCCGCCGCGTCGGCCGCATCGTTCGGGTCACTCGCAACGCGCGAGACGAGCTGCACGTTATCCTCCTCCCTCTTGGGCTCCACCTCCATGGGCGCCGTAGTGGGCCCCTCCATGCGTGCCTGGGTATGTACATGGCCACTCGTAACGCCACTTGCCTCGCCATTTGCGGTGCCGCTCGCCAGAGCACCCGCCGCCTTGGGGACCCCGCCGCCCTCGCCGCCCTCGCCGCCCACGCCGCCGGCCCGAGGGCGCGGCGAATCGGCTTCGGCGCGGGCGCGCTTGAGGGGCAAGACACGCCTCTCAGACCTCTCAGACTCAGGCGTAGTCACCGAATGGTCCACCGACGATCGTTGTGACGACGGCGTCGGCAGATCGTCGGGAGATTTCGAGGTCGTTGGCAGATCGTTGGCGGCCTGAGATGGCATGGCCGTTGCTAGCGGTGGTGGCGGGGGCGGGGCTGGGGATGGCACGGATGTCATGGAGGGCTGCAGCCGCCCAGATCCAACAGTCACCCACTCGTCGAAGCGGGCATTGAAGCCATTGAAATGCATGCGTAGCTCGCGCGGAGCTGCAGCCGCCGCTGCCTCAGCCTCGACAGAACGACTGTCGTTGGTGCCACCGCCATCGCTCGGCCCTCCATCGCTCCTGCTGCCACCACTGCCGCCGCCTCTGCCGCTACCGTTTCCGTCGCCATGACCGCCGCCATTGCCGCCACCATCGCCGCTGTCACTGCCGCTGCCATTCCCGCCACCACGACGACCGCCTTCGTTGGCGCACGTCACGCCTTCGCGAACGTCGACCACCTTCGCCTCATGCCAGAGCCCACGACGGTCGCACGTTCGGAACCGATCGCCCACAACGGCGTCCGCGCCGACCTCGATCGTCGCGACGAGGGGCGGCGCACAGATCGAATGACGCGCGGCACTCAACTGCCGATACGAGCGCGCTTCGTCACTATAAGAGCGCGCTTCGTCATAAGAGCGCGCTTCGTCACGATGAGAGCGCGCTTCGTCGGAACCATCCGCTTCGAACTTCGCCACTGCCGCCGCCGCCGCCGCCGCCTCCGCCGATGATTCGGTGGAGGCGGGTGCTCGAGCGTTTTCCATGGAGCCCGCGGTGGCTAGCGGGCGGCCACCCCATGGAGGCGCGTCCTCGCGAGCGTCGTCTCGAGCGTTCACACCGCAGGGGGGCGCGTCCTCGCGAGCGTCGTCTCGAGCGTTCACACCGCAGGGGGGTGCGTCCTCGCGAGCGTCGTCTCGAGCGTTCCAGGGGGGCGCGGGCACGGCGGCGGCATGCGACGGTCTGTCGCGCGTCCTCTCGAGCAGCTCGGCTACAGAAAACGCCATCGGACCGGCCACCGCGGCGCGTGCCTCCGGAAGGGAAGCTTCGGGCGCACCTGGATTGTGTGCCGAGCTGGGCGCCGAGCTGGGCACCGAGCTGGGCGCCGAGTTGGGCGCGGCGCGTGCCTCCAGAAGGGATGCTTCGGGCGCAACTGCGAGCATCGGCACCGTCTCTGCTGACTCTGCCGGCGCCGCCGCAGCCGCCGCAGCCGCCGCAGCCGCTGCAGGCGACGCAGCCGCCGCAGGCGACGCGGGCGCGGCGGCGGCGGCGGTTGGGACGGGCGGATTGTGCGCCGAGCTGGGCGCCGAGATGGGCGCCGAGAACGGGGGGGCGATCTCTTGAAAGAATTCCAGATCGCCGCGTAGAATGAGGCGCGAGCAGCTCTGGCCTGGGGAGCGCATCGCATCGCCGGAGCTCGGCTCGGGCAGCGGAAAGCCGGGCACGGCCCACCCAGGAGACTTGGCCACTGCACCGCACATGGCCTCGGCGAACTTCTCCGCGGCGCTCTCGATAGGCTCGGGCGCCGTCGTGGTCGTTGAGCGTGGCGCTCCAGCTGCTGCCGCTGCGCCCTTGGCTTCACCTGCTGCGCACTTGGCTTCACGTGCTGCTTCACCTGCTGCGCTCTTGGCTTCACGTACTGCTTCGCGTGCTGCGCACTTGGCTTCACGTGCTGCTGCCGCTGCTGCTGCTGCTGCTTCACCTGATCCGCTCTTGGCTTCACGTGCTGCTTCACGTGCTGCGCTCTTGGCTTCACGTGCTGCTGCGGCTGCTGCTTCACGTGCTGCGCACTTGGCTTCACGTGCTGCTTCACGTGCTGCGCACTTGGCTTCACGTGCTGCTTCACGTGCTGCTTCACGTGCTGCGCTCTTGGCTTCACGTGCTGCTGCTGCTGCTACTACTGCGCTGGCATGTTCAAATTCGATCCATAGCGGCGCTGATGCTGCTGAGTCCGTAGCGGCGCTTCCATCACAGCCACCGCCGCCCCCTGTGCCTCCGACGACGTGCCCCCTGCCTCGACTACTGCCCCTGCCACGTGCTGCTCCGCGCGACCCAAGCCCCCGCCCCATGCTGCCCTTGGCCAACGGAAGCAGGGGAAACAGCGCGGAGGGATGCGTGGTGCCGCTTGCCGCGGGAGGCTCCATGCCGGGTAGCCAAGCCCTCGCTCGAGCTTCCCCGGGCGGCCACGCACCCAGCCACGGCGCTGGGCCGCTCTGCGCAATAGGATGCGAAGGTATGGTGGCGGGCGCGGTGCCACGAAAGGGCCCGGTGGCAGAGGCGGTGAGGCTGGCAGCAGCCAAGGGGTTGGCGGCTGAGGCGAAGGGTGACTGACCGGCTGCGCAGCTAGCACCGGCGGCAGACGTAGCTAGAGCGGCAGTCGCGGGTGGCTCGACCGCGCCCTCGGACCCAAAAAGGTGGCCAGCTAGCACGTGGCCCAGGCTGCCCCTGTCCATCTGAACGCTCGCTACAGTGCTCGCGACGGCCTCCCCGTAGCCGAGATGGCATGACGAACCCTGTGCTGGCATGACCTCCCCGTAACCAGGCTGCCAAGGCCAGGCCTGAAAGGGTGAAGGCATCCCGATCGGGACAGTTGTGGACAGTGGCGACTGCCCGATTAGGAAGGTCGCGGGCGGCGGGAAAAGCGGCCGGCCGTTCGCGCTGTCCTGTCCGGCATACAGCGGCCCAAGCACGGACCCATGAGAGGGCTGAGCGGCACCGGCCGAGGGGAAGGAGAGAGCGGTACCGGTAAAGGAGAGAGCGGAGCCAGGAGAAACCACCACGTCTGACGAACCCGAGACGGCGGAGGCGCGCACGACTTCTGACGAACCCGAGACGGCGGAGGCGCGCAAGGGGGTCGCCTTTGTGAACGGCATACTGCCATGGCTGGAGGCGATCACATCCGCGCCCTTGCAGCCCGGCTGCATGGCCGCTGCGGCCGCCGAGGCCGCGGCGGCCGCGGCAGCCGCGCCCAGGCAGCTGGCCCCCGCGCCCCTAGCCGCCGCTACCGCAGCCGCCGCGCGCGGATCAGGGGCTGCGCACGGCACACTCGGGATGGCGCTGGGGTTGTTGCGCGGCTCGCCGCCCGTCTTGGCGGTCGCGCGCGGCTTGGGCACCGACAGTGCGCTCGCGACTGGGACCGCAGCGCTGGCGGCGCTGGCGGCGCTGGCGGCGCTGGCGGTGCTGGCGGCGCTGGCCGGGGCACCGGCAGCAGCAGCAGCAGCAGCAGCAGCAGCAGCAGCGGCTGCAGCAGCAGCAGCAGCAGCAGCGACCTTTTCTGCCGCATCATGTGCCTCCCTGTCTACCGCCTTGCCTGCCGCCTTGCCTGCCGCCTTGCCTGCCGCCTTGCCTGCTGCCGCCGCCTTCTTGTCCGCTGCCAACGTCTTCGCCACCTTGCCTGCCGCCGCCTCCGTGACTGTGGCTGCCTTCCCTGCCGCCGCTGCCGTCTCTGCCCCTGCCGCTGCTGCCTTGGCAGCCGCAGCCTTCGCAGTCGCAGAAGTGGCTGCCGGCTGGACCAGCGCCGCTGTGGGCACGGGTACCTTGGACGACGGCGGCGGCGGCCGAGCATCGGCCGCGGCGTCACCGAAGACTGCCCGGTTGGATCGCGCGGGCAGAGACAACGGCGCCGTCGTCGTCGGTGAAGATGAGGCGTCCGCGGCGCTGCTGGTTGAGGCCTCCACCATCGCACGCTGACGCTTGCCTTTGCCGTCTACGGAGATGCTGGCGCTGGCGTTGCCACTGCCACTGCTGCTATTCGATGGCGCGCAGTTGCTACGGCGCTTTTTTGAGGACTCTGCTGTCCCGTCTTTCGCCGCTGCGGCCTTCTGCTGGGCCCTGCGGAGGTTCTCCACGAACGCGGTGTCTGCGGCAACGGGATCCTCCCGCCTCAGCCAGTCGCATCGCACCTCATCCTTGCCGCCCCTCCAAATGTCGTCCGTCCAGATCACCTCGACCATGGTGCTGGAGATAAACTTCGAGACGATCCCGTAGCATCGAGCATACCGCCAGTGCGCCGCGCCAAAGTGCTGGTAGCTCCACCGGTCGACATTATGGTCCTTGCCAGCGGGCACGTCGTCAAAGTGCCAGGCGGACACTGAGACGCGGTCACCCTCCGCGGCCGGCGGCATGTGGAGGAAGTATAAACGAGCGACTGGACCGCTTTCCCCTCGAGTCTCGCATCACACAGACCACAAGTTTGCGGACCGCGTAACGTCCTGTATGTATGGTGGTGTGATTTATGTCAAACGAACTCCTCAAAGATCATCAGTGTGGATGGCAGCGTTCGACTCGGCCGTAAAAAAACCACAGCGTCTGTAAAAGGAGTGCCCAGGAGGTTGTTTCATTAGACGTCGTTTCGTATTTCGAAACAGTCGACTGGCTCATACACAAACCGGCGGCGTTTTTCTAACGGTTGGAGAAATAAAAGAAAAAAAGGAGAAGGGAAAGGAAGGAGAAGGAGAGAAGAGGGGAGTCTGTAGGAAAAATGGCACTAATATAGTGTGCTGCTTCATATCTCAAGCATTCTAAAACTCACAGATACGACGCGGCCTCGGGATCATTCCTCGCGGGTCGCGGCGGCGGCGGCGGCGGCCAGGCTGCGAGGGCGGCGGCGGCAAGGGCGGCGGCGGCGAGGACGGCGGCGTCGAGTGCGGCGGCGGCGAGTGCGGCGGCGGCGAGTGCGGCGGCGGCGAGGGCGGCAGCGGCAAGGGCGGCGGCGGCGAGGTCGGCGGCGGCGAGGGCAGGGCGGTGGCGGCGAGGTCGGCGACGCGAGGGCGGCAGCGACGACGACGTCGGCGGCCTGGGCGGCGGCG
>Ga0210244_102002_pt1 | contig 14331 bp, 10 predicted proteins | sample ChrtobMetaP3_0mM_FD_155473 | JGI IMG/M metagenome (GOLD analysis project Ga0210244, IMG submission 155473) | Chrysochromulina tobin associated microbial communities from unialgal haptophyte culture, Seattle, Washington, United States - P3_0mM | ecosystem: Host-associated > Algae > Haptophytes >...
CTGGACAGCTCGCCGGCGGCATCAGCCGCGCCACCGACCGCGTCCCCCCATGGGCCGAATCCCTGGCCGCCCTGCAGCCGTATGCGCGCAGCGGCCGTCGCGCCTGGGCTGCCACGATGGAGGAGCGCGACGCGCTGCGCGCCCGCTCTTCCGCTCAGCCCACCGCCCCCTCGCATACGGACGAGGTTGACCACATGAGCGAGGTACGCACGCTCATGGGTGCGGCGTATCATTTCGCCGGCGCGAACGCCTCCGCCGCCACCGCCGACCGGCCTGCTCTTGCGCGTCAGCGCGCCGCGCTCGCTGCCCACTACGAGCGGCACCTGGCGCGCCGTTCCGAGCGCGAGGCGCTGCTTCGCGAGCGCGCGGACGAGATCTTCGAGCGCGAGCGCCGTCTGGAGCAGGCGGCCGACTCCATCCGTGAGGCGGCCTCCTCGCGTACCGCCGACGCCTTCGACGACGCCATGGCCGCCGCAGGCTTGCGTGCAGTCTGGGAGGGACACCTCGCACCCTCAGGGCTAGTCTCACCCTTGCGCGGCTCGCCCTCGCCTCCGCCGACCGAGCACCAGCCGACGGCGCCGCCACCACCGGCAGCGCCGCCCACAGCGTCGCCGCCACCACCGCAGGCGTACGCTCCACCGCCGATGAGCAATGCCTGGGCGCCCGGGGGGTCTGCGGCGCCCATCACGGCGCCGTTCGCGACCCGCACGCTGCTCGATGTGGCCTCGAACGCGGCCTGGTCTACTGACGCGCCATGCACCACCTTCCAAGGCACGTACCCGTACCCAGCCGGTGGCGGTGGCAGCCGCATCCTCAGCGCCGCTGCATCGCTCGCCGCCGCGGCGCGCTTAGGGGCGCCTTCGAGCGCCACGACGAGGCTGCACTCGATAGGCATGGGCGAGGAGGTGCTGCAGCTTCCGCTGGAGGCGCACCGGGAGTTCGCGTACCTGCCCTGGCGTCTCGAGGGCTGACTCGCGCGGGCTCGCACCATGCCATGCTGTCCTATACGCCAATCTTACCACGTAGCACTGTCACAGTTAGCGGGACCACATGTAACGCGTTTGACGCTGCGCGTCGACTGCGCGCCGGGAGTTTCACAAACGAGCAGCGGCCAGCGCTCGAAGCAGCGTGCTTGCTAACTTTTATCTGTCCCATGGGGCTTCGCGTGCTGCCATTTAAAATGATTACTATTAGGCGTCAGCGAGTCCACCGTCGAGTACTCTTGTGTTGACCTCTGAGTGCGGTTTTCTGTTTCCTTTGATACGGTATGTGGTTCGCGTGGGGGACATCGACGATACAGCTAGCGGACGAAATGCACGTCTGGATCTTGGGGATTTTATCTCTGGCGCCTTCTTTCTTCTCTCCTCATCGGAGAAGCTCTGCACAAAGACACCTCTCGAACGTGCTCATGTTGGTCATGAATGTGCTGGTGCTGGCCCTAGCACCGAATGTTGTGTACCGCTCTGTGACGAACCGATTGTCTCCTCGCTCGTGCGTGCGGTTGATGAGCAATCCGAAGATGACGCCACAGATGATCAAAGAGGCTACTGAGCGCGTTGCGCAAGGGCTCGACGTGCTCAAGTATCGGGCAGAAACCGGCGGGCTGACCGCTGAAGAGCAAAGTGAGCTCGCACGCCTCTTGGACCGCCTGGCACAGTTGGATGATGTGATGACAGAGGCAGAGATCGAGCTGCAGCAGAAGAAGATCCAGTTGGACGCGGGCGTCGTCTTCCCTACTAAGCTCCGGAGCCTGCCTGATCGAGGCGCGACGTCAGACGCCGGCCTCGTCTTCCCCGTGCCGCAAGTAGGCATTCCCATGAGCATGGATGCCCCGACAGCCGTCTCCTCCGCAAGCTCGACAGCCGGGCCGCATATCACCATTCCACGACCACCTGCCGCCTCAGCACCTTCGGAGATGCCGCCGCAAATCACCATTCGACGACCGGCTCCAGAGGCGTCATCTGGCGTGAGCAGCCAACGTGCCAACGCACCCGCAACCGTTCTTGACACATGGGGGCTTCGGACCGCGGACGAAACTCTCTTCGTGGCAGACAGCGACGCGCCTACCGCGCCTTCGCTGGGCTCTGGCCTGTGCCAGTTCGCGTCGCCCGCGGAGAAGCGTGACGCTCCCACCATCTTCTACGAGGGCCTCGGCAACCTCGCCAAGGAGCCCCTGGGCTGGCTCGACGGCGCCAAGCCCTCGCCGCTCAGGAGCTCCCTGCCAGTCGACGTCGCCACGTCCGAGGCACGAAAACCCGTGTCGGTGGGCGACCGCGTGCTCACTGAGCTCGGCGATGAGGGCTACGTGCGCTTCATCGGGGAGACGTCCTTCAACCCGGGCGTGTGGGTGGGCGTCGCGCTGCTTGAGCCGAAGGGCAAACACGACGGCACTGTGGAGGGCGTGCGCTACTTCGAGTGTCCGCCCGACCATGGCCTCTTTGCACGAGCACAGAAGCTCACGCCCATCGAGACCGTTGGTGAAAGTCCATCCCTCGCTGCATTGGCGGTCGCTCAGAAGCTGAAGCAAGTTCCGCAAAAGGTGCAGGCCTTGGCACAGAACCCATGGGTCATGCACCAAGACGCCAAAAGCTTGAGCAAACAGGAGAGGATGCTCGCGAGCTTTGTGGCAGCGGGCGTACTGGCGACCTTCGGCGTGTCGTCTTCATTCCTGAGGCTGCCACTGCCAATGCCTCTGACGCAGTTGGCCTCCTCGCTGGCGGAAACGCGCGGTCTGGGGCTGTTTGATCTGGAGGACACGCTGGAGGCCGCGAAGGAGAAGCTCCGATCGTCTGTGGAGGCCTTGAAGCCAGCTCCCGAGACAGCTCCGTGTGACGCTGTGGGATGCTTCCAGGCGGATTTGGAGGAAGTGGAGACCGCCGCGGAGCGACGCGCAAGGATTGCCGCATGGAATGCGCAGCTCGAAGCCGAAGCGAAGGTGGTTCCGGGGCTGCCGGCGAAGGTCGCTCCAGTGGTAGACGCGACGGGTCAGGGTCTGAAGACGGAGGACGCACCAGCCGTCACAGCCCTCGGGGAGGGTACTGCCGTTGCGGAAGGCGATGCGCTGAGCGGCGCGGTGGGTGGACCCATGTCCGAAACGGAGCAGCTGGCCGAGCGGGTGGCGGGAGCCATCGCTAGCTGGGTGGACGAGGCGGCGGCCGGCGTGGCGAGCTCCCTCGATCGTGCACGCGCCGGGAGCTGGGAGCAGGTGGTGCCGTCCGAGACGCGCCAGGCGCTCGAGCAGGGTGGCAGGGTTTTGGAGAGCGTGGCGGGGAGCGCGGCGGAGACAACGAGCCGCACCGTCACGCCAGCGGTCAGCCGTGTGGCCAGAGAGGGGGCTGCCAAACTCGCCGAAGTGCTCAGGCAGAGTGCCGCCCGTCTGGAAGGGTGGCTCGTAGCTGAGGCGGCATTGCAACCGGAGGACGCGCGCGAGGTGGCGCGCGAGGTCATTGAGTCCATTGAGGAGCAGGAGGCCATGGAAGCCGCAGCGGAGCAGCCAAAGGTGGCTGGGGCGCCGACAGCCGTGGTGTTCGCCAAGATCGACGTCGACAAGAGCGGCCAAATCAACGCCGATGAGATCAAGGAGTACATCCGGAGCACGTACGAGAATGTCGACGACAAGACCATCGACGAAATGATGATGGCGGCAGACATTGATAAGGACGGTGAGGTCAATTTCGGCGAGTTCATGGTCGCCATGGCCGAGGAAGACGGCATAGCGGCGGGACAAGCAGACAAACCAGCCAGAGCAGCGCAGGAAGCAGTACAAGCAGCCCAGGCAGAGTTCATGGTCGCCATGGCCGAGGAAGACGGCATAGCGGCGGGACAAGCAGACAAACCAGCCAGAGCAGCGCAGGAAGCAGTACAAGCAGCCCAGGCAGAGTTCATGGTCGCCATGGCCGAGGAAGACGGCACGGCGGCGGCACAAGCAGACAAGGCAGCTAGAGCAGCGCAGGAAGCAGCACAAGCAGCCCAGGCAGCGCAGGCAGCGCAGGCGGCGGCGCAGGAGGTGCAAGCAGCCCAGGCAGCTCAGGCAGCCCAGGCGGCGCAGGCGGCCCGAGCGGCCCAGGCGGCGCAGGCAGCCGAGGCAGCCCAGGCGGCACAACTAGCCCAGGCGGCGCAAGCAGCACGGGAAGCAGCGCAGGCGGCCGAAGAGGCCCAGGCTGCCCAAACCGTCCAAGCGGAGCGCGCAGCTCAGGCAACCCAGGCAGCGCAGGCAGCCCAGGCGCAGGCCGAAGAACTCGGGCGGCAGCTCCGCGCCGCACAAGCAGAGCTCAAAACGGCGCGTGAGACGGCGGCGACGGCGGCCGAGCGGGCGGCCGCGGATGCAAAAGCGGCGGCTGAAAGCGCGGCGACCGAGGCAGCAGTTGCGCAACGACTAGCAGAGGAAGCTACGCGGCGAGTGGCTGCACTGCGGCCGCTGATCGAGCCTGAGGGCATCGCGGAGGTCCAGCAGAAGGCTATGATGGAAGTCGAGGAGGAATATGCGATGAGGTAACATCCATGAATCCGAGCACGGAGTCTCGACACGGAGTCGCGGAGACGCGGACTGGTACGCGTCCGAAATCATGGCGCGTTGGCCACACCGAACATGGCCCTTCTCTCTCACATCGCATGTAGATTAGGTGGGCATGATGCTCAGCATGGTGCATGGTGGCGTGCATGTAGCACATGGGCATGTGCGGTGGCCGGTGTCGGCGTGGCTGCGCAGTGCGGGCGCGATTGGTCGTCGGTGTAATGGGTCCCGCGTGTATAGCTCGAGCACCCACTTTCCTCTCCGGCCGGGGGGGCGGCACGGCGGATGCAGGTGGCCGTGAGGTGGCCGCCCGCGCTGCCGCGATGCGCGAAGCGACTCGGTTGAAAAACCGGCAGCATGCTGCTGTCGGTTGCCGATAGTATACACACGTCCCAGCGGACGGGAACGGACAGGCGGTACGCGTACGGAGCTCCACGTCTCCCGACTCCCGAGTCCCGTCTCGCGTCTGAGCGGGCGGCGCCGGCGTAAGCCGTAAGCGTAACCGGGTACGTATACGTACTTCGTCTCACGATAGGTGTATTTGCTATTACGGAACAGCGCACGTGTAAAATCGATAACTAAAGCACTTTCCGCCGGGGACGGCCCTATATGACCGAATGATCCGAACACATCATCCGTATGGCTATCGATGTATAAACGCCGGGAGCTCACGTATACATGGCTCACACATGGGTATCGCTATCGGGTTGACTCAACCATGGGCCTCAGGAGCTCACCGTTCGGTTGATTCGTGCTGCTGAGCTCCATGCGGCCGTGTTGCGAGCGTTACACTGCGTGAGATGGTCGCGAGCTTTGCCTGGAGCGCCGCCTCGGCCTGCCTCACGGACTGCAGCTCGACACGCAGATTCCGGATCTCCTGCTGGGAGCGCGCGAGCTGCGCCTCGTGCTCCGCCTTGAGCTGCGCCATCGCTTCGTACAGCACCGCGCGCGCCGCACCGAGGTGCGAGTCGATGGCAGCCTCGGCCTGCTGGGTGGTTGTGGAGGAGCTCTGCGCCGTCGTGCTGTGCGCCCACGACCCGCCACCCGGCGAGGGCAGCGAGAGCGGCGGCGGCGGCGGCAGCGCACCGGACAAGCGTCGTCGAGTGGCGCCGTCGGGTGACGGCAATGGCGCCGACGCCAATGCAGCCGGGGCCGCCGCGCGGGTCGTCGTGGACGGGGCCGCCGCACGCGGCGTCGTTGACCCTGTGCTGATGCGACCCCCAGTGGTCGCCGGCTTCCCTCGGGGAGACACCGCCGGTGGCGTACGCGGCGTACGCGGCGATGCTGCCGCTGGCGCCTCCGAATACTTGCACGGATTGCGCTTGCGGTCCTCCGCGCCCTGGTCGACCTCTTGCTGGCGGCGCTTGAAGGTGGCGCGTGCTTGGCCGATAGTCTTCTCGGGCACGAGCATGGTGCGCGCGAAAGTGCAAGCATCGGCCAGAAGCCGCGCGCTCTCTCCCGGCGCTCCAGTGGCACCCTCCATAACCGGTGTCAACGCCGCACGAAGCCTCGCGATCGAATGCCGATGGATCAATGCGAGAAGCGCCGAGGAGGCGGCCTTGATCGCGTGACCGATGCGTGGCGCCTGGCCGTGAAGCGCCGCGACCGCCTCGACCGCCTTGACCACCGCGCTCGATGTTTCGGGTGCATGGAGGAGGGCGCATAGGGCCATCGCCGCCGCTGCCGCCGCCTGCCGATGCGCTCCCGTCGGCTTGAGTAGCAACCGCCGCATCGAGGCTTCGGCCGCGGGCGATACGGTGCTCTCACTAGCGTCGGCGCTCACGTTCAAAGGGGGTGGGTCATCTGTAAAGGGGGTGCCTGGTGAGTACCCGCATTCGAGCACAGCCAGGAGAGCGCCGATGGCGCCGTCGGCGAGCGCAATTGACTGCATGCATTCGGGCCCAGCGCTGCTGATACGCTCGAGCACTTTGGCGCCCCAGTACGCAGCCTCCGGGTCGGTCTCGGTGCGCGCGAACGCGCCGGAAACGAGCGCACTCACCGCGCCACCAAGCTGCACTCGGCGCGCGCGCGATGGGTCACCCTGGCTCAAGAGCAGCAGCGCCTGCAACGCTGCGCGTGTGAGCTCTCGTGAACGCTGCAGGTCATGCTCGCTCGCAGCCGTGTCGCGCCGTACCAGGCTCACGATGAGCGCGACCGCGCCCGCATCATGGGCAGCTTCGACATTAGCGGCATTGCGATAGAGCAGCGAGTTGAGAGCCATGAGTGCGTCGAACACCGTGGCTTCACTGGCGAAAGCGTCAAAGTGCAGGACCCCCATCAACGAGCGCATGCTGCACGCGGCGTTCACGCCCTGCTGCGCGCGCGCAAAAGCCCTCATCGAGGTTGCAAAGGCGGCGAGGATGTCCTCGGCAGTCGTGTCAGTGGGCACGCCACCGGCGGACGCATCGTCAAAGGATGTATCGACCACATAGTTGTCAGCGTCGATGGAGACGATCGCGCCTTCGAACACGACGTCGGTGTCCGAAGCTTTCACCTTCTTCGGCGGATTGAGGTCGACCTGCATGGAGCGCCAGCTGTTTGTTCGTCCTTGGAGGGCCGTGTGAACGATGGCGACGCTCACCCTCGGCGGAAGCGGACGGCCACGACACCTTGCATGACCGACCGCGAGCGGCGTGGCCTCGGCGGTGGCAGCGGGTGCAGCGGCGCACCGCCTCCCGATCACTCATCGAAGCCACCCGCTGCTGCGACTTCCGCCACTGCACCTGCCGCCAATGCCGAAGCGGCCGTAATGCAGGCTTGCGCCAAGTGCGTCTTCGAGGCGCTGCCCAAGCTCCGCGAGGAACGGCTGGTCGATGTCCTCGAGTTCGTCGCCGCGCAACACACGGGTAAAAACTTCAGCCCAGACAATGCGTCCAAGGCGCTTGAGGTTTGCGCGTTTGTGCGGCGTCGGCCGTTTGCCGTCACGACGGAGGGCGTGGCCGCGCTCGCGCGGCTCGCACGGCACGCGCTCGGCTCGTCCACGGGCAACGAGAAGTCGACCGAGCACAAGCTTTGGCTGCTCACGAGCGGCGCACTCAACACTGCTGCGGCCATCCGTGCTCATGACGGTGACGCGCTCGTCTTCTTCGATGCGCTGCAGCGTGACGCTGGCGTGCGCGGCCGCTACTTGCAGCGGCAGTACGCGACCAAGGCGATGCAGGAGCACGTGCTGAACCCAAACGGCTACTTGGTCGACGAGGACCCCGATGCGATGCTGGCCCGCAAGGTCAACCGCCTCGGCACCGTGCATCTGTGCCTCTGTGCTTTTTTCTTAGTGCTGTCCGTCTTCGTGGGCATCGTCGCCAGCAGCGAGACGTTCCAGGGGCGGGCTCTAACTACCATTCGAGGATGGCTAGTCTCCTCATGATATGCTTTTCTCACCTGAGGACTCGAATGACCGCGCGCCGGTACAATATCCGAGGCAAGAGTGAAGAGTGAGAAGAATTTCAGGAGATCATGGCGGCTCCGGACACGCGGAGTTGTTTCTCAAAGGATCTCATGCTTGAAAGTTTCAGGGCACCCGTTACCGTGAAAAAAGCCAAAACGCCGTGTTGGCAAACATCGTGTCAGTTCTGTGCTCGTGTGTCCAACCCCTCCCCTGAGCGGCAGCCATGTCCACTGACGCGGCCGGGCAAGCGGCGCGGCCGCTGGGCGACACCTTCCACAATGGCAACACGGCGGCCAACAAGTCGTTCATCTGCTACCGGCTGGGCGTCGGCGTGCCGGGCTACACCGGGATGGTGCCGATGGAGGAGAACATCGATATCCCCACCAAGACAGGCTGTGCTGCGCGCGCGAAGACGGACCGTGGATACGGTTCTCACGGCGACGGCGGCACGATCAAGAAGCCGCTCTCGTCCTTCTCCATCGATTTCCAGCTCTCGCCCGCGCAGTTTGCTGAGGGTACCGCTCCCAACCCGCTCTGGGACTCAAAGGCGGCACGCCCAATTGGCGACCCGCCGTACATCCGGCGGCCGCCGGACACGATGGACAGGCGCTTCTTCCACGATTCGACCTTCAATGGCGCGTACAATCAAGGCGCACACCTGCAGCAGCAGGACTACCCGTCCGACGTGACGGCCACCGGGATGCTGCGCCCACCCGGCACCGTGAACCTGAAAGAGCCGAGCCCATTCTACACGACCGAGTACATGCAGAAGAGCGAGGAGGGCAACTTGCTGATGGCGGTTAAGAAGGTGCTGCCGCCCGGGCCCGAGCCCAAGGTGCGCGCCAACCGCCAGTTCAGCGGCGTCGCGCTGCGTGAGCCGGAGCTCAAGACGAGCTACCGCGAGGCGTACGGCGCGTATGGCGTCGACCCGCGCTCGAAGCTGCCGGCGGATCCTACGCAGATCAACTTCACGGCGTCCACGGCGGAGTACTTCCAGGGCACCTCCAAGGCCACATATCATCCGCCTGGCTACTCGGGCTTCGTCCCCGAGACAGGGCGCAACCCGCACGCGTCGCATCAGGGACTGTGTAAGCAGCCGCGCGAGGGCACCAAAAATTTTGAGCTGCAGACGCTCTTCCAGTACGCGCACCAGCTGCCCGGGTACGCGGGCTACCGCCCGCAGACGGCTATCAACGACGTCGGACCCGTTCGCAACGAGTTGGCCACGACCACAGGCCGCGTCAACGTGATGGCCACGAGCGGCTTCAAGCCGGGGGACCTGGGGCTCTCAATGAAGACGCTGGCAGCGACGGCGCCGCAGCGCTCCAAGTTCGGGTGCAAGGACTCGCTTATTGCAGAGGCGTTCTCGCACGAGTCGCTCACGGGCAATATCTCGGACAATGGTCGCCACGAGGCCGAATGCTACTACAAGACCGTCCGGCCTATGGAGGGTCGCTCGGTCGCCATCATCAAGCAGGGCCACTGGAACCAGCTCTATTGAGTGTGGCGGCGCGAGGCGGGCGGCGGCGGCGTTGGCGGCGCAAGGTGCGAGGCGGGCGGCGGTGGCCGTCCGCGCGCACGCCTTCGGTGGGACGCGCGGGCACATCATGCGGGGCGTTGCGCGGCAATGATGCGCGAGTATACTCCGGCGCGCTATTCCATGCACCATGGTTACTTCTCTAGAACAGTGGGTGCGGGCGGTGTGTGCGTTGTCATTGCTTTGAGACTGGAGCGTTACATGGCACACTGCGAGTGTCAGAAAAATATGCTCAACTCAGGCCCACCGATTCTGAGGTCACGTCACATGACTCCCACGTCACACTCAAACACGTACCCGATGTGCCACAGGCATGACCGCTATCTGCCGGATGCGGGTGCGATGGCAAGGGCAGAAAACGCGCCGGTCGCGTACCATGCTACTCGCCAGCCTTGTGCGTCGCCGCCACGCGCTTTGTGATTTGCACAAATGCACGTGCAGCTTCCGAATGGTGAGCTGCGCATGCGATGGAAGATTTGGTTGTGCTCGGGGGCGTTGGACGGCTCCCTGCGTCACGCCAAGGTCATGGGGAGCAGCTGCCGTAGCCGGAGCCAATCGCTCGCACGCGCGCGCGAGCATGATGCTGAAATGACCTGCGTCAGTGAAGGCACGCTTGAGAGCGGAGGCAGACGAGCGCAGGATCGAGAAGTGTTCCTGAGTATGGACGCTTGCGTCCGGGGCGTTCCATGTGTCCGTGGTGGACTCGTGGACCCGATCAGCGCTGGGATACTCACTCCTTGCAAGACCCTCGATGGAAGGCGCGGGTTGCTCCGGAGTCGAGAGGGGGGCAAAGAGGAGGCGCCTCGTCTTTCCTAGCAAACGACCGCGCCGCCGAAGAAAGTTCTTGACGCGCAGGCGCGCGGCGACCTGGGAGCGAAGACGAGCTGAAGCAGGTACCCCTCGATGATGCCGTCACCACCGATGTCGAGCCTCGCGCGCAAGACGTCGGTCCAGCGTTGTGCCTCGATCCATGTGAACACGGCGTGGCAGCCGTCGGCGCCACCCCGGCCGCCACAGAGCGAGGGGACGACGAGCTCAGCGTCATCGGCGGCAATCGTTTGGGAGCCGCCGACGAGGTCGCCATCACTGCACAGTTCTGCAGGCGGCGGATCGGGGCAGGCGGCATTGGCGAGAGCGGAGGCGGAGACACGGGATAGGTTCTGTCGGCCGAGCGCTCGGCCGCGAGAGGAGGTGAGGCGCCACACAAAGAGAAGTTAGCCACGGAGCGGTCAAAGGGCACGTTATGACAACATGCTCCATTGCCAGCCGCGCCGAAGAGGCCCGCGAGCGCGACGAGCAACGTGGTGGCGAGGCAACACCAAAGATGAGGGGGCAAAACAAAGAGACGTTCGCCGAGCCAGCCGCACTCGCGTTCCCGACCAGACAAATGGGTTATCCTTTTCAGTGGATAGATTGAAACAGCAATCAAATCAACTCAATTCAAAAATGGTGAAAGGTGGCCGCGGTGGTTCCAAGAAGAAGGCGACGTCGCGCTCGGCCAAGGCCGGCCTCCAGTTCCCGGTGGGCCGCGTTCACCGCCACATGAAGCTCGGCAAGTACGCGTCGCGCATCGGCGCGGGCGCCCCCGTGTACCTCGCGGCTGTCCTCGAGTACATGGCCGCTGAGGTCCTCGAGCTTGCCGGCAACGCCGCCCGCGACAACAAGAAGTCGCGCATCATCCCCCGCCACATCACCCTGGCGGTCCGCAACGACGAGGAGCTCAACAAGTTCCTTTCGGGCGTGACGGTCGCGGCCGGCGGTGTTCTCCCGAACATCCACTCGGTCCTGCTCCCGAAGAAGTCCAAGAAGGCGTCGGATTAAATATCTCCGCGCACTTCAAAACCAACCAACCCCGGTGTTTTTTAACACCACCCATGAATTCGTCCAGTAACGAGTAAGGCAGCCGGCACGCAGCGCGCGCGCGACCCGGCCTCACTCATCCATAGCTCATAGTATCGAAAAACGGTCGACGATGACGACCAAGCGCAACCCCACTAGTTTCTACAAAAGCGCAACCCATTTTCACACGAACCTCAAGCAGCCCGCTTGTGTGTGCCGCGTCGGCAGCCGCGCGCGCGAACAACCTCTCCCGATCATGGAGTGGCCCGGCCAGATGGACGGTGATGAGCGCAAGGGCTACACGGGCAAGGGCGATACCGTGCTCTCGGCCAAAGAGTGGGCCCAGCTCCGCTTGGTCTGGCTCGCAAGCAAGCGCGACGTGCTCCGTGGCTACCGAGAGCGTATCGACTTGACCGCGATTTTGCTTCGTGTCGCGGTGATCCTGCTGGCTGGCTATTCCATCTACCTGCTCTACTGTGAGTCGTGCAAGGATGAGCACTACGAATTGTACCGACACCTCTTGATGGCCGTCAGCGACGCCATATTGGGGGCACGCGGCTCCATCTCAGGCACAATCGTCGTGCTCCTGTGCATGGTATGGCTGAGCACGGTGCTGTGGATGCGCCAGCGGCCCGAGGTGCTGCTCGTCGATTTTCAGACGTACCGGCACGCGGCCATCGATGGCGGAGATGCCGTCAACCAGGCGGGCGAGCCCGTGCTCTACGAGCGCTTTCTTGCAGTCTCTAAGGCCGCGGTAGGCGTGGTCCACGCTCGCACACTCGAGCCCTCGCGTTAGCCAACTTGCAAAGCCCTCGCCTCCCTCCGACGCACGTCGCGCGCGCCACCCTCACCTTGTGCGCCCTCTCCCCTATCCTCGCGCGCCGTGCCACGCAGTGCCACGCAGATGGCACGCCGTGCTTCACGGAGCAGGCGATGGCGTTCCAGGAGAAGATCCTGCGTACCTCGTGCATCGGCGAGTGCTCCATCTTCCCGCCGTCGATCTTCTCGGACGCGGCGATCGCCAATCCGCGCATGCAGGAGCGCGAGCGGCTGCGCATGGGTGGCGCGCGCGAGGAGGCAGAGCTCATGATGTTCCGTGCTGTCGAGAGGGTCCTGACGGCCACCAAGACGGACGCCAAGGCCGTCGACATCCTCGTAGTGAACTGTTCGCTCTTCTGCCCGACTCCCTCGCTCTCGGCGATGATCGTCAACCGCTTCCAGATGCGCTCCGACGTGCAGAGTTACAACCTCGGCGGCATGGGTTGCTCAGCTTCGATCATCGCCGTCGACCTGGCCGCCAAGCTGCTTGCGTCGCCTGAGCACCGCAACTGCCGAGCGCTCGTCGTCTCTACGGAGAACATCACGCAGAACTGGTACCGCGGCAATGACAAATCAATGCTGCTCTCCAACTGCCTCTTCCGCTGCGGCGCCGCCGCGATGCTTCTCTCCAACCGTCGAGCCGACAGGCGGCGCGCTCGCTTCAAGCTGCTGCACACGGTACGCACGCACTTGGGGCAGAGCGACGAGTGCTACCGCGCCGTCTACCAGGAGGAGGACGCGGAGGGCGTGCGCGGCGTACGCCTCTCCAAGCAGATCATGCAGATCGCGGGCGATGCGCTCAAGCGCAACATCACGTCGCTCGGTCCGCTCATACTCCCCGTGTCCGAGCAGCTACGCTTCTTCTTCAACCTGCTCGCGCGCAAGGCACTCCGTGGCCAGGTCCCGGTCGGCCCGCTGCGCAAGCCGCTCGCGGCTGCGGTGCGGGCGATCGTCACCATTCCAAGCGTCGGTGCCGTCATCGGCTATCGGCCCATACCCGATGACGAGGCGGAATCAGCGAAGGCGGCGACCGTCGCCGAGGGAGGGAGCGACGGGCACGCGACGGCGAACGGCGCGAGCCGGACGGCCAGTGGCAAGGCGCAGGCGACGGTGGCGGCCGCGACGAGGGAGGCGCCGCCGTCCTCACCGAGCTCTGCGGAGAAGGCCAAGCGCGCCGCGGCGGTGCTTGCCAAGGAGCTGCCGCCGTACGTGCCCAACTTCATGCGCGCCGTCGAGTGGGTGTGCGTGCACACTGGTGGGCGTGCGGTCATCGACGCCATCGAGAACAACCTCAACCTCCCCCCGCACGTGCTCGAGGCGTCGCGCCTCTCGCTCTACCGGTACGGCAACGTCTCGTCCGCGTCGATCTGGTACGAGCTCGAGCTGATCGCCGAGTACGGGAACGCGTGCGGGCTGCAGCGCGAGGGCGGCACGCCGCCTCCGAATGGCGTCACGCGCCGACTGCGCAAGGGCGATCGCATCTGGCAGATTGCCTTCGGCTCTGGCTTTAAATGCAACTCGGCCGTCTGGCAGGCGCTCAAGAACCACTAAAAAGGATTTGTGGGTGACGAGAGAGCTTTAAAAGACATCGTTCTTGCGAGTAGAGACATTGTGTTTTGGGACCGGTGACGGTGTCCCGGCCGCATGCGCGCGAAAATGGGCTTTCCTCCCTGTGGGGAAAGCCCGATGTCTGGAGGCGCGCGTGAGTCGAGAGTAAAAGCTTTGCTTCTTGGCCACAAGTGCACGCCTTCTTGGCAGACCTGGGACCAGAAACCCCAGTTGCCTGAGGTCGGCGTAACACATGGATACTGATCAGGCTAATACGCCAGATCCCATGGTAGCGGTTCGAACGTCAGAGACCCAGAACTCGCGAAACGCGGACGACGCCAGCTCAAACACGAGCGGCAAGGCAAGAACTACCACTGCGCAACACCAACCACTCGCGGATGCAAAGCCACCCGGGGTGCAAGCAACAACACCGGGCGACCAAGAAGGACGCCCTTCGGATCTGCGGGCTCGGGCACACGAACTCACGGAGAATGACGAGGACCCCTCCATGCAGAAAGGGCCGAAAAGAACCGAATTTCATTCCGTCGAGCTCGACGCAGGCACGGTCGTGCAGAACAGAGCGCCGATGCGGACGATCGGAGACGCGGCCCAGACGATGGTCCAGTCAATCGCTTCGGCCACCAAGATGGCCAAGCAATCCCTCTGGGGACCGCCACCACTCCTCTG
>Ga0210244_102007_pt1 | contig 14281 bp, 9 predicted proteins | sample ChrtobMetaP3_0mM_FD_155473 | JGI IMG/M metagenome (GOLD analysis project Ga0210244, IMG submission 155473) | Chrysochromulina tobin associated microbial communities from unialgal haptophyte culture, Seattle, Washington, United States - P3_0mM | ecosystem: Host-associated > Algae > Haptophytes >...
CGCCCCGCCATCTAGTCTCCACGCGCCGCGCCCCGCCATCGTCGCCTCCCCGCCTGGTGCGTGTGCGTAACCCACAGAGGCTGCCTCGCACCGATGCCGGCCCGGCGGTGCGCCGCAGGCCTGCGCCCGCCGCCGACCCGCCCGGCTGCGTGGGAGGCGTCCGTAGGTGGCGTCCGCGGTTTCCGCTGACCGGGTCCGGGTGCATGTTTTTGTATAGAGAGACGAAAAGAAAAGCGGGTCCCCAGCCCTCGCCCCCTGGGCCCATATTAATTCCATATTCCGAAACGAACGCGACGTCGGACGTGTTCACCTGAGGCGTGAGGGATTCGGATGGGTCCGAATCCGCAGATTTTTTGCGATTGAGAAGTCGCAACGAAAATCGAAATGGAGGCGCGGTACACCAAGGATGTGGCGAGAAGCGTATTATGCATCACGCATCACGTACTTATGGCCAGCTCCTCGTGCGCAGCCACCAGAAGATCGCGCTTGGTTCGCGCGTGGTGGTCTCGGTGGTACTCCGCGTGGAGGTACGAGTACGCTTCGTGCCTCAAGGTCCGCTTGCAGCCCTCCGCGAAGCCGCGCGGATAGAGGGCGTTCACCCAGTTGGACAAAAAGAATTGCAGGAAGTCCGGCGCACGGTTCTTAATCTTGACCGCAGCAGAGAGCGCCAAGCGGCCGCGCATGCCCACGTGGTTGAAACCACACAGAAAAATGGTTCCGCCCTTGCACTCGCCGTTCGCCAGCCGCAGCCGCACCGCGTCTGCAAGGGCGACGGCGCCGGCATCGCCAAAGTTGTTGCCGGCCAGACTGACCAGCTGCAGCTCGGGCGCCATGCCCATGGCGATGAAGGCCGCAAAGGATTGCAGGCCCGCGTCGCCTAAGTCGTTGTCGAAGAGGAGCATCACCTTGAGGCCGGGCGCGACGCCACTGACCAGCGCGCTGCCGAGGGCCTCGACGCCGCGTGGGCCGAGGCGGTTGAATCCAAGGAAGAGCTGCTCGAGCTGGGGCAGCGCGCGGGAGGAAAGGACGCCGCTGATGGAGGCGAGATGCTCGTCGGTGAGGCCGGTAAAGCTGAGATCGAGCCTCTTCAGGTTGACGCAAAAGTTGAGCGCCTGGCCGAGCCGTTCCGGCGAGCGCCACGGGTCCTTAGGGTCGAAGGGGATGCCGAAGAAAGAGAGCTCCTTGACGCAACCGAGGACGGCGCGTGCCGTCTCCTTGTACTTTTCAAGCACCTTCGGCTTGTCGGCGCCGTTGGTGAAGCTGCACTTCTTGAAGAGTTCCTCCATCTGCTCGGGCGTTGTCGGCAGCCTGCGAAGTGCTGCACGTTTCTTGCCGAGGTCGATGACGAGGGGCCAACCCGCCTTCTGAAGGCGGAACGTCTTGCAGAGCTCCGCAGAGCACCGTTCGTACGTCGTCCAGCCGCGGCTGTCGTACGTGCGAATTGCACCGAACGATTTCGGCAATTTCTTGGGCAGCTCGGTGAGCAGAACGACCGTCGTCTTGGAGTGCGCGTACCACAAGTCCAGCGTGCCCAGTGCAAATTTGACCGCCTGGGCCTGCGCCTGCGTTCTGCTGTCGCGGTAGCGCTCGGCCGCGCGCCGCTGGTCCTCGGTACGCTCCTCTTCGTCTATGAGCTCGGCCTCGGTCCACAGCTTGTGATCCTTCTGGAAGAGGGAGGCCCAGTCGAAGAAGACGCCCATGTCGCGGAAGCCGTAGGCCTGGCACACGCCGAGCAGCCCGGAGCGGCGCAGCGCGCCGAAGCTTGGGAAGAGGTCCTCTAGCCGTTTGCACAGCAGCAGCAGCTGCTCGCCATCGCAGTCCGGGTGCCTCGGTTCCAGCCAGCAACTGCGAGTGCACGCGGGGACATGCGGACCGTGTGAGAGGTGGGCGTCGGCATCGACACAACGAGGGGTATTGCAACTCAACGAGGGGGCGTTCGGCGCGCCGTGACGCGTACTATGAGATGGCGACGATCGGGAGCAGGTCGTCGACGTTGCGCTTGACAAACTTGCACGAGAAGATCTTGAAGTACACGCGCAACACGCGCAACGCGCGCTTGAGCAGATTACCCTCACCAAGATGCATCTCGAGCGCAAACGTATCGAAAAACGAATAAAAGTCCACGCCGCGCTTCGCCTGCCGTGAGATCTCCCGCAGCTCGTCGACGCCGATGAAGGCGGCCTCAGGCAGCTCCTGCCGCCGCGGCAGGACGCCGCCGTATTCCTTGTGCACACTGCTACCTGGCTGGCCGAGCGCGAGCAGCCACGACAGGCGCACCAGGCGCACCGGCCGCTCGCTCTCCTTGACGCCGTCGCCTTCGAGCGTTGCCCAGACCTCATCGTGGCCGAGGTAGCGCCGCGCAGCCGCCTGCGCTTCTTCGGAGGAGACGGCAGGGCTCGTACCTCTCGGGTGTGAGAGTGCCACCTCGCGAAGCGATTGGGATGGCTTGAGACGCTCCGAAGAGGGAATGCCACTGCAGGAGCACAGCCTGATGCCGACGGTCAGGCACAAGAGCGAGAGTGGCAGATAGATAAACTCCACACTCAAGACGATTGCACTCACGATGCCCATGATCAGGGTCACGGGCAGGATGCACAAGTGGACCGCGAGGGGCATCGCGAGCAAGTCATGCAAGTAGAGGTGCGCCGCGAACACATGGACCGGAAAAAGAACGATGAGCAGAATGGGCGTGGCGATGGTCCCAATGAGCAGCATGGCCTGGATTACGTAACAGAGGGCGATTTGAATGGATGGCTTCCATGGCAGCGCGGTGCCCGACGGCAAAGTGCGGGCGGAGTTCATCCACCAGGTGGATCCTGACCAACAAACATCGTTTTCCCACAGCCCGGAAGCGACCCATGGTACAATGTTCTCCCATGGTATATGTCCTGTGGGCGCTTCCGCGTCCGTGTGGTGGTTACAAATTGTGTGGACACTTGGGCCACGTGGCTAGAGGTCAGCACCCAGCCCCTGTACGCGATATCGCGATTCCTCTTCCGTGGTGTGGTTACAAATTTCGTTGGGACAGGTGGTTACAAGTGTCGTGAAACGCAGCTGGTTACACTTCGTAGCGAGTACCTAGGAAGTTCCTAGTGCCAAGGAGCGCCGTATCGTGCACTTGGGACCACGATAGCATGGGCTGTGTCGGCCACACCTCCGTCCATAGTGACCGTGGTCCTCGTGCTTGGGGGTCCGGAGTGTGTGCGCGCGTTGTGTTGAACAGCAGCAGCACCATCGGTACTATTGGGTTACGATAGGGGGGAGGGTCTCACCTTCCCCCGCCCGCCGCCGATTAACGGCCTGTGTAATAGCAGGCTGTGTCGGCCACGCCTCCGTCCATTGCGATAGCGGCCCCCGTGCTTGGGGGTCCGGAGAGCGCGCGCGTTGTGTGTGTTTCACAGCAGCAGCAGCACCCTCGTGAGGGCGGACGGCCCCCTCTCATTGTTTGGTGGCGTCCACACGACTCGTCGCGAGCACACGCACCTTCCCATCGATGCTCACGCGATTCGTGCGCTTTGTGCTTCGCCACATATTGGAGGCCTCGGGCCAGGAGGCTGGCATCGAGGTGACGCTGACTGCATCAACGTTGGTCGTCACCAATTTTGAGGTATCTGCGCGGCGTGCTCGCATGGCGCGCATCGCAGAACGTCCTCTTACGCTTGCGTGCATGCCGCGCAGATCTCCGTGCAAGCGGTGGCACCGTTGCTTCGACCGTTTGGATGGGACCCGGTTGAGCTGGCATGCAGCACCATTACGTTTGCACGTTCGTAGAGCGGGTGTTGAACCATCTGCCACCAGGCATGTGCTAGCTTGCGAGATTGTAGCCAACCACTGTGCTGTGCTCGCGTCCCGCAGTTCCGTGGGCAGAGGCGCTGCCAAACGGCGATCGCGTACGCTTTGCTTCGACTCGAGTGGCCATGCGGCGCTGCGCGGCTGCCTCCTCGTCTGCAGCCGCGCGGCCATCGGCTCCCAAGGGCGCAGCCGCCGAGGCGACTGCCGCTCCTGCGGCCTCTACGAGCGCGCCCGCCACTTCACCCGAAGGCGGCAGCGCTCGCAGCCAGCGGGCGGCGACCGCGGCGGCCGACGTGTCAGCGCGGGCTCGCAGCGGCGTGCAGACTTTGGTGCTCGTCTTCTGGCGGCTGATCACGCGCATGCAGATTGGTCTCGTCGACGTCGTCTTCACGCTGCATCCGGCGGCCGCCGCCTCGTCCGACGAGGACGCCGTCGCCGCGCTCCCGTCGGTGCGTCTCTCAGTCTCTCATCTGGTCGCGCGCGCGTCTGACCCCGCGTCCAATGCGCAGCGCGAGTGCGCCATGCTCGTGGAAGAGACTGCAGCTGACAGCGTGACGGCGGCGCTGGCGTTCGCGGCGGCGGCCGCCGCCGCCACCGCCGCGGCCGCGGCCGCATCGACCTCGAGAAGTCCACGCGGGGTGGCAGACGCGGCGGCGGCGCCAGCGTGGCCTACGGCGACTGTACTCAGTTTCAAGAGCGTCGAGCTGCATGGTGTGTCGCTGGCTGTGCTTGGGAGCGGTGCGGGCGCCGTCTTGGGCGGCACGGGCACGGCGGGCTTGCTCGGCGCCGACGATGACGACGAGGAGCTCCCGGCGGAGGGCGGCGAGGAGGATCAGGAGGAGGAGCCAAGTATGGAGGCGAGGTTGCCTAATATGGAGGCGGAGTCGCCTAATTTGGAAGAGGAGCTTGGGTCGGTCGAGGGCTTTGCGCTCGAGATGGCGCTGCTGACCGAGGGCAGCCAGGCGCCGCGCCTGGCGGCGGTGGACGTACGCATCGAGTGGCTTGAGAGCGTGCTGAGCCCACGGCACATCCGGCTGCTCACATCGATCCTGGGCGCGCCGGCCGCCAGCGGGGAGACGGCACGTCGGCGCGGATCGATGATGCCCACCACGACGCCCAACGCCGAAGACGACGCCGACGCCACCATGGCCTCCGAAGGCATCGACGGCTGTAGGCGCTCCTCGGCAGCTCTGCTTGCGGCGGCGGCGGCTCTGGACGCGTCGCCGGAAGTCGCGCGTGCGATGTTGAAGGTCGCTCAGCTATTGCTTGCATCCGCAGAGGAGGGGGACGAGGCGGCGGAGGCGTCGTCGTGGGCGGATGGCACCGAGGAGGCGAACGACCGTTTCTTCGAGGCGGAGGAGGAGATGCCCACCACGACGCCCACCGAGCGCGCGAGCGCACACGCCGCATCGAGCCACGTAGCCTCGTGTCGAGGCGTCGCAGCGGCCGCCGCTCCGGCAACTCCTCGAGGATCGATCTCCTCCAGGATGCAATCTCCTCCACGATCTCCTCCGATCTCCTCCACGATGCAATCTCCTCCACGATCTCCTCCGATCTCCTCCACGATGCAATCTCCTCCACGATCTCCTCCGATCTCCTCCATGATGCAATCTCCTCCACGATCTCCCCCGGGATCTCCGGCGCGCTCCACTCGGGCTGCCGTGACGCGTGAGCCGCCACTCGCCGTGCGGCTCCACATCGCGCGCTTCAGCGGCGCGCTGCTGCACGCAGGCGAGTCGCATGAGACTCTCTGGCTGCTGAGTGGCCGTGGGCTCGGCATGCGCGCGGGCCAGCACTTGGGATCGCATGCAATCGAGGGGCTCGGCATGCGCGCGGGCATGCACCCGCCGCCACAAGTCGATGGCTCCGTCCCGATTTGGGTCGAGAGTCTGTCGAATGCATGCAATCCCATCGATGGCTCCGTCCCGATTTGGGTCGAGAGTCTGCAGCTGACTGAGCGTGTGAAGGAGCGTGTGAAGGAGCTTGCGACGGCGCGCGGGCTGCAGGCGCCCGAGTCGCCCACGACGACGCCTGGTGTCCCCTTGGACCCAACGGCCGGACTGCTCGAGGTGTGGAGCGAGCTTCGGAGCGCCGTGGTGAGCGGCCGAGGCCCTCCGCAGCGAGGTTCAACGGCCGCTCATCACGGCGCGTGTGCAGGCTCGCGGCTGCCGACCACGTGGCTGCCGACCACGTGGCACGCCATCCCATCGCACGTGCTGCTCGCGGGGCTCAAGCTGCCATCTGTGGCGCCGCCGTCGCAGCCGCCGTCTGGCCCGCAGCTGAGCATTCGCATGCAGGCGCACGGGACGACGGTACACCTCGCGCGCCCATGCCTCGTGCTGCGCCCCTCGTCGATTGCACGCCTCATCGCTGCACTCAAGGCATGCGTGGACACCCCACCAGACTTTCCTAATATGGACGCCCCACCGGACTTTCCTAATATGGACGCCCCACCGGGCGCGGCGGCCGCTGAGCCAAGGCCGATGGTCGAGGGCGCGCCATGCGACGAGCCGCCGCCCTTGTGCCCAGACCCGCGCCCCGCGGCCCGTGCGGCTAACACGTCTTCGGCAGCCGCAGCCAAGAACTCCTCCTCCTCCTCGTCGTCCTCGTCCTCGTCCTCCTCCTCCTCCTCCTCCTCCTCCTCGCCGTTCACGTTGACAGTCGGCTCAGCCTGGGTTTTGGTCGTCGCGGCTGCCTCCGCCAAGCCCGCCCCCGTGGCGGGTCTGATACGACTCGACGACGCGTCTCTGAGCACGGCGGAGCCCCACACGCTGCGCTGGCGGTGCCTCGCGGCTTTTCTGCTCCCGGGAGGCTCCACGGAAGCCTCACGTGACGAGCGCCGTGAGGAGCACGTGGACAAGGTGCGTGCCTTTTGGTTGCGGGCGAAGGCGTGCCCCGCCTTGTCGATGCCGATGGGGCTCTCTCCACTGCTCGTGAGCTGGAGTGCAGGGGAGCCAGACGCCAGCCCTTCCCAGAGCCACGCGCCGTCCGAGGGACTGTTGCCTAATATGGGTAGCTGTTGCCTAACATGGAGCCGCGCCCAGTCAGAGCCGGGCGTGCGTGCTCACGCACCCTCGTGTCTCCTCAGCCTATGCCCTGCAGATCTCGGCATGCTTAGTAGCCTGGTCGGGAGCCTCGTGACGCCCCCCTCCTCCGACTCCTCCTCCGCCTCCTCTCCCGCGCCGACCATGGCGCCCGCTCCGGCGTCGCCCCCAGGCCCGTCCCCGAGCCGGTCTGGGCGAGGCGCTGTGTCGAGCACAACAGCCCTCACTGTCGGACGCGCGGCGCTCCTTCTCATCCCCTCCACTCGTGCCTCGCCAACGGCCGATGCCGCCGTGATGAGCGCCGTGATGGAGCCTCGAGCCTCGCCGCCGCGCGCCGCCGCATCGGCTGCACCTACTCCTCCTCACACACGATCGCCCAAGACTGCGCCACATGTGCCCAAGACGGCGCCGCGCGTGCCCAAGAGTTGGGAGCTCGAGCTGAGCCAAACGACGCTCTCGATCACTTCCGGAGCCGACGCGTGCAGCGCCGGGCGTCGGATGGTGCCCGGTACGGCGCTCTCGCTCATCAGCCTCGAATGCCGCGCGCGCTCGGTGAGCCTCGGGGAGGACGCGGAGCGCCGTACCGGGCACGGGGTGGACACGCGCCGCCTCGGGCACCTCGGCGGCGGCGGTGCGTATGACGAGACGCCACTCTCCGCGGCCCCCTCGTCGCCTTCAATGATTCGCCCCATTGGCGCACCAAAACGCCCCCCCGCGCACGCGGAGCGTGGCGAGGCGGCCGCGGACGAGGCATCAGTGCCAAAGGCATCGGTGCCAAAGGAGGCGGCTTTGGCTTTCAGTCTGATGATGCCCACATCGCCGGCCAGTCCCTCTCAGCCATCCATCGAGCCTCCCCTCGAACGCTCCGCCTCGCTGCAGCTGTGCGCCGTCACCCTCCGACAAGATGCCCTTGTCCAGTGCATCGCCGACCTCGGCTCCTTTTTTGGATCATCCTCGTCGGCGAGCGCCGTATCAAGCGAGGCGGCCGCGACGAGCGCCATGCCGAGCCGGATGGCCGAGGGCGCGCCATCATCCGAGCCGCGGACCGCAAGCACCTCGCGAGTCGGCTCAGCGGGCGCAGCGCCCACGACGACGCCCACGACGACGCCCACGACGACGACGCCTGCCGCCGCGCCGTGGCGCATCTTCGGATCTCTTCGCTCGTCCTGCCTGGAGCTCTCGCCGTGCGAGCCCCCGAGCGGCGCCACGGACGTTCCTAATATGGACGTGCCGAGGCCGGTGGCGTTCGCTCTGCTCCACTCGATGCATCTCTTGTATGCGCCACGCGCGCGGGACGATGGAGCGCGGGACGATGGAGCGGGGCCCGGAACGGCGGCCGCCGGCCACCCGCCCACCTCGATGGGCACAACCACCGCCCAGGCCGCCATTGGGGCCGCCGACGGCGAAGCTGGCAGGGTGGCTGGCCCGCCACCGAGCTCGCCCGACACCTCCTTTGAGATCGTCTTCCACGCTGCAGAGTTGCTCCTCAGCACGGGCGGCGCTCGGAACGGCGCTCGGCCGTCAGCGGCTGCATCCTCCTTGGCGTCAGCGCCGGAGCTCGGCGCCTTGCCCACAGGCAGTCCGCGACGCGGGGCGACCTGCGCGGGCGCGGGCAGTGCGACGCTGCCCACTGCCCTGATCATCAACGGCCAATCAATGCCAGTCCTTGATTCGCACTTTTGCGCGCCTTCGCCGCCCAACGTGCACCGGGGCTTCGCCCGCGTGGCAGTTGGCAGTGGTGCCGGCGCCGTAGGCACTGGCGCTGCTGCTGCTGGCGGCGAAGGCGATGCGCGTGCAGGCGGCGCTCAAGGCAGCGCGTCCCCATCCCCCGGGCTGCGGGATGAGGGAGATCTGATGGAGGAGCGCGCGCGCCTCCTTCATGACGACTACGAGCCCGCCGCCTTCATCTCGCGCCTCTCGGCCGTGTGGCGGACGACTGAGCTGGTGGAGGAGTGTCCTCGCTCGGCGGCAGGGAAAGCGGCTGGTGTCGACCAAATTAGGAAGGCGGCTGGTGTCGACCAAATTAGGAACGACCAACGGCCGGCCGCATGGCAGTTGGAGCTCACTGATGACGACCTTGTCCTTCACACCTCAGCCAAGTCCACGCGCGCCCTGCTGCAACTCGTGCAGGGGCTCACCGGAGGCGGGAGGGCCAACGACACGTCTGGCGAGGAGAATGATGACGGCGGCTCCGGTGGCTCCGGCGAGTATGGTGGTGACGCCGACTGCGGTGGGCGCACGGGCACTGGCGGCGGCGTTGATCGTGCTCGAGGCGGCGCTGAGGGTGCTCGAGGCGGCGCTGAGGGTGCTCGAGGCGGCGCTGAGGGTGCTCGAGGCGGCGCTGAGGGTGCTCGAGGCGGCGCTGAGGGTGCTCGAGCGAGGTGTAGCGTGAGCGACTCAATTGATGCGGACTGGCGAAGAGCACCAGCTCCAACGGCGGCGGCGGCGGAAGGGTTCGCCACGTGCGGTCAGCGAGGCATCACCATCATCGACTCGTATGATCCGTCTAGCATGGGCGCGGCTGCGGGCGCGGCTGGAGCTGTGGGCGCGGCTGCGGCGGCTAGCAGCGCTGGCGCGGGCTTCATGCGTGCCGTCGAGAGAGGAGACGAGGGCGCCGCCGTGGGCGCCACCGTCGTCTCCAAAGCGCCCTCGTTCCCAGCCGCACCGGTAGGTGTGCCAGCAGGCGGCGATGCGGACGATCCGAGCCTCCCAATCTCGGGGGAGATCTCGGGGGAGATCTCGGGGGAAATCTCGGGGGAGATCTCGGGGGAAATCTCGGGGGAGATCTCGGGGGAAGCAGCGGCGCGCTGGCTGAGCGATGCGCCGCTGCAAGTCCATGAGGCGCATGTGGGTGAGCCGAGCTGGGCGACCGAGGAGCTGCCGCACGCGCTCGCGCGCCCGCCGGCCGCGCCGTGCCTGGAGCGCATCCTGCTCACAAACATGCAGCTGCGTTGGGCTCTGCACGAGATGCCGGGAGGTTGGGCGGCGGCGCCGTGTCGCACGGTGGCTGCTCGGCCGTTGGACGGCGGCGAGGAGTACATCGACCCAGACGCCGATGCTGCCGCGGCGGCGGCCGCGGCCGCGGCGGCCGCGGCTGTCGAGCTCACGGTCCATGGCGTGAGCATGCAACTTGAACGGTACGGGCACGTCGCCAAGGGAAGCCGCGGCGAGGGTACCTTGGGCGACGACGGCGACGGCTCCCGAGGTGGTGGCGCGCCGAACGCTGCGGACGAGGCCGAGGCCAGCGAGTGGCAGATGGTGCTTCACGTGCGCCATCTCGACATTCGAGATCGAACTCGGAAGCGTTCTGCCGGGCAGCAGGATCGCACAACCGACGAGCGCCCCTGCCATCTGCTCCACCTCGACACTGAAGCGCCGCCGCAGGTGGGCCTGCAGGGGTACATCCTCGCCGCATCGGCGCGCATGCTGGGCTCCGAGCAGCGCGCCGCATTCCAGCTGCAGCCGCTGCGGCTCACGCTTCACCAGTCGACCCTCGCCTTCCTGCACCGATTCTTTGCGAGCGCTGCCGCGGAGGACGCTCCGCCGCGCCCGCCACGTCGCGCCTCCTCTTCCACCGTCCCCTCCTCCGGAACTTCGGCCATGCCGTCCGAGCCTCTGCCTTCGCATGCCGCACGAGCGCATAGCCTTGGGCGGCCCCCAGCCGCATCCGCAGCCCGACGCCTCCCCACCTTCTACGATCTTGTCGAGATCCATCAGATCGACGTGCGATTCGACTACGTGCCCACGGACGGGAGCTCGGCGTACTACCGGCGCGTGCTGCACTCAACGGTGCACTCAACGGCCGCCGGCGACGTCTCGTCGGCCGCCGCGGAGATGGCGCAGCTCGTGCCGCTCCATGACGTCACCTTCACATTCACACGAGTGCGCGTAGCCGACGCGTCGTCGTGGGCGGATGTGCTCACCGAGGTCTCAGCCAAGTGGTGGCCGCAGCTGCTGCGCCAACTCCATCGCGTCCTGTCGGGCTTGCCCGTGGTCCGCTCCCTCGTGCATCTCTCCGACGGGCTGAGCGCCCTGCTCCTCGCGCCGCTGCGCCCCGCGCCGTTGCGGGCGCTCCAGCACGGCGGCGCCGCGTTTGGCCGTGCGGTCGCCACCGAGGGCCTCTCACTCACCGCGAATGCATTTGGCTACGCCCAGGCGCTGCTCGAGCAAATCCACGTCCTTCTCTCGAGTGTGCCCGTCGGCGCGTTGACCAAATGAGGAGAGGGTGGCCCCACTCCGCGTGCCGAGAACTGGGTACGCGGGTAAACGGTGGCTTGTTTCTATCATGTTTGTACTACAATCTACAACTCGTACGGTCTTAATATAATGGTACACCGCAGTAACGGGTCAGGCTCTGCCTCAATGCTCAAACGCTCCATCCACTCGACATGTTGGATGCAGACGTCTTCAAATAGTCTTCAAACTGTGCATCACACTTCAAGGGATGGTCATGAATAAGCAGTCCCGAGAGCCAGCCGAGGGCTAGCTCATCGGCTTTCGTCCGCGACTGCTTCCGAAGCTCCGGATTCCGGTTCGCGCGGCCCATGGCGCGGCCGCTCGCGACGGCCGCGATGGGCGTGAGGTTCAAAGTCGTGAGCTTGGTAGCGACGCTGCGGACTGCTGCCAGTATTGATCTCATGTGGATCTCGAGCGTGCCTATGCTGCTGCTGCTGCGGCGGAAGCGGGAGCGGAAGCGGAGGCGGCGGGTGGGGGTGCGGGTGCGTCTGCTCCTCCTCCGGCTGCTGGTGCTCCTGCTGCTGACGACGACATCGATGATGATTATGATGACTTGCCCCCGGGCTGCGGGAGTGTCGGTGAAGCTCTCGCTTTGGAGAGGCCCGCTCAACATGGCGCTCAACTTGGCGCTCAACTTGGCGAGGATGAGACGAGCGATGGCCGCTGCGGCGGGGCGCCGTACTGAGCGCTTGCATGCGAGGATGAGACGAGCGATGGCCGCTGCGATGGCTTAATGTCGCGCCCATGCGAACTGAGCTGCATGCGAATGAGCTGCCGCCAAGGCTGTCTACGCCATCGTCCAATGCAGCCACACACACTCGCGCTGGGGGCGTGCAAGAGGTTCGAGCCGCGTCCGCTTCGGCTAATGCCTTGGCGGCTGTGTGGGCGCGGCGGAGATGGTCCATGTGGGGAGCCATGTGGCGATCGGAGTACGTGCCCGAGCGCACGTCCTGCGCAGATGCGCAGGTCTGTGCGCCGGGCTTGCTCGCAACCTCAGCCTCGTCCCAGCATGCCTTCTGAGCAGCCGACCACGCACCTCCAGCCGCCAACCCGCCGCAATCAACCTTATCCTCGGCCATACTCGCCACCGCTGCTGCTGCCTTGCTGCCGCCACAAATGGGCCTGAGCTCCTTGTCGGCCGCGTCGCTCGCCTTGCTTGCGCCTGCTGGCACCTTACTGCACCTGACAGCGCCTGACTGCGGACTGAGCGCCGTGATGAGCGCCGTGCTCGCCGCGTTGCACGCCGGCACTTTCGAAGGCGGTGGGTATTGCGATGGATGGGGATTGCAAACAAGGCGCGCGACGCCGTAATTGACGCCAGGCTGCCCATGCGAGCAGACGCGCAGATGGAGCTCCCATGCAGGCAGCGAGCCGCATGTGAAGCCGCAAGCACACTCGTAGGGCACCCCAAAGGAGAGATAGGCGGCTCGGACATTGGCTGCTCGAGAGGCGGCAACGGCGACGGAGGTCGCACGGCCCACGTATCTCAACCGGGACGGCGCTTGGATCTCACCAGCGCCGTTGACACCGCCGCAGCTGGCAGCACCGCTGACCTGACCCCCCAGACCGAGCGCGCGCCGAAAGGCGAGCCGATCGATCACAAAGAGCGACGCGTCTTTCACCACCTCGATGGTGGCAGTGCGCGGTAAGTTGTGCAGGAGGGCGAGCTCGCCAAAGACCTGAGTAGGGACGCAATCAGGCGAGAAGCGATCTCGTCCTCAGATGGGTAGGGACGCAATCAGGCGAGATGCGATCTCGTCATCTGAGGGCACATCAGAGGCAATCAGGGACGCCATCCGAGCTCGTCATCAGAGGCAATCAGGACACCTGTCCTGGCTGGATCCGATCTTTCTCGATGCCCTTGACCTTGACGACCAGCTCGCCACTCTTGAGCAGGTAGCAATGCTGACCCTGCTCGCCCTCGGTGACGAGCACCGCCTGCGCCTTGACCTCCAGTGGTGTCATCGCCTCGGCGAGACTCTTCAGTTGAGATTCATCCAGCCTTTCAAAGCTTGGCTTTCGGGAGAGCGCCGCCATGATACGTTTCAGCCGCTCCGCCTCCGCCTTCGCCTCCACCGTAGGGGTGGGCGTGCTTTGAAATGCCGCCTCTGTGCACGCGTGGCGCCGGCTGAGCGCCCGTGCGTGCAAGAAGCCCCAAGCGACGAGCAAGAAACCAACCATCAAGAGCAGGCAGGCACCCGCGCCCAGCACGTAGAATGCAGTTTCCATCGATGGCGGCGGCAAGGGCGGCGAGGGCGGGGGCGCGGGCGGCCGCAAGGGTGGCGGCAGAGGGGGTGGGCTCGGCGGCGGGGGCGCGACTGCCATCGGCACCCTTGTATCCATCTGCACGTCGACGACCGGGTCGACCGTCGTGACATTGACGCCAAGCACTTCGGAGAGCACCGAGGGCGGCGACGTGGCCAACTGAGTGGCGGCGGCGACGATGGCGGCGCGGGTGGCATTGATGGTGGCAGCATCGGAGAGGTGCGGCAAGGTGAGGTCCGCGGCGACGGCGAGGCTGGCTGATTGCACGCGCAGAACGAGGAGGCATCTTGGATGGTGGCAGCGTAGCTGGGCTCGCAGTGATGTTTCCAAGCCCGTCCGCATGGCGGCTGTGAAGCTCTCAACGTTCTCGGCGAGGCTGAAGCTCACGCTGACCAGATCGGCAGTGACAGTCTCCACAACGACGCCGGCAGCTAGCGGCGCAAAGGGCGGGAAGCCGGGCGAAGGCGAGGGCGGCGGTGAAGGCGGCAGTGAAGGCGGAGATGGCGGCGGCGGCGGCGAAGGCGGCGGTGGCGAGGGAGGCGGTGGCGAGGGAGGCGGCAGCCAGGGAGGCGGCGGCGGTGAAGGCGGCAGTGAAGGCGGTGAAGGCGGCGCCGGTGGAGGCGGCGAAGGAGGCGGAGGCGAGGGCAGCGGAGATGGTGGTGGCCGCAAGGGCGGCGGAGGCGATGGCGGCGGTGGCGATGGCGGCGGTGGCGATGGCGGTGGTGGCGAGGGTGGCGGTGGCGAGGGCGGCGGTGAAGGCGGAGGCAGTGAAGGCGGAGATGGCGGCGGCGGCGGCGAAGGCGGCGGTAGCGAGGGAGGCGGAGGCGAGGGTGGTGGGCTTGGTGGAGGTGGCAGGGGCGGAGGCGAAGGAAGTGGCGGCGACGGAGGGGGCGATGGCGGAGGTGGACATGGCGGTGGCGAGGGCGGCGGTGGCGACGGTGGCA
>Ga0210244_102027_pt1 | contig 14152 bp, 14 predicted proteins | sample ChrtobMetaP3_0mM_FD_155473 | JGI IMG/M metagenome (GOLD analysis project Ga0210244, IMG submission 155473) | Chrysochromulina tobin associated microbial communities from unialgal haptophyte culture, Seattle, Washington, United States - P3_0mM | ecosystem: Host-associated > Algae > Haptophytes >...
TCGTTCGCGTTTAATGATTTTATGGTTTTGATTGTGTGTGTCATTATCGTTACCGGTAAGCGTGTGCAGAAAAATTTTTTTTTTTTTTGTCACGGCTGACATTGCGAGTGTTTATTATAGCATTTCGTTCATCTGAAAACACACAACAAGTAAACGGCGAGACCGCGCGAACAGCAATACAGGACTCTCGAAATGTTCCAAATGAGACACATGCAGGCGGAGAGCTGAGAAACAGCCAGCAAAGAGAAAGTGCGGCGAGACCCATGTACTGTACATGTATGAACTCGGGAGGGACAGGGCGCCCGCCGACATGGCTCATGGGGACATGGGCGGTGAACCCCCGTAGATGTCACGTAGATGGGCGAGCCAATGGACAACGAGTATTGACGTCGCGGCCCCCTGAAGAGACGCCGACTCCGTCCGTCCTCGCGTTACCGTTCACGTGCAGAGTGACGTACTTACAGTTACACCTTGGATCATTGAAGTATGAAGAGATGTGGTCTGGGAGGATTTTTATAAAAAAAGCTGCTGTCAAAGTCAAAGAAGTTTTGAAAAACGATCGTGCGTCCATCAAATTTCATTCGATGCACTCTTTCTCGACACTCTGTCCGTCCCAATCCGTCGCTCCGTCGGGACTCTTTCCGATATCCGATTCCATCCCCGCGCGGCCGCGGGGAACGCGGGTTGTGAGGCGTCGAGGCGGCGTCGAGCAGGGTTCTACTGGTGACTTACTGGTGACTGGAGGACTCCACTCGAACCAACGGTTCTCCTGGATCTAGTTGTTTCTTCCAAGAATATACGCACTGGGGATTCGTGAGGTTGCGGCCGTCATCCCTTGATCTCATGAACAGACTTCGAGCGATGCGCAGCATATGGCGATGCTGCTCAAGGAGGTAGGAGTACGTACGTAAATAGCACGGCGTCATTGCGAGCACGGCCGTCAAGCGTCCAAAGTAGCGGCACCCACTGTTCGAGATAGGCATGAAATTACATCTCGGTCGCGTCTTGCCGTTGCACGGTTTTACTGTGTCCCTCCATGCGCGCACAGGCCATCTGCCGGTGAAGATGGATCTATGCCAGCACTCCACGTCGGGCGGTTTGAATCCGTGCCAATGCCAGATGCGAGGAATCAAGGGAGGCTCCCCTCTCCGGGGACGCATGGGGTGCATAAACCCCCGAGCGTTGTACACCGCGTCGTCGATGGACTCCCACGCAGGCTGCGCGGGAGCGCGAGGCCGTTTGAGGAAGTATTCTTGAACCCACGTCTGATCATATGAGAGGAATTTGAAGTTTTTGCGAATGCCGTATGCCACTATGGCCGCGTGGTGCTCTGCCCATGCGGTTGCGTTGATGAGCATGACGCCGGAGTTTAAATTTGGGCTGAAGATCTCGGTTCCAGCCGCAAAGGTAGGGAGTGGACCCTGTGAGAGCCGCCCATAGTCCACATCGCCTGCAAAGAGCACGTCAGTATCCGTGTACAAGACACGTTCCCTATCCAATCCGCGCGCACTGAGACTCTCTTGCATCGATCTGACTATGAGACCGATGTCCATGCGGCCAAAGGCGCCAACGTTCAAGTTGGGGTTGAGCCTCGTTCGACCGGTTCGGCTCTTCTTTGGCAGTTGATCGTAGAAAGAGAGTCGATGCTCCAGAAGCGGCACTCCGACAGCATTGAGCCATTCGCGCAAGACCCCAGTCGCGCGCGCCGACGCGGCGGCTGCCACTGGTGTCATAGCAGCATCGTCGTGCAGAACCTGCCAAGCACGCGCCCACACATGTTGATGAGTGCACTGCTTGCGGTCCTACCTCGCTAGGCGGTCTCTTCTACCAGCTAGGCGCACCAGGATCACATGCGGGGCGAGAGATGGAGCGTTGATCAGCGCAGACATGATTGCAACCTGCGCATACTCAAGATGGCCGAGAGCTAGCTCATCGGTCCCTGGTGTGAGGCAAACGAACCATGCAAGTTTGGCTGTACCGGGTGTGCACGACGGCACGGGCGACGGTTCCTTCTGCCTGTGGAGTTCATCCAGTTGAAACCACTCGCACGGTTTGCAACGTGACACTGAGCGGTTCGCTGCAGCACGTGCACACACCCATTCAACGAGATTCGTCGTTGGCACGTTGTCGCCAGTGGCTGTCGTGGCGAGCATTTGCGAACGTGCGCGCTGTAGTGGCGAGTTTGTTTCACCTTTTGCGCACTGTGACGGTGCGTACCGGGTACCGGCAAAAAGACACCGGGGGGAGCCGCGGGGCACACACACGGGACACACGGCGTACCGGTAGGAGCGCTGCCGCTGACCGCGCGGATCGCGGACAGGCTGCAACTGTGAACTGAAGTGGTGAAGACCGGCCAACCTTGTATGATCGATCCTTGTAGGATCCTTGACCTTGTTATAAACTTTATAAAGTGAACTGTTTTTTACATTTTAGCACGTAAAATGTTCATCTCGTAGGCTTCGAGTTAACGAGCGGGTATGCTGCTGTCGTCCTTGTGCGCGTTGTGGGAGCAACTTAGTGGCGCGCGGTCGGGGCGTCGTCGGGGGCGCGGGGGATAATCGCGCTGTCGCGCGTCACCGCGTCTCGTTCAGAGCGCATCCGAAATTATAGGCCCGACTCCGTCCGAATCGCTATAGGCCCAACTCCGTCCGAATCGCAGCGACCTTCCGCTGGTGCTCGGCGTGTTGCCTCTCGAGGATTGCGAGCGCATCGAACTCCTCGTCCGTGCCACCGTACTCTCCATCCGCCGTGCCGTCGTCACCCGCCGCGTCCGGCTCCTCGCGCCTGGGACGTGGCTTGGGTACGTGCTTCGCGTACTCACGCGCCTTTTGTACTTTCGACGGCGCGGCGGGAGGCGACGGCGCCACCGGCTTCTCGGCGATCTCGTGTGCAATCTCATCGCGGTTGATCTTGAGCAGATTACGCGAGAACATCTTGACACGATCTGCATTGGCGCGCTTTTGTACCAGCTCCTCTGTGTTCAAATCGGGCTTGAGACGACCGAGCGGCCCGAGGTCATTGTTCACCTTGCCCGTGTAGGGCTTGTACGCGCGCTTGGGGCTCGGGTTGGCGCTGATCGCGGCGGCGGCGGCGGCGGCGCCTTCTGCTTGGTGGTGCGGCAGACCATCCGACGTCTGCGGCACCTGCAGCTGTGCCATGGCCGCTGCGCGCCGCGAGTATCCACCAGCGCCGCCCGCAACGGCGCCTGAGGGCATCGGACCGCCGTTGCAATTCGCGCGCCTCGCTGGCATCCCCTCGCTGTAGTCGTCCTCTGGCACCACGAAGCGTGACGAGGGCGCCGATTGCTGGGTACGGCGGCCGCTGCTGGCGGCGCCAGTATCCGACGACCCGGCCCCACCGCCGGGCGCGGCGGGCGCGGCGGGCGCGGCGGGTGGGCGACGACCCTGCGCATCGTTGGGCGCGACGCGACGCGAGGCTCGACCGGGCGGCTGCGCCGGCTGCGCCTGCTTCAGCTGCGCTGACGGGCCGGGCAGCACAGCCGCTGCCGCCGACGCTGCATCCGACCAGCCTTGCGGAAGCTGCGTGCGCGCGTGCGGTGGCGGCTGTGAGTACTGCGGGATGGGCGGGTGCAGCAACGCGGCCTGCACCCCCGCCGGCGGCTGCGGCTGCGGCGGCGCGAAAGGCGGCATGTAAGCCAGTGGAGGCATGCCCTGTGTACCGTCCGCGCCGTGGGGCGGCGGCGGCCAGTAAGCTGGATACGGGTGCATGAGCGCACCGCCCGCTTGCATAGGTGGCGGGTACAGGCCCGGGGGCGGTATCGGGTGTCCGCCAAAGGCCATCGCGTGGACCGATCCCGCTCCGGGCGCCGTCATCGGATGGTCTGGCGCGAATGACGACGTGTGATGCTGCGGCGCGCCGCATGCGGGTGCGCCGGGACCCCAATATGCCGGTTGTGCGTCACCGGCACCGCCGCCGTAGCTGCCCCCGTAGCCACCCCCGTAGCCACCACCGTAGCCGCCGCAGCCCTGAGTGGCGGGCCACGGAGACGCCTCGGCTCCGGTACCGGTAAGCAGCTGTGGGCCGTTGTATGCCATTCGACTCACAGGCGGGTGCGGGTCAGCGCTGCGCGTGCGGCGCCGGCTCGAGTCCGGCCCGCTGCCCAAGTCTCCTCCCGGCACGCCGCCGGGCAGCAGTTGCGCCGCAACCCCACCGGGAGCAAAGGGGTCGCCGCCAACCTTAGTCTGATGAACCCTCGCGCCGCTCTGCAGGGCCATCTCGAGCGCACTCAGTGGCTGCTGCGGCGGTTGCTGAACGCGTATGGGCGAGGGCGCGCCGGCCGTGGTGCCACCAGCGGCGCTCATGCGCGATGGCGAGAGGGGCGCGCTGCCCGAGTGCGCCAGCCCAAAGCGCAGGCTCTCCTCCTGGGCAAACGAGTGCAACTGGGCGGGCGTCGGACGCGTTTTTACGGTGCGTCGCGGTGATGGCGAGCCCCCGAGCGCGTCTCGGGAGTCGTGCGATGCGCCGCCGCGGTACAACTGCGGCGTCACGCCAGTGCCAAACAACGCATCCGCGAGCGCTGGATGCAGATTGCCTGCCATGGAGATGCCGCCACCCTCTGGTGCTGGTGTGGGTGCCGCAGCCGCATTTGCAGGCCCGGGCTGCTCGCCGACCTTGTTGACCGTGCCGTCACGGCCGACCACGCTCAGCCGGTTTTCAAATTTGCGCAGAAAATCGGACTTGAGCGCCGCTGGCATGATGCCACACAACTCCTCCGCGGAGTCTCCAGGACTGTTGCCGCGGAATGAGTGGACTTGACTTGTCTTGAAACGCATGCCGTTTGCAGACGCAACTCCTTGGAGACTTCGCAGCTACATGTACACAACAGATCCAGTTGATTTCCCCCTGTTTAAAAAATCATAGAATAACGAGCGAATCGCCCAAATCCTGCACATCAACTCCCGCGAAAGAGCGAGAAGGACCGACGCGGCCCGTCCACACGAGTTCTTGTAAAGATCCTCAATGAATTCGCATGCGCCAGACGACCTCATCGAGCGGTTGATGTCCAATAGGCTATACTCGCCCTTCCGCCGTTCCTTCTCCCCCCTCCTTGTACCTCTGGAACTAGAGGCACAACGGCTGCAGGCGGCCGATGAGGACGAGGACGCAACCGCTGATGCAAGCTCAGTTAGCGGGGCAGACAATATTTTGGCTGCATGCGATAGCTCGGATGCAGGGCCAGCTGGTGTCTCCGAAGATGTCTCCGAAGATGACGAAGGGCAGCATTGCTACACTGTCGTGCCTGGTTTCACGATCTACATCGACTCCCCTTGTCGCCAGAGGTACGCCGCTTCTGATGACGGCAGCGACGAATCAGACGAATCGGACGAGGACAACTCGCCAGCGGCCCGCCGTTGGATTTTGGCCGAAGTGAATGACCAGCGCCGCCTAGGACCTGAACCTCGGGGATAAACCCGCGCGACATCGTCGCGTGGTATCATGGTAGTTGGTACTCCCGGCGGCCCCGACTCCTCTCACTGCGCGCTCCTCTCACGGTTTTCTGCCGTAGCTCGCTAAATGTATTGGCAAGTAAAGTTTTGACCCACCCACCACCCTGCCTGAGTTGTAAACGGATCGATGTACTAAGCAACTCGAACTCCAGAGTCAGTCTCGCCCCTCACGGTAAGCTGAGAGAGTTTCACCGTTGGTGAGCGGTGTTGCAAGAGCGGTGGAGCCGTACTTTGAGACGGTGGAGTTGTGAGCGGGGGGCCGGGGGGGACAGCGACATAACTGACTGACTGATTGTTGGCCGTGTGGCGCTGCCATGGCCAGCTTGGTGCCCTGGCGTGGATCTGAGGGCGTGGAACAGAGGAGGAGGTAGAGCTCTGTGGAGCCACATGAGGAGGCGCTCGCTCATCGGAAGTGGGCGTTGGTGTCGGCCGAAGCTCCCAGGCGCTTCGACGCGCGTTGGCGCCTCATCCTCGATGAGCACATGCTCCGCCTTGATGCGCAGTTGGCGGCCCGTCTCGTCTACACGCACGTACAGCTGGCCGGCGTGGGTGCCTCTGCCCAAGGCGATCACACTCGCCAGCGCGCCTTCGTGCTGGTCCAGACCGATCATCCGGACATGCGTGCCTTTGGCAATCCGTGCGCGCTCCTCGTCCTGCCTTCGAAGCAGCTCGAGCCGCTCGCGCGCTGCAGCCGCAGCCGCCGCCTTACTTTCGGCTAGCGCCGCCACCCTCTGCTGGTGCCGGCGCTCCTCCTCTTCGAGGAATCTGGCAACGGCCCCCTCGGCACGCCCGCGCGCCGCCTCCTGGGCTGCCGTCGGTACGAGCGTGAGCGCGAGCCCGGGCACCCCACGCGGCACGGAGGATCGGCGGCCTAGGGGTGCGGGAGCTGCTGCCGGCGATGGTGGCCGCGGCGGTGGCGCCCCGAAGAAAGCCATTGAGAAGAAGCTGAGCAACGATTCGTCGCCGCATGCCCCTTCTGCTGCGTGTGGGGCTGTCTTGTCACCCCCGCTGTCGCCGGAACTACTGCCGCTGAACGTGTCGCCGTCTATAGTGTCTCTGAGCGGCGGCGCAGGGTCGTGCTTGTGGCCGCAGCGATGCGACAGTGACGAAGGTGTGAGCTGGTGCGAGCGGGTGCATTCCGCCACCATCTGGCGCAAGTGGCAAAGGTCTTCCTGCCACAGCCCGGCGCCAAATTTGGCGCCCAGAAGTGTTTGTAGAAAGCTGGAGCCCCTGCGCAGCACCTCGGCAAGAGTGACATCCTTTGCCGTGCTAGATGCCTCGGCTATGCACATGATCAGGGCATTTATGCTCACGTGCTCGCTGCTGTAGCCATGCGCCTCGGCCGGCTTCGCAAGCGCCTGGTAGATGAAACGCTTAGTATTGTAGCGTGCCCGCTCCACCGGGGACGTCGAGACGAGCTTGTCCACAGTCATTTGAACTTCGACGTCCGTCAGAGTGTCCAACAGGCTCGAGAGCGCCGAAAGCGCGTGTGCCTCGGAGCGGAACTTTGATGTGAGCGTCTTCGCGAGAGTCAACTCGGACTCGAGATTTGCTGCGAAGAGCTGCATGCCCTTGCAAGATCACCCGCATGACGGGCTCGCGGTCGTCGCGGTCAGGCGGCGGGACGCCGTCGGCTCGTCAGATTCGTCACTAAAAAAGAACGAGATAGATCACAAATTTGGAAGGTGTCCAAGACGACGCCCTGCGAATTTGATCCCAACCGGTGTTGTTTGCGGTTGAATTTCGAACACCTTCCAAATTTGGAAGTTCCTAAGAGTGAGCAGTGACCCCGTCAAGAGTGAGCAGTGACGGACAACGCGGGCGCCGGACCGACGCGCCGAGCCCGCCGGAGGGCGAGAGGGCGACAACCTACGATAACAACACGTGGAACGTGAACGTGTATTCTGATATCTGAACCTACGTCCGGTGGCGCGCCCCGCGCGCGGCCGCGTTGCGCGTATATGTTCGCGTCTCTTTCACCGCCTGAATCACACTCACGACTCAGGGCAGGGAAGCGCACAGTGACTGGACAAGTGATTTGATACATGATACAAACACCCAGCACAGAGCCAAAGGTGAAGAAGGGACCACGCGTGCACGCGGTGCCACAAACCGTGCTAAAGATGAGCAGGGCAAGAGCCGGGACACCGCGCGGAACGTGCATCGTGGACCCTCCACACGCCTGGCGTGCCGCAATGCACGGGCATGGCAGCGGCACTAGGCGGCGGCGCCTTCGATCGTCATCAAAGAAAGCGTCACGTCCTTGGTCGATTGGTGATCGGAGCCGAGCTGGTTCTCGTAAATCGCCAGGGCGATGCGCATGTGCTCGGCCGCCTTGTGCAGCTGGCCGAGGTACTGGTAAAGCAGGCCGAGGATGTAGTTCGACTCGCCTGTCGCGATGTTGGACGTGCCGACGCACTCCTCGCGTCGCTTGCGGATGTGTGAGAGGACCTCGATGCCCTCGGCGCCCTTGGCATCGCCGAGGGGCGGCAGGGACGCGGGCGATTCCACTGAGAGCAGCTGCGTGACGCACTTGTACCAGATGTCGACGACCTTGTCGTACATGGCCAGCGCGTTCTCGATCTTATTCATCGAGTAGAAGACATTGCCCAGCTGGAAGTAACCGCCGCTTGTATCGATATGCTCCGGACCAACCATGAGGGACGAGTAGTACACATCGTCCGCGAGCTGGCGCAGAGCCTCGGCGAACTTGGACTGCGAGGCGTACAAACGGCCAAAGTTGCGCCGCAGCTGAGAGCGCAGCGCATTCGAGCCGTGTGGCGCCTTGAGCAACGCCCAATTCGCAAGCGTCAGCTGCTCCTCCGCCTGCCGGTAGCGCGCCAGCCCGAGGTTGGCTTCAGCAATGAGCAGGTAGGCAGGCACGAGCTCGACGCTGCCATCACCATAGACAGATGTGCTGAAGCGCAGCGCGTACTGTGCCGCCGGGATCGCGAGCTCGAACTGGCCGCGCACCACGTGGCTCGCTGCCTCCTCGCGGCAGAGCGCGACCAGCGCGAGCTTGCCCGCGTTGACGGCGATCAAGCGGCGCTCGCGCTCGTCCTCGGAACCGACGTGCGAAGCTTCCGCAAGCACCTTGCCCATCACGTGCACGATCTTGCACAGGATACCATCCCACGCCACCTTGGCGAGCTCCCTCGACGCAAAGTTGAGCGTCTGGTAATCGGTCACGAGGGCATACTCGGCGGGCTTGCCCGTGAGGTCGCAAGTTGGCGCTGCGCCCTTGGGGAAAGCGATCGGGTTGAGCTTCGTGACCGTGCAGGTCAAGTTGGCCGGGGGCGGCGGCACGGCCGCGTTCAAGGGCGCCGAAGCCATGAAATATGGAGAAACGGCAAGGACCAGTTCCTGACGTTTTAATCCAATTATGCTGTCCTGAAAGTGGCTTCGACAGAGCACAACTACATGGAAACTACATGTTCATGTCATTCATCCTACAACGTGCGCCTCTTTTAGGACACATCAGTCTCTTGTGTCTGTGTTCGTGTGGGGTGGCGGTGGTGTTCTCCAGACATATGTCTTTGGCCAAAGTCATCAGAGAGGAGAGAGACGCATGCCGATCGAGGGGTAGCACCGGCGCCGCCCTTGGGGTCCTGAGGTGGGGCAGACCTTCGGGTAGGCCAGCTAGGTTGTGCTGGAGTCGAGCTAGCTGGCCGTACCTGAAGGCCTGGCTCGCACAGGCTAGGAGATGCGCGACGCGTCCGTAAGCTTCGTCGATGGCATCTCGGGCGGGGGCAGCGGAGCAGGCTCGGGCAGCCCCATCGCCGCGGGGCCTCCTTCCTCAAGTTTTTTGTAACCCGACATCCTGTGGTTGCGCAAGAAATGCGACGGGTGAACGATGGCATGGGCATGTGGGCTGCGCGCGCAACGGTCGATTCGGGCACTTTGTGTGTTACTAGTATCACGTCATCTGTCGGTCGCCGCTAACCACATTTCTTTTCGGGTCGTTTGATGAAACAACGACGCGTAGAACTTGACGTAAATGAAAAAAATCCTACCTGCAAACGTCGCGAAGAACTTACGAAAATGAACAAAATCCGCTGTGTCCTTGCAAATTGGTCAGGGACCCGACCGAAACCCTATGCGTGGCCATCCTCTGAGGCACCCACGGGCGGACGAGAGCATGCGTGTGCCAAGTGCGCGCGCGGTGCTTTTCTACGAGCTGCCCGCGATGGGCCGCGACGTCGGCCCGCGAGGGGCGAGCGCGCTCTTTACCGCCACCCTCGCCACCTCCTCATTCTCCCACCCCCGTCACCGCCATCTCCACCATCTCCTCCGCCTTCCCCTCCGCCGCACTCTCCTCTTCCGTTGTCGCCTCCGCCGTCGGTCGCCATCGAGCCCTGCCCGATCGCCACCGCCACCGTCTTGGTGGCGTCGCCGCCACTGCCACCACCCCCACCATCTCCACCTCAACACCTCCCCCCCTTCTCGGCCCTTGATCACATGCCCCGTCTCCTCCACCTTCGCCACCGCCCTCACCACAGCCCTCACCGCCTCTATGGCCTCCGCCCCCAGCACCGTTTTAGCCTCCACCTTCACCCCGGCCTTCACCGCCGCCCCCTCGGCCGCCACCGCCGCCACCTTCGCCTCCACCGTCGCCTCCCCCCTCACCCTCACCCAGACCACCACCATCACCACCACCGATTCCACCGCTGTCTCTGCCGCCCTCGCCACCACCATCACCATCATCACAACCATCGTAACCACCACTGTCTCCGCTGCCGGCGCCACCTCACTCGTCATCTCCTTCACCTCAACCATCGCCCCCTCCACCGTCGTCACCGTCAACGCCTCCACCATCACCACCGCCCTCACCACAACAGTCACCTCCACCTCCTTCACCATCGCCGCCATCGCCACCGCCGTCGCCACCTCCCTCGCCACCGCCGCCTTCGCCACAACCGGCATCGCCGCCGCCCTCGTCGCCTCTGCCACTGTCACCGCCGTCCTCGCCACCACCGCCCTCGCCACCGCTGCCCTCGCAGCCGCCCCCTTCGCCTCCGCCTTCGCCGCCGCCGCCATCGCCATCGCCGCCATCGCCGCCGCCCTCTCCGCCACCTCCATCGCCGCCTCCATCGCCGCCGCCATCGCCGCCGCCCTCACCACCATCACCGTCGCCGCCGCCCTTGCCGCCGCCTTCGCCACCGCCCTCGCCATCCCCCTCGTCAGCGCCCTCGCCACCGCCATCACCATCACCATCACTTTTGGCGTCGCCTCCTCCCTTGCCACCGCCCTCGCCACCGCCGTCGCCGCCACCGTCGCCACCGCCCTCTCCGCCGCCCTCGCCACCTCTTTCCCCACCGCCCTCGCCGCCGCTTTCGCCACCGCCATCACCACCGCCCTCGCCACCGCCGTCACCTCCACCGTCGCCACCGCCTCCACCTCTTCTATCGCCTCCGCCTTCACCTCCGCAATCACCTCCGCCGTCGCCTCCGCCGTCGCCGCCTCTGTTGCCCCCACCGTTGCCGACACCGCCTTTTTCTCCTCTGCCCTTTTCTCCGCCATCGCCGCCTCCTTCGCCCCCACCGTCCACGCCTCCACCTTCACCACCTCCGCCATCACCGCCACCCCACCGCCCCCGCCTTCTCCCCCTCCACCTTCTCCCCAAGATCGCGTCCGTCCGTGTCGCGTCCCCCTTGCGACTGCATGAATCTGCTCACCACGGCACGTCCTCTTCCCCACAGGAGGCCTTCCGAATGCTTCAAAAGGGGTGTCAGGCTCTCAAGTTTGGCAGGCAGGGCAAGCCTCACTCGGTGCGACATAGTGCATGCTGATTGCCTGCCTCTTTGCATGCTGATTGCCTCCCTCGTGAGCAAGCCTCAATTGGTGCGGCGCTGCGTCTACTGAGTGCGACATAGTGCGACATAGTGCGACTGAGCGCGACTGAGCGCGACGAAGTGCGACTGAGCGCGTCCGCGTGCGTATTGCATGCTGATTGCATGCTGATTGCATATTTAAGCACATGCTGATTGCCCCCTTCATCAGTTGTGAGAGCGACGAAGCATTCATCAGCTGGGTCGTGGGGTTCCAAGCCCTCATGGCGCTGCATGAGGCCCTGAGCGGTGTGTTCGATGCGCTCTCGGCAGCAGCAGCAGCAGCGCGCCGCGCGCTTGGTAGTCATGAAGTCGTCCTTCTTCGCTCTTCGTGTTCCGTCGCTCTTCGTGCTCAACGTGCGTCGGTGCGATCGCTGCACGTGCGCACTGTGCCGCCTTCGCACGCGGAATCGAACGAGTCCGCTCAGGCGCTTTTCTCCATGGTGTCTCGTGGGCACTCCTGCGTCTCCGGAGGGAGCACATATCGTATCACCCCAGTCGCGCGCGCGCGATCTCCAGCTGCAGCGTGCCCGTGAGCAGCTCGCTTCGCGTGCGAAGCGCGCCCTGCCGCGGGCCCTGCTCGAGCGGCGCCATCTGCTCGAGGTAAGCGCGCAGGTCCTCTGGGCGCGTGAGCGCCTGAAAGAGCTGGTCCCACCGGTTGAAGGCCGAGCCTGAGTTGCCCAAGCTGGCGGGAGCTCAGGCGTTTTCAGCCTGGCGTCGCCATTAAATTGTCATCAAGTTTTTACGCACATGGACGAGGAATTCATGGGCGGATAGTACTGACCTTTTTGCTTAGCTGACCTTTTTTGCTCATCTTGACGCTATTACGCATCGTGTCGCGATACGGAATACACTCCGGCATGTGTGCGCACGGCACGCACAGGCTCATTGATTCCGCCTCTCATGGCACGACGGTTTTCCCCATCGCCTCGTGGTTGCGCACAGTCCACCCTCTCGATCCTCGCGCGCTCGCGCACGTCCGCACACGGCAGCGGCGTCGCCGTCGTAGCAGCCGGAGCCGCCGCCGCAGCCGCCTGCCCCATTCCCCTGTTTGCTCACGCCCGCGCGCTCATCGCCGGCACGACGACGTGGAGGACCCGCCGTCGGGCCCCCACCGCCGTTCCGCCGCCGCTCCAGAGGGCGACCGTGTCGGCCGGGATGCGGATCTCGATCTTCAGCTCGCGCGTGGAGTTCGGCTTCTTGGGGGGGCGCGCCGGGTCCTCATGGGCCTTGATGCCGGCCACCTTGACGTCCACCTCGACCTCCTCGAACCCGCCGTCGCCGTTCCGGTTGGGGTACTCGACCAGGATGTCGTACGGCCGGCCCATCTCGAAGTCCTTGTTCAGCCATTTGATGACCGCCGTCGTGCCCAGCTCCGCGCGGAGGCGGCACACCTCGAGAAACTCGCCGATCTGGCCGAGGATCGCCGGGTCCTGCGCGTCGCCCGCGTCTGCTCCGCCGCCCGCCGCGCCCGCCGCCGCCAGGCGCGCGGCGTGGTAGAGGCGCACCACGCCGAGCGGCTCGACGGGCTGCGCCGTCAGGGCGTGCCACGCCGCGACGGCGTGCTCATGGACCGTTCCCGAGTACTCGTGCGCCAGCTGACGCGCCACCGTGCCCAGGTAGCTCAGGAACTCCGTGTAGCTCGCGTCCGTGATGAGCGTGCGGTCGGTGGCCTCGAGCGTGGCTGCGTGCGCCTCGGACAGGACGATGAGCCCGATGCATTGTAGGGCGTAGCCGGCGTTGGAGCGCTGCCTTGTCAGCCGCTTCAAGAAGCGCTTCACGAGCGTCGCACTGTAGTTTTCCGACTTGGGCTTCGCGGCGCCGTCACGCCACTGATCCTGCAGCGAGTAGGCGACGGTCTTCGAGAGCTTTGGCGGGCGTCCCTTCTTGAAGTCGGCCGCGCCGATCTTGAGGACCATGAATGCTCCGGCTCCTTGTACTCCGTCGGGGAGCGGCGACAGCGGGACGGCGGGCTCCGTTGGCGTTGGCGGCACCGACGCCGCGTCGCATGTCGGCATGCTTCCCAACACGGGGTGCAGCAGAAAGCTACCCAATTTGGGAGCAAGGTTTTCGTTCCCAAATTTGTAAAAGTTCCAACGTAACAGCGACACAACCCGTGAGGTGCACGGCAGAGCGATCGAGATCCCACATCTCGTAGCTCGTGACGACATCTACCTTGCTCCCTAATTCGGTGGTCTTCCCAAATTGGAACCTCGGCGTGGCCGCCGTCGTGTCGCTGCTCCGCCGCCCCGCAGCCGCGCCTCTTCGTCAGCCGTGTGCGCACGTGTGCGCACGATGCGCCGAGCGGGCAAGGTGCCGGCTGCTTCTCCCGACGCCGACCTCGCGGGGCCGGCGCGTCGGACCCGCCAGCGGACGCAGAGTCGCGGCCCTCCGCAGCTCGACTTGTTTGCATCGCCGTCGGTGGCTTCTGGGCCGGGGCGCGCGCTGCCGCCCGCGGGCGTGGGCCCGCCGATTCCGTTTCCTCTGGAGGCCGCGCCCGTGCAGGGGTCCATCCTTTTCTTACCCGCGCCCTCGGACGGGGGTCCGGCGCAAGCCTCGCCGCCTCCTCTCGTGGGCGCTCTCCTTTTGCCTGGCAGCGTCCTGCAGGTGAGGCTGCGGATCGGCTTCGAACCACGTTTACCCAAGAATCGGGGCGAGGGAGAGCAACTGAAAGCCCTCGAGGCTGGTGGCCTTTCTGAGATCATTACGTGTGCGGAGCTCGAGCCGTTCGAGGTCATCGCCCTCGTCGAGCACTGCGTCGAGGCGCTGGACTTTGCGGTCGATCGTGCCCCGTTCCCTCGGCCCCAGCCCCTCGTGGCGGCGCTCTCCTTGGAGTGGGAGGATCTCAACGACGTG